>WNFF01003060.1_pt1 | contig 15018 bp, 14 predicted proteins | sample 5400441 | NCBI WGS metagenome assembly WNFF01 (sample SAMN13153345, study PRJNA577476) | soil metagenome | isolation source: 120 cm saprolite under Douglas fir tree site 2 hole 3 replicate 1 | place: USA:California | collected 2015-04-18 | reverse complement strand
GCTTTGCCCACCCTACGCGCGATTCCACGAGACCGAAATCGGCATCAACCCGACAGCACGAGATTGACGGCTTTCGGCCCTTTGCCCTTCTTGTCGGGCTCGACATCAAACGTGATCCGCTGCCCTTCGCTGAGTGCCTTCAGTCCGGCGTGCTCCAGGGCCGTGATGTGCACGAACACGTCGCGCCCGCCGTCATCCGGTTTTATGAAGCCGTATCCGCGTTCGCCATTGAAGAACTTGACCGTGCCGGTCATTGCCATCGGGAAAACTCCTGTCCCGTGGTTGCGCGCCGCCGACCCCCACGGCGCGGCGGCAGGGTCGATATTCGCCATTCCCAAGGCCGTCACTTTGACCCCTGTGACTCTTTTGGTCCCGGAAACCGAGGCCACTCCACGAGCACGCGAATGTCAGGCCCTCATTACCAGCCTAACACACGTATCGCAGCCTGAAAGGGGATTAAGCGCTCGCTGGGCGTCCTGCCCTCCGCCGTTTGCGGGGGCGAGTTTACATTTGCCCTCCGCCGCTTGCGGGCAGATCTACATTCCCTCCCCGCTTGCCGGGGAGGTTAGGGAGGGGGAGAGGTCATCGAGCACGTAGCCGCGACCGCTGTCGCGCCCGAGCGCGTCGAGCAGCGCCGGGGCAAGAGTCCTGATCTCTGCGGCGAGCCGCCAGGGCGGATTCACCACGATGACGCCGCATGCGCTCAATCCGCCGGCCGGCCCCGGCGACGCGACGGCAAATTCGGCGCGAAGGCATTTTTCGATTCCCGCACGCCGCAACCTCTTGATGAAACGATCGGGCCCGTCGCGCCCCTTGACCGGGTACCACATCAGATAAATGCCGGTCGGCCATTTGCGGTGGGCGGCCGTGACCTCGTCAGCCAGGCGGATCAGATCGTCCGGTTGTTCGAATGGCGGGTCGACGATCACGAGTCCGCGGCGTTCCTTTACCGGCACATAGGCGTTAAGCGCGATCCAGCCGTCGATGCGGACCACCTTGACGGTCGCGGCCCCCCGCAGGTGACGGGACAGTGCGGCCGCGGCGCGCGGCTCAAGCTCGCAAGCGACAAGGCGATCCTGCGGACGCATGAGGTGGCGCGCCAGCGCCGGAGATCCCGGGTAGTAGCGCAGCTCATCGGCGCGGTTGCACGCATGCAGCGCCGAAAAGTAGGGCGCCAGGAGTGCGGCGGCGTCCGCCGGCAACTTTGCACCGGCGAGCCGGCCGATGCCGTCGCGCCATTCGCCGCTGCGGCTCGCCTCTTCGCCGGCAAGATCGTAGAGGCCTTCGCCCGCATGGGTGTCGATCACCCGACACATCGGCGAAGTTGCCGGCGTGAAAGGCGTGGCGATAGTTCATGGTCGAGCCGGTGGCTGGCTGGGACCGCGGGCGTCTCGCCCGCTCCCCATCCTACGCAGCAAGCGGCGGGCGAGACGCCCGCGATCCCGGGTGTATCGCCATCAGCCGCCGCGCACCGGCGGCATGATCAGCCTGTCGCGCCGGCAGGTGCGGCGCTCGATCTCTTCGCAGCCGCGGAACTGCAGGTCCCGCGTCATGCAAATCTTCACCTCGTCAAGCCGCCGGCTGCCGCAGGAAATCGAAACGCCCTCGGGCGCAAGCCCCGGATTGGCCTTGATGAAAGCCTCCTCGACCTCCTGTGGCGTGACCGTCAAGGCCGCAGACAGGTCGAGGTATTGGGGAGGAATTTTCACCACTGCCCGGGCCTTGCGAATGGTTTCGAAATACGCGCCAGGCGACAGGCCCGAGCAAACGCCGTGACGGTCCCATTCGTGAAAAATCAGCGCCGGCGCCGGCATCAGGTCGAGCATTGCGGACACGATGTTGCGGCTGAGCCGCGGCGCGGGTACCTGGCAGTATTCCGGAAATCCCCGCTCGTATTGCGGCCACAGGCCGTGCACCACGAAGGAGAAAGGCCGCGGTCCACATTGCGGGTTGCGCGCGGTACGGGACGGATCGCGTTCGGCGCTGTCGGCGCAGAATGACGGCGACCACGACAGCACCAGCACATAATAATCGAATTGCCCCGGCTCGCCTTGGCGGCGATCCTGGGCCGCGGACGGGCCCGACGCAGCAATGAGCCCGCCGATGATCGCCGCACAAGCGAGGTGACGCGTGAACGCGAGCAGCATGTTTCCCCAGTTGCGGTGGGACGGGCGGTTTTGGAACGTCTGAAACAGGGCCGGGCGCACCCGAACCATGCGGCGGGTTACGGCCGTGCCGCCCGGCAATTCGGATTATTGGTCCAGTCGCGGTCGAGACCGACCACGCACCATTCGACACCCCAACTCGCGCTGATCATGCCGCCGTCCTCGATGATCGAATAGTTGATCTGATGCCACTTGCCGTCGGAAACCTGGACCGAAGCGGTGCAGAACCGCCGTGGAATCGTGCCCGAACTCCAAGGCTCCCAAGCGACCTCCCGGATTTTTTCGAACCCTACGATTGTAAGGGCCGAATTCCAGAACCGGCCTTCCTTGGTGCCAAATCGCGCCACGATCTTGTCGAGCGGTCCATGCTCGTCGCACGACGGCACATTGCTGTCGTATCTCGGACCCGACAGCCAGAAATTCTTTTCGAGCCAGCCCGCGGCGCGCCCGGTGGTGACTGAGCCGCCGATCGCGACGGTCGCAGATATTGCCAGAACGATTGGAAGGACGCTTCGGCCCATCATGGTCTCCTCGGTCCCCTGGAGCGCCGACGGTGCCGCGCGACGACCTCCGGGTCAAGAGGAGATTGTACAGGAACTTTCCCACTCCCTACCGTCCCTTCCTCCATTGGCGCTTATTAAGGCTCGACGGTGCCGCGAACTCCTCCCCTCCCCCTTGTGGGGAGGGAGTCCGTGCGGCTTATCTTAGCGCCAATGCATCCTTCCCCCTGCAAGGGGGAGGGAAGGGTGGGGGGGGCCGCAGGAGGATCACCGCCAGTCGCCAGCCGCAGTTTGCACGACGGCGAGCGCCGCCACGGCGGCCGTGTCGGCGCGCAAGATGCGCGGACCGAGCGCCAGTCGCGACGTCCGCGGCCGGCGCAGAAGCGTGGCGCGCTCCTCCTCGGCAAATCCCCCCTCCGGACCGACCAGCACCGCCAGTTCCGGGCTGTTTGCATGGGCGCCAAAATCCCGGCCAAGATCAGCCCGCAACGCCGCGACTGGATCGCCGCCCGGCGCGTCTTCGTCGCAGAATACGAGGTGGCACGAGGAATCGAGCGCAGCGATCGCGGCGGCGAAATCAAGCGGCGCTGCGATCTGCGGAATGGCGAGGATGCCGCACTGCTCCGCCGCCTCTATGGCGTTCGCGCGCATGCGGTCGAGATTGACCCGCTCCGCCTGGGTATGGCGCATGATCACGGGGTGCAGTCGCGAAACGCCCATTTCGACCGCCTTTTGCACCATGTAGTCGAGCCGGGCGCGCTTGAGCGGGGAAAACAGATAATGCAGGTTGCCAGGCTCGGGTTGCGGCCGGGTGTTGGCCGCAACCAGGAGGACGGTATTTCGCTTGGCCACAGCCGTGAGACGCGCTTTCCACTCGCCGTCCGACCCATTAAACACCAGTACCGAGTCGCCAGGCCCCATGCGCAACACGCTGACGAGATAGCGGATTTGAGCGGCGTCGAGCGTGACCGTGAGGCCAGCGCCAAGCGGCGCCGCGACAAACAGCCGGGGACTGCGAAAATCGTAGCGCGCCATGAACCTTAAGGTCCGTATGTTCGGCTCCCCCCACCCTACCCTCCCCGCTGGCGGGAGAAGGTTAGAGTGGGGGAAGGCCGATATATCGCGATTCAATTGCACGGGCTTGGGGCAAGTTGTCTTATTCCAGGCTGATTCTGCACAGTCTGCCGCGTTGTCGCCGGAATCAGGGGGTTGATTTCGAGTTGATGATCGAGTCAGTAACGAATCACCGCATCCGTCGCGGGTGCCGATTGAGGATTGGGGAGAACCACGCCATGGGCACGGGTCAGCGCCTTCTCCTCGTTATTGCCGCCATCATGCTGCCGGCATGCCAGGCTGCCGCCCAGACGCTGCCGTGGCCGGCCGATTCCCCGCGGGCAGGTACCGCGGCCCCGTGGCCCGGGGAGCGTGCGCCGTCTGCCTCGCCCATGCCTGCGCCTGCCATGTCACCTATGATGGCGCCACCTCAGGCCTCGCCGTTCGGCGGCGGCGGCGGGATGCCGCCGTGCATGGCGGAATTCGCCAGGATGCGGGACGACGTGCAGAAGCGGGGCCTCGCCGCCAAGGCAGCCGGCCAGCGCAAAGTCAGCCGCGAGGAGATGTGCAAGCACATCACGGCCTACAGCGCCGCCGAGTTGAAATGGGTCAAGTACACCGAAGCCAACGTGACCAGTTGCGGCATTCCGGCTGAGGTGGCGCAGCAATTAAAGCAGGTGCACAGCAACACCGAGCAGACCAAGGAAAAGATCTGCACGGCGGGGCCGGGGCCGACCGCCGCGCCGCCGAGCCTGAGCGACGCGCTCGGCACCTCGCGGCTGCCGACGCCGGAAACCACCAAGTCGGGTAACGGCACCCTTGACACGTTGACCGGCAGCGCGCTGGCGCGATGAGCGACGCCCTCGGGCGCGTCGCTGATTCGACCGGCAACTGGGTCGACCGGCTGGCGCCTCTCTGGGGGCGGCCCTATTTGCGCCTCGCCCGGCTCGACCGGCCGATCGGGTCCTGGCTCCTGCTCATTCCGTGCTGGTGGTCGGCGGGCCTGGCGGCGATTGCGGCGCACGAACGCGGCCCGCGCCTCACCCACCTGGTCCTGTTCTTCGTTGGCGCATTCGCGATGCGCGGCGCCGGCTGCACCTGGAACGACATCGTCGACCGCGATCTCGACCGCAGCGTTGAACGCACCCGCTCGCGGCCGATCCCGTCCGGCCAGGTGAGCGTCGCCCAGGCTGCCGCATTCCTGGTCGCGCAGGCGCTGGTCGGCCTCGCCGTGCTGGTGCAGTTCAACGCCTTTGCGATCGCGACCGGGATCGCGTCGCTCGCGATCGTGGCGGTCTATCCGTTCATGAAGCGGATCACCTACTGGCCGCAGATCGTGCTCGGCCTCGCGTTCTCGTGGGGCGCCCTGATGGGCTGGGCCGCTGCCTTCGGCAGCCTCGATGTCCGTCCGCTCGTGCTCTATGCGGGCTCGATCGCCTGGGTGATCGGCTACGACACCGTCTATGCCCACCAGGATCGCGAGGATGACGCCTTGATCGGCATCAAGTCGACCGCGCTCCTGTTCGGCGATCGGACCAAACCGATGCTCGCGATTTTCTACGGCCTCGCAGTCGGCCTCATCGGCCTTGCGGGCGCTCTCGCCGACGCCGGAGGGTTGTTCTGGCTCGGCCTTGCGGCCTTCGCGGCGCATCTCGGCTGGCAGATCGTGCGGCTCGATATCCACGATCCGGACGTGTGCCTCGCGGTGTTCAAGTCCGACCGCGATGCGGGGCTCATTCTATTTGCCGGGATGGTGGCGGATGCGTTGTGGCGGGGGTAGAGGCCGTACGCGTGCGCGGCATCGCTCGCGAGCCGAGGATGAATTTTCCGCCGCCGCGCGCTGTTCGAAATCCAGGACCTAGAGGGCAAGTCCGCGCTGCGCGAAGATTGATCGGATTTGCGCCTGATGCGCGTTATCCGCTGTCATGAGCTTGCGTACGAAGCTTGCGCCACGATTGGACCGAACCTCTTCAGGTTGCAGTTTGTACCAGGTCTCAAAGAGAAGTCGGTCGGCCAATTCCTGGCCGAGCGTATTGCGCATTTCCCAAAATGCGCCGCCCCATATTTCGGTTCCAGTAATCAAAGCGGAGCTAAAGTCAGGTTGGATCTCATTAAATTGTCGCTTCTTTGTTAGATCCCAAGACGACGCCGTCGTTGCAGGTCGTGGGTTGTTTACAAAGCTGCATGGGAAATACCAAGCCAAGCCCGACTCGATTGCGTAATAGGGCCACAGAGTTGAGTCGGGGTCGCTTGGAACCCCTGCGGAAAACAGGACGTGATGTGAGTATTCGCGATAGAGAACCATAGGATCGTCAGCATATTTGCTGTCGATCACCATAATCCGTTTTTGGGGTTCATAGTACGATAATGCGCCTGCAACGTCCATCTTCTTTCGAATGTCGACGGCGACATCGGCCGAGGCCCGATAGCCGAGATTCTTGAAATATAGCTGATATTTTGCGAATGCTGCGTCAAGACGGCCTTTGATCTCAGGCGAGACATCGGAAGAAGGTGTAAAGCTGAGACGATCAACCTTGTCCGAAAGCTCCTTCACCTGTTGGGTTAGCACGTTGGTTTTCTCTACGAATTGGGCACTAACCTTTTGGACGTGGTCAGTAACGTACTTCTCCGCCTTATCGACTTGGTTCAAAAAATCCGCATACTTTTGGATTCCTAATGCGCCAAAAATCAAAAGCAGGATTGCAATTGGGATTCCCACAAAGAAACCGAAGAGCTTGGCCCACTCGAAAAGACGTGACGCGATTGCTTGCGACGTTTCGAGCTCGACGATTTTTTGGTCCTTGTAATGCTCTTTAATAATGTCCTGTACCTGTTCGCGTAGGGTTGAGCCAACCATCTCCTTGATGGCCGCAAAAGCAGGATCGAGAGGGGAGCCACAATCCCCGCAAAAGCGCTTGCCAACGGGATTAGGTGCCTTGCACCGAAGGCACTCGATTGTCATGTGACGACCTCAATTGGGGGACCCCACCGCAGCGGGCGGTCCTGCCCGTCAAGATAAAGGCTTTGCGTGTATCCGCGCAAGCCGCAACCGCGGAGGGACCGGTCAAGCTACGCCGCCGATCGCCCTCCAGTTGCGCGCGATTTTGCTTTGAAAACCACCAAGGACTGGTGCCTGTTCCAAATCTTCTTTAACGCAGCGTCTTGCGTGCGCGCACCGCTTCCCGTCATCTGATTGGCCAAGACAATAATCTCCGGCTTGCCCACCGCTGTGTTTGCGCGAAGATCATTGTAGATGGCGGCAAACTTCTCCTTGTCGCCTAAAGCGGCTTCGAGTTTGTCCCGGTAATGAACGATGAGATCATCTCGCAGTCCGGGAGCATCCCTCCCTGTGGTGGGACGACGAGGGGAGGCCGGCGCCGTGGTTATCCGCACGAATGCTCCGAGTTCCATCGAAGCGCGATCACGCAGGAGCTTCTCGATGGCGTCGACATCAGTCAGCACCGCGCTTTTGGCTGTTTTGTCAAGGAAGCCTTTTAGCGCCGACAGCAGGCAGGCGACGTCACCTAAACTTGGGCTGCCCATAGATCCGGCCCCGTCCAATGCGGCGAGCCGCCTCGCGAGGTCGGAAACGCTTGACGTCGGATGGGCATCAAAGACGGCCGCAAACGTGACGATCTGATCGCGCGCCACGGGCGCGCCGGCGACGTCGAGTACGTCGGCGAATGTCCTGAGAACGCAGCCGAAATCCCGGCACTTCATGGCAACGACTCCGCGCTATTCAGCCGCTTCGTGGAAATAGGCAGGGTGCGGAATTCCCATCTGGTCGGCAACATGCTCGGCAAGCTCCGCAATGGCCATACGTATCTGCTGGCATTCCCTGCTGTGAGGCATAGCGATATGAGCGATCCCATCCGGGGCGTCATTTACCAGCGCAGCGGCGTGGGGGACGAAGGTCTTTTCAGGCAATATACGTATGGGGCTGTTTCCCAGCGCATCTTTGACGAATGTTACCGCCTCGGCTTGAGCAGCGCGGCCGCGCTTCCACATCGTACCGACGACTCCCATGTATTTAAGGTGTGGGCAAATCCCGGCGCGCTTTAATGTTTCGATCTGGTCGTACAACGTGACGACGGCTTCGGCAGAAGTGCGATCGAAGATGGTCGGAATGAGAAGATGAGAGCTCGCGCAAAACGCCTGGATTTCCGAAGTCGTCAGGCGGGGCGGGCAGTCGATGATGATGAGATCGAAAGCTCTCTGTACGATGTCCGAATGAAGAATTTTCGCGAGCGTATATCGCACGTCGGCCGTCCGCAACAGGTTGCCCTTTAGACGTTCCATCAGGGCGTGACGCAGATCTGCGGGCCGGAAATGGATGCATTGAAGCAGCCATTCGATCATGATGCGATTGTCAGCCTGCGCAAGATCATAGTACGCCGTGATGATTTGCAATCGGCCCGGACTATTTTCTTCGGTGTTGAGATCAACCTTTTGAGCGAGAAGCGCGACGTCGACCGGCGCGATATCGCCGCTGATCAGCCGCGCGGCCAGCGAGCTTTGATGCCCGGCGGGCAGCCAATCCTTGCCGGGAAACGCCATTGACGACAACGAACCTTGAAAATCGAGGTCGATGAGCAGCACACGTTTTTGCCAATCCTTGGCGAGATACGCGCCGATATTAGCCGCGAGAGTTGTCTTGCCAACGCCGCCTTTGAGATTTGCTATCGCGAGCGTTCTTGAGTTCGTAACGTCGCGCCAATAATCACGCGGGCGGTCTATGGGAGTTGTGAGCCACACGCCCTTGCCTTCGCGCTCGCCCTGATGGTCGATCACTCGCCCAACAGCTTGAAGAGCCCGGCGACGGCTACGAACAAAGAGCCACGCGTGCAGCGACAGCTGAACAATATATCGAACAAGCAGCCAGCCGACGTAGCCAAGGGCAGGAACGACAATGACTGCAGTGACCGACTTATCGATGATCCAATGCGATATTTGACCCGTGAGGTCCATGAAAGTCCCCTATTTTGGAAAGCCTCTTTATGTTGCCACACACGCAACCTCCACGAATGTGCGAGAGCGCACTTATTAACAGCTAAATTCCCGAGCGATTCCAAATGAGCGTCCGGCGGCGGACTTGAAACGTGGCTAAATTTCGTCAAGCCGCTGCGCACGCGCATGATGTTTTCTGACAGCCAGTTGCATCACTCGACATGACGCACGTATGGCGCACACACACTGCCATCTGCGTGCCGCCGGTGCGACCCGGGCCGCGGCCCCTCATGCCGCTGCGGCGTGACGGTGCTGCTGTTGCCTGGCGTGCAGATGGGCACACGACGGCCGCCGCGCATTGGGCGACCGCACGGCCCGGCCGTCACGGCCATTGACGTCTGAGAAGTTTGCTTGGCGCCAGACTGCGTTGCGGCGACATCGAATCGCCGTCTCCGCCGCTATGTCCGCTTCAGGACTTGATCAGCGCGCGTCGGCCTGCAGGGCGCGGGTGGAATACGGATGACGTATCGCGGCGATAAGGCGAGCCATGATTGTCGCGAAATGGCTCAAATAGCCGGAATTGCGTTGTTATTGTCGACCCGACGGCTTAGTGAATTAAGTGGCGGAAACAAGATTTAGGGTAATTAGCTTAATTTTGGTCGCGCTTTCCTGATCCCGTCGTGGTGCGTATTTCAAATTAGGTCAGCAGCGCAATAGGTCAGTGATTCGTCATCGTCCGACCCCGCAATATGGCCGCTCATGATTTTGAATCAGCGAATCATTCATGCCGGACGGATGATTTGCAGCTGCTATGTCGGTTATATAACAATATGGCAGTACACAGCTTTATACTCTTTTAAGGATTTACGGCTGCTGAAGCTCGTAGACAAGTCAGGTTTGACTACGTAGTTTTGCCGATCGCGCCGATAGCTCGAAAATCGCACCGCAAAAATATTTTGCTGTTGCTTTTGAGCACTGGTATCGCGGTCCAAAACAGGATACATGCCGCAACGGAGTGGGGCTCGCGCAGTGAACCCAATGAGATGGAATGGAATGGGGAAGCTAATGAAGAAATTCGTGATCGTCATGATGGCAACCGCCGGGGTCGCAAGCGCCGCTGTCGCGGCAGATATCCCGGTTCGTCAGCCGCCGCCGCCGACTCCGGTGGTTGGGAAGGCCCCGATCGGCAAGGGGCCGATTGGCAAGGGTCCGATCGGCAAGGGTCCGATGGGCAAGGGTCCCGTCCTCGCTCCCCCTCCGATCGTCACCAGGGGTTGATCCGCCAAACGAACGGATCGACACCGTTGGTCCGTTCCGGTTTTGCGCAAGCGTGAAGTCGAATTATTGCGCCATGTGGCTGCCACCACGGGCGCATGCGATTTCCTGCGGTCATCCTTTGCTTGATGGAGGGAGGGAGGTTCAGGTGAGAGTTATCTCCCAAGAAGATGCCTGCCCAAAACACTGTGAAAAACATCACTGTGAAAAACACCACTGTGAAAAATACTACTGTGACAAATACCCGGTGCGCGACGCCTTTGCCCGGCACGGCAGGAGCCGGTGTAGGCCGCGTCGACTTAGCCCCGTTGCCGGCCTGTGCGCGGCCGCGATGCTGATCGCTGTGACGGCGCCGACGGCGCTGGCACAGGATGAGCACAAGGAAGCCGCTGCAGTTCCGGCCAAGCTCGTGGAATCGACGACGGACTCATTGCCAGTTGCCCAACCGCACGCGATTTCCAAGCTTGCGGGTCGGTATTTCGTCGACTTTCGGGCGCGGACGGCGGCGAGTTATGGTCATGCGTTTCTTTGGTATGGACGCCTCAATGAGCGCGGCAAAATCGGCCTGATCGAAGTTGCCGGCCTGCATCCCGCGAGCGACAGCCCCGTTCCCTATATATTGGGACACCTGATTCCGGTCCCGGCGGAAACCGGAAAGAGCTACGGCGATCTCGACGAGCAGTATTTGACCGCCAATTACCGGGTCTATTTGAAGGAAGCGGACGCTAAGCGGGTGTTCGCCTATATCAAACACAAGCAGGATACGTCGCCGCTGTGGCTCGCCGGCGTCTACAACTGTACGGCATTCCTCGCCGACATTGCCGGTTACATGGGTCTGCGGACGCCGGCGACCGCGACCTGGATGTATCCGGAAGATTTCATCAACAGCCTGCGTGATCTCAATGGCGGTCGCCAAGAGATCTCGCTTGCGGCGAATCATTGAGTTGGTTCATCCACCTCTTTGTCCTTCACCCGCGTCCCCGGACTTGATCCGGGGATTGACCCGCGGGTCCATCTCCCCCACCGAAGCCGGAACCAGGCAAGGGTAAGATAGCGGTCGGGCATCCGCCGGGGGGAAAAGATGACGCAGGCGTTGACGGCCGGCGTCAGGGCTTTGCATTCTCATTCCCGCTCTCGCGTGACAAAATCTTCGCACCGAACGTCAAGAATCAACTCACAAGGGACTGCAAGCGATTCCACTCGATCGAAATTCGCTTACAAGGTGGCTGAGCCTCGTCCGGCAGGTCTTGCCCCTCGGCGGTCGTCGGCGGTTCCATGGAGGAATCGCGCGGAGTGGTCGCAAGCCCTCGCGGCGGCCAGCAAGGCCGTTGCCGGCGAGGATGGCGTGATCGAGCGGCCGTAGCACAGTCGGCATTCCGGAACGGCAGCCAACCGAGTCGTGTTATCACACTGCTCGGATTGACAGCCGCGGTCGTCAGTCCCCACACCGGCTCGCGGGCGCCGCTTCGGCGTTTCCCACGAGCGCCCGCCCGCTTCTCCTTCCACAGGATCGAAACTTAAACGACATGCACCCCGCACTGAGCGTTCGAACCCCGCGGCACATCGCGACCGAGGCCTTCACCGACGCCGCTGCGGCGGTGGCTCGCCTTGACGATATCTACGAGCGCAATACGCGCTTCCTGCGCGATCATTTTGAGGCGTATGCCAACGGCGAGCCGCTCACGACGCGCGTGCGCGCCACCTATCCGTTTGTGCGCGTCACGACCTCGACCCATGCGCGACTCGATTCGCGCCTCTCCTACGGCTTCGTCGCGCGACCGGGCGTGCACGAGACCACCGTAACACGGCCCGACCTTTTCCGTGCCTATCTTATAGAGCAGATCGGTCTGTTGATTGAAAACCACAGCGTCCCGGTCGAAATCGGCGAGTCGAGCGAACCCATTCCGGTTCATTTCTCCTATCGCCGCGACATCAATATCGAAGCGGCGCTCTCTGGCGGAAAGGCGATGTTCGACCAGCCGCTGCGCGACGTGTTCGATACGCCGGACCTCGCCGCCATGGATGACGCGATCGCCAACGGCACGCTGCAGCCGCCGCCCGGCTCACCGGAGCCGCTGGCCTTGTTCCGTGCCGGGCGCATCGATTATTCGCTGCACCGGCTTTATCACTACACCGGGACCGATCCAGAGCACTTCCAGAATTTCGTGATCTTCACGAACTATCAGTTCTACGTCGACGCTTTCGCGCGGTGGTGCCACGCACGCGTGGCCTCGGCCCATCCCGGCGTCGAAGCCTTCGTCGCACCGGGCAATGTGATCACGCACAACACGCGGCGGGGCGGAGGCAAGACCGGAAACGGCCCGGAGCGCATGCCGCAGATGCCGGCCTTTCATCTCGTGGAATCCGGCTACCGGGGAATCACGTTGATCAACATCGGCACCGGCCCGTCCAACGCCCGCACCATCACCGACCATGTTGCGGTGCTGAGGCCGCATGCCTGGTTGATGCTGGGACACTGCGCCGGCCTGCGGAACACCCAGAAGCTCGGCGATTACGTCCTCGCTCACGGTTATGTGCGGGAGGACCACGTGCTCGATGAGGAACTGCCGCTGTGGGCGCCGATACCGGCGTTGGCCGAGATGCAGGTCGCGCTGGAGCAAGCGGTCAGCGAGGTCACCGGGCTCGGGGGCTTCGAGTTAAAGCGCGTCATGCGCACCGGAACGGTCGCGAGCGTCGACAATCGCAATTGGGAGATTGGCGGTCCCGCCATCATTCGACGCCTGTCGCAGTCGCGCGCTGTTGCACTCGACATGGAGTCGGCAGCAATCGCCGCCAACGGCTTTCGCTTCCGCGTACCCTACGGCACATTGCTCTGCGTGTCGGATAAACCCCTCCATGGCGAAATCAAGCTCGCCGGCATGGCCGGCGAATTCTACCGGCAGCGCGTCGGCCAGCACCTCGAGATCGGCCTGAAGGCGCTGGAAAAGCTCAAATCCCAGGAATCGGAGCGCCTGCATTCGCGCAAGCTGCGAAGCTTTGTCGAGGTTGCGTTCCAGTAACATTTGCGAACGCGCGAACCACGTGGCGGCGCACGGGCGCGTGGAACGCGCTCCCAATTTCCCAACGATGCCACTATCCTGGCTCGCTTGATGCGTAGCGTACCTGGAAAAACGGAGCCATGGACATGAATGCCGATCCGCGTGCGACGAAATGGACGCGCCGTGAGGCGCTTGCGATGCTGGGCATGGGCGCCGCCGCCGCCGCGCTGCCCGGTGCGGCTTCGGCCGAACCTTCGTTTCCGGAAGGCGCTGTCATCCGGACGATTCTTAAAGACTATCCACCGGAGGAACTCCGCGGCGGCGCGACGCTCTTTCACGAGCACATGTCGCTGGCGCCCGACTTTCTCATGCGCTTCAGGCAGTACGCAGCCGAGGCACAGGCGGTGAACCGCCCACCGAACGCTCCGTCATCGGCCGGACAGGGCGGCGCGGCGCCGCCTCCGGATTTGTCCTTCATGCGGGACCTGGATCTACTGAAAGAAGAGTTGGCGATCGCGAAACGGGAAGGCATTGCTTGCATCGTCGACGGCGGTCATGCCGACATGGGGCGCGACATCGGGTGGCTTCGGCAGCTCTCGTTAAGCTCGGGGATGCCGATCGTGGCGGGTGGTGGCTTCTACACCCAGCCTTTCTACCCCCGGGAGATCAGCACCATGAGCGAGGAGCAGGTCTTTCAGGCGCTCATTGCGCAGGCGGAGGCCGATCCCATCGGTGCGTTCGGCGAGATCGGATCATGGGACTACATGACGAAGGATGAGCGCAAGGTGTTTCGGGCGATTGGCCGTGCGCACCTTGCGACGAACATTCCGATCTTCACGCACACCGGCATTCCGGGGAAGGCGGCCCTCGAGCAGCTGGACATTCTCGAGGACGTCGGCGTCGACCCGAAGCACGTCGTCATCGGTCACCTCGGAAACCTTGTCGACCCGAATACGGAAGTGCACCGCGCGATCTGCCGGCGGGGCGCGTTCGTCGGCTTTGACCGCCAGGGCGGTCCAAACGACGATCCGGTCGTGCCGATCGTCATGTCACTGATCGACGCGGGTTATGCCGACCATCTTCTGTTTTCGTCCGACTTCTCCAATGCGAGCGCGTTGAAGCGCAACAATAAGGAGCTGGGCTACGCAAAAACGCTGACCGTTTTTGTGCCCAAGGTGAAGAAGGCGGGCGCCAGCGACGAGGTTCTGCGCCAGATCATGAACGACAACCCGCGCCGGTTGTTAGCCTTCGTGCCGAAGGTCAAGCGCAAGGTCTGACAGTCAGACGCCGCGTTTGTTGCCCCAGGCCAGCACGTGAAGTTGCGGCAGCACAGTGGCAGCGAACCAGCGGTCCGCGGTCACTTTGCGCACGAGCGAACGGAAGCGTTGCAGCAGATCATCGATATCCGCCTCCGCTGGGAGGACGCTACCCGTGCCCGCCAATGGCGCGGGATTGCCAACCTGCAGATAGACCGGCAAGACCGGATAGCGCGCGGCCACCGCCTGCGCGTAGCCGTAATCGGGATCGTCGAAGACCACGATCTTGAGGACGCAGCGCGGCCGCCCCCTTGCCGCCGTGAGGCACGCTTCGAACGCATCCCAATCGGTCGCCATGCCGGCCGAGGGCGGCTTCGGACTGAGAATCAACCAATCGAGTTCGGCGAACCAAGGTTGGGAAACGCTGCCTTGCGTTTCCAGCGCGAAGCTCAAGCCCCGCTCGCGGCCGAGCGCGATCAGCGGCGCGAGCGGCTGCAATGCCGGATTGCCGCCGGAGAGCGAGACCAGCACCGGCTTGCCGCTGGAGAGCTCATTCACGCGTGCCATGATCTCGGCCGGCGTCATCGGCACCCAGTCGTCGCGGTATTCAGGCAGCACCGCATAGAGCGTGTCGCACCAGGTGCAGCGATAATCGCAGCCGCCGGTACGCACGAACACTGTCGCCCGGCCGATCAGGGGCCCTTCGCCCTGGATGGTCGGCCCAAAGATTTCGCTGATGCGGATGCGTTTCGTCACGGCCTGTATTCGGCCCAGGTGCGCGGCGTCTCGCTCACGCGCACGGCGACAACTTCCGGCCAACGGT
>WNFF01004139.1_pt1 | contig 15033 bp, 12 predicted proteins | sample 5400441 | NCBI WGS metagenome assembly WNFF01 (sample SAMN13153345, study PRJNA577476) | soil metagenome | isolation source: 120 cm saprolite under Douglas fir tree site 2 hole 3 replicate 1 | place: USA:California | collected 2015-04-18 | reverse complement strand
TGCGGCCGCCCTGCTGGATGAACACGGTCTGGTCGACGCCTGACTCCTCGAAGTGCCGCAGATGGGTTCGCAACTGATCCGGCGTGCCGATGCCGTGATCGGCGCCGGCCGCCGGCAACGCATGCCGCGCCTTTTCGAAATTGGCCCAGATATCGGTGCGTCCCGGTTTGTGCTCGCCGAAGATATAATGATGCGCAAGGCCGTAGCGGAAAAACCTTAAGCCGTCTTCGCCGCGGCGGCGGGATTCCATTTCGTCCGCGTGTACCGAGAAGCCCGTCACCATCGCGACGTTGGGATTGACCGCGTGGCCGATCGGCACGCATTCCTCCTTGAAAATCCGGTAATAGTCATCAACCCATTGCCGGGCTTCGCGGGGATCGACGAAGGCGAAGGTCAGCGCGCCGATGCCGTAACGCGCGGCCATCTTGATGGTCTCGCGATTGGAGCAGGCGACCCAGAGTGGCGGGTGTGGCTTCTGCACTGGCTTTGGCACCACATTGCGGCACGGCATCTCGAAGAACTCGCCCTTGAAGCCGGGATAGGGGTCCATCACCATCATGTTGGTGCATTGCTCGACGCCCTCATGCCACATCCGCCGCTTCTCGACCGGGTCGAAGCCGACATTGAAGCCGCCGAGCTCCATCAGCGACGCGCTCTCGCCGGTGCCGAATTCGACGCGACCGTTGGAGACGAGATCGAGCGTGGCGATGCGCTCGGCGACCCGCGCCGGGTGATTGTATTTCGGCGGCATCAGGCAGATGCCGTGGCCGAGTCGGATGTTCCTGGTGCGCTGCGAGCAGGCGGCGAGGAATATTTCCGGCGCCGAGGAGTGCGAATATTCCTCGAGAAAATGGTGCTCGACTTCCCAAGCGTAGTCTATGCCGAGCTTGTCGGCGAGTTCGACCTGATCGAGCGCCTCCTGAAACAGCCTGTGTTCGTCGCCTTCGTTCCATGGCCGTGGAAGCTGGTGTTCGTAGAAAATGCCGAATTTCATGGGCGCTCCCTGGCGCGTATTCGCAAAAGTGGGTACCGGTTTTGCGAACAGAATACGCGTAAAACTGAATTTCTTAATTAGCTGATTAGCTAAATTGTCTCGCCTTGCGGGGAGCGTGGCAAGCGCCAATTGGTCAGAATATGACCAAATGCAGAGCGGCGCGCATCGCTGCGCGCCGCTTGCTCTATCCGAATGGAAAGAAGCCCGATCAGCCGGCGGCAGTGACCGCGCGCTGCGCCATCACCTTGATCAGGTTGGCGCGATAGGCGGATGAGCCATGAATATCGCTCATCAACCCGCCAGCGGAAATATTGACGCTGTCGAGCGCGCCTGCCGACCAATTGGCCGTCAGCGCCGCCTCGATGGCTGGCACCCGCATGACGCCATCCTGTGAGGCGCCGGTGGCGGCGACCCGGACGTCACCTGCCGGGGTCTTGGCGACGAACACGCCGGTCAGGGCGAAGCGCGACGCCGGATGGTTGAACTTGGAATAGCCCGCTTTGGCCTGAACCGGGAACGACACGGCGGTGATGATTTCGCCGTCGTCGAGCGCCGTGGAGAACAGGCCCCTGAAGAATTCATCCGCCGATATCGAACGCTTGTTGGTCTTCACGGTGGCACCGAGCGCCAGCACCGCCGCCGGATAGTCGGCCGCGGGATCGTTGTTGGCGAGCGAGCCGCCGATGGTGCCGCGATGTCGCACGGCCGGATCGCCGATCAGCGAGGCGAGGTAAGCCAGCGCCGGGATCGCCTTTTGCACTGTTCCGCTCGAGGCCACGTCGTAATGGGTCGTCGCCGCCTTGATCATTATGCCGTCACCGGTTGGTTCGACACCAATCAGTTCCTTGATCCTTGCGAGATCGATCACGTCGGACGGCGAGGCTAGCCGCTGCTTCATCACCGGAATCAAAGTATGGCCGCCGGCGAGATATTTCGACTCCGCGCCCTTTGCGAACAGCGCCGCGGCTTCGTCGACAGAGGAGGGGCGATGGTAAATTGTCTCGTACATGTCTTGTCTCCCTCTCAGCCGTGAATGGCGTGCCACACCCGATCGGGTGTCGCCGGCATCTCAAGCTTGTTGTTGCCGATCGCGTCGGTGATGGCGTTGATGACGGCGGCCGATGCGCCGATCGCGCCGGCCTCGCCGCAGCCTTTGACGCCGAGCGGATTGCCCGGACACAGCGTCGTGGTGTGGCTTAATTTGAACGACGGCAGGTCGTCGGCGCGCGGCATGGTGTAGTCCATGAACGACGCGGTCACGAGCTGGCCGCTGGAGTCGTAAACCGCGCCTTCCAGCAGCGCCTGGCCGATTCCCTGGGCGAGGCCGCCATGGACCTGGCCTTCGACGATCATCGGATTGATCAGCCGCCCGAAATCGTCAGCGGCGACGAAGTTGACGAAAGAGGTCTTGCCGGTGCCGGAATCGACCTCGAGTTCGCAGATGTAGGCGCCGGCCGGGAAGGTGAAGTTGGTCGGGTCGTAGAACGCGCCTTCCTTCAAGCCGGGCTCCATGCCATCAGGCAGGTTGTGCGCGGTATAGGCGGCGAGCGCCACCATCGGCAGCGCGATCGACTTGTCGGTGCCGGTGACTTTGAACTCGCCGTTCTCGATGACGATGTCGCCCTCGGAGGCCTCGAGCTGATGCGCGGCGATCTTCTTGGCCTTGGCCTCGACCTTCTCCATCGCCTTGAGGATGGCCGTCAAACCGACGGCGGCAGAGCGCGAGCCATAGGTGCCCATGCCGAACTGCACCTTGTCGGTGTCGCCATGGACGATCTGGACCTGACTGATCGGAATGCCCAACCGTTCGGCGACCAGTTGTGCGAACGTGGTCTCGTGGCCCTGACCGTGGCTATGCGAACCGGTCAGGATCTCGATGGTGCCGACCGGATTGACGCGGACTTCTGCGGACTCCCACAGACCGACGCCGGCGCCCAGGCTGCCGACCGCTTTCGAGGGCGCGATGCCGCAGGCCTCGATGTAGCAGGAGACGCCGATGCCGCGCAGCTTGCCTTCCTTCTTGGCTTTCTCCTTGCGTGCTGGGAAGCCGGCGTAATCGATCGCCTTCATCGCGGAGTCGAGCGACGCGCCGAAATCGCCGATGTCATAGGCCATGATCACAGGCGTCTGGTGCGGGAAGGCGGTGATGAAGTTCTTGCGGCGCAATTCCGCCGGATCGACCTTCAACTGCCGCGCCGCCGTTTCCATCAGCCGTTCCACCACGAAACTTGCTTCCGGCCGGCCCGCGCCTCTGTAGGCGTCGACCGGGGTGGTGTTGGTGTAGACGCTGATCACCTCTGCGAAGATGTTGGGGATGTTGTACTGGCCCGAAAGCAGCGTCGCATAGAGATAGGTCGGCACCGAGGAGGAGAACAGTGACATATAGGCGCCGAGATTGGCGTAGGTCTTCACGCGCAGGCCGGTGATCTTGTTGCTGGCGTCGAACGCCAACTCGGCCTTGGTAAGGTGATCGCGGCCATGGGCGTCGGTCAGGAAGGCCTCGGAGCGATCGCCGGTCCACTTTACCGGGCGCCGCACTTTCTTGGAGGCCCACAGCGCCACCATTTCTTCCGGATAGATGAAGATTTTCGAGCCGAAACCGCCGCCGACATCGGGCGCCACCACCCGCAGCTTGTGCTCCTGCGCGATGTTGTAGAATGCCGACAGCACCAGGCGCGCGACATGCGGATTCTGTGACGTCGTGTACAGCGTGAAATGCTCTTCGGCGTCGTTGTATTCCGCGATCGCCGCGCGCGGCTCCATCGCATTCGGCACCAGCCGGTTGTTGGTAATGTCGAGTGAGACCACGTTGGCCGCCGATTTGAATGCTGCCTCCGTCGCCGCCTCGTCGCCGATGGTCCAGTCGTAGATCACGTTGCCCGGGGCTTCCGGATGCAGCTGCGGCGCGCCCGGCTTGATCGCGGCGCTGATATCGGCCGCGACGGGAAGCTCCTCATAATCGACGACGACGGCTTCGGCGGCATCCTTCGCCTGGTTCTTGGTCTCGGCAATGACGACCGCGACCGCCTGTCCGGCAAAGCGCACCGTTTCCGGCGCCATCGCCGGCCACGCGCCCATCTTCATCCCGGTGCCGTCCTTGGATGTGATCGCCCAGCCGCAGATCAAATTGCCGACCTTGTCATCGACGATCTGCTGTCCGGTCAGCACGCCGACCACGCCCGGCATCTTCATCGCCGCCGCGGAGTCGATGCTCTTTACCTTGGCGTGTGCGTGCGGGCTGCGGATGAAATGCGCGTGGGTCATGCCCTGCAGCTTGATGTCGTCAACGTAGCGGCCTCTACCGGTGATGAAGCGCCGGTCTTCCTTGCGCACTACGCTTGCGCCAATACCTTCAACACCCATCGTATCTCTCCCTGTCGGACCGCATCGTCAGCGCATCTTGTTGGCGCAGATCGCAGTCAGCTTTTGGTTTCGAAAGTCGAATCTCGCAGATCACGAATTGGGCTGGCTATTCCGCGGCCTGCGAAACCTGCATGCGGCCGGCGGCGTCGAGCACCGATTTGACGATATTGTGGTAGCCGGTGCAGCGGCAGATATTGCCCTCAAGCTCGTGCCGGACGGTGTCCTCGTCGAGCTTGCCGCCGTAGCGGTTGACGATATCGATCGCCGACATGATCATGCCCGGCGTGCAGTAACCGCATTGCAGCCCGTGATTGTCGCGGAACGCCGATTGCATCGGGTGCAACTCGTCGCCCTTCGAGATGCCCTCGATGGTGGTGACGTTGGCGCCGTTGGCCTGTCCGACCAGCACCGTGCATGATTTGACCGCCCGCCCATCGATATGCACGACACAGGCGCCGCACTGGCTGGTGTCACAGCCGACATGGGTACCGGTCAGATTCAGATTGTCGCGCAGGAGATGGACAAGGAGGGTCCGGTCCTCGACATCGGCCGAGACCGCCTTACCGTTCACTGTCAATTTGATGGTAGACACGCGTGATACCTCCCGATGTTTTATAGTTATTCCAATTAGAGGCACGGGGGCGGGACTTTGCAACTAGGATTTTCGTCGCGAAGGTCATCGTGATGCCATCTGCGCTTCAGCCGCCGTCCGGGCCGGCGCCGGGACGACCCGTAAGGGCCGCGATGCGGATCACGGCTGCAAATTTGTGGCTTTCTCGGCACCGGAGTTGATGGTCTATTCCGCGCTAATTGAGATGGGTCCTGGCATAAGCCACGGACTTCAAACCACAATGCCGCGTGAGGGAGCTTTTTGACGTGATCGACAAGCAGGTGAAGACTACAGCCGACGCCGTCGCCGGGGTTCGCGACGGATCGACGGTATTGGTGGCCGGATTTGGCGCCGTCGGTGTCGCGGATCATCTGCTCGACGCCCTTCACGAACAGGGCGCCCGGGAGCTGACCATCGTCGCCAACAACTCCGGCAACGGCGATTACGGCCTGGCCCGGCTGATCAATTCCGGCCGCGTGCGCAAGGTGATCTGCTCGTACCCGCGTTCCGGCGACTACTCCGCCTTCCTCAAGGCGTACCGCGCCAAGAGCCTTGAGCTGGAATTGGTCCCGCAAGGCACCATCAGCGAACGCATGCGCTGTCATGCCGCCGGCCTCGGCGGGTTTTTCTCGCCGGTTTCGGCAGGGACCAAGCTCGCGGAAGGCAAGGAAACCCGGGAAATCGACGGCCGGCTGCATGTGTTCGAGAAGCCGCTGAAGGGCGATATCGCGCTGCTCAAGGCCAACAAGGCCGACCGCTGGGGCAATCTCACTTACATAAAGTCGGCGCGGAATTTCAACCCTGTGATGGCGATGGCCGCCGAGTTGACCGTGGTCGAGGTCGACCAGATGGTGGAGCTTGGCGAGATGGATCCCGAAGCGGTGGTCACCCCGAGTATTTTTGTCGATCGCATCGTCGTTGTTGGAGCAAATGCATGATTCCGTTGACGCGTGAACAAATGGCATGGCGCGCCGCGCAGGATTTGCCGGAAGGCGCCTATGTCAATCTCGGCATCGGCATTCCGACCTTGGCGGCAAGCTATGTGCCGCCGGGACGCGAAGTGATCTTTCACAGCGAGAACGGCATCCTCGGCATGGGTCCGAAGCCGGAGCCCGGCAGGGAAGACCCCTATATGGTCGATGCCGGCAAGAACTTGACGACGCTGGTTCCTGGCGGCTGCTTCGTCCATCACGCCGACGCGTTCCTGATGATCCGCGGCGGCCATCTCGATGTCAGCCTGCTCGGCGCCTTCGAAGTATCCGAAAAGGGCGATCTTGCGAACTGGACCACCGAAGACCCGGCATTCCCGCCCGGCATCGGCGGCGCCATGGACCTGGCGGTCGGCGCCAGGGAAATCCGTATCATTATGGAGCACACCAGCAAGAAGGGTGAGCCTCGAATCCTGAGGCATTGCACCTATCCGATCACCGCGGCCGGCTGCGTCAAGCGCATCTACACCAACCTCGCGGTGATCGATGTGACTTCGCAGGGACTGGTCGTGACCGAGCTGGTTCCGGGCATGACGCTTGAGAAGCTGCAGACGCTGACCGAGCCGGAGCTGCAATTGGCCCCCAATTGGCAGCTGCTGGCGCCGCCCGAAGCTCCCGAGGCCCGTGCGGCGTAGGGGCCAGTGCAGCCTATACAATTGAGCGCCCTAATGGCGACGGTCGTCATGCCCGGCCTTGTGCCGGGCATCCACGTCTTTCTTCTTGGATACGAGTGAAGACGTGGATGGCCGGGACATAGGCGAGCGGAAGCGACGCCGTCCTTCGGACGGCTATGCCCGGCCATGACGAATTCTCACCATTGGGTCGGAATTTACGGCCTTTTATCCATTCTGCCCTAGCTTTCAGCACTGGATCCGGGAGCGACGTTGCCGAGTCTGCCGGGCATTCAGAAAGAAGACGGGGGTTCGAGTGGCATCGTTGAAGCGTATCTGGCCACGATCGATATCGCTGAGGCTTCCGGACTTGCGCTTTCGCGCCAAAGTCATGCTCGGCTTTGCTGTCGTGCTGGCGATCTCGGCGGTCAGCATGGGCATCGCCTATCTTGGATTTGAGCGCGTCTCGGTTGGTGTGACGTCCTACCGGAAAAGCGTGTCGGAAGCCGATCTGGCGCGCAATATCGATCGTGAACTGATCTCGTACCGGGCGCTGGCGCGCTACTACGTGGTGACCGGGAAGGAAGATGACGGCAAGGCGGCGCTGGCAGCCGAAGCCAGCCTGAAGGACGCCATCGATCAATCGATGAAGGGCACCACAAATCCGGCGGGCCTCGAGCAGATCGCGCGCCTTGCCCGCGAATTCCGTACCTTCACCAAGATTTTTGCCGATATTCTCAAGGTCAAGGGCGAGAGCGCGCTGGTGACGCAAAATCAGCTGACGCGGGGCGGCACGATGCTGCGTTACAAGCTCGACGATCTCGCCAGCAACGCGGCCGAAGCGGAGCTTCCCGCCGTTGAGCTCGGCGCGAAGCAGGTCACCGCGCAATATCAGGCCGCGACAGCGCTCGCCAATACATTCGTCATCAATTCGGATCAGACAGTTGCCACCAGCGCGCTGGCGCGGCTCAAATTTGTCGAAAACTCGCTGCGGGCGATATCGTCGACCGATGAAAAGATCGTGCAGAGCGTTAAGGAAGTTTCCGCACTGCTGGATGCGTATCGGCAATCCCTCAGCAAACTGGTCGAAAACTCGAAATCGATCGATGAGCTGACGACCGAAATGGCCGAGTCTGCGACTGCGATCATGCAAGGTTCAGGCGCGATGAAGGCGGCTCTGCTTTCCGATCAACAAAGACTTGAATCCGAGTCCGATGCGAGCATCAGCGAGACCGAGCGTCTGATTGCAATGCTCGCGGCCGGCGGCTTGCTGCTGGGCGGAGTATTGGCCGTGTTACTGGGCAAGGGAATTTCCCGACCCATGACCGCCATGTGCAAGGCCATGCGCGAACTCGCCGGCGGCAATTTCGATGTCGTGCTGCCTGGCCTCGGGCGCAGGGATGAACTCGGCGAGATGGCGGCCGCGGTGGAAGAATTCAAGCTGCAGGCCATCGCCAAGGCGGAACGGGATGCCGCCGCGCAGGATGCCCAGAACCGCGCCAGCAGCGCGGCGCGCCGTACCGAGCTCATTCGTTTTGCCGACGATTTCGAAGCGGCGGTAGGCGCCATCGTTTCGAACGTTTCGTCATCAGCCGTCCAACTCGAGTCGGCCGCCGGAACGTTGACGCGGACCGCGGAAACCACGCAGAACCTGTCGAGCCGGGTCGCCGGCGCATCGGAGGAGGCGTCCAGCAACATGCAATCGGTCGCCACCGCCACCGAGGAGCTTTCCGCCTCGGTCGATGAGATCGGAAGACGGGTGCGCGAATCCAACAAGATCGCGGAGGCGGCAGTGCTTCAGGCGCAGCAAACCGATGGGCGCATCGGCAAGTTGTCGCGCGCTGCGCAGCAGATCGGCGACGTGGTCAAGCTGATCACGGCGATTGCCGAGCAGACCAATCTGCTGGCGTTGAATGCAACCATCGAATCCGCCCGCGCCGGCGAGGCCGGTCGAGGGTTCGCCGTCGTCGCCTCCGAAGTCAAATCGCTGGCCGGCCAGACTGCGAAGGCGACCGATGAGATATCGTCCCACATTTCGGGCATGCAGGACGCGACGCAGGAATCGGTGGCAGCCATCAAGGAGATCGGCGGCACGATCGCCGAGATATCGAACATTGCGTCGTCGATTGCGAGCGCGGTGGAGCAACAAAGCTCGGCAACCCAGGAAATCGCGCGCAGTGTTCAGACCGTCGCCCAGGGAACCCAGGAAGCTGCCGCCAATATCATGCAAGTGAATCGCGGCGCCACCGAAACCGGGTCGGCATCGGAGGAGGTCTTGAATTCCGCAAAATCCCTCTCGACCGAAAGCACGCGCTTGCGCGAGGAACTCGACCGCTTCATGGCGAATATCCGCGCGGCTTGAGCTTACGATTTAGACGGTGTCATCATCCGCGAAAGCGGATGATCCAGTATTCCGTGACGGTTCGGCTCTCATGCAGGTCGGCGATTACTGGATACCCGCTGGAGCCTGTCATCGGGCGCGCCAAAGGCGCGACCCGTTGGCGGGTATGACAACCGTATGGTATGAGCCGGAATATCATTCGTCGCGATGAAACTGCCGCCTCAACTCGGTCTTGGCGCGCTGCAATCGGTCGCGTTGCGCTTTCGGCAACGTCTTGCCGGCGCGGTTGATATAAAAGGTCAGCATCGAGAGCGCGGAGCGATAGGCGCCTGTCTTGCGGCGTGAACTTCGTTCCGCCGAGCGCTTGAGCGATGCGGCGATTTTCTTCGCGTTGGTTTGTTTGAAGACGCCGTGTTTCAGATCGAGCGCGTCGCTTTCCTGCGTCACTCGCTGCGACCAGCGCTTTGGCGACGTCTTCTTCGGCGATGATTTTCTCCGCGCTGAACTTGCCTTCCTCACTGTCGTTTTACGTGTACTTTTGCTGGCCGTTTTGCGCGTTGCTGCCTTGCGCGAATGGGCTGTTCTTCGGTGCTCAGCCATGATCAACTCCATGTCGTTGCAGCCGAAAAACGGGCGCAGACCCAATCGGTTCCGTTGGGCAATGCGGGAACTCTTGCGTCGCCAAGGCGTTGGGGAATGTGGCCTGATATGAAGATTGTCGCCCTCACGTTTGAGATCCTCGGAACGTCATATTCCCGGGTATTTTCTCATTGGTTTGATGCGATGGATTTGCGGCGAGCGCTGCGCCATTCGGCATTGAACAACGGTCCTTCCGTTTTCGTGAATTTATGAGCGGCAAGCATTGGAGCACTGCGGCATGGTTGCCCCGAGCGATGCGACAATTGTTTCGGCCGATGTCGCAACGGCGCCGATACAAGGGCATGAAGATCGCGTCATCGAGACCAGTATTCCGGCGCGTCTGGACCATCTGCGCTGGAGCGGCTTCCACACCCGCGTCGTGCTTGCGCTCGGTATCACCTGGATCCTGGACGGCTTGGAGGTCACGCTGGCCGGCGCGTTGTCTGGCGCGCTGAAAGAAAGTCCGAGGCTGCATTTCACCAATTTCGACGTCGGATTTGCCAACAGCGCCTATCTCGCCGGCGCCGTGCTCGGCGCGCTCGGATTCGGCTGGCTCACCGACCGTATCGGGCGCAAGAAGCTGTTCTTCATCACGCTGGCGCTCTATCTCACCGCCACGGCGGCCACCGCGCTGTCCTGGAATCTGGCCAGCTACGCGTTGTTTCGATTTCTGACCGGTGCCGGGATCGGCGGCGAATATACCGCGATCAATTCGACGATCCAGGAACTGGTGCCTGCGCGCTATCGCGGATGGACTGACCTTTTGATCAATGGCAGCTTCTGGATCGGCGCGGCCATGGGCGCGGTCAGCGCGATCGTCCTGCTCGATCCGGCGGTGATCGGCCCCGATCTCGGCTGGCGGCTGGCATACCTCACCGGCGCCTGTCTCGGCCTCGTGGTGTTCGTGATGCGGATGTGGATCCCGGAAAGTCCGCGCTGGCTGATGATTCACGGTCAGCCCGATCGCGCTCACGCGATTGTCGACGAGATCGAACGGTCGGCTATCGGAAAGGTGCAAGACCATCCTCAACATGCCTGGCCGAAGATCAGATTGCAGATGCGCCATCACACGCCGCTGCGCGAGGTGGCGCGGACGCTGTTCTCGGTTTACCGCCAGCGCTCGATGGTCGGATTGGCGCTGATGACGGCGCAGGCGTTTTTCTACAACGCGATCTTCTTCACCTTTGCGCTGGTCTTGACCGACTTCTTCGGGATCGCGTCGAACCAGATCGGATGGTACATCCTGCCCTTTGCAGCCGGCAACTTCCTGGGTCCGCTGCTGCTCGGCCGGCTGTTCGACACGCTCGGACGCCGCGCGATGATTACGTTCACCTACGCGGTTTCGGGTATTTTGCTCGCACTTTCGGGCTATCTGTTTTCGATCGGCATGTTGAGCGCGCAGACCCAGACCATCGCCTGGATGGTGATCTTCTTTTTTGCTTCGCCAGCCGCGAGTGCTGCGTATCTCACGGTCAGTGAGACCTTTCCGCTGGAGGTCCGGGCGCTCGCGATCGCGCTGTTCTATGCGGTTGGAACCGGAATTGGCGGCGTCGCCGGCCCGGCTCTGTTCGGTGCCTTGATCGACACCGGATCGCGCAACAGCGTTTTCGCAGGTTATCTGCTGGGATCGGGATTGATGATCGGGGCAGCCGTCATCGCGTGGCGTTATTGTATCGCGGCCGAGCGCCGATCGCTGGAATCGGTCGCACGGCCGCTTGCCTTTGTGGAGTAGCATGAAATGAATCAAGACTTGAGCGATCGGGGTTTGGACGATCAGGATTTGGCAGATAAAGACTTGCTAGATCAAGATTTGGCCGAGGTGCCATTGCAACAAGACGATCCATCGCCAGTAAAAAGGTCGCCGAACACGGTTCTGGCGCCCAGCGAACTTGCGCGGCGGTTGGACGAGTGTGCAATTTTGCTCGATATTGATGGGACGCTGCTCGACCTCGCGCCGACACCGCGCGAGGTGTGAAGCCGTCGCCACCCATGCCCCGCCGATGGACAAGGAGTTGAAGCGCCGGTTGGCGGCCATTGCCAGGCTCAGTCCGGGCATTCTGCTTGAAGACAAGGGCTATTCGCTGGCGCTTCACTACCGGCTGGCCCCGCATGCGGAGAAGGCGATTTACGCGGCGGTATCGCTGATCAGGGCTGATCTGCCCAATGCGCCGATCGAGGTGCTTCCTGGAAAATGCGTCTGCGAAATTAAGCATTCGGGCTTTAACAAGGCAACCGGCGTGCTCGAACTGATGACCCGCGAACCTTTCAGGGGCCGCCGTCCGATTTTTATCGGCGACGATGTCACCGATGAAACGGTATTCGCCATCATGCCCGATCTTGACGGTCTGGCATTCTCGGTGGGCCGGCGCGCGCAAGGCGTGGCCGACCATTTCGACGAGCCCCGTGATGTGCGCGAGTGGCTTGCGCGCCTGCTCGATACCGAAAACGCCGCAGTCCGACCATGATGGTTCCATGACGGGTGCCGGATTCTCCCGGCCTCAGCGGAATCGAGGCGGTTTTGCGGGTGTCCGGATGTTCCGGCGAAAAATTCTTTTTGCGTTGACTCGCCGAGTTCCGCCCCCGCAGCGCCCGAATTTGGTTTGATTTCGTTGAAAGGGTGACGGGGAACCATATTGATGAATGGCTGTTAACTTGCGAGCATCAGGAGGGGAAGCAGTGAACCTCGTTGTCGTTTCAAACCGCGTGGCGCGCGGCAAGGCGAGTGAACCCATGACGGGGGGGTTGGCGGCTGCTTTGCTGCCGGTAGTGGAGAAATCCGGCGCGATTTGGGTGGGTTCCAGTGGCCGCGTTCGTGACGGCGCGCAGAAGGAACCGTTCGCCGAAATCGAAGCGCTGGGCGCAGGCGCGCTGGCGATGCTGGATCTGCCAGCCGCGCATTACGGCGGATATTACGAAGGCTTTGCAAACTCGGCATTGTGGCCGGCGCTTCATTCGCGCACCGATCTGATCAGCGCCTCACAGGAAGATTATCTCTCCTATCGCGAAGTGAACGCCTTCATGGCGCGCGCGCTGCTGCGCTTCAAGAAGCCCGACACGGTATTCTGGGTTCAGGATTATCACTTCCTGGCGCTGGGGGCGGAGCTGCGCGGTCTCGGCGTCACCCAGCCGACCGGGTTCTTCCTGCACACACCATGGCCGGCGCGCGCGATCATGGAAGGAGTGCCTCACCATCGCGAATTGGTCGACGCGATGCTCGCTTATGATTTGATCGGATTCCAGACCGAGGACGATTGTGAAAATTTTCTCGGATATCTTTCAGCGGATCTCGGTCTGGCGATCGAAGACGGGGTGGTAACGTCGCGTTACGGCACATCGCGCATCGCGGTATTTCCGATCGGTATTGATCCGGAGAAATTCGCCCAGCAAGCCGCCAAGGCTGTGTCCCATCCCGATGTGTCGCGGTTGCGGCGCAGCCTGAATGGCGAGAAGCTGGCGCTCGGTGTCGATCGGCTGGACTATTCCAAGGGGCTGATCAACCGCATCGCTGCATTCGACCGCATGTGGACCATGCAGCCGGCGCTTGCGCGCACCGTCTCGCTGCTGCAGATCGCGAACCCGTCGCGGGGCGGGATCGAGGCCTATGGCAACCTGCAAAACGAACTCGCCAAGCTGGTGAGCGATGTCAACGGCCGCCATGGCGAAGTCGACTGGACCCCGATCCGCTATCTCAACAAGGGCTATGGCCAGTACGTGCTGGCGGGCCTCTATCGCACCGCCCAGGTCGGCGTGGTGACGCCGCTGCATGACGGCATGAATCTCGTGGCCAAGGAATATGTCGCGGCACAAAACCCTGCCGATCCCGGGGTGCTGGTGTTATCGAAATTCGCCGGTGCTGCGAACGAGCTCGACACGGCGCTGCTGGTGAATCCGCACGATATCGACGGCATGGCGCGGACCATCGCGCTCGCGCTCTCGATGCCCTTGAGCGAACGGCGCATGCGCTGGGAAGCGATGATGGCGAAACTTCGCGCCGGCACCATCCAGCGCTGGTTTGCCGACTTCGTCGACGCGCTGCAGGAGACCCATCTCGACAAGGTTGCGTCAGAACCGCTGATCGCGGAAACGCCGACATTGTTTCCGCTTCGCTCTGTCAATGCCGACGCGCGGTATCATTAGTAACAATACGATACGCCATCGAGCACAGCGCAGCGCGCCTTGAACGGCGAGCTCGGATTATCCATCGGCACCTCGCCGTTCCCTTTGCCGACGAACACGCCGGGCCCAACGATCACCGACGATTTGTTGCCGATGATGACGCTGGGATTTGGCGACGTCAGGCTCGATCGCGTGCCGTCGGGCCAGAGGATCGCGTCGCCTGACAGCAAGCCCCGCCGGCCGTCATCGCAACTCACATTGGCTCCCTCGCGGGTGCAGGCTTGCGCCATCGCGGGCGCGCTGCCGGCTGCGGCGATGATCGCCGACATGAGAATCGAGAACACCAGCGCCCGTTCGATAGTCATGCCGCTCTCCGTTTGCCGGGTTGTCGCCATTGTCAATCGTCACCTGTAACCGGTTTCCGGTTCAAGGCCTAAAAATCCGAAAGCCCGGCGCCGGCGCAAATTCAGAATTATCAAGACTATTCAAATGGTTGGGGAAACTGCCGCCAGTATGGCCGCAGTCACTTGCAAAAGTCGTCGGGCCCCTTCAAGACAGGCCATCCGGAGAGATGGCCGAGTGGCTTAAGGCGCACGCTTGGAAAGCGTGTGTGCGGGAAACCGTACCGTGGGTTCGAATCCCACTCTCTCCGCCATATCCTGTTGAAATATAAATTGCTGTTTTTCGATGGTTGATCCCGGATTGCTTCTCGGGGGACAGGGTTTGGAACGTGAGCATGATCCGTTCTGAAATTCGGTCGAGAGCCAAGCCTAGTTGCGCTTTGCCTTTGTTTCTGGACCCTTCACACCAACGAGATATCGCGCACAGACCCATTGGTACAGGTCGACTACGTGCGCGTCGTAGATTTGGATATCGGGGCGAGCAAATCGGACATCTGCGCGATCAGAGTGGTCACCATTTCGGAGCGCGCCGGCAGAACTCGAGCCTGCAACCGCGGGTTGCTGCAGAAGCAGCTATGGAAAACGTTGAATCTACAGGTCGTCCGGCGACTGATCGCAAAAGAACAACACCAAGGTTGGGGGTCGATTCCTTCCCCGGCCGCTATCATGCGGTACGATTTTGTACGCCAATCTACGATTTCCTGCGATCTTGTACTTCTGTAGATAGCAGCTCGCTGGCGCGAATTGCACTCTCATGAAGAGAGGGCGAGTTTTGAACTAACCGTCTCTTCCAGGGACGCTCGGCTTCGATCCGGACATGCGCATCGGCAGCTTTTGTTGAGGGTTTCGGATGCCGGCCGATCGCAGCGATGCGGCTTGCACCGTGGCCGGCGTCCGAAAGCCTTCAATGAAGGAACCCGCGGGAAATGGCAGGCGGTGGCGCCGCGAGCGCCGAGCGCTATGGAGGTT
>WNFF01007968.1_pt1 | contig 15042 bp, 18 predicted proteins | sample 5400441 | NCBI WGS metagenome assembly WNFF01 (sample SAMN13153345, study PRJNA577476) | soil metagenome | isolation source: 120 cm saprolite under Douglas fir tree site 2 hole 3 replicate 1 | place: USA:California | collected 2015-04-18 | reverse complement strand
GTACTTACAACACGCGTTTTTTAGCGAATGCAACCGATAGCAGACCTCATTGCTTGGGGCTGCCCCGGATATCCCACGAGAGTGGGATGGATCTGTTCTACGATGTCAGTTTGCTGCGTCGAATTGCGCCGCAGTGTGTCGAGGTCTTGTGTAGCACAGGCTTCAGCCTGTGTGGTTTTGATTTTCGCTTGGCGCTGAGAAAAGCGCACAGACTGAAGTCTGTGCCACTCGACCGCGCTGGACTTGCGCCCTGGCTGCTAGCAAGGGAACCGGCCAGCGGCATGAGCAAGATCCCGGCAAGAAGTTCGCGCTAATGAATCTTCTTTTCGAGTTCGGGAAGCGATGCGATCAGAACGTGCCCTGTAATCGCAAGCGTGCGCGGATCGATTTTGTCGAGCGTGTCGCTGGTGGTATGCCAGTAGGGCACTTCCAAATCGATAATATCCGCCGCCGGGACGTCCCGGTTTAGAAACGCGACGTGGTCGTCCGCGATTCCCGAGGTCTCCTCGTTGACAAACACGTTTCGGTATCCGAGTCGCGCGGCAGTGGACCAGAGGATCTCGGTAAGCCAGGGAGTGGAATTCGTCTCGCGCTTGAATACGGGATTGGCTGGACCGACCATGTCGACCAGAATCATGGCCTTCACGTGGCGCAAGGTTCCCGAAAGCGCGAGGCTCGCGGCCAGTTCGCGGCTCCCGTAGGTATTGTCAGGGTCAGCCCACGTGAAATTGAAAGCTTCCTCGCCGTCCAAAAACGCGAGCCAGATCGTCTGCGCGTTCTTTCGCGCGCAGAGAATGCGCCCCAGCTCCAGCAGCACTCCCGTGCTTGACCCGGCGTCATCGGCTCCTACAAAATTGTCGATCCGTTTTGTATCGTAATGCGATGCATATAATATGATGTTGGAATTCGCGGACGCGATTTTCACCAGGATGTTCTTCATCGCCACGTTGCCAATCGGCGTCGAAGCGTGGAAGTCCTGCTCTTCGACGGGGCAGCCGGAACTTTTGAGTTGTTCGATGATGTAAGCCTGCGCGCGGCGAATCCCTTCGCTGCCGGCCGGGTGCGGCCCAATGGCCACGAGTTGCTCGACGTGTTTGTACGCGCGGGCGCCGTCGAACCCACCCGTTGTTTCAGCAGACGGAGCCTTAACCGCGCTGGCCAGAGAGGGAGAAGCGGCCTTCGGGCTGTCCGCCGCGGGCGAAGTCTCGTGTCCACAAGCCACGACGAAGAGACCTGCGGCTACCATCGCGCCGAAACCAATTCTCCGCAATCCTGCTCGCATCTATCGCGCTCCTTCGCCCGCTATCGCAGCCGCTTTCGCTTTTCGCCGCACCACAACCGCCGCCACGGCAATGCCGACGAAATAGAGTGCCACCATCGGCGCCATGAACACCAGCATTGTCGTAGCGTCCGGTGTGGGCGTTACGATGGCGGCGACCACGGCAATGATCAGTATGGCGTACCGCAGATTTTTCCACAGAAATTGCGGCGTGACGATATTAAAGAGCGCGAGGAAGAAAATCAGCACGGGCAGCTCGAAAATAATTCCCAGCCCGAGCAGGACGATGAAGATGAAGTCGAAGTATTCGTTGATGCTGATCAGAGGCCTGAAAGGGCCCTGAAAACTGGTTAGGAAATTCAGCATATAGGGCAGCATCACGAAGTAGCCGAACGAAATTCCCGCAAGAAACAAAAAGAAGGAAGAGGCGATGAACGAGGTCACAGCGCGGCGCTCATGCTTATAGAGGCCCGGCGCTATGAAGAGCCACACTTGATAGAGCACGAATGGGGCTGCGAGAACGACGCCGATATAAATTCCAAATGTGATGATGATATTGATCAAACCGGCCGGGCTCGTATAGATCAGCTTGTCATCCAGATGCTGCTTGCGCAGAGCCTCCTGCATGGGACGGGAGATGAAGCCAATGACTTTTTGGGAGATGGTGACGCCAATCATGGCGCCCACGGCGATGGCGATCGCCGAGTTGATCAGGCGCTTGCGCAGATCCACCAGATGTTCGAAAAACGACATCTTGCCGCCCGCTTCCTGCTCCGGCGGGGTTTCGGACGGGTCAGACGGCGAAGTTGTCATCAGAAGGTTTCTCTTGGGCTGGGGTCGCGGAGTCAGGCGCAACCGCCGCCGGGGCAGAGTCCGCGCGGAGCGGTTGCTCGACTGCGGGTGCGGGCTCTATTTGGAGTCCGGGAGAATCGACAGTTGGCGCGGCAGTCTCAGCGGTTGGCAGGGCACGCGGGATTGATCCTTCTGGTTCCACGGGAGCGGATACAACAGGGGCTGTCTCCACAGGGGTGGGTTGAGGCTGGGAGGAAGCCGTGGCGGCCTCCGCCTCACGAATGCGCGTTTGTCGCTCGAGCTCGCGCACTTCTTCTTCCAGGGCGTAGCGAAAGTCGCCGGTCATCTTGCGGAATTCCGCCGTTGCCTTGCCCAGCATGCGAGCCAGTTCCGGCAGCTTCTGCGGGCCGAAAATAACCAAGGCCACGACAAAAAGGACGATCAAATGTGGCATGCTCAACATGGCCGGTTGACTTAGCTTTCTCGCGTTTGTTGCAGGATTTCTAAGTGGCCGGGAGTGAAACACTTCGACGGCCTTCAAGTAGAGTCTGTGTGAAACGCAAGTGCGTGACGCCTGTAGCGTCGGCCTTCAGGCCGACACTGTGGCTTCAAGCAGATGCCCGCCTGAAGGCGGGCGCTACATAAACCAATGACAGGCTCTCTGACAGACTCTTTCAGTTACAGCCCGCTCCAGCATCCCGGTTCGCTCCCATGCACAAGTGGAATCATAGTGGACACTCCGGGGGGTGTCAATTCAAGGGCCATGCTATGCTATACTTTAAGAGTAGAGAAGCAGGAAAGCGAGGTCGAAATGCAGGGTGATAGGCGCGGGGCGCTGCTCGTTATTGGTGTGTTGGTCTTGTCCGCGGTCCTAGGGGGCATTTACGGCCCTCCTGTCCGCGCAACCTCCTCGGATGTGAACAACCTGCAGGATTCGGTGAAGTCCTTCACTCGCGTACTCTCTGTCGTCGAGAAGAATTACGCGACCCCGGTGGATACAGATCACGCACTCTATTCGGGAGCCATTCCGGGAATGTTGCGTGTGCTTGACCCGCATTCCAGCTTCTTTGACCCCCGCGCGTACAGCAATCTTCGCGAAGACCAGCGCGGCCGGTATTACGGCGTTGGCATGACCATCGTTCCGCGAGAGAATTTTACCTACGTGCTGGCGCCCATGCCCGGTTCGCCCGCGTACCGTGCCGGTATTCGGCCCGGCGACGTGATCATGTCGGTCGATGGCAAGTCCGCCGAAGGACTCAGCAGCTCGGAAGTGGCAGACATGCTGAAGGGGCCGAAAGGCACCATCGTCCACATCGAAATGAAGCGAGTGGGCTACGACCAGATGCTCAATTTCACTGTCACGCGGGATGAGATCCCGAAGCACTCGGTGGACATCGCCTTCCGGATCAAGTCCGGCATCGGCTACATCAAGCTTTCCGGTTTCAATGAGACGACTGAGTCTGAACTTGCCGCCGCGCTCAGGCAGATTGATTCGACCACGCTCGACGGTCTGATTCTCGACCTGCGCGGAAATCCGGGCGGTCTTCTGAATGAAGCGGTCGCCGTTTCCGATATGTTCCTGGACAAGAACCAATTGATCGTGTCGCATCACGGGCGCTCCTCGCAGGAGCGTCGTTACTACGCCGTGCGCGGGAATCGCGGAGTCACTGTGCCGCTGGCTGTGATCGTGAATGGCGGATCGGCATCGGCCTCTGAAATCGTCAGCGGCGCCATTCAGGACCACGACCGTGGCTTGATTGTTGGCGAACAGAGCTTTGGCAAGGGACTCGTGCAGACGGTTTCCGGGCTCAGTGAAAACACCGGTCTGGCACTCACGACCGCGCGCTATTACACGCCGAGTGGACGCCTCATTCAGCGCGATTACAAAGATACCTCGCTTTATGACTATCTCTACAATCACAAGAACCCGACTCCCACGGAAGTCAAACTGACCGACAGTGGCAGGCAGGTGACCGGCGGCGGCGGAATCACCCCCGACGTGCCCGCCGTGCAGCCGAAGGTCGATCCTTTCCAGGAAACGCTGCTCGAAATTACAAAGAGTTTCGAGGCGGACGAAAACGCGATAAAAATATTTTTGGCGTACTTGGATAAAGAGAAGATCAAGTACACCGACGCGGATATCGCCCAGAATCTTTCCTGGATCAAGCGGGAGATCAGGAAAGAGGCCTTCATTTCCGTTTTCGGCCTGACGGAGGGGTACAAGGTCGATCTCGAAGATGACGCGCAACTTCAAAAAGCGGTTGATTCCTTGCCCCAGGCGCGGACGCTTTACGAGAATGCCCGGAAGATCATCGCCCAGCGAATGGCCGGAATGGGAACACCGCAGCAGCAGTAATTCACTTCGCCACTTCTTCACTCAGATTCTTGGACCGGCGCGATTGGAAACTGCGCCGAGCCCTGCTAACATATCCAAAGTTCTGTGGGCGGCTAGCTCAGCTGGGAGAGCGCATCGTTCGCAACGATGAGGCCGGGGGTTCGAATCCCCTGCCGTCCACCAAAGTTTTCGATCATTTGCCACTCTGGAAGCGGTTTGGCAGCCCCATTTGTGTCCTTCACAGTGCGGCTGACGCTGAATTGTATCTATCTCATAACAAGAAACACCCGCGAGTTTTGGGCTATTCTCCATTCATTGGGGCGTGCTAATCTGCCTTTGAAAGCTCCATTTACGAAAGCCCTGTCGAACAGCAAAAGCGTCAGGACCTCTTTAGTGGATGAGCGGAAATAGGGGTGTAGCTTGTTACTTTATATCGTAACACGATACTAATGACTGCCAGGACAACTTCCGTACTATTCCAGACCGATTTTTATGATTCCCGTATGCGAAAAGTTTAACATTGTGGATGCGGATGGACCATCAAGCTGATATCCCGAGAAATGCCAAGTCTGGGCCGGACATACTGAGGGGGGCGCCGAGGGAAGACTACAGTCCCGGGATCGCCTCACCCGGATTGGTTGGCCTGGCCCACAAAGTTCAGCGCAACCTGGATGATTACGGATGGCGTATTACGGCGAAGAAGGCGCTGGCTTATCTCGTTCGTTCCGTTTATTTTCAGCAGGTCTACCGGATTTACAGAATCAAGCTTGACGCAACCCAGCCACCTGAAGACTTCGACAAGCACGATTTCGCGTTCAGGATTCTGACCGCTCAAGACGTGGATGTGATCGCGCAGGTTGAAAATATCGCGGAGTGGCTTCGTGGCCAGTTGAAGGACAAAATCGCGGCGGGTCAACCGTGTCTTGTTGCATTGGACGGGGAGAAGGTCGCGGGGTTTAACCTGATCAATTTTGAACATGCCACGTTGGTTTTGGTAAATCTGAAGAAAAAGCTCCGGCGAGGCTTGGCCTGGTCCGAGCACATTGCAGTAAGAAAAGAGTTTCGGAGGACGGGCCTAGGGTCTCAGCTTCGATGCAGAATATTTGAAGACCTCAAGAGGCGAGGAATTCGCCGGCTATATGGAGGAACCCTTCGTTCCAACACGGCTTCCTTAAAACTGACAAGATCCGTGGGCTTCCAGGAGATTGCCGATGTTCACTATCGTAAATTCTTTTCCTTCGAGAACTGGCGGTACAAGCGAGTTCGAGGATGAGCATTGTTGAAGAGATGAATGAATTCCTGATCGGGCGGATTACATTCCCTGCTGTCAACTACGTCTTGAATCGAAAAGATATCCTGGGTTGTTTCCATAAGACGTATTTATCCGAGAAGTAATCGAAAGAAGTATTGAGAGAGCAGCAATTTCAGAATGGCGGAGATTGGTTACGCAAAAGTAGCGAGCCGCGGCCGAACCCAGCTCGGGCCCGGGGCGCATCCACGCGCCTCAAGGATTTTCATTCGTATCGGAGGATTCGATCACGATTTTTTGTGGCAGTGGACTTTGTGGTTCCAATGTCTTTTCCGTATGCTCGTGGCCGTTTGGGGATTCCCCGCCGGTCAGCTGTGATGCCCCATGTTGGACCGCCTCCGCGGAAGGCGGCGCGACGCTTCGGGGATCAATCGGCAGCAAGTGGGCGTGCTGCTCGGCCCATTTTGCGGCCAGTCCGTTTAGAGGACTCTTGGTGTTATATTCCTGGTAAGCGATCATGCGCCCAATTCGAATGATCAGGTCGTCCAGGCCTTCCGACGCTGCCCAGAAATCGCCGATACACACGACGTTCTCATCGAAATTGGGATGAAACACCGGCGCAATCATCCGGCACTGCGGCGCGCGGCGTGGATATCCCAAGGAGAGATTTACCTCCAGAAGGTGAACTTCGTAAAGCGGTACATTTCCGGAGGCATGCCGGCTGTCCCGCTCATCTGGATGAGTGGCCAATTGGAAAACCGTTGCCGGAGAATGTCATGGTCCAGCATCAGTCTTCGTGTTCGCGGTGAAAGCATGCGTCCTCTAAATTAAATGGAAAGCGGCAAGGCGTTCCGCAGGATCGTGAAACCGGCTGCAATCACCATCAGCCAGATGAGGGTCGAAGTTCGAAGCCGCGGCCACACCCATTGGTTCCGCTTGACCGCGTTCCAATATACCACCGCAAAATAGCCTGACAAAAATGGTAGAAGCAAAACCAGCAGCGCATTGTAATGCAGAGCCTCCGTAAGCCTTCCATGCAATAACGCCGCAAGCGCCCGCGTGGCGCCGCAGCCCGGACAATACAGATGCGTCAGACGGAATATCGGGCATTGCGGGTAAAACGTGTTTTCCTCTGGAGGAAACAGGTAGAGTGTCAAGGCGCCCGCCAGCGCGACTGCTGCCATAAGCTTCGCCTTCAGCCGGGCCTGCATTACATTCCCACTCTCTGTCCAGTGGCTTGCATTTCCTTCATCTTCGCGATTTGGGTGAAATGATATTGAAAATAGGTGACGCTGAAGAAAAAAGTCATTACCCCGCTCAGTTGCAACGCAATGGGTTCGGCGGAGTTGTAGTGTTCTTCGATGGAGGATCTCATGCTGAAAGCGCCCACCAGCCAAACGATGGAGCCACCCAGGTTGGCGAGTCTGCCCAAAGCCCGCACAGGCCCAGGAGGAGTCGCGATGGTGACGAACAGGAATGCGAACAGCGCCAGCGCAACGATGTAGTAGATCATGGCTTTGCTTGAGGGCTGGACCTTTTTCATCCACGAAGCCTGCACAATTCCCCAAACCCAATGAAATATCCCGCACGTCAGAACAGTCAGCAGCAGCACCAGCCCCCAATGCAACGCGGGCGGCGGAGGATAGAGACTCGCCTGTGCGGCGGCGGTCGGCGCCTGCGCTGCGGCGGGCACGGGGATGGTCCCAATGACCTGGGAAACCGGCATCCAATCCGTCATGCCATCGCTGCGGCAGGAATCGGTCAACAGGACGTTGCCCGAGGCAACGTAGCGCTGCAGTTCCGCTAAAGTATAGGGCCCAAATTCAGTCAGGTCGCGCTTGATGAAATAGTTCATTCGACCGCTCGTGTCCTCATATGAATTGAACTCCGTCTGCGTCCTTGCTCACGATGCACACTTCGGCAATCGCCCAAATCCAACTCACGATGGCCCCATAGAAACAAGTAAACAGCGTCGTACAGAGTTGAGCAACTCCTTTTCGTACGTAGCCGGCATAGAAATTGTGCACCCCAAATATGCCAAGAAAAATTCCCAGCAGCACAAATACGACGCGAGTCTTGGGGCGGTTCGCCGAATAAAAATCCACAAGGGCCGAAGGAGCGGAGCTATTTCTCACTTGCCCCATAGGCAGAGGGGGTGGGGCTGTGCCTGTCGGGGGTGGGAGTGGAGGAGGCGGCGCGGGAGCAGTGTCGCGAGGCGCTTCCATCGGCGGGGCGGGAAACATTCCAGTACCCAAAACCTGCCGCGGCGCTTCTGCTGCGCCTGGATTGCCCATTTCCACCAAATCGGTTCCGGATACGCTGATTTTGGGATCGTCCACCGGAGCTTTCGAACAGCCAAAAATCGTGCATCCGCCGTTTTCCTGAAAACAATCCGAGTGATGCGGTGTGCCGCAACCAGGGCAATCGATCCTCTCTCCTTCGAGAGAGCCGATTTCGGTCCGGCAATATGGGCAGATCGGATTCAATTCCGGTGCTTCTCCTGGTATCGAAATCCATACCGCCCAATCCGAAGAGACGTTCCACTTTGGAGTACTTGCAGCTGGATTGGCCGTCCAAAAACTTGAATTTCACCGAGAGCGCGGACCTGTACGCGAGCCCCGTTTATCTCCACTACCGCATGCTTTGGCAGTACGCTGGGATCCTTAAACAAGTAGATGTCGCTCTGTTGGCTGCTGCCAATTGTGGTTTGGGGCTTGTAGAGAATGAATTGTTTCCCGGCCAAAGGTCCGGCGGTCACATATAGCCACCGGTCCTTCAAGGCGCTCTCGACCAGGCCCATCGCTACGCCTGTCGCCAATCCGAGCAAGCTGAACCCCACGGCGCGGCTTGCGGCTCCGCCATGCGTGAGCAATGCAATCGGATCGAAAATAATGCCGCCTAGTCCGGCGCCGATCACACCGCCCAGAATCCCGTACAGCGCTTTCTTGGAGGATTGGCCGACGATGCCGTAGACCGCGCCCCCGGCAGCCCCCAGCACCATCCACCCAATCCCGCGGGCGATCCAAAATGCGGGATTGCGCGTGGATTGAACGCCGGCGCTGACGCAAATCTCTACCGCGATCGCAAAGATCAAGTCGGCAACCGCGGAAAACATGAATCCGAGAATCACGCCGAGCGGAAGGGACATTGCTGCACGGATCAGAGCCTTTCGGACCGAGCGCTCGACAATGCTCTCGGCAATCCCGAAGCCGAGACAGAGCATGGTTACAATCAGCGGCATGATCCATGTGTTTCCCCAGTGACGCCCCCCACCATCCACAAAGCCAGGCTCGACAATTGACCAGCCCAGGAACGCGCCCACGAGGCCCGCCAATCCAAGATAGAACCAGCCCTTTAAGAGAATACTGCCGTGGTCTTCCGAAACAGGTTCCGCTTGTTCAGCCGCCTCAGTGACGCTGCCATAATTTTTTGCCCCGGCCGCAACCTGCCCCGCCGGAGCATTGGACGTGGTTGCCTCCGAAGTTGCGACTCCGGCCAAGTCCTCCAGTGTGATCTTTATCGCTTTGTCGTCATTATCTGGGGGCATCGTTCACCTTGTCGCTATCCCGGGCAGGCGGCGGTGGCGTGTCGCCCTTGCGATTCGAGTCCGTACTCGAAGGGCTGGAACTAACGCTGGGTTGAGACGTCGCTCCTGGATCGCCAGCCGGGCTTTGTATTAGTGGCCGCCCCGTTTGCGGATCGACCGGAACTGGGAGGACGAGCACTCGTGGAAAAAGAAACCAGGCGAGAAGAAATCCAATCGCCAGGACCAACAAATGCGACGCGACCAGGAGCGTCTTGCGCACCCATGCAGGAGGAGGGTCTTCCTCCATAGGTGCTGCATCCATCTCCTCCCCGTCGTCCTGCGCGCCCACCGGCTCCGGCTTGCCAGATTCGCCCGCTTCTTCGCCACCCTTATGGTCCTTCACTGAGATTTCCGAAAGCCTCTCAATGCGATTGCCGAGCCAGCCGAAGCATCCTTCCTCGTCGCTGTGCGGATCGTAGACCCAGGCAACCTGCAGCGGCGACGAGAAGAAATTCTTATGGATGAAAGTGTCGTGGTCGGAAAGAAAGACGCCAAATCCAGGGTGCGAGTGGTACCAGCCGACGATTCGTTGATTGGGGTAATCCTTGTCCTTCGTTTTATAGATATGCTCCCAGGTGTCCTGGGTAAAAGTCACGTGCGTGCCTGCTTGCGCGGCATTCAGGCCTGCGATGCAGGCCTCAATGACGACGGAGTTCTTGCGTTCATCGCCGATCAGCACGCCGCAGACTTCCGTCTTGCTGCAGGACCGGGCATGCTGGTGAATCTGGCGGATGACTTCTCCGTCCACCAGGACGGCGGGTTGCGCGAGCGTGGGATTCGATTTCGGCACCCTTATCCTCTTTGATCCGACGAATGCAGACCGAGCACCTGTTCTCTGTCGCCGCCGATCAAGTACGAGATCTCGCGGTCGGCGGCACGCGCTGTAAATACGTCGAACAGCGGAAGGCCCAGTTTGTCGAGAGTCCGCCCGCCGAAAGATTCGCCGCCGAAAAAACTATGAGCGGTGGAAACCGCGCGCATCTGGCCGTCCGCGGGGCATCGGCCTTCGTCAAATCGTATGCTACCCACGGGAGCGAACCGCTCTTCCGCCGCGCCGCATTGCGGGCAAACGAGCTTATGAACGATGTCGCGGCTGAATTCGATGGTTACCTCGCCAGCGTCAAGATCTTTCTTGCCGCGCTCGAGGAGCTGGGCGAGTGTCAACTCCGAAGAGCGTTGCGGCAACTCAACAATCCGCTCGTGCGTGTAATGGCTCATGCAGTCGGGATTGGCCGTGTATTCGACGAGGTAGGAAGTGTGGTTCAACCCTTCAAAAATGTATCCCCGACTCGCAATCGTCGGTAACCCGTGGATGAGCTTGACGGCTTCCTGCACCTGGATGCCCGCGATGATCGATGATATTGTGGGAGTGGTCGGAACTTTTCCTTCGGCATTGGCTTCTCGAAGGAGCAAGTTGCAGGACATTCGCTGTTCCAGTAATTTCCAATCCATCTCCCCTAGCGTGCATTCGTAGCATGGGGCTGAGCCTGGCAGGAACACGCGCGCCACTCCGTTGATGCCTTCAATGGCGCCATCGATCCACGGCCGATTCATCTTCCAAGCCGACCGGTTGATCCACAGCCTGGCTTCGCGGTTATCCAGGCCGGCCAGAATGACGTCACTCCACGCGATCAACCCAAGGCCGCAATCGTGCACCACGTTGGCGACTAAAGGACGAACCTCAGTGAGAGGTGAAATCGCCGCGGCGCCCCGAGCTGCTACATGTGCCTTGAACTGGCCGACATCCTCGCTTCGAAAAAGAACGGATCGTGAAAGATTCGATTCCTCGATCTTGTCAAAATCAACGACCACGATCTTCTCGAATCCGAGGAGTGCCAGGTTTTTCAGGATCTCATTTCCCAAGGCCCCCGCACCAATCACCAGCACGCGCGTGCCCCGTATTTTCTGCTGATCCCACCAGGGGATCAGGCTCAATCGGCTGTAACGATCCTCATGGATGTCCTGCGCGCCGACGGTGACAGTGGGCGGATGTGTCACGCGAATCCCGCCGTAATTTCCGGTTGCAGCCGCAGAATGTCTCCATCCTGAACCAAAGCTTCCGCCAGAGTTTGAGAGTCCTGGATCTGGCGGCCGGAATTCTTATGGTGGAATTTGTAGCTGAGCGGGGCGCCATCGGGACCATTCGTGGGGAGTTTCAATTTCTGAACGAGCACCGAGATAATCTTATTACACGGGGCGTCATTCGGCAGTTCCACTGGAACGCGCTTGTTTTCTGTGGAGTCGTAGACAGTGACGTTAATCGAGGGCATGTTTTCTCGTTTCCATGGTGAAATGTGAGTTCACCGGAACCTCTTGCAGCATTGGCTTCGCAGCTTTCCGCCCTCGGTCATATCGCGCACGAACTCCTGCAGCTTCTCGCGTCCCCCCTGTACGAATTCCCATCCGCTTTCGTGCAGGAAAGCCTGTGCCGTCACCGCAAAATTGATGTTCTCCGCGTTGGGCTTGAGGCTCTTGTCCACGGTTTCATTGACCACGCCCACCAGGTTTCCTTGCGGATCGTAGACAGGGCCGCCACTGTTTCCGGGGCTCACCGGGGCGGTAATTTGCAGAATGCTTTCTTCCATCCGGGAGATGATGCCGGTGCTCAGCGTGAACTTGAGGCCTTCCGGATGGCCGATCACGAAAATCGATTCGCCCTGTTTCGCGTTTGCGATCGGTTGCGTGAATTCCATCTTTCCCGAATGCCGGGGCATCCACAGTAGGACCAGATCCAGGCTCGTATGGCGCGCGATCACGTCTGCTCCCGCCCACACACCGGAGGCCATGGAAACCAGTGCGCGCGGTGTTTTCTTGCGCAAGTCCAGGTCGGCGCTCCCTACCACGTGCCGCGCCGTCGCGAACAGGTATCCGTCTGAATTTGCATGTAACAACATTCCGGCGCCAAAGCTGTCCGACGGAATTTCGCGCCTGCCAAACAAAGTTCCTGCTGCGGGCGTAATGACCGCCACGAGAGTCTTGAGCTGTTGTGCCGCATCGGACCCGCTCAACGCTGAACTGGACGGCAACTCGGGGAATTTCGTCCGCTCATCCAGCTCCGCCATGCCTGAGCTAACGATCGCCGGAATCGGCCCGAGCGAAAACGTCACAACAGCCGCCGCTGACGTCAGGAACCCACTGATGATCAGCAACGTCGAGAGGTAGGAAGTCCAGGCCAGACGCGTTCTCGGAGGCTGATTTCGGAAGGCAACCCTCAAAATGATCGCAATCAGGCAGAGGACAGGAAGCAAGACCACAAGAGGAGCCATGATCAGCCTGCCCCACCAGGGGATCGCGGGGGGGAGCTTCGCTTCAACTCGCGGCCCCTGCTCAGGCGCCTCCTTGACCTCTGTGACTTCGCTCGCGCTCACGATGATTTTATCCATCGATCAACCGGACCTTTTCCCGAAAGACTTTTCTCGAGTCAGGATAGCAATAAACGTAGACAGGTATATATAAACTACTACCCGCGTTGTGACTCCGTAAGCAGGTGCATTGTACACTGACTTCGATTATTTCCCGCCCCACAGGCGGTTTCGCCATCCCCTTCAGCAACTTCCCAGGCAGAGCGCGGATTGGCGGTATACGCAGGCGCAATCAGAGGAAATGCAGAGCGGCCCTCCATAAGGGCAATCCACACCTGATGTATACTCCGGTTTGTTACATGAGACCTAACTTCCGCCAACCGTCCTCTCACGTTTTCGTTGCATCGCTTTTCTGGGCCGTCGTGGCGTTGGTTCTAACGGGATGCGGGAAAAAACGTGCCGCGGCTCTGGATGTGCGGGATGGACCTCATTCGGTGACCCTATCCTGGGCAGCGAATACATCTCCTGTGGCGGGCTACTATGTCTACCGGACCAATCCTCCCGGCAAGAATTATATCAAGCTGAACTCTGAGCCGGTTTCGGCGACGCAATATACTGACACCACGGTTCAGGCCGGCATCACTTATACCTATTATGTGACTGCGATCGATTCGAAAATGCGGGAGAGCCCGGCTTCCAAGGTGGTGTCAGATATGGTTCCCGCACCTTGACCATCGCGCCTCGAACAGCGCAGTCAATGAGTCCCCGCCTGGCATCGTTATCTCACGAGTGGGTGAAGCATCTGCTCAGTGATGTCAGCTTGCTGCGTCGAATTGCACTGCGGTATATGGAGGCCTCGAGTAGCACAGGCTTCAGCCTGTGTGGTTTAGTTGCGGACCATCGACAGTACACAGGCTGAAGCCTGTGCTACTGGACCGCGCCGGACCCATGCTGTAACTGCTTGCGGTAAAGGCGGAAGGAAGTTTCCACAGAGTTCTTGTGAGAAACGCACTAGATGCCTCCGATTTTTCACCACGCGCAACCCTATCCCGTTCGAGCAGAGCTTGACGCCACACGACTGCCGCCGTATGGTCTGCCTAAAGATATATTGTACGACCGAAATTCCGTAAGAGACGACTGCTGGAGGCTACGCCATGAAGTTGGAAGCTGGATGCGGCTGTTATCAAGGAATGTCGCGGCGGGAAGTCCTGCAAGGGGGCCTGGCAGCTGCGGTCACTGCAGTGGGTGGAGTAAGCGATGCGCTCGCTCAACCTGCGGCGAAGACTGGCGTACGCGCGATCGACATCCATGCCCACTATTTCCCGCAAGCCTACTTCGATCTCTTCAACACGCAGGACCGGCGTTTTGATTCCGAGTTCCACATGACCGAACAGGGCTTTTTCTTCAAAACCCCCAGCCAAACGAGCGGGCCATTGCCGGCAAAATTCATCGATCTCAAGCAGCGTCTAGCCGACATGGACACGCAGGGCGTGACCATCCATGCACTCTCACTCACCGGGCCGATGGTGTATTGGGCGGACGCCGAACTTTCACACGAGCTCTCTATGACGTGGAACAACGCGGCCGTCGCGGCGCATCAAGCCCATCCTGACCGATTCGTGGTCCTGGCGACTCTCCCGATGCTAGACCCCGACCGCGCCGTCGACGAACTGAATCGTGTCAGCAAGCTCCCGGGCGTGCGCGGCGTTTATATTGGCACCAATATTGACAACCACGATCTTGACGATCCTCTGTTCGAGCCGATTTTCACGCGCATCGAGGCGCTCGACCTGCCGATCTTCTTGCATCCTTTGGCTCCATTCGTGGGGGGCAAGCGGCTGCAACCGTATTCTTTTCCCAATCTGATCGCCTTTCCGATAGATACAACGATTGCCGCGTGTCACTTGATCTTCGGCGGCGTATTGGATCGCCATCCAAACCTCCAGGTAACGCTGCCGCACGCTGGCGGCGTGCTGCCAAATCTCATCGGGCGCCTCGACCACGGCTGGAAAGTAATCCCAGCAGCTAAACGCTCCGCGCAGGCGCCGAGCATGTACTTACGCCGTTTCACCTACGACATGATTTCTCATTCAAAACCTCTGATGGAGTACGTCATTTCCCAGGTAGGCACCGATCGGATCATGCTGGGCAGCGACTATTGCTTCGAAGTGGGTTACGACCAACCCGTGCAAGTGGTCGAGGAACTTCGGTTGAATTCGGAGCAACGCAAGATGATCTTGGGAGGAACGGCTGCGAAAATCCTCAAAATCTGATGCTCACAAAACCGCAGGCATTCCGTGTAGCACACTTCAGTCTGTGTGCATTTCTGCTCGCGCAAAACCAAAACCACACAGGCTGAAGCCTGTGCTACAGGACGGCGCCGTACCGCCGCCGCAGCTATGGGCGGTAGGACTGGCCGAGAACTCCATAAGAATTCTTGTGAGTAGTGAGAATTCGCTACTCTCCCGTGATCGGCTGAAACTCCTCGTGGGGTAGAGG
>WNFF01003732.1_pt1 | contig 15054 bp, 15 predicted proteins | sample 5400441 | NCBI WGS metagenome assembly WNFF01 (sample SAMN13153345, study PRJNA577476) | soil metagenome | isolation source: 120 cm saprolite under Douglas fir tree site 2 hole 3 replicate 1 | place: USA:California | collected 2015-04-18 | reverse complement strand
TCGGCCAGGTGGTCCGCCACCGGCTGTTTCCGTTTCGCGGCGTCGTGTTCGACATCGACCCGGAATTCAGCAACACCGAGGAATGGTACCAGTCGATCCCGGCGGAGGTGCGCCCGCGCAAGGACCAGCCGTTCTACCATCTCTTTGCCGAGAACGCGGAGACCGAATACATCGCCTATGTGTCCGAGCAGAATCTCCTGCCCGACACGTCGGGCGAGCCGGTTCGTCATCCGCAGGTCGCCGAGGTGTTCGAGCGCGACGACAAGGGAAGTTACCGGCCGCGCAATTCGTTGCTGAACTGACCGCTTGTCGATCATGCTCGGCACACAACAAAAGAGGCGCGCCCAAGGCGCGCCTCGATGATTGCAATTCGAAAAGCTCCGCGGCTACCGGGTCGGCGCCGCCTGCTGCTGGCCTTCGAGCTTCTTGCGCGCCTCCTCGGCGCGCTTTTGCAGCTCGCTCTGGAGCTGCTGTTGCTGCTCCTCGAATTTCTTCGGATCGGTCGGCGGCCCGTCGTACGCCTTTGCGAAATCGCCAAGCGGAATAACCAAACTGATGGGCTGGCCGGCTCCGTTGATCCCTTGGATCACCAAGCCCTGCCCTTTCTTCAACTTGCCGATCAGCTCGCCGCTGGCTTCGTAATCGGCCATGCAGCCGTTGTTGAAGCAAATGACGTAGGGGCCGGTCATCGGCTGGCCGTTGTCGACGATCACGCGGGTGCCGGGCTGGATCGACATGCCGAGCGGCAAGGTCACGCGCAAAACCTTCTTGGGCTCGTTTTCCGGCTCGATCAGGACGGCCGCCACCACCGGCATGCCCGACTCGACCCGGCCATCCTTGCCGGTGAAGCAGACCTGCTTGGCGTTGGCCTCCTGGCCCTTCAGGCAGAACTTGGTCCAGGGAGAGAAGATGAGCTGCGGCTGTTCGGCGCCGCCCTGCTGGGGCGCGCCCTGGGCGGGTGCCTCGGGAGGCTTTTGCGCGGGCGCTTGCTTCGGCGCGGCCTTGGGAGCCGCCTTGGGCGCCGGGGCCGCCGGGGCCGCCGGCGGCGTCTGGGCGAAGGCGGCCGAGCCGAGCAACAGGGTCGTTGTCGCTGCCACGGCAAACGCGCGCGCGGCCAGCCCGGCCGGCACAAAAACCATACGGTGATCCATGGACAGAGATCCTCTTGCTTACCGCTGCCCGGCCCCCCCTCCGCCCCGGCACGGTCGCCCCATCCTGGGCTGTGTCGGCACCAAATGCGGCAGGAGCGTGACGCCGCCCATCCGCCTGATAGCGCATTTCGCGTCCCCGACAAAGCCATAACGTCGCCGGCCTGATCGACCTAATATCGGGCGGCAGCCGACGCGATCGCCGACTCGCACGCATACCGAACAGCCCGGCTTTGCCGACAGGTCGTCAATATCGATCGCAAACACTGTCATAACCTCCATCCCGCCGCATGGCCGCCGTGACCGCACTTCCCGCCTATCCCCGCCTCGACCGACGCCCTGGTCGAGCCGAGATGTGCCGCCTCGGGAGAAGCCTCCTGCTCGGTGCCGCGATCGGCAATGCCGTCTGCGGCGCCGCGCAAAGTGCCGAGCCCCGGCACGCGATCGCAATACACGGCGAGCCCGCCCTGCCCCCCGGCTTCACCCGCCTCCCCTATGCGGATCCTGCCGCGCCCAAAGGCGGCCGGCTGGTGCAAGGCGTGTTGGGCACCTTCGACAGCCTCAATCCGCTGATCGTGAAAGGGATCGCCCCATCGTCGATCCGCGGCTACGTGGTCGAAAGCCTGATGGCGCGCGGCTACGACGAGCCGTTCACGCTCTACGGGCTCATCGCCCGCGCGGTCGAGACCGACGCGCAACGCAGCTACGTCACCTTCCACATTGATCCCGCCGCAAAATTCTCCGACGGCACGCCGGTGACGCCGGAGGATATCGTCTTTTCCTGGCGGATCCTGCGCGACAAGGGTCGTCCCAACCACCGCACCTACTACGCCAAGGTCGCCAAGGCCGAGCCGCTCGGCGAGCACGCCGTGCGTTTCGATCTCTCGGGCAGCGACGACCGCGAGCTTCCGCTCATCCTCGGGCTGATGCCGGTGCTCGCCAAGCACGCCGTCAACCCCGACACGTTCGAGGAGACTTCGTTCCAGGCTCCGCTCGGAACCGGGCCCTATGTCGTCGCCGAGGTCGACCCGGGCAAGAGCCTGACGCTCAGGCGCAATCCGAATTATTGGGGACGCGACCTCGCGATCAACCGCGGCTTCTGGAATTTCGACCAGATCCGGCTCGATTATTACCGCGACGCCAACTCGCATCTGGAGGCGTTCAAGCGCGGCCTCTACGACGTGCGCAACGAGCACGATCCGACGCGGTGGCAGACGGCCTACGATTTTCCCGCCGCCCGCGAGGGGCGCGTGGTCAAGGAGGCGCTGGCGACCGGGGTGCCAAAGGCGAGCACCTTCTTCGTGTTCAACACCCGCCGGGAGGTGTTCTCCGACATTCGCGTGCGTGAGGCGATCGCGCTGCTGTTCGACTTCGAATGGGTGAACCACGGGTACTTCTTCGACCTCTATCGGCGAGCGGCAAGCTACTTCGACGGCTCCGAGCTGTCGGCGCGCGGACGGCCGGCGGACGACGCGATCGGCGCACGCTCAAGGGCGCGCTCGACTTGTTCGCCTCCGCCGGCTACGTGTTGCGCGGCACCGAGCTCGTGCAGCGCGACAACGGACAGCCGCTCGCCTTCGAGATCATGGTCACCGCACGCGACGAAGAACGGCTTGCATTGTTGTTCTCGCAGAGCCTGAAACGGGCCGGAATCGCGGCGCGCGTGCGCGTCGTCGACGCGGTCCAGTACGAGGGCCGGCGTCTCGGCTACGATTTCGACATGATCGAGAACCGCTGGGACCAGTCGCTCTCGCCCGGCAACGAGCAGGCTTTCTATTGGGGCTCGGCCGCCGCCGACGAGCCCGGCACTCGCAACTATATGGGCGTCAAGTCGCCCGCCGTCGACGCGATGATCGCCGCGATGCTCAAGGCGGAAGGCCGCGCGGACTTCGTCGCGGCGGTGCGCGCGCTCGACCGCGTGCTGATCTCCGGCTTCTACGTCGTTCCGCTGTTCTATCTTCCCGAGCAATGGATCGCGCGCTGGGCCACGATCGGGCGGCCCGCGACCACCTCGCTCTACGGCTATCTTCCCGAGACCTGGTGGCGCGAGCCGCAGCGACCGTGAGGCCCCGCCGATGATCCTCGACGACCTGCGCGGCCGAGACGCGATTCACCGCATCGGCGGGCGGGCGACGCTCGACGGCCTGTTGCGCGCGGCGGCGGTGCGGCGCCCCGACGCCGTTGCGCTCCTCGATCCGCCGAACCGCGAGAGCTTTACCGACGACATCCCCCGCAGCCTCACCTATGCCGGCGCCGATCGCATGGTCTCGGCCATCGCCGGGCGGCTGCGCCGCATCGGACTGCCGACCGACGCCATCGTCGGCATCCAGATCGCGAATACGATCGAAAGCGTGCTCACGCTGCTCGGGGTCCTGCGCGCCGGCCTGATCGCCATGCCGCTGCCGTTGCTGTGGCGCCGCGCCGAGATGGTCGCGGCGCTGAGCCGCCTGAGCGCCGGCGCCCTGATCGTCAGCGGACGGATCGGCGCCGCCGATCATTTCACGCTCGCCATGGAAGTCGCGGCCGAGAGCTTCCCCGTGCGCCACGTCTGCGGATACGGGCGCGCCCCCCCGGACGGTCTCATTGCGCTCGACGACTTGTTCTGGTGCGAGACGCCCGATCCGATCCCCTCGCTCGAGGAGGAGCGCGCGCAGGCACCCGGTCCCGCCGCGCATTTGGCGGTCGTCACCTGGGACGTAGCGGCCGACGGTCTCGTCCCGGTCGCGCGCAGCCACGCCGAGTTGATCGCAGGCGGCCTTGCCGTCGCGCTCGAAAGCGGGTTGCGGCCGGACGCGGTGCTGCTGTCGACGCTGACGATGACCTCGTTCGCCGGCCTCGCCGCCGCGCTGGTTCCATGGCTCGCGCTCGGGGGGACGCTCGCGCTCAATCATCCGTTCGATCCTGAAGCCTTCCTCGTCCAGATCGAAATGGTGCCGTTCGATGCGACCATCGTTCCCGGACCGCTCGCCGTCGAGCTGGCGGAGGCCGGGCACTTTGCGGCGAGCGACGTCCACGTGATCGGGGTCTGGCGTGCCCCCGAGCGGCTGGCGCGCGCGCTGCCGTGGCGCGCGACCCGGGCGCGGATGATCGACGTTCCGGTGTTCGGCGAAGCGGGCCTCATTGCCGCCGGCCGCGAGCCGGACGGCAACCCGGCTCCCATTCCTTTCGGCGCGGTGCATGCCCCGCGCGGTGGCGACGGGGCGCTCGCGGTCGCCGAGATCGCGGCGACGCCGCATGGCACGCTGGCGCTGCGCGGGCCGATGGTACCGCGCCTGCCGTTCCCGCCCGGGGCGCAGCACGGCAGCTTGCCCTACTTCAAGGTCGCGCCGTCGGGCTTCGTCGATACCGGCTATGGCTGCCGTCGGGACGGCACCACCCTGGTGCTGACGCGGCCGCCGGCCGGGATCGTCAGCGTGGGCGGCTACCGTTTTGCAGCCCGCGAGCTCCACGATTTCGTCGGCGACGTCACCCAAGGGGGCGGTACGGTCGCGGAATTGCCCGATGCGCTCGCCGGCCATCGCCTCGCCGGGATGGCGGCCGATCATCATGCCGCCGAGCAGGCCTTGTCGGAGCGCGGCGCCAATCCGCTCATCGTCGACGCCTTCCGCAGACGCCGCCGCCCCGCCGCCTGACCGGTGGACTACCGCGGACCGAACATCGAACCTATACTGGTCGTTTTCGTCGTCTGCTGCACGTCGGCACCGAGGGTGGCGTTTGGCCAACGGACTGCTTTCGCGGACGAAAGCAAATCGACTGGATCAGCGCTCGCATATCGAAGTTTGCGGAATGTCGCGCGTCGTCTCGGGATCATTCCGACTTTGCGCCGGAGAATTTGACGACCTTGCCCCATTTTTCTGTTTCTTCGGCCATGAACTTACCGAAGTCAGCGGGCGACACGGGGAACACCGTGGCGCCAAGGTCGGTAAACCGCGCCTTCAATTTGGGATCGGCGAGGCCCGCGTTGATCTCCTTGTTGAGCTTGTCGACGATCTCGGCGGACGTATTCCTGGGCGCGCCGATGCCCTGCACCGCGCTTGCCTCGTAGCCGGGCACGAAGTCGCCTACGGTCGGGATGTCCGGCAATGCCTCGGAACGCGTTGCGGTCGTCACCGCCAGCGGGCGTAGCTTGCCCGCCCTGATGAGCTCCATCGACTCGGGCACGGGGTTGAGCACCACCTGCACTTGTCCGGCCATGAGATCGGTCATCGCGGGCGCGCCACCGCGATAAGGCACATGGACCATGTCGACCCCGGCCATCATTTTGAACAGCTCGCTCGCGACATGGATCGACGTGCCGTTGCCGCCCGATCCGTAGCTGATCCTGCCAGGATTCGACTTCGCATAGCTGATGAACTCGGCAACCGTCCTCGCCGGAAACGATGGATTTACCTGCATGACAAGCGGATAGCGCATGATGCCCGCGACCGGCGCGATGTCGCGAATGAAGTTGAAGCTGAGCTTGTCGTAGAGCGTGGCGTTGATCGCATTCGAAGCCGTGACCACGAGCAGGGTATGGCCGTCCGCGGGCGATCGCACGACGGCTTCGGTGGCGATGTTGGTGGCCGCGCCCGTCCGGTTTTCGATGACGAATTGCTGGCCGAGCCGCTCCGACAGCCATTGACCCATGAGACGAGCGCCGATGTCGGTGGTCCCGCCGGGGGCAAAGCCGACGATCAAGCGCACCGGCCGCGTTGGATAGGCTTGTGCCCTCGCTAATCGCGACACGGCCGGCAGTGCGGCAGCGCCCGCTGCCAGATGCAGAAATAGACGGCGGGGAAGTTTCATGGTCCCCTCCCAGAGCGATCTACGGACCGAGCCCGCGACACTCGCGGACGGCTCAATGGTTTTCCGCCTGTGGGCAATGTCCGGTTATGGCACGGTGATCAGCGGACCGCCCAACAGGCTTATTCTCCCTGCGCTCCGCTGAACTCATCCAGGGCTTCTTGATGCAAGACCCGAATTTGAGCCAGGTATCCTTGCGCTTCTTCAATGTAGTGCCCTACGGCGTCCAGCTCTTCCCGGACTGCAATCTCGCGAGCATGATCCAGAGAGGCTTCAAGGCCCTCGATGCGAAATGCAGCACAAGCGGCAAAGGCATTTCGCTTTTGTACCCCGTCGCTGGCCGACATGGTTCTATCCTCAAGTTTGCCGAAACCTAGCGTTGAGCGGAGCGCCGATCTTTTTGTTTTGCTCCCTCCATGTCGGCACCCGCCTCCGCAGATTGCTGACGTGACCTATCTTGGGCTGCTGCAGCATCTTCCTCCAGAGTAGCCTTGAGGTCCTTGGGCTAGATCTGAATTGTTCTGAATCGGGCTGAACGGCCTTCGAACGGTGGATAGACCGCGGCTGCCGTCCCGAGGCCGAGGTCCCGGCCGACCTTCCCGGTCGAGGCGCTGACCACGTACGAGCCGATCATCAACCACCAGACCGCCAGGATGCTCGGTTTCACGGTACCCGACAACCGCCTTCCGCAGACGCCGCCGCCCCGCCGCCTGACCGATGGACTACCGCGGACCGAACATCGACGCTGTCCGGGCCGTTTTCGTTGTCTGTTCGTTAACAGCCATCGCCTAGGGTCGCGGCTCCGCCCCACTCAACCGGCTCGTCGCCATGGCGCTCCTGGGTCCGATGGTCGTGGTCGCCGAGAACTCGGCGGCCGATTTGATCGATGTGCTCGGCAAGGCCGGCGCCTTCCCGATCGTCGAAACCCGCTGGGCCGATGCGCCCGCCGCCATCGCCGAGATCCAGCCGGTCGCGCTCGCAATAGCCGATCCGCAGGGCACGCCGTCGGCCGGCAAGCTGCGCGCGGTCAATCAATGCATCGAGACGCGCGGCGGGCCGGTGATGCCGGTGATCGCGCTGCTGGAGAAGGACAGTGCATCGACGATTGCCGGCGCGCTCCCGATCACGCTCGACGATTCGACCGACCGGCTGATCGCGCGGCTGCGCTCGGCGCTGCGCATCCGGACATTGCACGCGACCGTCTTGCGGCGGGCGCGCAGCGCGCGCGCGAAGACCGGCATTCCGGCCGCGATCCCGCCCGACATTCTCGATCATGCGACCGTGCTCTGCGTCGGACGCGGCGGCTCGTATCCCGCGCTTTCGGTCGCGATCGGCGAACGCGTCGGGCTCATCGGCGCGCTCAGCATCGAGACCGCCGCCCGTTATCTCAATGCCCGCGACGTCGACGGCGTGGTCGTCGGCGAGGGCCTCGGCCCTCGCGTCGTCGAGGCGCTCCTTGCCGTGCTGGCCGAGGACGCGCGCTTTCGCGATCTGCCGGTGGGCATGCTCGACAATGGCACGGTCGACGACGAGCGGCTGGCCAATCTGGTGCGCGTCGAAGGCGATCCCGCGCGGCTCGTGGAGCGCGTGCTTCCGCTCGTGCGCCTGCAGGCCTTCGAGGCCCAGCTCAACCGCGTGCTGAAATCGCTCGAGACCGAGGGCGTCGTCGACCCCGATACCGGGCTGCTGGCCGGAGCGGCGTTCTGGCGCGACCTCGACCGCGCCGTGGCGGAGGCCGAGGAAGTCGGCGGCGCGCTCTCGGTGGCGCGCTTCGCGTTCGAAGGAGTTACCGATCGGCGCGCCCAGATCGATGCGGCGCGGCTGTTCAGCCGGCTGGTGCGCAACATCGATTTCGCTTGCCGCGAGCGGGACGGCTCGATTCTCGCCGCCTTCACCGAGACCGACCTGCGCAGCGCGCACGTGGTCGCGCGCCGGATCGCCAGCGTGCTGCGCCAGACCATGCTGTCGCCGGATCGCGACCGCCGCACGATCAAGCCGATGATCACGCTAGCGACCCTCAAGCCGACCGATAATCTCTCGACGCTGGTGGCGCGGATCGGCGCCTATCCCAAGGTTGCCGCGGAGTGACGACGGGCCTAGGCTCGCTCCGGTTCAACGTGCCTATCCTGGAAGGCGTGGCAGCGCGAGCGGCGACGATCTATGGCTCCAAGGCATCGGCGAACCGCCGATCCATCTCGCTACTGCGGTTTGGACGGCTCTGACGCTGCGACGCCGCCGCTCGTGGAGCAGCCGGCAAGTACGAGCCCCACAACCGAGGACAAGATGACGAGTCAAACGCTCGTCGAGCAATTTCGCCGCGACATTGGCCATGTCAGCTCGACGGTTGATGAGCGTGAAATTCGCCAGAAATCCCACGACTTTCACTGGTACAGCCCGGTGCTTACCCCCCAACTTCAGAATTGCATGGCGGACGTTGTGGTTCAGCCGCAGAGCGAGGAGGAAATCGCCGCGGTGGTGACGGCAGCCGTCAAGCATCGAATTCCATTGACCCTTCGGGGCGGTGGTACGGGCAACTACGGGCAATCCGTGCCCCTCAAAGGTGGCGTGCTCCTCGACATGACCGGCTTCAACAAAGTCACGGCGGTGGAAGCTGGTAACATTCGCGTGCAAGGCGGGGCGGTTATTCTCAAAGCGCTCGAGGCGGCTTTGGCATCCGGCCAGCAATTGATGATGTATCCATCGACCATGCGATCGGCCACGATCGGAGGCTATCTCGGTGGCGGCTTTGCAGGCATCGGCTCCGTCCGTCATGGCATCATTCGCGATTCCGGGATGATCCAGTCTCTCAGAATTATGACCATGGAAGAATCCCCGCGGATCCTGACGCTCTCCGGCGACGACGTGGGTTTCGTTTTTCACTCTTGGGGCACGACCGGAATCATACTCGAGGCCCAGCTCAAGCTGGTTCCGGCAGAGAAATGGATCGACTGCATCGCGACATTCCCAACGTATGGAGACGTTATCGCCTTTGGGAATGCGGCATTCGACAGCGATATCGATATCTTCCTGTTGAGTGCCGTCGAACGCCGGTTTGCGCCCTACTACAAGCGGCTGAACAAATATTTCGACGGCAGCTGCGACGCGATGTTCTCGATGGTCAAGGAGAGCGACGTCGATCGCTACTTCGCGCTCGCCGCCACGTTCCATGGGCATCGTTCGATGGCGGTCAGCGATACCCAAAGCGCCGCTGCCAATTTGCGGCGCATCCACGAAACGGCATTCAATCATACGACGTTGATGGCGCTTCAGGTCGATCGGGGCTGGACCTATCTCCAGGTCGTGATGCCGAATCCGTTCGAGCCAAAGCTGGTGAAGGAGCAGAAGCGGCGCTTCGGCGACGAAGTTCTGATGCATCATGAATATACCAAGGAGAAGGGCCGTTGCCGGATCGGCGGGCTGCCCCTCATCCGATACACGACGGAACAGCGGCTGAACGAAATCATGCGGTCCTTCGAACAGGACGGCTGTGTCCTCAATAACCCGCACATCTTCAAGCTGGAGGATGGAGGCCGCTTCGATCCCGATGGGCGGAAGATGGCCTTTCGGAAGTCCGTTGATCCGATGGGGCTGTTGAATCCGGGCAAGCTTCGTTCTGTGTCCTGATGGTGAAATCGGACTGCAACGGCAATTGCGCCCTGAAATAAGGAACGTTGATCCGACGAAGCGTCGGATACAGGACCAAGGCCAAAGTCATGAAACCAAAGGCAAAGGTGCTGACAACCGCCATCGCAGTGTCTCTGCTGGCGGCGGTCACGATGGCGGGCGCGCCCCGGGACATCGCCCATGGGCAGAGTCTGGAAAAACTGACGGTGCGCTTCACTTGGAAGCTCAAGGGCGAGTATGCGCCGCTCTACGTCGCCCTGGAGAAGGGCTATTACAATGCCGAAGGCCTCGACGTGCAGCTTTCCGAGGGCAACGGGGCACAAAACGTGCTCAAGGCTCTGGCGGCCGGCAACGAAAAGTTCGGCTATGGGCCGGCGGTCGCCGCCGCGCAAGCGGTGAGCCAGGGCCTGCCGGTCAAGGTCGTCGCGCTCTATCAGACCAGCGCCCCGATGGGCGTGATTGCGTTCCCCGACACGCCACTTAAGCGCCCAAAGGACCTCGAGGGCAAGCGGCTCGCGATTTCGGTCGGTGAGACCTTCGGCGACATGATCCGCCCCTTCACACGGATCAACAACGTCGACCTCGGCAAGATCCAGCTCATTCAGATGGACGCGTCGGCGCGCACCACGCAGTTCCTCACGCGCAAGATCGATGTAATGTCTGTCTATCTCAGCAATGAGCTGCCACAGGTCGAGAAGCGCGCGGGCGTGAAGTTCAACGTGATCAAGGTGACCGATTTCGGCCTTAACGTGCTCGGCTCCTCGATGTATGTGAGCAACGCCTTCGCCGAGCAGAAGCCCGACACGGTGAAGAAGCTCCTGCGCGCGACCGCCAAGGGCTATCGCGACGCCATGGCGGACCCGAAGGAGGCAGCGAAGATCATGGCGAGGCGCATGGCGGTGCCGGAGCAGCCGGACGTGCTCGAGCAGCAGGTCGAGGCAACCGTCGTCACCACCAATGCTCCGGCTGGGAAACCGATCGGCTGGCAGGCTGAAGCCGACTGGCGGGCCACCCTGAGCCTCTTGAAGGAAACCGGCGGCATCACCGACGTCAAGGCGCTGAACACCTACTTCACCAACGAGTATCTGCAGTAAGACGCCGGACGCCTATAACGTGATAAATCGCCGAGTGGCCAGTGCGCAAAGGAGCCGACCATGACCCTGCCGATCGACATGGTATCCGACGTGGTCTGTCCCTGGTGCTTCATCGGCAAGCGCCGGCTGGAAAAGGCGATCGCGCTCAAGCCCGATATCGCGGTCGCGGTGCGCTTCCGACCCTTTTTCCTCAATCCATGGGTGCCGCGCGCGGGGATGAGCCGCGAGGAGTATCTCACCACCAAGTTCGGCTCGCCCGAGCGCTACCGCGCCATTGCCCAGCGCGTCGCCCAGGCTGCCGCCGCCGAGGGGCTGACCTATGTGCTCGACGGCATCAAGCGCCAGCCCAACACGCTCGATTGCCATCGCCTGATCCTCTGGGCCGGTGAGGCCGGCAGCGCCGCGTGCATGAAGCAGCGGCTGATGGACCTCTATTTCGCCGAGGGCGGCGATCTCACCGACCGCGAGGTGCTGGTCGAGGCGGCGGCCGCATGCGGCCTCGATGGCGAGCGCGTGCGCTCGCGGCTTGCCGGCGACGAGGACGTGGAACGCGTCGAGCGCGAAGCCAATTCGGCCAAGGATGCCGGCATCGACGGCGTGCCCTGCTTCATCTTCGGCGGGCTCCTCGCCGTGCAGGGCGCGCAGCCGCCCGAGCATCTGGCGCAGGCGATCGAGCGCGCCGCGAACGAGTACGCCAAGCAGCCCGCGGCGGAGTGATAACGTAGGTTGGGTCGACCCCCGCGAAAGCGGGGGGAGACCCAACGGCCGCATAACGAGGCGCGGGGTGTTGGGTCTCGCTGCGCTCGACCCAACCGGAAACGGAGATAGGACGTCAATCCGATCACGAGCGCGAGCGCGATGCAGGCGCCGAGCCCGGTGCCGATCAGCACGATGGTTGCAAGGCCGATCGAGATCTCTTCCGGCGGTGAATCGAGCCCAAGGGCGGCGCCGGTGACGGCAGCGGCCAGCGTAATCGCGTGGCGACCTCATAGCGCCATCCTGAGCTGGCGCGTCGGGGGAAGTCCGACCCGCTTCGCTTCTGCGGTGGTAACGTTGACCTCGACGGTCATTCCCAAACTGTCCGATGGCGAACCGGTCCAAGTGCCGTGAAGCGGTATCGCCTGCCGTGGATCGCGAACCACCGCGACACGTACGAGGTCGCGGTTGCCGACGATCCCGCTGGCCGGATCGAAATCGACCCAGCCAGGGCCGGGCAGATAGACCTGGAGCCAGGCATGCGTGTTGCCGCTGCCGGCATGCCTATCGCCGTTGCCGTTCCGGACATGCAGATATCCGGAGACAAAGCGTGCGGCCATCCCAAGCGAGCGCACCGCCTCGATCATGAGCACGGCAAGGTCGCGACAGCTCCCGCTTCCAATCTCGAGAGTGAGGAGCGGGTCCTGAATTCCCTTCTCGTGCCGGGCGACATAGGTGAAGGTCTGATTGATGGTCCGGGTCAAATTCGCAAGCAGTGTGCGCGTGTTGATCGAACCGCCGTTCCCTAAGAACTTGCGGACCCACTGGTCGAGCCGATGATCGGGGTCTGAGAACTGCCGTTCAACGAAGCGGACGAGATCCGGCACATCTTCTGCCCCATAGGTAAATGGATAGGCACGGGCAAAGCCCTCGATATCCATGTCGACTATGTCGGCCGGGGAATGATCGACGCGAATGGTGCTGTCGAAATGAAGCACGTGGGCCCGCACGGCGAAGCGCGCGACGGCAATATGGTTGCCGAAGACATCCTGGGTCCACCGCAGATCGGTCGGTTTCGGTCTGATCTCAAGCTTGGAGTCGAGCACCCTCTGATCGAGGCTTTCTCGCGGTCGCAACATCATCCGGTGCTCGCCGAAGGACACCGGCTGCTTGTATCGATAGGTGGTGATGTGCCTGACGATGAAAACCGTCATCGCAACCCCGCGACTCACCCGTCGGATAGCATGCATATTTTGGGCCAAAGACAAAGATGGCAGGATTCATGACGGACGCATGGCGACCCGATCGCGTTGGGCCTTGTCACTGCCAGCCCAGTGCAGGGCTTCTCGCGCACGTTCTGGTCGGCAAGTACTGCGATCATCTTCCGCTCTATCGGCAGTCCGGCATCTATGCGCGCGAAGGCGTCGAGCTCGATCGCGCAACGCTCGCCGATTGGGTCGGCAAGGCAGCTTGGCTGGTGGCGCCGTTGATCGAGACTATCGAGCACCACGTCATGGTGGCCGCGAAGCTGCATGCCGATGATACGCCGGTGCCGGTTCTGGCGCTGGGCACCGGCAAGACCAAGACCGGGCGGTTATGGGTCTATCTGCGTGATGAACGGCCCTATGGCGGGCGGGCGCCGCCTGCGGTCGTCTATCGCTACTCTCCCGATCGCAAGGGCGAGCATCCGCGCGCGCATCTGGCCAAGTTCCGAGGCTTCCTGCAGGCCGATGGCTATTCGGCTTTGGCCCGCTCTACGAGAGCGCCAGCGGGCAGCCGGCCACGGTCGCCGAGGTCGCGTGCTGGGCCCACGTGCGCCGCAAGTTCTACGACATCCATATCGCGACCAACGCGCCGATCGCGGACGAGGCGTTGCAGCGGATCGGGCGGTTGTTCGATGTCGAGCGCGACGCCATGGGCCGCTCGCCTGAAGAGCGACGGCGCATTCGCCGCGGCTTGGCGCGTCCCGTCATCGACGACCTTGCCGTGTTCCTCATAAAGAGCTGTAGCCGTCGGCAGACGCTTACCAATCAGGCCGGAGGCCGTCTGCATCTTCGGCAGGTTGTTCCTGCAGGTGAAAATCGGACGAAAGAGGCCGCTTCGGTCCAGCATCCGGCCTTCTATAAGTACCGAGAATCCTATCCCAGAAAAAGTGGATCACCGCGAAATTGCTGTTCGCGTGCCGGTGGTGAACGAAGTGCAGTTCCTGCTTGCGTCTGAACCATGCAAACCGCTGCAGCCGCGATCCCTCTACGTGGTATTCCTTGTCGAAAAAGACGTGCGCGTAGAACGACACCGCACACGTGACCACCTGAACCACGAAGAGATCGACTGGCAATACGAAATATGTACACGCTCCTACCAGAAACACAGGAACGAAGAAGAAGGGCGTATTGTTGCCTTCGTCACCGAGGTACTTCCGTGAGACGAGATGATCCTTGGAATAGTAGGTGTGATGGAAATTGATGTGGTTGCGGAAGAACTTGCCGCCCATTGAATGGTGGCCAAGCTTGTAATGCATCAGCGTCTGCGCAAATGACATGACCAAATGCGTGGCGACAGCGGTCATGAGAAATAGCGAAAGCTCAGGAACGAGCCGCGATACCGTCTGGAGCATGACCGCTTCCTCCGGCTTTCTCCGCATCGTGATGGCAGAGCGAATCGTCCTTTGGAGTTGTCACGTTGTTTTGCAGGCCGGCGGGCCACGCAGCCTTTATCCACAGGAACGAGCGAGCGGTTTACTTGGTGACGTGCCCGCGGATCTCGCCTGCAGGATTGGCGGCCGTATGGACATTGATGTAGTAGCGGCCCGCCAGCAGGTCCGCCGCCTGGGCATCGGTCAGCGTCGCCGATCCCTGCGCCGGGCTGGTCGCAACGTTCGGGATTGGCACCGCAACGCCGGCGTTCGCCCCGGGCTGCGCCGGGCCATGGAAATGAGCGGCAGTCGGAGGTCCAGACAGCCCAGAATAGGTGATCCGCCAAGTCACCTGCTTGTTCGCTGTGTCATAGCTCACGGTTGCGTTGCCGGTCGCAGTGGCGGTCGCCCCTTTCAAGTCGGCGTTGAGCTGGACTGTCTCGGCGTCCGCGATGGAGCCCGTCGCGAGCAACGCGGCAAGTCCCAATCCGGCCAGTCGGATGCGGAAGATCGAGCTGTGCATGGTTTTGTTCCTCCCTTTGGTGAGCGGGTGAATGGAAACACCAACAATCAGCGAGTTGATGCCATGAAAAAGGAACTGCTCAAGCCGCGACACCCGGCTCTCCAATTAGAGAATGCTTGAAGGCCGCGACGATCACGGCGGCAGCGAGGGCGCGGCGCTCAGTTGCAATACGGATTGCGGGATTGAAGCCGACTGGCCGCTCGCTGTCGCTAATTGCTAGGATAGCACACATCATTGATACGAGAACAGGGGACACAAAGGCGGGAGCTCAAAATTCCGGCGACGTCGAGATAATCGAGAACGGAAAGCTCCACGCTGTCCGCGAGTCTTGCGAGTAGGACACATTCGCGCGCGTAACCCTCAAATTCTTTCACCACGGGCATGCACTCCATTGCCTATTGCCTGTCCCTTCTCAAAACCTCACCTACGGCAGGAACCGTGGTGGTTATGAGCGGCTGGAATCACCAAGCTTGCTCGAGTGGATGAAGTTTTGAGAAGTGACAGCCGCCTCGGCACTGTGTCGCGATCGTTCAATGCGCGGTGAGCGTCGAG
>WNFF01002500.1_pt1 | contig 15065 bp, 10 predicted proteins | sample 5400441 | NCBI WGS metagenome assembly WNFF01 (sample SAMN13153345, study PRJNA577476) | soil metagenome | isolation source: 120 cm saprolite under Douglas fir tree site 2 hole 3 replicate 1 | place: USA:California | collected 2015-04-18 | reverse complement strand
TAAGCGAGTAGGCCACCAGCGAACCGGCGCCTGAACCGCGGCCGGGGCCGACCGGAATCCGCCGGGACTTCGCCCATTGAATGAAATCGGCGACGATCAGGAAGTAGCCCGGATACTTCATCCGCTCGATGACGCCGAGTTCGAAGTCGAGGCGCTCCCGATATTGATCCTCGGTAAAGCCGGACGCGACGCCGTGGGCGTCGATGCGGCGCTTAAGACCCTCCGTGGCCCGCCGGCGCAGTTCGACGGCCTCATCGACGGTTCCCTCGCCTGCTTCTTGCCCGGTCACGGAAAAACGCGGCAGAATCGGCTTGCGCGCCACCGGTCGAAATGAGGAACGCCCGGCGATCTCGACGGTTGAGGCCAAAGCCTCCGGCAGATCGCGAAACAGCGCCATCATCTCGGCGCGGGTCTTGAAGCGGTGCTCGATCGTCAGGTGCCGGCGCTCGGCCTCGGCCAGGAACCGTCCCTCGGCGATACAGAGCAGGGCGTCATGGGCTTCGTAGTCCTCGGCCGTCGCGAAGAAGGCCTCGTTCGTGGCGACGAGCGCAACGCCCTTGGCGTAGGCGAGATCGATCAGCGCCGGCTCAACCATACGCTCTTCGGCTGTGCCGTGGCGCTGGAGCTCCACATAGAGCCGATCGCCGAACAAGCGTATCAGCGCGTCGGCACGCGTCTGGACCAGATGCGGCTGTCCGGACACCAAGGCACGGTCGAGCACACCGTCCGGGCCTCCCGTCAACGCGATCAGACCGTCCGCGTGCCCGTCGAGCCATTCGAGTTTGATGTGGGGCGGCTCGGTGCCTGGATGATCCAGGTACGTACGCGAATTGAGATGAAGCAGATTACGGTAGCCGGTCGCGGTCGCGGCGAGCAAAACGAGCCGCGGCAACGGCTGCCCGGCGCCGCCGAGCCCAGACGAGCGCGCCTGGTGGTCCTGGTCGCCGCAGTCGACCGACAACGTACAGCCGATGATCGGCTGAATGCCGGTTCCTGCCATCTTGTCGGAGAATTCCAGCGCCCCGAACATGTTGTTCGTGTCGGTGAGCGCGACCGCCGCCTGGCGATCAGCCTTGGCAAGTTCCGCCAGCCGGGCGATCGGCAGAGCACCTTCAAGCAGCGAATAGGCAGAATGCAGGTGAAGATGGGCGAAGCCGAGTGCCATGGGTTTGCCTGTCTCGCCAGAGGATGCACCGGAGATTCGGCGCCAAGACGCGCCGCGGTCGATTCCGACGGCACTAGGATCGTGAGGGTTCGATGTGGGGCCTGTCCACACGAGACGCGCCTCGGACCGCGCCATGCACAACTTCGTGCGAACGCACGATCCGGCGGCCCGACAAGCCGTCACAATCCCGACGAGAGCACCTCGGCCCAAATTGCGATCATGCCGATGAACAGGGCAATCGACACAAGGGCGGCGGCCTCTTCCGCGACAGCACGAATCATGTTGCCCTCCATATAGAACATACAGAGAACATAGTTCATGTTATGTTCCGGAGTCAATAGCGCTTGAGACAAATGCTTGTGGAATCACCTCTCCAGCGCGTCATGCCCGCGCTTGTCGCGGGCATCCACGCCTTTCTTGTAGGCCTTCAGCGAGAAAGACGTGGATGGCCGGGACGAGCCCGGCCATGACGCCGAATAACTGGTTCCGTACGACCGGAACGCGCTTTAGGCGTAAGGCTTCCAGTTACGGGCAGCCAAGCACTCGGTTGACCGGAACCCAATTACCGGTCTTGAACAATTCTTTGCAGGAGTCGTTGGCGGCGTCGATCTCTACCCGTGTTGGTTCCGTGTAGTCGACGGGATACGCTCCAACCTTGGGCACATCTTCAGATTTTGATCGCCCAAACAACCGCCAAGATACGACTGCAGAGAGCCAGCTGTGCAGAGCGCCTACCATGAATGAGCCTCAATGAGGCCGAGGCGGGTGCGCCTCGGATGCCTGATCGATACCGGCGATATATCACCTTGCCGCTAAGCTTCAATGAGGCCGAGGCCCACCCTACTCCAGCTCCACCACCCTGCCGTCGCGCAGCGTCACCCGCCTGTCCATGCGGGCTGCGAGGTCCATATTGTGGGTCGCGACGACGGCGGCAAGGCCGGATGCGCGGACCAGTTGGGTGAGCGCGGAGAAAACCCGCTCGGACGTGCGTGGATCGAGATTTCCGGTGGGCTCGTCGGCCAAGAGAATGTGCGGCGCATTGGCCACCGCGCGCGCGATCGCGACGCGTTGCTGCTCGCCGCCCGATAATTCGCCCGGGCGATGCCCGACCCGTTCCTTGAGCCCGAGATAGCCGAGAAGCTCGCGCCCGCGCTGCTCGGCAGCGCTCTTTTTCAATCCACGCACCAATTGCGGCAGCATCACGTTTTCGAGCGCGGAAAATTCCGGCAGCAGGTGGTGGAACTGGTACACGAAGCCGATCTCGATCCGCCGCAACTTGGTGCGAGCTGCATCGCTAAGCCCTGAGGTCGCCGTTTCGTTGATGAAGACCTCCCCCGCGTCCTGGTGTTCAAGCAGGCCGGCAATGTGCAGGAGCGTCGACTTGCCGGCGCCGGAAGGCGCAATCAGCGCCACCGATTGCCCGGGCCACACGGCGAGTTCCGCTCCCTTGAGAATGTCCAGCCGGTCATCGCCCTGCCGGTAATGGCGTTCGATGCGGTTGAGGTAGATCACCGGCGCGTCGTTGGACATGCGATCACTCGCCGCGTAGGGCTTCGACCGGATCGAGGCGCGCTGCCCGCCAGGAGGGATAAAGCGTCGCCAGAAACGACAGGGTCAATGCCAGCACGACAACGGCGGTGGTTTCGCCCACATCCATGTCGGCCGGCAGGCGCGAGAGGAAATACAGGTCCGGGGGAAACAACTCGGTGCTGGTGAGCCAGGACAGGAACTGGCGCAGTTTTTCGATATTGATGCAGAAGACGGTGCCAACTACGAATCCCGTCATGGTGCCGATGACGCCGATTGCCGTCCCGGTCATGAGAAATATGCGCATCACCGCACCCTGGGAGACGCCCATGGTGCGCAGGATTGCGATGTTCCTGGTCTTGTCCTTGACCAGCATGGTGAGGGCCGAGAGGATGCTCAGCGCCGCCACCAGCACGATCAAATTCAGGATTATGAACATCACGTTGCGCTCGACCTGAAGCGCGCCAAAGAAGGTGGCGTTTTGCCGGCGCCAATCGATCATGTAGATCGGCCGCTGGGCGGCATCGGCGATCGGCTTCTTGTAACTGTCGATGCGATCGGGATTGTCCACAAAGACTTCGATCGCAGTGACGTCGCCGGCGCGGTTGAAATAGGCCTGGGCCTCGGCCAGCGGCATGAACACGATGGAGGCGTCATATTCCGACATACCGATTTCGAAGATCGCTGCCACCCGATATTGCTTGATGCGTGGCATTATTCCCATCGGCGTCGCGGCGCCGCGCGGCGAGACCAGACTTAGGTTGTCGCCGACCTGCACCGACAACTGATTGGCAAGTCGGGTGCCGATGACGATACCCTGGCCACGATCGAACCCGTCGAGGGTCCCCTGCTTGATGTTGTTCCCAATCGAGCCGAGCTTGGCTAAGTCGGCGCCGCGCACGCCGCGCACCAGCACCCCGTTGGCATTGAATGGCGACGACGCCAGCGCCTGACCTTGCACCACCGGCTCCGCCAGACGCACGCCGGGCACCCCCGACACCCGCGCCGCCACCTGATCCCAATCGGTGAGCGCGGAATCGATCGGCTGGATCACCATATGACCATTGAGCCCGAGGATCTTGTCGAGCAGTTCCTTGCGGAAGCCGTTCATCACCGCCATCACGATGATGAGGGCCGCAACCCCGATCATGAGGCTGAGGAATGAGATCACCGCGATGAAGGAGATGAATCCCTCGCGCCGCCGCGAGCGCAAATAGCGCATCGACAGCATCCACTCGAAAGCCGAGAAGGGTCGGGTGCCGGTGGCTTCGCTCATGATTTGCAGTTCCCTGCCCCCGGATTTCATCAGATTCTGGCGGAAACGCGCCACTTCCAGGGATCAGAAGTCAGTAATCAGAGATCAGGAATGATCGCTGCGTACAGGCTACGGAGACGTGGAAGCATCAAGGCCAGCATACCTGATTACTGATCCCTGATTACTGATTCCTGGCCGCGACAGGCGATCAAGCGCGTCGGCCGAGGTCAACAGCTCGCGGCTGCCGTCGGCGCGACATTTGAGTTCAACCTTGCCCTCCGCAAGGCCCTTTGGCCCGACCAGTATTTGCCACGGAATGCCGATCAGGTCGGTGCCGGCGAATTTCGCTCCCGGCCGCTCTTCGAGATCGTTGTAGAGAACCTCGACGCCCTTCGCGCCAAGCTCGCCGTACAGGCTCTCGGACGCCGCGTCAGTCGCGCTGTCGCCCTGCTTGAGATTGAGGATCGCAACCCGGAATGGCGCCACTGCCTCCGGCCATTTGATGCCGGCGTCATCATGGAAAGCCTCGATGATTCCAGCGACGAGACGCGACGGCCCGATGCCGTACGAACCCATGTGGACCGGGTGCTCGGCGCCGTCGGGACCGGCAACGACCGCCCGCATCGGCTTGGAATACTTCGTGCCGAAATAGAAGATGTGGCCAACCTCGATGCCGCGCGCCGACAGCTTGGTGTCGGCCGGCAGCGCGTCGAAAGCGGCGGGGTCGTGCTTGTCCGAGGTCGCCGCATAACGCGCCGTCCAGGTATCGACGATTCCTTGAACGGCCGCAACGTCATCGAAATTCACATCCGTGTCCGGAATCGGCAATTCAAGGTAATCGCGATGGCAGAACACTTCGCTTTCCCCGGTCGAGGCAAGAATGATGAATTCGTGGCTGAGATTGCCGCCGATCGGGCCGGTGTCGGCCACCATCGGGATCGCCCGCAGCCCCATGCGCGCAAAGGTGCGCAGATAGGCGACGAACATCTTGTTGTACGCATGTTGCGCGCCGGCATAGTCGAGGTCGAACGAATAGGCGTCCTTCATGAGGAATTCGCGCGCCCGCATGGTGCCGAAACGCGGCCGCACCTCGTCGCGAAACTTCCACTGCAGGTGATAGAGATTGAGCGGCAGATCCTTGTAGGAACGCACGTAGGCGCGGAATATTTCGGTGATCATTTCCTCGTTGGTGGGCCCGAACAGCATGTCGCGCTCATGGCGATCCTTGATGCGCAACATCTCCTTGCCGTAGTCGTCGTAACGCCCGCTCTCCCGCCACAGGTCGGCCGATTGGATGGTCGGCATCAGCAACTCGATGGCCCCTGAGCGGTCCTGCTCTTCGCGCACAATGCTGCAGACCTTGTTGAGCACACGCAATCCGAGCGGCAAGAAGGCGTAGATACCGGACGCCTCCTGCCGGACCATGCCGGCGCGCAGCATGAGCCGGTGAGACACGATCTCCGCTTCTTTGGGCGTTTCGCGCAGAATGGGCAAAAAATATCGAGAAAGTCGCATGGGCTCCACGCTCGCTTCGCATTGGGTTCGCACCCCACACAAACCGGATCGTCCTGCAAAACACAAGAGCACCAAAGAGTTCAACGGATTTCTCACGCGCGCGAGCGAGGTCCGGTAGGGTAGACCGATCATGGTGCACTGCACGACAAGCCTGATGACAAATTAAAACTTATTAAGTACGAGTTATCCACTCGCAATTGAGGCGGCCAGCAACGTGACGATAAGTGACATTGTTGTCCGTCGGGCGGGTGTGGTCCAGGTCTGAGGGAGGAAAACCGGCGGCGCGACCAATCGCAGCCACTCCAGAAAAGAAACAATCGGAGGGGACCGGTAAAAAACTTGAAAAATCTAAAGCAGGGCGTTGGCCCTGCTTCGTTTTTTTTGTGGCTGGTTTTTCAACAGACAATCAAGGATTTAGGAAAAGGCGCGGAGTGCTGTAGCCCGGATGGAGCCACGATCGTGCGCCTATGGCAGCAGCCCCCAAAGTGTGACCAAGTCCTCGAACGCCACCACCTTGGTGACAAAGGCCCAATAGAAGATCGCAAACACAATCGTCGACACCGCGGTCGTCCACAGCAGCTTGGTTTTGAGCCCGTGTACCTTCGGGGCACCCGGATCTGTGCCAAGTACCACGTCAGCATGTTCCTCCTGGGAGCGGATGCCGAAGGGCAGCACGGTGAAGAACACCAGCCACCAGACAATGAAGTAGATCGCGAGGACGGTGTACCAAGGCACCGCTCACCTCATGCCTGTTCGAGTTCGACCAGCGTGCCGAGGAAATCCTTGGGATGCAGGAACAGCACCGGCTTGCCATGGGCGCCCATCTTGGGCTCGCCATCGCCCAACACACGGGCGCCTTCGGCCTTAAGGCGGTCGCGCGCCGAAATGATGTCGTCGACTTCGTAGCAGACGTGGTGGATGCCACCGTCCGGGTTGCGTTCCAGGAATTTCGCGATCGGGGAGGAGGCGCCGAGCGGCTCCAGCAACTCAATTTTCGTGTTCGGCAAGCTAATGAACACGGTGGTGACACCATGCTCGGTTTGCGGGACTGCAGCCGACACCGTGGCGCCCAGGGTCTCGCGATAGACCCTGGCGGCGGCCGTGATGTCGCGCACCGCGATCGCCACGTGATTGAGCCTGCCGATCATGCCTGAGCCTCGATAAACCGCGCCATCATATCGTCAAGACGTGGACGATGCATAATGGCTTCTTGCCCCACTGCACCGCGACCGCAGCGCGCACGCCGCGCTTGACCGCGTCGGCAACCGAATCCGGATCGCGCCGCCGCCCGCGCGGTAGGCTTTCCATCGTCTCGACTGCGGCTTCGTGGGCGACGTCATCGAACCGGCGGCCATCCGCCGTCAGCTCTGGGATACCGATCGATTCGACGGCCGGCTCGCCGGCGAGCGCCCCTGTGCTGTCGAGCGCGAGCGCGATCGACACGACGCCGACAAAACTCAGCCGGCGGCGATCCGCAACCGTGCGCTGCTCCGCGTCCACAATCAGGCGGCCATCGCGGTAAAGCCGGCCCTGCGGCAATTCGTCCACGATGCTTGCCGGCCCCGGCGCGATCCTGACCACGTCACCGTTGCTGCATGTCAAGGTCTCTGGCACGCCGATCTTGCGGGCGAACGCGGCGTGCTCGGCAAGATGCAACGCCTCGCCATGGACCGGCACCACGATGCGCGGCCTCACCCAGCCATAAAGATCTTGAAGTTCGGCCCGGCGCGGATGGCCGGACACGTGGACCAGGTGGGTGCGATCGGTGATCACCTCGATGCCCTGGCGGATCAGGCCGTTGATCACGCGGCCGACAGCCTTTTCGTTGCCCGGAATGGTGCGCGAGGAAAAGATCACCCGGTCGCCCTTACCGAGCGTGACATCAGGATGCTCGTCGAGCGCAATGCGCGCCAGCGCTGCACGGGGTTCGCCCTGGCTGCCGGTGCACAGCGCGACCACCTTATCGGGCGGCAGATAGCCGTAAGTGTCCGTGCCGCGGAAATCCTGGACGCCGTCGAGGTAGCCGGTCTCGCGGGCGACCTGGACGATGCGTTCCATGGCGCGCCCGACCAGCACGACCTCGCGGTCGCAGGCACGCGCCGCGTCCGCCACCGCCTGGATGCGCGCCACGTTGGACGCAAATGTCGTCACCGCAACGCGCTTGGGCGCGCTGCCGATCAGTTCCTTGAGCGAGCCGGCAACGTCGCGCTCCGAGGGCGACCGCCCTTCCCGTACGGCGTTGGTCGAATCCCCGATGACCGCAAGGCAGCCGGCGTCGCCGAGGTCGCGCAGTTTCGCTTCGTCCGTCGGTGGGCCGATCACCGGGGTCGGATCGAGCTTCCAGTCGCCCGTATGCAGCACCGTGCCGAGCTTCGTGCGGATGATCAGAGCGTTCGATTCAGGAATCGAATGCGCAACTGAGACGAATTCGATATCGAACGGCGGCAGTTTAATGCGGCCGCCGAGCGGCACGACGGTGACGGGAATTTCGGGCGCGCCCGGCTCCGACAGGCGCTTTGCCTCCAGTAGCGCCGCCGTAAAGGGCGTCGCATAGAGCGGCACCTTGAGACGCGGCCACAGATCGATGAGCGCCCCGTAGTGATCTTCGTGGGCATGGGTCAGCACCAGCCCCACAAGATTACGGCGCTCTTCAACCAGAAAACGGATGTCCGGCATGATGACTTCGATGCCGGGCAGATCGTCGCCCGCAAAAGCGACGCCGAGATCGACCGCAAGCCAAGCCTTCTTGCGCGGCGAGCCGAGGCCATAAACCGACAAATTCATGCCGATCTCGCCCGCCCCGCCAAGCGGTGCAAAGACCAGTTCTTCCGCCGGGGATGTCATCTGCGTAACGGATCCAAGCTGCGACCTCGTAAGATGGGTTCACTTTTCATGTTACGGTCACGCTACGCGGTCTTGCGGTTCGGTGCCATGTCGGCGATCCGCTCTTCGATTTCGCGAGCCTGGGCGACGCCCGACCGGATGAGGATATCGAGAGACTTCAGCAGGTCTTCGGCAACGCCGGCGAGAACATCCGCCGAGGCCGCATCGGCGGTGAATGTGCGTTCGAGCCACGCGCATACACGCCCGCCGATTTCCTTTTCCGCCCAGAAGTTCGTGTCAATGCCGTAGGCCGAGCACCACGCCGTCGTCGCTTGCACGACGAAGGGCAGTAGCGCCGCGCGGTAAGACGTTTCCACCAAATTCAGGAACAGGGTTGCGATATAGCCGGACGACGGGGCCTCGGTAACGAGCGCGGTCAGCGTCGGCATGGTCGCGTCCAGGCCTGTCCAATTGTCGGGAATACTTGGCCGTCCGCGACTGACGAGGCGGTAAGGCTGGTAGAACATCGCGTTCAGCGCGTCGCCGGCATGGGTTTCGCTGGTGAACACCTTCTCATGGCCAAAGCGCCTGAAATTCCAGCCTTGTCGAATGCGATTGGCCAACAGCTCGCGAACGGCCACTGGATTCTCGGGCTTTTTCGTGTCTATCGCCAGCAGCGCCCGATCGAAGCCGCGCAGAAACTCCGCCATGGCGTCATGGAAAGCCTCATCCTTAAACCACGTGATCGGCTCCAGGAACATCCTGACTACGTCATCATGCAACAGCGCTACGCATAAGATTCCGAGAAAGTCGAAGAAGTTGCTGTTCCAAGTGTGGGGTCGGTTGTCGCTATCGCGGTCATTCTTGCCATGCGGCCCGTTCGCCTCGTGGGTCCACCGCATCAGGTGCGCCGCGAGCGCAGCAACCCAAGGGGGCAACTCCCCTACCGTCAGGCGGATGAGATGACCCGCCAGCGCGCCAAGGGCGTGTTCGTCCACGTAATGGTTGGGCTCCTCTTCCTCTGGTTCCTCATCGATTTCGTCACTCCATCCGCCGATACGGATTCCGCGGCGCGGTCGCGTTCGCCAAGCCGGCAATTCAGGCCAAGCCGGCTCACCCTCCACTCCGTCTAACCATCGTTTCTCGGCCGTGATCGAGGCCTCGACTTTTTCCAGGTACGCCTTCTGGTTTGCCTGGTTCTGACGTTCGTTATCAGCTCTAAAAGGATGAATGGAACTCACCATCGCAATCCGAATGAACGCGCGAGGCAGGCGAGGGTCAAGCCGAGCCAATTCCGGAAAGTGGGAACCAAGTGCTTTGACGACGGAGAGATGTTGATCGCTTGCGAGGTGCAGGAGCGTGTCGCGCGTAACACTATTCTGATCTCTTAAATATTGCGCAACCAGGCCGAGGGCACCGATGGCCGTCGTGTTGTACTCGATTTGATCGTTGCCCGGATATTCCCTGCCTTTTTCCCGGGCCGCGGCGCGCAACACCGGCACCGCCCACGCGAGCACGTCATTGCGGTCAGGTGCTTCATAATCCCGTGCAGCAAGAGCCGCAGCCATAACCACGGCCCGTCGATCCCATTCCTTGTCGAAATTCTCTCGTCCATCGCCGTCCGCCGGCTCCACCTCTAGCTCAGCGTTCGTAAATTGCGCCTTCGCCCACGCGATTGCTTCGGCCACGACCTCAGGTGTCGATTTTGCGCGATCAAACAGAGCGAGCTGCACCCTTAGGCGAACATTGTGATGGCGCATGTTGGCGTCAGCGCGCTCGCCTTTCGCTTTTCTGAGGCGAACCTCTTCCGGGTCCGGCTGGAACTGACGAACCGTAGCCTCGGAACGATCCTCCAGCCTGATTTTGACCAAAGGCCAATATTCGGCGTTGGTCATTCGGACAGCGCGCTCTGCCGTAGCGTGAAGTCCCTTGACCGGGTCTTCGCCATCGTTCGGCTGCTGCCAAATCTCGTTTCGGGCTTGTTCAAGGGACGCGCGAAGCGCCTCAAGCTGCTGGGGTTCGGCGTTAAAGACATATTCGCCGATCATATGCGATAGGCAGTAGCGCCGCGACGGTCTGCCGTCGAGATCGGCACGCTTTACCGGCCAATTTCTCACCTCCTGCTCAAAGGCAGACATTCGACCTACGCCAGCCAAGTCGTATATGAAACGCTCGTCATCAAGCTCGAGTATCTCAGGCGTCGCCACCATAGGCCACGCCGAGTCGCGCGCGTCGGGCCAATGCGACAGCATGAGGTCAACGGCGACCGACACGAAGGCGATGCTCGAACTGTCCGGTCCGAGAACGTCATGCAGGACTTCCTCGAACCGACGACCGGACTCAATCTGGCGATGTCCCCAGGCCTCCAGTGCCATCAACGCCGATGCCGTGATCACCGACGGAGCGACTCTGCGGGCCCAAGAATAGATTGACGGGTCTCCTTCGAACGATTTGGTGCCGCCCGGAAAGCGAATTGAAATTCGAGGGAAGGGTTGCCGCGCCTCGAAATATTGGTTTCGACGCCATTGGGTCGCGTGTTCGACCACCCCCCGAACTAAGCGCAACCCCTCGGCGGGCGCATGCTCCAAAAGGTCGAAGAAGGGCCCCTGACTCGGCGATGCCGGCAAGAACATATGTTCAAGCACATCGAATGGCCTACGCCGGTGATGCCGGTAAAGGTCGTCGGGGTCTTCTTCTTCGATGAGCGCGCCGAGCGCAAAATTCGCTAGCGTTGTAGGGGCGGCCTTCGCCAAAGTGCCCGGCGCAGTCAAGATCGCCTGCATCTCGTGGTGTCGCACAACGTCGGGATCGAGGCCGGAAAGGTAGCGATCAGCCGCGAAAGGATTAAGGTGCGCGAATGAAAAGACGGTCATTCGGATTTCGTCGCGCACATCTCTGATGTGCCGGATATTGAGACTTGGTGGCACATCCCGCACGTCCCTGAATTTCCGGGGTCGCATCGCTTCTTCGATCAGCGTCAACCACTCAAAGAGAAGTTGCACGATAGTCGCATTGATCGGGAACGACTGATTCTGCGTAGAAATCAGCCACGCCCGAAATACCTTGGAAACGTCCGGTATAATCGCGGTGGGCAACGATCTCGCCCTCGCCACAAGCCACAGCACTAGCCATGTCCAGCCTAAGCCTTTCGCGGCAATCAAATCGGAAACACCCGAGGGTATCGCAATAGATGGCTGCACGCGCGCGATCAATTGGGCGAGCGGTATTGACTCGACGGCAATCATCAACCGGATGATCTCGCTCAGGCGGCGCCCATCGGATTCAAGCAGTGCCGTCTTTAGGCGTTGAAAAAGCACAAGCGCGTGTTCGGAGCGCGGCAGCGCCAGCAGCACCGGGCGTTTCCAGCTTCCATGAGAGCCGTCGCGTTCGACGACGCCCAGCAGTGCCAACCACCGCGCCCCGGTGGCATCGCTTTCGATTGCGAGCCGCGCCGCGATTTCAACGCCACGCGCCAAGCCAGGCGGAAGCGGATTGTCCATTGGCATGGCTTTCGCCAGCTCTTCATTTTCGTGGAGCAGAAAGCCAACCGTCCAGTCGCGCAGCACGTCATGCCGGAAGGCAACCGTTGCGCCCTTGATGTCCTCCCGCAAACTGTCGAATCGCAGCAATTCCGCGATAGTCAGCGAGGAAAAATCGTCCGTCTTGACCGTTACGCGGCGGGGCTCGGCGACAGCCTGGGTTCCCATCGCCCGTAGGACCTTAAGTCGGGCGAACCTGCCATCATCCTCAGCGTGGCCGCCGCCATAGCGCCACCACAACCGAGCCAGATCTATTTCGGTCGCAATTCCCGCCACGGCATTGGCACTGAGTTCGATCATCCGCGACAGGTAGAACAAATTCCGCGCGATCCCTCGCGCCGGATGGTCATTGCCAAGAATGATCGCCAGCGCATGATTTCCTTCGGAAAGGACGGCGGTTTCGTCGTCGCTGATTGCCTCGATTTCCAAGGTCGCGACGCTAGCGCTGCGCACCTTCGTTGGAAGCTTGGTCTTCCAGTCGTCGTTGCCGATTCCCCCGGTCACGACAGCACGCCAACCGGGATTTCTAACGACCCCAGAGAGCAGGTCGGTAACCGTAGCCCACTCGCGCGCCTCATCGATTTGGTCGATGTTATCAATGAACAGTGTTGCACCGCCGCCGCAGCCGAGTTCGTTGAAAAGTTCATCCTGGGAGACCGTGCAGCCAATTGCATGAGCCATCGGCTGCCAGCCGCCGGGGATGATCCGGCCGTTGCGGAGAACAATAATGCGGCCCTCCGGCTGCAGCCGCCGGGCGAGATGTTGCATGATCGACGATTTGCCGACGCCAGACGCGCCGACAATGTGCAGCATACGATGCGACTCAAGCGCGGCATACGCCTGATCGATCGGTTCGGTTCGGGCAAGCCTTACGCCGCCAACTTGATCCTTGATCTCCGCCAGCGCGCAGTCCGCCGCCTCTGACAAGCGAGCATCGACGGACCGCAGGTCCGCTCGCTGTTCAAAGCGAAAACCGTGCTGCGTTTGCAGTGGGGTGACCACCGCGGGGCGGTCGAGGACGCCGCCAGCTCTCGCGCACGCCCCGGCTTGATCGATCAGCACCGGCCACAAATCAGCTGCGTGATTGGCTTGGTCGGCCGCGAGGGCTAGCCGCGACCGCTCGCGTGCGCGGTGCTCATAATCCGAACCTGGCGATTCAAAATCGAAAACGAGGATTTGGAAACGGCGCAGCACCCGCCAGACGGTCTCATCGTCGATCGGCGCTCCCGCCGCCGCGAGATTGGCGCGGACAACATTGACAAAGTCGCGCATTTCGCTCGATGAGAATTTTTCGCGACCGATGTGGGCTGCGAAGGTCGCACCATCCAGCAGCTGACGCGCCCAATGGAGCACCTCCTGGCACGCATGCTCCACGCGGGTGCTTGTCCGCGCGATCGCGACGGCCAGTTCATATCGGCTGATCTCGAAGTTGGGCTTCTGCGCGGCCTCCCACATCCGCGCCACGACCTCCCTGAATTCCTTGTCGGAAGTCGTGAACGTCAGCGTGCGTTTGGCTTGAATTTCGAGGACTGCGGCGGAGCCGTCCGCGTTCATGGCGTGGACGATGACGTCGTCAAGAGGACGACCCGATCCGCGTTGCTGGAATCCAATAGTTCGGATGGTCGCGCCCGGCAGGCCTCGTGGTTCGCTGCCGGAAATCAGCGACAAAAGATAGAACGCGCCGACCTTTCCCTCGAACTGAGGACCAGCGCCGCCGGTTGCTGCCGGCGCCGCAACTTGCGGAGATTTCGGACGTTTTTGGGACACGGTTTGCGGTATTCTAGATTTGTTCGGTATGCAATCTAATTGCTGGAGAGATACCCCACTCGCGTAGGGATGTGGTGGTGCGCGGTGATGATTTCCAGGGAGTCGGATGATTTCGTCTTCAATACGGCAATCTCACTAACGTGTAGGTTTCGCTATCGCTCAACTCATCCTACGCGGCCCGATCAAAAGGGAATACGTCACCCGCCGCAACCGCCTCAACTTCGCTCTTCCCGGTGCGTACCACCAGCCGGCCCGCATCGTCGATCGTCTCGAAACACCCGGTCGTCTCGCGGTCGGCAAGTCTCACCCGGATCGCCTGCCCAAGCCCCAAGGCGCGCGAAAGCCACGCAGCCCGGACACCGGCAAAACCTGCACCGCGGTTCCATAGAGTGAGGCGGGCCAGCATGGTCACGGCCAGATGGTCGAACAGCGCGGCGGCGTCCACATCGGCGCCCTCGGCGGTAAAATCCGTCGCGGGAAATTCGGTGGCGTCCGGATGATGGCGGCAATTCACCCCGATGCCGACTGCAACCGTGACCGGGTCGCCTTCGCCTTCTACCAGAATGCCGGCGATCTTTCGCCCCGCGCACAACAGGTCGTTCGGCCACTTGAGAGCTAATCGAGACGCGAGCGCCGGCGCGGCCGCAACTGCCGCGTCATGAAGCGCAAGTCCGGCCACGAATCCCAATTGCGGCGCCGCTGCCGGCGGCGCCGGATCGGTCAGCATCAGCGTCGCATGAAGATTGCCGGCCGGCGAGACCCATGCCCTGCCGCGCCGGCCGCGTCCTGTGCTCTGCTCCTTCGCAACAATCCAAAGTGGCCCGCGCTCGCCTGCTTTGGCGAGCCGAAGCGCTTCCGCATTGGTGGAGTCCACGAAGTCGAGGAAATTCACCGACGCGCTTCTCGACAGATCGGATTTCATCGCTGCTACGTCATTGCCTCCCCGGACTTGATCCGGGGATTGACCCGGCAATCCATCTCCATGCGAAGAAGATGGACCCGCGGGTCAAGCCCGCGGGTGACGGGCAAAGGGGTTGGACCAACTTCATCGGAATACGCATCAAAACAGCGATTTTGCGGCAATGCCCGCCGCTTCGACGAGGGGGCCCGGATAGACGAAGAACAGGATCACGAAAAGCCCGGTCACCGCCACCATGGTCCGCAGGGCGTTTCCCATCGGATCGAATGCCGGCGCCGGGTCGTCGAAATACATGATCTTCACGATCAACAAATAGTAATAGCAGCCGACCACGCTGGCGAGCACGCCAAGCACCGCGAGCGTGAACATCCCGGCTTTGACGGCAGCGAGGAAGACATAGAATTTTGCAAAAAACCCGGCCATCGGCGGCACGCCGGCGAGGGAAAACAGCAGCATCGCGAGAACGAATGCCTGCGCCGGATTGGTGCGCGCAAGGCCCGACAGATCGGTGATTTCCTCGAAGGGCTTCTGGTTTCGCCGCATCGAAATGATGCA
>WNFF01008042.1_pt1 | contig 15069 bp, 13 predicted proteins | sample 5400441 | NCBI WGS metagenome assembly WNFF01 (sample SAMN13153345, study PRJNA577476) | soil metagenome | isolation source: 120 cm saprolite under Douglas fir tree site 2 hole 3 replicate 1 | place: USA:California | collected 2015-04-18 | reverse complement strand
ACTTCCGTAAAGGCCGGTCGCTACCAGCAACGACGCCAGCAATCCAAAGAAGACCGACAGTCTGGCGAAGAGCCGCTCTTCAGAGATCGTCATGGCAAACTGTTCCTGCTGCGTCATGGGCTGCATCAGGGGCAGGTCCGGTCCAAACTCCTTCACGATGCGGCGGGCGTCCGGCAGCACCGCATTGGGATTGCCGCGAGTGCGGAGTTCGACCTGCATCGTAGAGATCCCCGGCACCTGCGTGTAGGGTATGTACGCTGTGGGCCGTGGATTTTCGCGCACGCCCGTGTACCTGCTGTCCGAGGCCACTCCAATGATGGTGTAGGGCGGGTCCTTGAGCTGGCCGAACAAGGTCAAACGATGGCCAACGAGATTGCTGTCTTTGATGTATTTGCTGGCGAACGTCTGGTTGACAATGACCACGCGCGGGGCGGTAGCCGAATCGGCATCAGTGAAGTCGCGGCCCAGCAGGAGCGGCACGTCAAGCACATGAAAGAAGTCCGGACCCACCGGGTTCCAGCGCAGGGGCGCGAACTTCTTGCCATTGGGGACCACGCCATCCACGTAAACTCCGGTGTTATTACTCCATCCGCTGCCGAGCCGGTTGCCCAGTACCGTAGCGGACTCCACTGCGGGCAATGTGCGCAAGCGGCCGATAACGGTCTGGTAAAAGTGGATAGCATCGGCGTCGGTATGGACCGAACTTGGCGGAGCCACGCCGAATACCAGTAGTCCGCCGGTGCGCATGCCGAGATCTGCGTTCTCCAGGTTCTTGAGCGTCCGCACGAGCAGGCCGGCGCCTACGAGCAGCATGAGACAAAGAGAGATCTGGAGCGCTACCACGGCTTGGCCAATCCGCATCGTGCGGCGGCCCTGGGTGGAAGCAGCCGCCGCAGTCTTCAGCACCAGGCCGACAGGAACGTTGGTGGCGCTACGCAGCGGCGCCAATCCAAACACCATGGCCGCGAGCGCACAGGTGGCGAATGTGAATAGAAGCACAGTTGAGTCAGGCGCGAGCGTTACCTCCAGGTCTGACCACGCAGCGAGCGCCCACGTACCAACAAAAGCAAAGCCCCAGCCCAGAATTCCGCCGCCCGCTACCAATAGAAGGCTCTCCGTCAGCAACTGGCGGAACATGGTGCCGCGGCTGGCTCCCAGCGCCATCCGCACGCTGAATTCGCGTTCCCGCCCGGCGTTGCGCGCGACCACCAGCATGGCCACGTTGGCGCAGGCAATCACCAGGACCAAGCCAACCATGACCATAAGCACGGAGAGAGGTTCCTTGTAGTTTCTATTCGCACCTTCGATGCCACGGGCCGGAGTGAGTTTAAGGTCGAAGGGTTTCTCCTCCGGCTTGGGATGACCAATAGCGCTATAAACAATTTGCTTATAGACGGGATTCAGTTGGGCTGTGGCGCGGTCCAGAGAAATGCCCGGCCGCAAGCGGCCAATCGTCATCAGGAAAAACCAGCGGGGACTGCCATACAGGGACCTTCCGTCCTCATGCGAAGACGCGCCCCACGGTTTCAGTTGCGTATTGACCTGAAACGGGACCCAGAGGTCGGTTGCTTTGTCGCGCTCGGTTCCAGTGAAACTTGGCGCAGCCACGCCGACGACAGTGAATGGCACACCCTTGAGATAGATCGTCTGGCCCAGGATTGAGGGATTGCGTCCGAAGCGGCGTGTCCAATAGTTGTAGCTCAGGACGGTGAGCTGGGCATGCTTCCGCTCGTCGTCTACAGTGAAGCCATTGCCGCGCGCAATCTTCACGCCGAGTCCGGAAAAGTAATTTCCACTGACCTCGTCCGCTGCCGCCTCTTCCGGCTCGCTCCCGTAGCGGACCGCGATCTTCGGTATACCCAGGGGAACGAACGCCACAAGATCGGAGAGGACCTCATGCTGGCCGCGCAGCCCTTCGAACACAGTTTGGGGAAGCGACGTATCGTCAAAGCCGGTCTGCGACGAGTTACCAGGCTGCTCGGTGTAGTGCAGGAGAACAAGTTCCTGCGGATTCTCTACCGGCATATAGCGCAGCAGGACAGCGTTCATCACGCTGAATACCGCGGTGTTGGCGCCGATACCGAGCGCCAGAGTCAGCACTGCGACCAGAACAAAGCCAGGCGTACGGCGAAGCTGGCGGACCCCGTAGCGGACATCCTTCATGATCGAGGCAGTAGACATGGATCCACCTCTGCTGGATTTTAGACTACTCGTGAGCGCATCGGTTATCAGAGGAGGATTGGGGTCTCCACCTCAGCGTATACGCCGAACATGGTCCGGTTTGCGGGCAAGCAAGATAGGGAGCCACGTCATATCAGACTTAGATCGTCTCTCACCTTAGTTTCTCGCTTAATCCTTAAGGACTAACTCTCGCCGATCTAGGCGGGCCCCCTGATGTAGGCAGAGTAGATGCTCCGTTACCCTCCGCAAAGTTCCTGGAGGGCCAAGTGAGATTGAATTTCATCGCTCTGCGTAGTGTTGTTGCAGTCGTCATTCTTTCCGCGCTGCTGGTAACGGCGGGCTGTGGCGGGGGTTCCCCGGCTGCAACCCAGAACGTAACCACCACAGTCAACCCCGTTACGGCTACACTTTCAGCTACTCCGTCCGCCATTCAGGCAGGGCAATCCGCCACCCTGATATGGAGCACGACGAACGCTGATACGGTGACCATTGACGGTGTCGGGACCGTTGCCGCCAGCGGTTCCCAGGTGGTGAAACCCTCACAAGCCACTACCTACACGCTGACGGCGACCGGCAAAAGCGGAAGTCAGCAAGCGATTGCCACAGTTGCGGTAAATCCTTTGCCGCCGTCACCACCTCCGCCGACGCCTCCTCCGCCCCCTCCAGCACCGAAGACCAACGGTGTTCCGCGCTCCTCGCACGTGGTGCTGGTGATTGAAGAGAACCATATGTTCTCCGAAGTCTTCCCCAGCGGAATGCCCTGGCTCTCGTCCACGGCCAGCAATTACGCCTTTGCCAACAACTACCACGCCGACACTCCAGGTTCAGCGCTTGATTATTTCTGGCTGTCATCCGGCAGCGGAGAGCTGGGGTTTGGCTGCGGAGGCTGGGGCTGTCCGCAACCGATTACCAGTGACAACATTTTCCGCGAGCTGAGCGCGGCGGGTATTTCCTGGAAACTCTATGCCGAAGGGCTGCCGAGCGTCGGCTACCTGGGTGGCGATACCGGCGCTTATGTCGAGCGGCACAATCCGGCGAAATGGTATTCCGACGTAATCAACAGCCCGAGTTTGCAGCAGAACGTTGTGCCCTTTACTCAATTCGCGACGGACCTTGCAGCAAACCAGCTTCCCGCTTACTCCATCGTTATCCCCGATGTGAACCATGACGCTCACGACGGTACCGTTGGACAAGCCGACGCGTGGCTGCAAACCAACGTTGCTCCGCTGTTGAACAGTCCTTCGTTCAACGCGGGCGGCGATGGCCTGCTCATCGTCACATTCGATGAATGTGATGGCGCTGTGGGCGCTTGCCCCGAGCAGGTCTTTACCGCGGTGATCGGACCGAAAGTCAAACGCGGCTTCCAATCGAATACGCTCTACAAACACGAAAGCACGCTACGCACGATCCTTGACGCCCTGGGTGTGCAGGTCTATCCGGGAGCTGCGAGCACTGCCGCTGATATGGCGGATTTCTTCCAATAAGCGGTTGGGCTGGCAGCGCAACCCATGAAGAGAATCGCTGCAAGCCCGATCGGTTCCGTGGTCATTTTGTATTCGCGGCTTCGGCCCGCCTGGCGATGGCGCGCAACCACATGCGACGGATCAGGGCGCTTCCGGGATAAATCACGCGCCAGTAGCGGGCAAACGCGCGACGGGTCGCCGCATCTGTGGCGTACACGCGGGTTTCGGTGGTGAGAGTACAGGCTCCTGCTCCATTGTCTTCGATGTGGAAGTTCATCGCTGCCAGTGCAAAGCCGGGCTGGTTCAGCGCCTGGAAATGTTGAGGTGTCCGCTCGCCGCTAGCACGCCATCCGCGCGGCGCAATCACAAGCGTGCCGAGCACGATCTCACGATTGGGATCATCGGCCAAGACAATAAACGAAGTCCGCGTGGCAACATCGAAGATGCGCGCGTGCTCAGGAACATTCAATATTCCTTCCGGCGCAGACTTACCAAAGCGCCGCAGCCAGGTGAGCGTGCCGTAGAACTGAATTTCACCCGCCGTGACTTCTCTGATGGAACGGTACACTGCCTCCTTGGAAGCAGCAATGTGTACGGAATGAAACTCATCGAACTGATACACCGGCACGAATCGGTCAAGCTCCGTTTGCGGCGATGTTACGCGAATCTCGGCAGCCGGCAGCGATGTACCAATCAGCACTATGACCAGTCCGGCGAACACCACAACCAGGGCCCGCCCTCGCGTGTGGAGGGCGAGAAGAGACAGAGGCTTGAGTATGGAGATTGCTCCGGTAAATACTGTGATCAGCCCGAGATAGACGATCGTGACAGGAATCATGGACGCAAGGGTGACGCCGTTCTCAATTCTGTGAAGTCAACATCGGTCAAGCGTTTTCGTATGGCCCCAAGAAATCGCTTGCCATTGAAATGTAGGAGGTGAGTTGGAGAATCGGCCACCATACTTCCGTTTCCCAGGAAATGTGATTTAGGTAACGGACCATCGCCTGGCGCCTGCCCCTGTCTCTACCTACACCCCTGTTTCTACCTACACGATGATATCCGGCATCTTGCCGTGTGTCTCTATCGCGATTCCAAGGGACTTCAGGAGTGGTTCATCGAAATATGCCCACTTCTCATCGGCATCGCCCATGTAAACGAGTTTTCCGCCGCTTCGGGTTTCAGGAAGGCCCCGGGAGTTCGTAACAACAGACTCATTTATAATCGACCGTTTACACCACGAGGCAAACCCAACATTGTCTTTCGAAGAAAACATCTACCAGCTCCGGCAGCAGAAGCTGCGCGAGATTGAAGCGCTGGGGCAGCAAGCTTATCCGCATAAGTTTGTGGCCACCCATGCCGTTCCGCAGATTCTTGGCGAGTACAGCGAAAAAACCGCGGAACAGCTGGCGGAACCGCATGTTCCGGTGAAGGTCGCTGGGCGCATCATCTCGCTGCGCTTGCAGGGCAAGGCCGGTTTCGCGCACTTGCAGCAGGGTGGACAGCGTCTACAGATTTACGTAAAGCTCGACTTCGTGGGCGAGAAAGGGTTTGCCCTCTACAAGCTGCTCGATCTGGGAGACCACATCGGAGTCGGCGGATATCTTTTTCGCACGCGCACCGGTGAACTGACAGTCCACGTGGAGGAGATCACGTTCCTGGCGAAAGACCTGTTGCCGCTGCCGGAAAAATGGCATGGACTGACTGACGTTGAGCTTCGCTACCGCCAGCGTTATGTCGACCTGGTGATGAACCAGGAGGTACGCGAAGTTTTCGTAAAGCGCAGCAAGGTGGTGCAGGCAATCCGGCGGTTTCTGGATGCGCGCGGCTACATTGAAGTTGAGACACCGATGATGCAGCCGATTGCCGGCGGTGCGACGGCGCGTCCATTCAAGACGCACCACAATACGCTCGACGTCGACCTCTACTTGCGCATTGCTCCGGAGCTGTATCTCAAGCGGCTGGTGGTGGGCGGACTGGAGCGCGTGTATGAGATCAATCGCAACTTCCGCAATGAAGGCATCTCCACGCAGCACAATCCCGAATTCACCATGCTGGAGTTTTATCAGGCATACGCAGACTATCGCGACCTGATGCAGCTCACCGAAGAGATGCTGGCGCAGGTTGCCCGGGACGTAAATGGCACCACCAAAGCCAGTTTCAACGGACACGAATTCGACTTTGCGGATTGGCAGCGGCTCTCCATGCGAGAGGCGATCATTAAGTATTGGCCGGAAGCGGCGGCGCTCAGGCCGGAGATCAGCGACTTCGCCACGCACGAGTCGGTCGAGAAGCTGGTGAAGCGTCTGAACGCGCACCACACGCCTCACATGCCTTACGATCCCAATGATCCGCCGGGAAAGACCATCGCCGCGATGTTCGAAGCAGTGGCGGAAGAGCACCTGATCCAGCCGACGATTCTTTACGACTTTCCGGTTGCAATCTCGCCGCTGTCAAAAAACAAGCGCGACGAACCGGACTGGGTAGAGCGGTTTGAAGTGTTTATCGGGGGCCTGGAGATCGGCAATGCGTTCAGCGAATTGAACGATCCTGAAGAGCAGCGCCGGCGCTTCGAGCAGCAGTTGCAGGAGCGCGAGCGCGGCGACGAAGAGGCCCACGCCATGGATGAGGACTACATCCGCGCGCTCTCGTATGGCATGCCTCCCGCCGGTGGTGAAGGAATCGGAATCGACCGGCTGACGATGCTGCTGACTGATTCACGTTCCATTCGCGATGTGATTCTCTTTCCCTTGCTGCGAGCTCAGCAGCAGGAGGAAGCCGCAACGGAAGCGACCGGCGAGAAAGAATAAGCGGAAACTCCATTGCCCCGGGCGCCAATAAAACGCTCAATGCGGTAACGATGGAGGGCACAAGATGGGTCAGGCTTTGATTGTCCATCCGAAATTTCTTTGCCATTTCACGGACATAACGTTTTTGGTCCCTCAATTCTTTTCTGGGATCACGCCGCCGCGTAGTTTTGGGCTTGTCAACAGCATCTGTTCCGATGATCTTTAGCGAGATCACGTCATTCACTCTAAGGGCTTGATTCCACCACGTTACGAACTCATTTGCGCCGTTAAGGCGCCGACGTGAAGATGAAGCCTGTCCCGATCACGGTGACCAGTAACCTGGTCAATAATGGTGGTTAGTTACGCCGGCTTTGCCGACACCAGCCACACATAGTCGCTTGCCGTTTAGAAACACCTCGAATGCTCGCATAGGGTGAGCATTATAGACGCCCACTGCGCATCCCATTCCCTTAGAATTGTTCGTGCCCATGGACAACAAAGCCATAGCCAACATTTTTTACGAGACCGCTGATCTGATGGAAGTGCGCGGAGACGATCCCTTCCGTATCCGCTCTTACCGTCGCGCGGCCGAGGCCCTGGAAGCCCTGACGCAGCAAGTCTCTGAAATCCATCAGGAAGAAAAAGCGCTGCTCGCCATTCCCGGTATTGGCAAGAGCATGGCGGCGAATATCCGCGATCTGTTCAGTAAAGGCAAACTCGGCCTGCATGAAGAGCTCTTGCAGAAATATCGCCCTTCCATGTTGGAGTTGCTCAAGATTCAGGGACTGGGACCCAAGACCATCGCCTTGATCTGGGACGCATTCCAGGTTTGCGATCCTGAAGGCGTGCAGAAGCTGGCGCAGGAAGGGAAGCTGCGTACACTGCCGCGGCTCAGCGAAAAGTCGGAACAGAAAATCATCAAAGCCATCGAAAGCTACCGGCAGATGACGGGCCGGTTTCTTCTCGACACCGCGGACGAAATCGCGCGCAAGATGACCGACCTTCTCAAAGGACTGCCCGGAGTGGAGAAGATCACTCCCGCGGGCTCGTTGCGTCGCGGACGCGAGACGGTTGGTGACCTTGATCTGCTGGTGACCGGCACGTGCTGCACGAGCGACAAGCAGCGCAACAAGGTGATTGACGAGATCCTGAATTTTCCCGGCATTCTCGAAGTTCTGGCCAAGGGAGAAAACAAAGTCAGCTTTAAGTTGCGCAACGGAATGCAGGTCGATGTCCGGCTGCTACCGCCGGATTCGTTCGGCGCCGCGCTGCAATACTTCACCGGCTCCAAGAACCACAATGTTTCATTGCGGCAACGCGCTCTCAAGCTCGGTTACACGCTCAATGAATACGGCATGGCCCGTGTTGAAGACAATAAGCGCGTCGCCAGCAAGACGGAAGAAGAGATCTACAAGAAGCTCGGGCTGAAGTTTATTCCTCCGGAATTGCGTGAGAACAATGGCGAGATTGAGGCAGCGGCGGAGAATGCGCTGCCCGAGTTGATCACGGAAGCCGATCTTCAGGGTGACGTCCACATGCACACCGTGGAGACAGACGGAAAGTGCACGATTGAAGAGATGGCCCTGGCCGCGCGCGATCGCGGCTACAAGTACATGGCGATCACCGACCACTCCAAGAACCTGGCTTTCGCCAACGGCCTTGACGACAAGCGCGCCGAAGCCCACATCAAGCGTATCCGCAAAGCCGCGAAAGAGATTGAGGGCATCACGGTCTTCGCCGGCATAGAGGTCGATATCCTCGCTGAGGGCGAACTCGATCTCTCCGACTCAGTTCTCGAGCAGATGGACATTGTGATCGCCAGCGTGCACTCCCACTTCCAGCAAGATCCAAAACAGATGACGGACCGCTTGCTGCGCGCCATTGCCAATCCCAACACTTCTCTCATGGGACATCCCACAGGACGCATGTTGCTGCGTCGTGAGGGCTTTGCCTTTGACTGCGATCAGGTATTTTCGGCAGCGGCCAAGGCTGGTGTCGCCATGGAGCACAATGCCTACCCTGACCGCCTTGATCTGCGCGACCAGCATCTGCGTCTGGCAAAAACCAAGGGCGTAAAGTTCATCATTAACACTGACGCGCACCACACTTCCCATATGGAAAAGATCCTGTGTTATAAGCGGCAGCTTGCCTGATTTCCGCATCTCATAGGTACTCTGATTTGGAGGTAGCTATGCCCGACGATCCCAACCCCACGGCTCCCGGAACTTCGCCACCACCCAAGCCGGAGGCTCCTGCCCAGAAGGCGACTGACATCGGGCACGTCCCCATGTCAGAAGAATTTGATCGCGCCAAATGGACGCTGCCTCCGATTGTGCCGGTGTTGATTGGGCTGGCAGCAGTGGCGATCGTGGTTGGACTGCTCGTGGTCACGCACCGTCCCAAGCCCACGGCCAGCGGCGAGATCACAAAAGTTGTAGCTGCTGACCAGGGGGACAACGTTGTGGTCGCGGTGCAGGTCAAGTTCAACAACGTGACCGAGCAGCGAGTATGGGTCCGCACCATTAGTTCAGAACTTGAAGCGGCCGACGGCAAGAAATATACCGACACTTCCGCTGCGGCGGACGATATGAACCGTTATATCCAGGCGTTCCCAACGCTGGTGGAAGCGAAAGCGGAGCCGTTGCGCGAAGACTTGAAAATCGCTGCCGGAAGCTCATTCACGGGCATGACGGTGTTCGCTTATCCCGTAAAGAAGACCGACTTCGACGCGCGCAAATCGCTGACCGTGAAGATTGCGTTTTACGATAGGGCGCCGTTGGTGCTGAAGCAGTGAGCTACTGAAGCGCCGCTACCGTGACTTGCGCGGCGGCAGGTTCCGTAGAAAATGCGGGCTTGACTGTGTCGCGAATCACCGGATGGCTCGCTGCATAGTCGTGGTTTTTGAAGGGAAGATGCATAGTGTGGGCGATCTCCGGCCAGAACTCGCGGAAGACGTTCCATCCCACATCGGTCGCTATGCTGAAGCCGGCGCGGCTTGCGGTACTTCCAAATCCGCGTTCGTTTCCCGGATGATATAGATTGCTCAAGGCCTTGGAACTGGCGTTACCGAGCCACTCGGAATAGTTGAACATGAGCCCGCCCGAATCGCTGTGCGCTACAAACACGTGGCGCAACGCGTGGCCCAGACGCACAGGCGCGCTGCCGTGTCCCATGCGGTAGTACCGCGGATCTTGATGGAAGAGCGAAGGATACAGAAAAGTGTTGAAAAAGTCGTCAGCCACATTGTCCGTGACTGCCGCGACATAGCGCTTTTGAAATCCGCTGGCGCCCTGACCAAAAGAGGGATCGTCGCGGTCGAAGTGGGCCCAGCCCGCGTCCCATCCTGAACCTATGAAGTTGATGGGCTCAAATGTGTTCCGCGCGAAAAGATGAAATTTGTCGGCGGCGCTAAGCGAACACGGTTTTGCGGCCGAAGGCCGGCGCGACGCAAAGTGCACCGTTTTGAGTTCAACTTTCTGAGAAACGCGAGTGACCAGGCCGCTGAAGGGTCCGTTGTAATCGTCAATGTCCCAGGTTTCCGCGGGCTTGGCGCAAGGTGGGGTTACCGGCTGGAAGGCAACGGTCGATCCTCCCGACGCGGAAGAAGAATCAATATCTGCAACGATCGGCGCCTGCGCGAAAGCCAATCCGCCGCTGAGCAGCGCCACGAGAACGAATTGTCGTGAATATCCGAACATTGCCTTGAGCAGGGAGACCGGCAAACCCAATAACTCTAATCGGACACCGAGAACTAACGGCAGATTACGTTGGTACTGGGGAACCCTGGCACTCAGGGACATCAACCCGGACTCTCCTTATTAGTTGCGCGCATGAGGCTTGTTTAGTTGGCAGGTATAATGCTGAGGTTCTATGCGAAACGATTGGACCCGCGCGGAAATCTCAGCCCTTTATCATCAGCCTTTGCTCGACCTTCTTATGCAGGCGCAAAATGTGCATAGGGAATTCCATCCCCCCAACCAGGTACAAATGTGCCGTTTGCTTTCGATTAAGACTGGCGGATGTCCGGAAGATTGCGGCTACTGTCCCCAAAGCGCGCATTATCAGACGGGCGTTGAGCGTCAGCAGTTGATGAATAAGGATGAGATCCTCTCCAGTGCCCGCATGGCGAAAGCTGAGGGAGCTACGCGTTTCTGCATGGGAGCGGCATGGCGACAGGCGCCGCAGGGCAGGGAATTTGATTCAGTGCTGGAATCAGTGCGCGGTGTGGCCGATCTGGGCATGGAAGTCTGCTGCACCCTCGGCATGCTGACCGAAGAACAGGCCCAAAGCCTCAAACAGGCCGGATTGACCGCCTACAACCACAATCTGGATACTTCGCCCGAGTTTTACAGCAACATCATTAGCACGCGCACATATCAGGAGCGGCTGGACACCATTGCCGCTGTCCGCCGAGTTGGAATTACAGTTTGCTGCGGCGGGATCGTCGGCATGGGCGAGTCGGACAGTGATCGCATCGGGCTTTTACATGAGCTGTCGAACCTAACCCCACATCCGGAAAGCGTGCCGATCAATATGCTGGTCCGCGCGGAAGGTACGCCGCTGGCCAGGCAGCCTGACCTCGACCCATTGATCATGGTCCGGATGATTGCGACGGCACGGATTCTTATGCCGACTTCCATGGTCCGTCTTGCCGCCGGACGCACGCAGATGACGCGCGAAGCCATGGTGCTGTGCTTCATGGCGGGAGCAAATTCCATCTTCTACGGTGACAAGTTGCTGACCACGCCGAATCCCGCGGCTGACCAAGACGCAGAGCTGATGCGTGACCTTGGGCTTGAGCCTATGACGCTTGCAGCCAACGCTCGGGCCTAACCGCACGTACGAGTAGACATCCAGGCTTCGTAATCGTATAAAAGGTAGTCTCCAAGGAGCTGATATGCAGCGTCGTTTCCGTCTTCTCGCTCTTCTGCTTTGTGTCGTGATAGCCGGCGGTGCTGTCGCGCAAAAGCGGTCCATCACCGAGAAAGATATCTTTCAATTCAACTGGATCGGCGATCCCCAGATTTCTCCTGATGGCTCGCGCGTTGCCTTTGTGAAGGTCACGGTCAACGAGAAGAAAGACGGCTACGATACGTCGATCTGGAGCGTGCCCACGAACGGCAGCGAATCGCCGCGGCGCATGACGGATGGCTCCCGCGATTCGTCGCCACGGTGGTCGCCCGATGGCAAGTGGCTGGTCTTTGTGCGTACGTCCGAAGCACCGGCAATGCCTGGACCCGCTGCCAGGCCTGCATCTCCGCAGCTTTACATGCTGCCGATGAGCGGCGGTGAGTCGTGGAAATTCACAGACCTGCCTCGCGGCGCGGGCTCACCCGTGTGGTCGCCGGACAGCAAGTGGATTGCGTTCACCAGTGAAACCTCTCCTGAAGACCTGGCCAAGCAAAACAAAAAAAGCAAACCGGAAGACAAGCCCGCTGCGGAGGGACTAGCCAAACCAGCCGAAGCCTCGCCAGAACATGAGAGCGACGTTCGCGTGATCACGCGCTCGGTCTACCGTATGAATGGTCCGGGCTATCTCGATTCCAAGCACGTTCAGCACATTTGGATCGCGGCGGCGCCGCAAAGTTCTGAAGACACGGTAACGCCCAAACAGCTCACGAGCGGCAAATATCAAGAAGACAATGTAATGTGGTCGAAGGATGGCGGGTCGATCTATTTCACCACCACGCAAGTATCCGATCCTTCCTACGATCTGCCGCACTCGGACGTGTATTCTGTGCCCGCTGCCGGCGGGAGTGTCCAGAAAATCCTCTCACTCAATCTGGGGCCGCGAGAGCTCTCGCTCAGTCCTGATGGCAAGCGTCTGGCTTTTTGCGCTTCGGTCAACGAGCCGGTCCTCTCCTATACTCAACCTGATCTTTGGGTGGTGGACCTTGCGGCCAACGCCAAGCCGCGCAACCTTACGGACAAATATGATTTCGATGTTTGCGGCGGAGTGGGCGGCGACCAGGGTACGCCGCGGGCCGGAGGCGGTGATCGTGTTGTGTGGACGCCGGACGGCAACTCGCTGATTGCTACTACCTCGAAAGAAGGCAGAGCGAACCTTATTCAAGTAGATATCGGGTCCGGCAAGATTTCGGAGTTCACTCAGGGTAATCAGGCCGTGGAACACTACCGCGTCACCACAGATGGTTCCAGGTCCATTGTGCTGATCTCCACGCCTACCAATATAGGTGATCTGTTCGTAATCGAACGCGGCGGCGAGCCAAAGCAAATCACGCATATCAATGACAAACTCTTTTCGCAATTGAACCTTACGCTGCCCGACGAGATTTGGTACACCAGCTTTGACGGCAAACGCATTCACGCCTGGATTCAGAAGCCGCCGGACTTTGATCCGACGAAAAAGTATCCACTGATCCTGAACATTCACGGCGGGCCACATGCGGCGTACGGATTTGTCTTCGACCACGAATTTCAATGGATGGCGGCCAAAGGATATGTGGTGCTCTATCCCAACCCGCGCGGCAGCACGTCGTACGGACAGGACTTCGGCAACATCATTCAGTATCGCTATCCTGGAGACGACGCCAAGGACCTGCTGGCCGGAGTGGATGAAGTCATCAAGCGCGGGTACATTGATACCAAGAAGCTTGGGGTCACGGGCGGAAGCGGCGGCGGCGTGCTTACGAATTGGATCGTCGGACACTCCGACCGCTTTGCCGCAGCCGTTTCGCAGCGCGATATCGCGAGCTGGGCCGCGTGGTGGTACTCGGCCGATTTTACTTTGTTCCATCCCAGCTGGTTCAAGGCGCCGCCGTTCAAAGATCCGCAGGACTATGTTGCCCGCTCGCCGATCACCTACATCGAAAATGTGCATACGCCCTTGATGCTGGTGCTGGGTGAGGCCGACTGGCGCACGCCTCCGGGCGCGGGCGGCGAAGAGATGTTTCGCGCGCTGAAATTCTTGAAGCGTCCGGTTATCATGGTGCGGTTCCCCGGTGAATCCCACGAGCTCTCGCGCTCCGGACAGCCCTGGCACCGGGTGGAACGCCTGCAGCACATTGTCGGATGGTTCGACAAATATCTCCAGGGGAAAAGCAAGCCGGAGTATGACGACGTAACCGGACAGGAAATCAGTATCAAGACCGAAGAATAGTAGTGGAGAACGAAAATGCTCGCAAGAATCATTGCAGCTATGGTCATGATTGCAGCCCTGAGTGTCGCAGCCGCCGCGAAAGAATCGCCTGCTACGATTGTGTATGACGATGTTGCCTCGCAGCTTGACCGGGTCAACGTAGACGCCGGTCAGCTTTGGATCACACCGGCTGACCTTACGCGGGCGACGGGATTTGTCATCAAGCCCCAGGGTGTCTGTCGGGAAGGCTCCGATCAGCGCCAGGGCTTGGCTTCACTCCGCGCGCCAAACTTCACGTTGCCCGACATGGACGGCAAGGTGCATTCGCTGGCCGACTTTCGCGGCAAGAAAGTGCTTCTTGTCACATGGGCCTCGTGGTGAGGGTGCCGCTTTGACCTGCCAGGATGGCAGGCAATCTATCAGCAGCTGAAAGGCCAGAACTTCGAAATCATCTCCGTCGCGCAGGACACCAACGGCGTCAAGGATGCCGGCAAGTGGATTACCGACGCTCATCCAACATACACCGCGCTGATTGACGAGAAGCACCTCATCTCCAAGCTCTACAACATGGTGAATGTCCCCACTGGAGTTTGGATCGATGAAAAGGGAAGGATCGTACGGCCGAATGAAGTTGCGTTTGTGGATGATCGCTTCAAGAACTTCACCGGCATGGATTCGGCTCCTTACCTGAATGCCTTAAAAGACTGGGCCAAAAACGGCAGGAAGAGCGCGTACGTGATGAGCGAAGAAAAGCTGCGCGACAAGCTGACAGTAAACGATCCCAACATTCTGCTGGCCTCCGCGGAGTTTGGGCTGGGCGAGCATCTCTACAAGTCCGGACACCTGCAGGAAGCGATCCCGCACTTTAAAGAGGCACAGCGTCTGAATCCCAAGAGTTGGAACTACAAACGTCAGGCCTACGCGCTCTCTGACGCGAAACGCGACTACGGAACTACGTTTGGCGAAGAAGTACAAAAAACAGGCGGCAGCAAAGTGTATTACGCGCCTCCGGACCTGCCGGGAGTTGTGCCTGCGGAAAAGAAGCCGCAATAGCCTACCGCGGATTCACGTGGATGAACGCGGATAGGACCAGTGTCGCATGCTGATTTTTCGATCCGCGATTATCCGCGCAAATCCGCGGTAAATAGTTCTAGCCGATTTGCCGCAGAACTTCCGCTGAAAGATTGCCGCCGCAGATCACAACCGCGACTGTCTTTCCTGCGTAACGCTCACGTTCTTGCAAGAAGGCGGCCAGCGCGACTGCCGCAGATCCTTCCATCAGCCAGCCCTTTTTCTTCTGGACCTGACGAATCGCCGCGAGAATCTCGTCTTCGGATACGAAAATTGAATGATCGATCACGCTCTTGCAGATGTCCACGGTGATCGAACCAGGTTCCAGCCCGCCGGCAGTGCTTTCTGAAAGAGTGGCCTGCTCGGGGACGTCAATGACTCGGCCCGCTTGCATACACTCATAGAGCACGCGCGAGCTGTGCGGCCAGCAGCCGACTACTTCCGTCTCCGGCGACGCAGATTTAAGATA
>WNFF01003900.1_pt1 | contig 15069 bp, 14 predicted proteins | sample 5400441 | NCBI WGS metagenome assembly WNFF01 (sample SAMN13153345, study PRJNA577476) | soil metagenome | isolation source: 120 cm saprolite under Douglas fir tree site 2 hole 3 replicate 1 | place: USA:California | collected 2015-04-18 | reverse complement strand
GAGTTGTGGAGTGGTCAGGGAGCGCGAGTCTTTGGCGGCCCGGCAATCTCCCGCGATGGAAAGTATGTCGCATTCTCGGTCCGGCAACACGGGCAGACGCTCTTGTACGTGATGCAGGCCGACGGCACGAACGCGCGGATTGTGACCGATTCGCTCGACCTGCAGGGCGCTCCAGCATGGGCGCCCGACGGCCAATCGATCACCTCGGCGGCGGACGATCACGGCGTCCCACACCTTTTCCGCGTGCCGGTCGACGGTCGCTCCCCCGCTCTTTTTGTCCAGGAGTACTCGGTCGATCCCGCGTGGGCGCCCGACGGCCGGTTCGTTGTCTACTCGGGACCCGACATCGGCACTACGTTTTCTGTGAAAGCCGTCACTGCCGAGGCCGCAGCGCATCCCCTGCCAGCCTTGACCCTGACTCGGGGGGCTCGACACCTAGCCTTCCTGCCTGGAGGACGGGCACTCGTGCTCCTGCGAGGAGAGATTCAACACAAGAATCTCTGGCTCATCGACCTGGAGACAGGGGCCGAGCGGCAGTTGACGAACCTCACTCCCGACTTCGACATTCGCGATTTCGACATCTCGCCAGACGGTCGTGAAGTTGTTCTCGAACGAGTGCAGGAGCGCGCGGATGTGGCGCTGCTGGATCTCCCCCGGCCATAATCCGGCTTCAACCTAAAGGCGCGGTCGGCGCGCTCCGAATATCGGGCGGTGCGAATCTTTAGAGCCGAGGCACAGGTCTCGATCCGCATGAAGAATCAGAAAGCTTCGATGCGCCAGACGAGGCGGGTGGACCAGGTTTTTTGGGTGGTGAGCGGGGGACGCCAGAGGGCGAGGATTTGGGAGCCCTGGTAGACGCGTTCGAAACCTTCCTCGGATTCGGAGACTGTTTCGATGGGCGCAACCCAGAACTCGTCGGCTGCCGGCGCGTGCAAGGCGATGCGGACGCGTTGCCAGCCGTCTTCCATGCGCAGAATCGGGCCGGGCAATGAGCCACTGAAGCGAAGATTGTGGCGGCCTGCGGGCGTCTCGAAGAAACGGTCAGGCTCCGCCGGGGCGAGAAGATTGACGACGGATTCGATGCCGATGACGACAGGCTTTTCGAGAGGTTCCTCGAGCTTCAGGCTGATCTCGCAAGCGACTTCGCAGCCGTGGGGCGCGGGACCGAACGAATACTGTTTGGCGAGCAAGACCTTCGGCACCGACGGTTCCGTCTTGCCGTAAAGCGAGAGTGTGTCCCCACGGAAGAGCTCGGCGTCGTGCGGAGCGGAGCTTTTCACGGTGAAAGCGCCACCGGCGAATCCGGCGTCTTCGCGCAGCTCGAGAGCTTCGTAGTCAGCATGCGTGCGTGCGGGATCGAAGATCAGGACGCGGAAGGCGTGGCGGGGCCAGCGATCGTAGCGAAGGAAGCGCTCGAGGCCGGGCTCTTTCACGCGGGTCTGTTCGTGGATGCTCGCGACGGCGCCCGTGGCGGGCTTGCCCGCGGCTTCGCGCAAGCGGGTGTGATAGGCCTCAGGGCGGCGCAGGATGGAATTGACGAGGGTGGCGGCCGCGGGGCGGAAATCGAGCGCGGCGATGGTGCCACCGTCATTGGGCTTCAAGAGCGCCTGAGATTCGGGAGAGGTAAAGAGCAACTCGTTGGCGCCGTCGGCGTCGTAGTCCAAGAGCTCGACGCGCGCGACGAGGGCACCGGGAGTTTGCCGGTCGGCGATGGCCTCGGCGCGAATGAGATTGCGCCAGGGATCGGTGCGGAGATGCGGGGCGTAAATCCCGCCAAAAATGCCGTGCCAATAGGCGTCGTTGCACTGGGCACGCAAGAGCAGATCGCGCGCCTGAAGCAAATCATCGGCGGCCTTTGAACCGTCGTGCCGAACGGGGGCGGCGGCGATGCGCGCGGAAACGCGCAGCATTTTCTTGTGCAGCAGGTTGGATTCAGGGTATTTGCGAAAAAAGCCGCGCCAGGAACCGCCGCGAAGGAAGGATTGGACCTCCGGGCGCGCGCTGAATTCCTTCAGCACTTCGTGATAGCGCTGCCGGACGCGCGTGGGGAGCGCCCACTCCATCATTTCCGTGTAGGAAGCAGTGGGAAGATCGGCGCGGCCGAGAGGCGTGTGAGTTTCCAGATAATCGCCGGGCGTGGAAACTTGCAACCAATCCGAATTTTCTTCCAGCGCGGTAAAAAAATCGGAGAGCCAGCCGTCCTTGTAACAGTGTTCGTACGTTCCGGGCCAGACGCCGAACTTTTCCATGTCATCGCCCATGGCGGCCACGCCGCCGGGGTGGACGCTGGCAGCATCGCGCAGATAAGCGATGACGTCTTCGACTTTGCCGAAAGGAATGAGATAGCGCAGAGCTTTCTGCCCGGGGTAGAGCCAAACGGTTTTGCCACGGTCTTCGGCGATGTAGGCGCCAAAGAGTTCTTCCGGTTCGAAGCCCGCGGAAAGAAAATGGATGTCATCGACGAGCGTGTAAGCGACGTTTGTGGCGGCGAGGACGGTGGGAAGCTGCGGTTCCCAGACGCGCTCGGCAAGCCAGGCGCCGGAAGGAAGACGGCCGAAGTGTTTCTCGAGATAGGCAGCCATGCGGGTAATCTGTTCGCGCTGATCTTCGGGAGGAATCGAGACCAGGATCGGTTCGTAGAAACCGCCACCGACGAGTTCCACCTGGCCGCTTTGGACCATTTTTTTTAGGCGAACAAAATACTCAGGCCGATGTTCCTCGATCCAGGCGAGCAGCGGCCCGGAATAGTGGAGGCCGAGACGAACTCGCGGATGCTTTTCGAGGTGTTCAATGAATGGAAGATACGAGGTCTCATAGGCCTTTGCGAGGACGTGCTCGAAATTGCCGCAGGGCTGGTGCGCGTGAATGAATTGCGCACTCGGATTGGATGCGGGAGGCGCCCACATGGGCGCGAGTACACGGTTCGTTTAGGGGGCAGTGTGCTTTAGCACCCAATCGGAGACGGCATTCAAAGCCTCCGGGGCCATGGTCTCCTGAATGCCGCCGTATTCGGTGGGCGAACCCGTCGGGCTATGCTGGAAAAGATGGTTCAAGCCAGGCAATTCCGTGGTTTGAAAATCCTTGTTACCGCCGTCTTGCAGGGCTTTCTGGATTTTAGCGAGATTCTCCTTCGGCGCGACTTGAAGGTCCTTCTCTCCATTGAGGGCGAGGACCGGACACGTCGTCTTTTGCAGTGTTGGAACGGGGTCATAATCGAGGAAGAACTTGAACCAGGGCGAGACCATCAGGCGAACTTGAGCTTGCAAGGCGTCCGGCGGGAGCGACGCGCCCATCCCACTGGACTGGACAAGGCCGCTCAACTTTGCTTGCAGAGTTGCCGGATCCTTCTCCTGACGAACTAGCGCGTAAGTTTGTTTGTTGAACTCGCGCGTTTTTGCAATCTGGCCGTCGTTCACGCCCGCTGTCTTCAGGATGAGTTCGGACTGAAGCAATAAAGTGTCCTCACCCTTGAGGCCGGGGCCTGCAAGAAGGACGATCCAGGGGACATCGCTGGAATGCGTGGCAACCAGAGGCGCGATCATGCCGCCTTCGCTGTGGCCAATGAGGCCGGTTTTTGGGAGGTCAATTTCCTTGCGGGTTTTCAGGTAAGCGAGGGCGGCTTCGGCGTCGCCGGCAAAATCTTCGGTTGTCGCGTTCGCATAGTCGCCGGTGGACTTGCCGATTCCACGTTTGTCGAAGCGAAGAACAGCGATGCCTTTTCGCGTGAGGTGGTCCGCCAACACAAGGAAAGGACGATGTCCGACGAGAGATTCATCGCGATCGTGCGGCCCGGAACCACTGAGAAGAATGGCTGCGGGAAACGGCCCCTGCCCGCGTGGAAGGGTGAGCGTGCCTGCGAGCGAGATCTTCGCTTTTCCGTTCGTGAAGGTGACCTCCTCTTCTTTATACGGATAAGGTTTCACAGGGTTCTGTGGGCGGATCAGTTCAAGAAGCTGGTCCGAGCGTTGAAAATCCAGTTTCTGCTCGGCGCCGTTTTGCGCCCAGCTTCCGGTGATAGCCGTTTTTGCGGCGTTGAGCGTGCCGTCATAAACGCCGCTCACGACGGGAATTTCAAAATGGAAGCCGGCGGCTTTCTGACTCACATTGATGGCGGGAAGTCCGCTGATTTGCTGGTCGGGACTATCGAGCGCAGCGACGAGCTGCTTCTGATCATCATGCGAGACGTGCAATTGCAAGCGCAGGCGCATGCCGTTGCCTTCCAGCGCGCCTTGCCACACGCCTTCGGCGCTTGCGATTGCATCGGAAGGCTTCTTTGCGCCGGCTCCCGCAGCCTGGCGATGAAAAACAAGCGGCAGGCTCACGCTGCCCTGCGTCCAGTCACCTTCGATGCTGCCGTGATCCGGCGCAAACTTTCCTTCATAGGAAGCGCTCGCGGAAGACACATTGAAATGGAGAGTGGAATTTTCTTGGGTAAGAGAGGTCACTTCAATACCGTATACGCCTTGATCCAGGCTATCGATAGTGGCTTTGAAGGAGCCATCCGCCGCCTTTGAAACATGCAGAACGAGATGGAGCACCGCTTCACCAGCTTGAAGCGAACCGGTCCAGTGGCCTTCCAGCGTGGAGGAACTCCGCTGTGGATGCGGTTTGCGAACGGCAGGAGTCTGGGCGGAAGCAGCCGAAAAAACAGCGAGGCTGAAAAAAGAAGTGGCTAAGGCCAGGCTCCAGTTAGCAGACTTCACGCAGCACCTCCACACGCCGCTTCCAGGATGGTAGATGACGCCGGGCCTAAAAGAGTTGGCATTACGCCCGGGGCCGAATGTCGCGGACCATGGGTTGGGCGTACATCAATGCTCAAATATCGGGGCTCAAATAGCGGGCTCGAATTTTGGGGGCCGGCGTAGAAAGAAGCGGCACGCCGGAGCGTGCCGCCCAAAACCGCAAAAAGCCGATTGCGTCCTAGCAGACCAGGCTACTTCCCTTGTTTTGCATACCAATCTGAGTTGATCGGTGTGAAGCTATTCCACTTTTCCGGGAGATCTTCGAGCGCGAAAATAGCGGTCACCGGGCAAACGGGTACGCAGGCGCCACAATCGATGCATTCGGTCGGGTGGATGTAGAGCTGCGTCTCAGCCTCGAAAGCCGGTTCGTCCTTGCGTGGATGAATGCAGTCCACCGGGCAAACGTCAACGCAAGCGGTGTCTTTTGTGCCGATGCAAGGCTCGGCAATCACGTAAGCCATTAAGAATCTCCTTTGTTCGGACGGCCAACCGGCGCCCCCTGGGACGATACAGCAAGACCGGTAAAAATTTCTTATACCACGCTCCGCCCGGAGCGACAAGCAGCTAAGAGAATTGTACGCGGTGGGAAGGAGTTTCTCAACCGGGAGGGGTGCGGATAGAATGGGAGCTGAAGGAATGACCATGAGAATCCAGACTGGTTTTGCGGTACTGTGTTTGCTTGGCGCGGCGACCGCGCTAGCCGCACCGCAGGCGTCGAAGAACGCGGCTCCCCGCGATCCAAAACTCATCGACGCACAGGCTTATCAGAGATTGCTCGAAAAATACCACGGAAGACCGCTGCTCGTGACGTTTTGGGCGACCTGGTGCGAGCCCTGCCGCGACGAGTACCCCATGCTGAATGAATTGGCGAAGCAGTACGCGCCACAGGGATTGAACGTCGTGGGGGTGAGCCTTGACGATGATGGCGATTTGATCCTGATTCGGCGCTTTCTGGCGCGCTACAAGCCGGTTTTTCCCAACTACAGGAAAAAAGCAGGCGGTGAGGAACTATTCCGACAGGGGGTACTGCCAGGATGGACCGGAGTCCTTCCGGCTACGTTTTTATACGCGAAAGACGGCCGGCAGATTGGCCATGTCTTCGGCGAGGGCTCGCGGGACACCTATGAGGCGGGGATTCGCACGCTGCTTAATTCGGGACCCAATTAGAGCCAATCGGCGCGATCGAACATCAAACTTTCTGGTTGTAATGGAAAAATATTGCGGAGGTTGCTGATGCTCAACACCAAGGGCAATCGCATCACCTATTTTGGGCACAGCACGTTCTCGCTGACGGCGCCTTCGGGTCAGGTTGCTTTGATCGACCCGTGGGTGACGACGAATCCGTTCTGTCCTGAGGCGCTGAAGAAAGTGGCGCGGCTGGATGCCATTTTCCTGACTCACGCGCATACCGATCACCTGGGCGATCTTCTGACTTTGGCCAAACAGCACAAGCCGAAAATTGCGGCGATCTTCGAGACGTGTCTGTGGATTGCGAGCAAAGGCTTCGAACAAGAGACCTGCCCGATGGGCAAGGGCGGCTCGCAGAAAATCGGCGATTTTGAAATCACCATGACGCACGCATTTCACTCGAATTCGATCGACGATAACGGGGTGCGGCACTACGGCGGCGAGCCCGCGGGATACATCATCCGCATGCCCGGCGGGTTCAAGGTGTATCATGCGGGCGATACGGCGCTCTTCGGCGACATGAAATTAATCGGCGAGCTGTACAAGCCGGACCTCGCGATGCTGCCGATCGGGGATCGCTTTACGATGGGGCCTCGCGAAGCGGCCTACGCGATTCGTCTGCTTGGCGTGAAGCATGTAGTGCCGATGCACTACGCATCATTTCCCTTCCTGACAGGTACGGCTGAAGAATTGCGCAAAGCAACGAAGAAAATCAAAGGGCTGAAAATTCACGCGTTGAAGCCTGGAGAGAAACTATGATTCGCAGCGAGAATCTGCGCAGCGGCTACATTCAAGACGACGTTGAAGAATATCTTTACCAGTTGCTGCCAGAGCGCGATGCCGTCGTTGCGGAGATAGAGGATTACGCCGCGCAGAATGACGTACCGATCATCGGGCCGGCGGTGGCGCGAATGCTGACGCTCTTCGTACAGGTTTCCGGCGCCAAACGGATTTTTGAGATGGGCTCGGCCATCGGGTATTCGACGATCTGGCTGGCGCGTGCGGCGGGGCCGAAGGGAAAAGTGATTTATACGGACGGCGATCCCGAGAAAGCGCGCCGCGCGAGGGATTATTTTCGCCGCGCGGGCGTCGGCAAACGGATTGACGTGCGCGTTGGCAACGCGCATGATCTGTTGCAGAAAACGGCGGGCAAATTCGATCTGATCTTCAACGATGTAGACAAGCACCAATATCCTGACTCGCTGCGCGTGGCGCTGCCCAAGCTGCGCCGCGGCGGCTTGTTCATCAGCGACAATACGCTGTGGTCGGGAAAGGCGGCTCGGCTGGCAGCCCCGGATGACGCCCGCACGCTGGGAATCCAGGAATTCAACCGGCTGGTCTACGCTTCGAAGGAGCTCTATCCCGTGCTGATTCCCTTGCGCGACGGCGTCACCGTCTGCCGAAAGCAATAGCGCGGAAACAGGCCTACGAGCGAAAGAAGTTTCGCACGAGGAAGCCGACGTTTGCGGGACGCTCGGCGAGACGCCGCATGAAATAAGGAAACCAATCGCGGCCGAACGGGATGTAAATGCGGACGCGATAGCCGTCCTTGACGAGCCGGCGCTGCAGGTCGGTGCGCACTCCATACAACATCTGAAATTCGAAATCGTCCTTGGAAATCTGCTTCGCCGCCGCGTGGCGAATGGTCGCCGCAAACATGCGCGGATCGTGCGTGGCGATACCGTGATAGAAGCCGCTGGAGAGCAGGAACTGCATCAGCCGGACGAAATTGGCGTCGACATCGGCTTTCCGCGGAAACGCAACCTCTTCTGATTCCTTGTACGCGCCCTTGCACAGACGGATGCGGCACCCGTACGCCAGCAGATCCGCGACGTCGGTTTCACTGCGGTAGAGATAGGATTGAATGACCGTGCCGATGGCGGGATTCCGGGTGCGAACACGTTTGACGATGTCGATGGTGCGCTGCGTGTAAAGAGATCCTTCCATATCGATGCGCAGAAAATTATCAAAGCCCGCGGCGCGCTCCACGATGGAGCGAACCAGGCCTTCGCAAAATTCAAGGTTGATGTCCAGGCCGAGTTGCGTGAGCTTGCCGGAAACGTTGGCGTGCAACCTTTCCTGAGCGATGCGTTCAAAAATCTCGAGATAGGCATCGCGGGAATGTTGCGCGTCAGAAATGGTGGCGACATTTTCGCCGAGGTAATCGAGGCTGGCGAACATGCCCGCGTTATTGCACTCGCGGGCGGCGGCGATAGCTTCGTCCAGGGTCTCACCGGCGACGAAGCGGCGCGCCATGCGGCGAGTGGTGCCATTGGAAGTGACCCAATTGGCGAAGCCTTTGTTTTCAGAAAGCTTGAGCAGCGTCGACCGAAGCATGCAGGATTGATTATGGCAGCCCGAGAAGGGCGAAACTAGTGTTTGTGCTCTTCCAGAAACTTTTCGGCATCGATGGCAGCCATGCAACCGGAGCCCGCGGCGGTAACCGCCTGGCGGTAGCGATGGTCCTGCACGTCGCCGGCGATGAACACGCCGGGAATCGCGGTGAGGCTGCCATGCTTGGCAAGCAGGTAGCCGTTCGCATCCATTTCAAGTTTGCCCTTGAAGACCGTGGTGTTTGGGTCGTGGCCGATGGCCACAAAGACGCCATCGAGCGGGATTTCGAGCGATTCCTTCGTCTCCGGATTGCGCAAACGCACGCCTTCGACCAGTCCGTTCGGAGCGAGAATCTCTTCAACGGCCGCGGGGGTGACGAACTCAATCTTCTCGTTCGCCTTGACGCGGTCGATCATGATCTTCGAGGCCCGGAAATCGTTCCGCCGGTGAATCAAATAGACCCTGCTGGCGTAGCGCGAAAGAAAATTGGCCTCTTCCATCGCGGAATCGCCGCCGCCGACCACTGCGATAGGCTTGCCGCGGAAGAAATAGCCGTCGCAAGTGGCGCAGGTGGAAACGCCATGGCCGATCAGTTCTCTTTCACCCTTCAAGCCCAGCAGGCGCGCGGAAGCGCCCGCCGCCACGATCAGCGCTTTCGTTTCATACGTAGCTTTTCCGGCAGTGACTTTGAACGGACGCTTGCTGACGTCGACTTCGCTGACGGCGCCGGCTTTGAACTCCGCGCCGAATTTCTGCGCCTGCTTGCGCATGTTTTCGATCAGTTCCGGCCCCATGATGCCGTCGGGGAACCCCGGATAATTCTCGACGTGCGTGGTCAGGGAAAGCTGGCCGCCGGGCTCATGCCCGTCCAGAACGAGCGGCTTCAGGTTCGCGCGACCAGCGTAGATCGCAGCAGTTAGACCGGCGCAGCCGCTACCGATGATGACGACGTTATGCATTCTTTCTTTCCCCACTCATTAGATTCAGCAAAGTGCCCGCCAGATACAACGCAGTGCGGTATTGTAGCATCCCCTCCCCCGCGATTCGGAATGCGGGCGGCCAAATTGGAGAGGCCTTTTCCAGCGGGCAGCGTTGACCGGCACAAACGGCCGCCGCTATAGTCCAGAGGAATGCCAAGTTGACCAAGGAGAAAGTCATGATGGATCCGCGCTACCCCATTGGAAAATTTGAGATGCCCGCGCAAGTGACACCAGCTCGACGGAAGCAGGCGATCGACGAGATTGCGGCTATGCCGGCCAAAATGCGCGCCGCGGTAGAAGGGCTGAACGACGCGCATCTCGACACACCGTACCGCGAAGGCGGCTGGACCGTGCGCCAGGTCGTGCATCACGTTCCGGACAGCCACCTCAATGCTTACGTCCGATTGAAGCTGGCACTCACCGAGGAAAAGCCGACAATTAAGCCCTACAACGAAGCGGCCTGGGCCGAACTGGCCGACTCAAAATCGATGCCCATCGAAGTTTCGCAGACGCTGCTCGATTCCGTGCACGCGCGCTGGGACCGGCTGTGGCACTCGTTGAAGCCCGAACATTTCGCAAGAATCCTCGTCCACCCGGAACAGGGTGAGCGCACCGTTGACTGGCTGCTCTTCGTTTACGAGTGGCACGGGAAGCACCACACCGCGCACATCACGGAGCTTCGCAAGCAAAAGGGCTGGTGAGAATGATGAAGAGGGCCCTCGAGCTTGCGCCCGACTTTCTCACGGCTTCCGACCGGGAGAAAGATTTTCGGCGCCGGTGAAGTGGCGCGCGACGCTCCGGCTCGTGTACGATGATGCGGTACACAAGGAGATCGCATGAGCCGGCCGGCAGGAACCTACGCTATTTTTGAAACTTCACAGGGGAACATTGTGGTGCGCTTGCTCGAAAACGAAGCGCCAAAGACGGTTGCAAACTTCGTCGGGCTTGCCGAAGGCACGAAAGAATTCACGAATGAAAAAACCGGCCAGAAAGAAAAGAGACCTTTCTACGACGGATTGATCTTCCATCGCGCGATTCCGCAATTCATGATTCAAGGCGGCTGCCCGCAGGGCAGCGGAATGGGCGGGCCGGGATACAAATTCGCCGATGAGTTTCATCCCTCGCTGAAGCATTCGAAGGCCGGAAAGCTGTCCATGGCCAACTCCGGGCCAGGGACCAACGGGAGCCAGTTCTTCCTTACCGTGGCGGCGACGCCGTGGCTGGACAACAAGCACACCATCTTTGGCGAAATCGTCGAAGGCCAGGACGTGGCCGACAAAATCTCGAATGTGCCGCGCGATTCGAACGACCGCCCGAAAACACCCGTGTCCATCACGAAGCTTCGCATCGAACGCGTCGCGTAAGCGGACGCCATTGCAATGCTCACGCCCGAGCGACTACTCCGATTCATGATCGAATTGATCTTCGTCTTGCTCGGCTCTATAGTGGTCTGGCTGGGATTGGCGCGGCGCATTTATGTGGACCGGCACAGTGCCGCCTGGCTGATTCTTAGCGTGGCACTGATCTTGTGGGGCTTGGGCGCGCTTTACAAGCCGGGCCAGTGGTGGTTGCGCTGGCAGAATTGGACGCGCGGGCTTTCGCTCGCTCTTCTGGGCGTCCTCATGCTGGTGATTTCACGCGTACCGTTCCTCTGGGTTGGTCCACTACTGGCGGCCGGCGGTGGTCTGCTGGTGCTGCGCGGTTTGATTGCCGTGTCCTTGCTTTTCCGGCCGCGCTAAAGAATCGCCTTCCGAAAGGGCGCGGCGGCAAATCCCGAGCGGACCGTCTTCTCGTCTTTCTTTCTCTTCTGCTTCGACTATAATCCCCGCAAAAGACAGGCCTCTCACTGTTTGGGAATCCGCCCAGGCCGTCAAGTGTCATCAGCAAAAAAATAAAGGAGAACGTCCATGCTGAAAGAATTCAAGGAATTCGCCATGCGCGGCAATGTCATGGATTTGGCGGTCGGCGTGATTATCGGCGCAGCCTTCGGAAAAATTGTCTCGTCGCTTGTGGAGGACGTGATCATGCCGCCGATCGGACGGCTGCTCGGCCGCGTGGACTTTTCAGGATTGTTCATTGACCTGAGCGGCAAATCCTACCAAACGCTGGCAGCAGCAAAGGCAGCAGGCGCCCCGACCATGAATTATGGAATCTTTCTGAACTCAGTGATCAGTTTCCTGATCGTGGCGTTCGCCGTATTCCTTGTCGTCCATCAGGTGAACAGCTGGACCAGGAAGCTGGAAGCCCCCGCTGCGCCCACGACGAAAGACTGCCCGCAGTGCGCGATGGCGATTCCGCTGGCGGCGAAGCGCTGCGGTCACTGCACGACGCAGCTCGCATGAGGCAGTGAATTGCGGTTAGTGAATGGCGGCTGGTGATTAGTTCTCAGCAGGTACAACCGTGCGGGAATAAGAGGCACTTTACATTCAAACAAAATACCGAGCACCAAGAACTCAAAACTGGCTGCTTCAGTTCTTCGGCGCTTTCTTCTTCTGGTTGGCTTCGAGATGCGCGCGCAGACGGTTGACCACGATGTCTTCGTGTCCTTCCTCCATCTCTTTTTGTACTTCTTCCAGCGCGAAGTGCACGACGTCGTGATGGTGTATTTCCTGCGGCGCTACGGCGTCACTGAAGCGCAGCCACAGCCGGTGCAGAAGATTGACCTCGTTGGCGGTCAGATTGGGCGCATGCGGCCCGAGAACCTTGTAGACCTTGTCCCCGTTGGGCATGTGAATTTCGAGGTTGAATTGCGGTCTCTGGTCGCCGAGCTTTTCCCAGGCGTCGCCGATCAGCCGGGCCTGCTCCTCGGTGCTTTCGTGCGTGGAATGGCCCAGGACGATCGTGCTGGACTGCAGTGAAGTCGCCGCCCGCAGGATGCCATCCGAGAGATCGTTGGCCGCGACGACAGCGAGGCGGATGGATTTACCGCGCTTTTCCGCGAGCGCGAGCGCTTGTGAAAAGAGCTGCTGCTCGATGCTGCCGAACAGCTGTTCGGCTTCAAGTTCGTATTCGCCCGAGGCCGAGCGGCGCAGCAAGCGCACGTGAAGCACGACGACATCGCGGCGGCCTGGTTTGACGCGATCGAGCACATTACCCAGATGATAGAGGGCGTGAACGTTGCTGACGGGCACGAGGATGTTGCCCGGCCGCGCGCCTACCGCCTCGGGCGTCAGTTCGCCTTCCATTTCAAGATGAAACTGGTCCATCTCAACGTGTCTGGCGTTGCCGCGGGCGTGGTGCGTGAATTTTTCCGAAATCGTGAAGACGATGAAGAGCACGACGGAGAAGGTAACGCCGGCGATGGTCGCGTCTTTCTTTGTGAAAAGGTTTATGACGGCAATGCCGAGCAACGTCAGAGTGATCAGGCCGAGGCCGAGCGGGACTTCCACGCCAAAAATCGTAAAGTTGAGCGGCACGCGGTACTCGCGATCGCCCGGATGCGTGTATCGCAAGATGAGTACCGCCAGGCCCTTCATCGCGAAGCTCCAGATCACCCCGAAGGCATAGAGGTTCGCGAGAAACGTTACATTGCCCCGGCTGATAATGATGGTGATGATCTGCAGCAACGCGATAATGTTGATGATGCGGTAGGATGTGCCGAACCGGCGGTGCGGCTGACGGAACCAGTCAGCAAGAACGCCGTCTTCGGAAACTCGGTTGAGCACCCCGTTGGAACCTACGATCGCGGTATTTACAGCGCCCGCGAGAATCAGCGTGCCCACCACGACAACGAAGCCGTGGAAGAAGAGTCGTATCAGGAACGGCCCCTCAAGATTCATGGCCAAGCCGCCGATCAGATTTTCCAAATAGCTCTGGCGAATACTGTCAGGGATGATCATCACCGCGAAAAACGAGACCAGCGAAGTAAAGACCAGACTGTAAATGAAAATGACCAGGCCGGCCTTTTTCAGATTCGGAAGTTTGGGATGCTCGATTTCGCGGTAGACCTGCGCGAGCGACTCTTCGCCGCTCATGGCGAGGACCGAATGGCCAAGTCCAATGAAGATGGCGATGATTCCGGCGAAATGAGCGAAATGCACTCCGTAGAGCCAGCCCATGGCGTTTGGCCCGAGCTTCAGGTTTTTCGGATAGGGAAACGGAGGGAGCGCGGGATGCCGGAGCCAGACCGTGTAGATGCACCAGCTGATCAGGATCACAACCATCACGGTCGTGATCTGCATGATGCGCATAGCCTTCTGGCTGGATTCGGTGACGCCCTTAATGTTGTACCACCAGAAATAAGCGGTGACGAGGATGGCGAAGAAAGCGGCGCCGGCTCCGGGTGTGATCTGCAGATTCAGGTGAACGTAGGCGAAAGTCTCGTTTAAGAGTCCGACAAGATATTGGCCCGCGGACACGCCGCTGATCGGCCCTGTCAGGATGTAATCGAACATCAGCGCGGAGACGCTGAACTTGGCAAGCGTTCCGCCCATCGCTTCCTTGACGACGCGATAGACGCCGCCGCGCACGAACATGCTGCAGCTCTCGACGTAGATGGCACGCACGGCGTACGAAAACAGCATGATGCCGAGGATGAACCAGGGCGCGGCCTTGCCGATGTAGCCCTCGGCTTCGCCGCCGGCGTAATACGCGGAAGAGGCGAGATCGTTGAGCACGATCGCGGCGGCGCGCCAGAAGGAAATGAAGCTCAGGAGCGCCGTCGTGGCAACGAGAACACGCGGAATACCGTTGCCGCGGCCGCCTGCGGCAGCAGGGCTATTGGGAATGCTGCTCATGTATGGGTTTCGTTAAATCGCAGTTTGAAATGCTCGCATTTTTGAGGCGCTAAGTCTAGCTGCTCGTCGCGGCGAATCGCGAAAATGCTCTAGCCGGCAGAAGCGCGAAAGGCTTTGGCGCATTCGGCGCAGGGGCAGATGTTGCGGAGATGGTCGTAGCTATAGATGCCGGTGGAGTGGCCATCGGTGAAGTTGATCTGAATAGCGTAGTTGCCCACCTGCGTGGCGGCTTGGGCGCGCGGCTTGGGCTTGAACATGGGTAACGCGGGTGATGATAAAAACGTCGAAGCTGCCTCGCCGAGCGACGCCTTCTTCTCTCGCGCGTCGTTGCAGGTGGCGCAGGGGCATTCCTCGCGCAAATAGGCAAACTCGTAGTGGCTCGCGTGGCCGTCGGCCCAGGTGACATCCACGCCGGTGCCGTTCGAAACGTGAATCTTGACGCTCGTTGGTTTTTTTCGCGGGTCGAGAGGAGTCGGCATGGTTTGGCCGTGCGATCAGCCCTTGGACTTTCCGTCGCAGCAGTCGCCCGGCGGGATGGGATTCCCGTGCGGGCAGGTCTTCGGGTGCCCGAGGAACGTGCAGATGCGCTGGTCCAGTTCCGGGCTGATGATGTGTTCGAATTTGCAGGCTTGCGTGCGCGCCTCGGAATCTTCAATGGAAAAAGTGTCCTTGAAGAGGCGCTCGGCCAAGCGGTGACGGCGGACAACATCGCGCGCGCGCTGGCTGCCTGCGGCTGTGAGCCGCACTTCCCCGTTCTGCATTTGCACTAAGCGCAAATCGGACATGCGCGAAAGAACCCGCGCGGCGGGCTCGTCGGTTACCACCGGCAGCCGCCCCAATGGACCGGTGGCGTGGAGGCGCTCCGCATGAGCCGGCTTCCCTTCCTCGCCGCAAATCCAGACCTGTTCCAGGAGATGATCGAAACGAATTTCGTCATCGGTCGAAGTGGGAGTGCAGCAGTCCGCCGTGTCCGCGAGAGGACAAGCCAGCGGATGGCCCGGACCATGCTGCGCCGTGTCGAAGTGCAGATGGCCGTGGGCCAGCTCGATGCGGCGGTCGGCTTGGCGAGCGATGTCCGGGTCGTGCGTC
>WNFF01009656.1_pt1 | contig 15071 bp, 11 predicted proteins | sample 5400441 | NCBI WGS metagenome assembly WNFF01 (sample SAMN13153345, study PRJNA577476) | soil metagenome | isolation source: 120 cm saprolite under Douglas fir tree site 2 hole 3 replicate 1 | place: USA:California | collected 2015-04-18 | reverse complement strand
GCTCGTCCCGGTCGACTCCGACACCGTCGCCACCGCACGGGACCTCGGCATCAGCCTCGGCGACTGACGTCGCCGCGACACCGTGTCCCTTCCCCGGGACAGTCCACTGCCGTACCGCGGCGGCTAACGCGTTGTCCCTGCTGGTGTCACGGGCGGTGGGGCGGTGGCACGGCTCTTCCATTAAGGAATGGCTGGAGGAAAGGAGGACACCATGAAACGCATGGTCGTGCTGGTGATGGCATTGGGCGCGCTGGGAGTGCTCGCGGCCGCGCCCGCCGCGGCGCAGGTGCGCGTCTCGGGATACATCGTCGTGGGCAGCCCCGGCGTGTTCGGTCCGCGACCGCTGCTCGTCGACGTCGACCCCGCATATGGGTATTACCGGCCGTACGGGTATCACCGGTGGTACCGCCGGTATCGACCCGAGGAAGAGCGCGTGTGGGTGTACCGCCCGCATCGCCGCGCGTGGCGGCGCGAGGGGCGCGAGGGGCGCGGCCGCGACTGGTGAATGCCGCGACTGCGTGACGGAAGGGTCGGCCGCAACAGCGTGCCGGCCCTTCTTTGTATATTCGCGGCGTGCACCCCACCCGCGATCACTTTCTCCCCCCCGACCCCCAAGCCTTTCTCGCCGCCGAGCCCGCGACCGGACGAATCATCGTAATCGCGCCGACGCGCGCCGCGTGTGAGACCATCGAGCTGGCGCTGTCGCTCCATCTCGACACGCTGCTGGAGCGTGAGCATGGCGACGACATCCGCGAGCTTGCGGCCTCGGGGCAGGGCTTCGGCATCGTGGCGGGCACCGGTACCGGCAAGACGCTCGCGATCCGTTCGATTGCGGAGACCGTACTGCGGGCGCCGCTGAAGGTCGGCGTGGTGAACCGCGAGCGCGAGGCGACGCCAGAGACGCCCACGTGGAACGTGGTGATCGTCACCACGGGCATCGCGCGGCGCTGGTTCCAGGACGGGCTGATCACCGCCCGCGACACGCTGGTGGTGGATGAAATCCACCAGACGTCGGCGGAGTTGGAGATCTGCCTCGCGCTGGGCAAGCGGGCGCGCTGCCGCTTCATCTGGCTCTCGGCCACCGTGGACCCGTCCTTCTACGCGCGCTACCTGGCGTCGGCCCGCGTGCTCGAGACGCAGGCGTTCGATCCCGCCAAGGCGGCCAAGGTCGACGTGGTCGCGCAGCAGGCGCTCGAGTTTCTAAACGAGCGCTTCATCAAGCGGGTCATCCGCGAGCGGCGCGGCGTCGCGGTGTTCGTGCCGACACGGGCCGAGGTCGAGCAGATCGCCCGCGAGCTGGGAGACCGCTGGAAGCAGCTCGCGACCGCATTCTATCACGGCGGCGAGCCGATCCGCGTGATCCGCCCGTTCCTCGACGCGCAGGTGTCGCGGCCGTTCCTGCTGGCGATGACGGCGGCGGGCCAGTCGGCGCTCAACATCCCCGGCCTCGACACCGTGATCATCTACGACGCGCGCTACACCAACGTCGTGGAGCGCGGCCGCAACGTACTCACGCGTCTGTACCTCGGCGCCAACGAGATGCTGCAGATGGCCGGGCGCGTGCACGGCCGCGTGGCTGCGGGCGAGGTCTACATCCTGAGCGACCGCGACGTCCGGTTCGACCGCTTGGTGCCGACGCCGCCGGAGTTCCAGCTCGCCGGCGACGCCGAACGCGTCGCGATCACGTGCGCCGCATTGGGCGTCGACGCGCAGCAGCTCGATCTGCCAGTGCCGCTCAACGCCCGCGCCTACCGCGACGCGGTGGAGTTGCTGACGCGCCGCGGCTTGATCGAGAACGGGCGCCTCACGCGCTACGGCCGCGACGTCGAAGCGATGCCGGTCGAGCGTCCCTGGGGCGAGTTGGTGGTGCACGCCGATGCGGCGCTCGTTCCCCTCGTCGCCGTCGCCGCGAACATCGAGTCCCTGCATCGCATGACGCGCGAAGAGCGGGAGCTGCAGGGGCTGATCCTGCCGGGGAGCGATCACCTCACGGCGTACAACGTGTATGCGGAGGCGGTGAACAAGCACGGCTACCTCGGCGAAGTGTACGGCTTGCCGCGGCACCTGTTCCGCGACACGGTGGACGAGTGGGCCGAGCGGCGCGGAGTTCTGGTGAAGGCGATTGAGGATGTCGCGTTGGGCACCGCCTCGGTGTATCGACAGCTCGAAATAGCGCTCCCCGAGCGCCTGCCCTATGCCGACGCCCGCGCGCTCGACGCGTTCGCCGACCTGGTGGCGAAGATCATGCCGTTCGATCTCGTGATCGACGAGGAGACCGCCGATCATCACGAAGCGCGCGTCAGCCGCAGCTCGGTGGCGGGCAGCTGGGGTGCGATTGCCGGGACGCTGCGCTATTTCGCCGACCGCTTTGGCGTGCCGCGCGCGAGCATCGAAGGTACGCAGCTCCCCGAGCGGGCGATCCGCCGCTACGCCTCACGCGCCGCACCCACCGTGGACTTCGAGCGCCATCGCCGCCACGCCGCGCTCGTGCTGGTCCGCACGGTGACCTATTTCGGCTTCACGCTGAACCGCGAAGTCGAGCCGCTGCCCGATCCGTTTCCACCGGACCTGGTCGTCGCCGCCCGCGACGCGCTCGTGCGGGCGCTGCTCGCGGGCGAGACGCCGCACCCCCACCAAATGAGGGTCCGCAAGGCGCTCGACCGCTTCGGGTTCTACTGGCGCCGCTCGGGAGGCACGCTGAGCGAGGCGGCGACGCCGGCGGTCGCGGCGCGTCTCGCCGCGCAGCTCACCGGCGTGAGCTCGTGGCAGGACTTCCTCGACGCGCCGCTCGCGCTCGATCCCGACGCCGTCATAGCGGAGCACGCGCGGGCGGGGCTCGACGCCCTGCCCGCTTCGTTGCACCTGTACGGTGACCGCGTCCCCATCGATTACGAGGTCGAAAACGGTGTGGGTGTTGCCCGCCTGCGACTCCGCGACGGCCAGGCGCGGCGGCTGCAGCCGCGCGACCTGCCGCCGGGGGACCGGCCGTGGCGCTTCAGCGTCGTGCGGGGCAAGCGTGACGCCGTGCGGGCGGAGAACCTAGAGGACCTGCGGCGGGCGCTGGCGGGTCTGACCCGGAGCGAGCGGGGCAGGCTGGCGCGGGGGGGCGGGCGGCGACGGCGGCGGTGACCCGGCGGCCCCTCAAGTAGTCTTTAATTGAGACGTAGTCCCCGGCTGCAACATTCCCGCGGAGGTGGCCTATAACAGTGGGTCTCCTTTCGAAAGGAACTATGAGTCCTTCTGCGTCCGGTTTCCCTAGCGCGATTGGGCGCGTCATCCTCGACTCGATTGGTGAGGGTGTGGCGGTCTTCGATCGAGAGGGCGGGCTGCATTACGCCAACACCGCTGCTCGGAAGGTCTTCGCGACCCTGGGTAACGGTGACGTACGTGCCGAGCAGGTGCGTCAGCATGCGACCGAGCTCGGTGCGCGCGTGGTGCCGCTCAAGGTCGATGGCACCGATGTCGGCGACGCGGTGTTCATCCCGCCGCTCGATGGTGGTGTGACGCTCGCGGATCAGGAGCGGCGCGCCATTCTCGACACGCTGCAGTCGACGCACGGCAAGCTGGCTGAAGCAGCGCGCCGGCTGGGCATCAGTCGCACCACGTTGTGGCGGCGGCTGAAGTCGTACGGCGTCGACCGGCAACAGCACCGCGTGCGCTGAGCCGGGCTCTACCGCGTGACCGGGGAGGCTCCTAGCTTCCCCGGGCATGCCGGCGCCAGCCCCTTTCGTCGTAGAGGAATACGTCCGCTGGTCTGATGTGGACTACGCGGGCATCATCTTCTACGGCTCCTACATCCGATTCTTCGAGATCGCCGAAACTGAGCTGTTCCGCGCTGCCGGCCTGCCGTATGGCGCCGTGTTCGACAGCTTCGGCATTTTTCTCCCGCGCAAGACGATGCAAAGCGAATTCTTCCGGCCCGCTCGGCTGGACGATCACCTGCGCGTCGCATCCTACATCGCGCGGGTCGGCACGACCTCGATGACCATCAACTTCGACGTGACCTGGGGCGGCGTGTCCACCCTGGGCGCCGCGGCGTCGCAGGTCCTGGTCTGCGTGGACCGCCAGACGCTCGTGCCGCGGCCGCTGCCGCCTGACCTATTGCGAGCGCTCGCGCGCTACACGATGCCGGCCGAGGCGGCGCGGGCGGCGCTGCACATCGCGCTCCCCTGATGCGCGCCCTGCTGCTGCTCGGCTGCGCGGCCTGTGCCGGCGCGGACGGGGGCCGGCTCGCGGCGCGGCTGCAGCGTCCCCACAACCCCGAGCACCGGTTCGACGTCACCGCGCGCGCCAAGCTGTGTCGCGGCGCACACGGCGTGCTGCTCGAAGCGGCGAGCGAAGACGGCGATGGGCTGCTGCTCTGGTTGCGCGGCGATTCCGTGGCGGCCGGGACGTATCCGCTGCTCACTGCGAGCGACGCCAGCGCGGGGCAGGCCGCTACCGCGTCGCTGCGTTACATGACCGGCGACATCGCGCACGGTCTGACCCTCGACTCCGGCGCGGTCTCACTCACCGCCGCACGGCCGCGGCTCGCGGGCGACATCGTCGCTTCGGGCACCGACCTCGGAGGCACACAACACGTGAGCCTCACCGCGCACTTCGCCGACGTCCCCGTGGCCGACACCACGATCTGCTCGCCCTCATGACCCTGCGTCTCGGATTCATCGGTACGGGCTTCGCCCGGCGCGTGCAGCTGCCGGCGCTGCGGCACCTGCCCGAGGTCGCCGCGACCGCCGTCGCGAGCGGGCGCCGCGCCAACGCCGACGCGGTGGCGCGTGAGTTTTCCATACCGCACGTGTTCGACGACGGCGAAGCGCTGGCTCGGTCCGGCGAAGTCGATGCCGTGATCATTTCGTCCACGCCGGACACGCATGCGCGGTTCGCGATCGCCGCGCTGGAGGCGGGGCACCACGTGCTGTGCGAGAAGCCCATGGCGTTGAACGCCGCCGAGGCGCAGGCGATGCTCGCCGCGACGCAACACCGCTCGCGGCAGGTCGCGTGGCTGGATCACGAGCTGCGCTACGAGCCGAACCGCCGCAAAGCCCGCGAGCTGATCCGCGCCGGAACCCTCGGCGCCGTGCGCCACATCGAGCTGACATTGAAGCCATACCTGCGGGGCGACGGCCGGCCCCAGGCGCTCGGCGCGCCGTGGAGCTGGTGGTACGACGCGACGCGCGGCGGCGGCATCCTCGGCGCGGTGGGCTCCCATCTGATCGACCTGTGTCGCTACTGGACCGACAGCGAAGTGGTGGAAGTGGGCGGCGGCGCAGCGACCTTCATTCCGCAGCGCGCCGACGAGACGCGGAAGATGCGGCCCGTGACCGCGGACGATTTCGCGAGCTTCGTCCTGCGGCTGGGCAGCGGGGCGGTCGCGACGCTCACGCTCTCGAGCGTGGCCCAGCACGGCCCCGGACATTTCGGACAGATCACCGGGAGCGAGGCGACGCTGGTGCTGACGGGGGAGACCAAGTTGGAGCTCGGCCGCGCCGGCGGGCCGCTGGAAGACGTGTCGGCGCCTGACGAACTGTGGGAGCGCACTACGCCCAACAACATGTGGGCGCGCTCGTTCGTGCGGCTGCTGCGGGACTTCGCCCGCGTGGTGGCCGGCGCCGCGCCCGAAGGTACACCGGCGAGCTTTGCCGACGGCTGGGGCGTCCAGCGCGTGCTCGATGCCGTGCACGCCGGCGCCGGTCGCCGGTTAGATTGACGTTGTGGAGCAGACCTACTTCCGCAAAGGCTTCGGGCTCAAAGGCGCTATCGAAGGCGCCCTCGTGTCCGATTACCACAGCCGCGTCGTAGACGCCATCCGCGAGGGCGGATTTCGGCTCGCCGCGGGCGATCTGGTGTTCCGCCTGGCCGGCGAGTTCGGATTCTGCTACGGGGTCGATCGCGCCGTCGAATACGCCTATGAGGCGCGCACCAAGTTCCCCGAGCGCCGCACCTTTCTCGTGGGCGAGATCATCCACAACCCGCACGTCAACGCCAAGCTGCAATCGATGGGCGTGCGGTTCCTGCACCGCCCCGACGACGGCGAGTTCGATTTCTCGGCGGTGACCGCCCAAGACGTCGTGATCCTCCCGGCCTTCGGCGTCACCGTGCGCGATTTCGAGCGCCTGCGCCAGCTCGGCTGCGTGCTGGTGGACACCACCTGTGGATCCGTGCTCAACGTGTGGAAACGCGTGGACTCCTACGCGCGCGACGGCTTCACTGCCCTGGTGCACGGCAAGTACTACCACGAAGAGACCAAGGCCACATCCAGCCAGGTGACCAAGTATCCCGGCGGTCACTACCTCGTGGTGCGCGACATGGACGAGGCGCGGCTGGTGTGCGCCTACATCGAAGGGGCGGGGCGCAAGGGCGATTTCATCGTGCACTTCGCGGGCAAAATGTCGCCAGGATTCGATCCCGACCGCGATCTGGACCGCGTGGGAGTCGCCAACCAGACGACGATGCTGTCGGGGGAGTCGCTCGCCATCGCGGCCGCCATTCGCGAGAGCTTCGCCAAGCGCTACGGCGCGGCTTCGCAGGATCAGCATTTCCGCACGTTCGACACGATTTGCTCGGCCACCCAGGACCGCCAGGACGCCGTGCTCAAGCTCATCGCCGATCCGCTCGACCTGATGGTCGTGATCGGCGGGTACAACTCGAGCAACACCACCCACCTCGCCGCGATCTGCGCCGCCAAGGTGCCGACCTATCACATCGAGGACGCCACCTGCGTCGACGTGGACGGCGGCGCGATTCGCTTCCGGCCCGTGGGCGCCACGACCGAGGAGGTGCGCGGTGATTGGCTGCCGCCGGGGCCGCTCACGATCGGCATCACCGCCGGCGCCTCGACGCCCAATAACAAGATCGGCGAGACCATCGCGCGAGTTGCGGCGCTGCGGGGCGTGTCGCTGGAGGCAGTCCTCGGCTAGCTGGTCGCCATTTCAGTTTCGGGGTATATTCGGTCTCATGCCGCTTTCCGGTTTTCACCCCGCCGTGGCGCGGTGGTTCGGCGCTCGCTTCCCGGGACCCACCGAGCCGCAGCAGCGCGCCTGGCCACTGATTCAAGCGGGGCGCGACGTACTGATCGCCGCGCCCACCGGCGCCGGCAAGACGTTCGCCGCCTTCCTCGCCGCCATCGACTCGCTGCTGCGCCAGGGGCTCGACGGCACGCTGACCGACGAGACCCAAGTGGTCTACGTCTCGCCGCTCAAGGCGCTGTCGAACGACGTTCAGAAGAACCTCTCCGAGCCGCTCGCCGAGATTCGAAAGACGCTCGGGGCACTGGCGCTGCCCGATGTGGAGATCCGTACGCTGGTCCGCACCGGCGACACGCCCCAGGCCGAGCGCCAGGCGATGGTGAAGCGGCCGCCACACATCCTCGTCACCACACCCGAGTCGCTGTACCTGCTGCTCACGTCTGAGCGCGCGCGCAAGATCCTCGCGACCGTGCGCACCGTGATCGTGGACGAGATCCACGCGGTGGCGCGCGACAAACGGGGCAGCCATCTGGCGCTGTCGCTGGCGCGCCTCGAGCATCTCGTGGGCCGGCCGCTGCAGCGCATCGGTCTGTCGGCGACGCAGAAGCCGATCGAGCAGATCGCGAAATTCCTCACCAACGCGCCCTGCGAGATCCTCGACTCGGGCCACGCCCGCGACTTGGACCTCGCGATCGAGATCCCATCGTCGCCGCTCGACGCTGGGCGCCGAGCACGTGACGTCGCACCACGGCAGCCTGTCCAAGGAAAAACGGCTCGACGCGGAACACCGCCTCAAGACGGGCCAGCTCAAGGCGCTCGTCGCGACGGCGTCGCTCGAGCTGGGGATCGACATCGGCACGATCGACCTGGTGTGCCAGATCGCGTCGCCGCGCTCGATCGCCGCGCTGCTGCAGCGCGTGGGCCGCTCGGGGCACCATCTCAAGGCGGTGCCCAAGGGGCGGCTGTTCCCGCTGTCGCGCGACGACCTGCTCGAGTGCACGGCGCTGGTGCGGGCGGCGCGGGAACGGCTGCTCGACCGGTTGATCATTCCGGAGAAGCCGCTCGACATCTTGGCGCAGCAGATCGTGGCGGCGGCCGCGGCGGAAGACTGGGACGAGGAGGCGCTGTTCGAGCTGGTGCGGGCGGCCTACCCCTACCGCGATCTCACCCGGGTGGAGTTCGACGGCGTGGTGCGCATGCTGGCCGACGGCTTCACCACGCGGCGCGGCCGGCGCGGCGCCCACATCCACTACGACGGCGTCAACCGCCGGCTGCGCGGGCGGCGCGGTGCGCGGCTCGCGGCGCTCACCTCAGGCGGGGCCATCCCCGACATCGGCGATTATCGCGTCGTGCTCGAGCCGACGGAGACCTTTGTCGGCACGCTCAACGAAGACTTCGCGATCGAGAGCTCGGCGGGCGACATCTTCCAGCTCGGCAACGCCTCGTATCTGATCTTGAAGGTCGAATCGGGTCAGGTGCGCGTCGCCGACGCCCACGGCCAGCCGCCCACCATTCCGTTCTGGCTGGGCGAGGCGCCGGCCCGCACCGACGAGCTGTCGGCCGAAGTGTCGCGCTTGCGGTGCGACATCGAAGCGCGGCTGGGCGACGTGTCCAGCGCGATCCGCTGGCTCGACACCGCGGCGGGGCTCGCCGAGCCCGCGGCGCGCCAGCTGGTCGAGTATTTGGAGGCGACCAAGAAGGTCTTGGGCGTGATCCCGAGCCAGCAGACGATCGTCCTGGAGCGCTTCTTCGATGAAGCGGGCGGGATGCAGCTGGTGCTGCACGCGCCGTTCGGCGCGCGCATCAACAAGGCGTGGGGGCTGGCGCTGCGCAAGCGCTTCTGCCGCAGCTTCAACTTCGAGCTGCAGGCCGCGGCGACCGACGACGCCATCATCTTGTCGCTGGGGCCCCATCACAGCTTCGCGCTGGACGACGTCTTCCATTATCTGCGGCCCAACACCGCGCGCGACCTCCTGGTCCAGGCGATGCTCGACGCGCCGATGTTCCAGAGCCGCTGGCGCTGGAACGCGACGCGCGCGCTCGCCGTGCTGCGCTTCCGCGGCGGGAAGAAGGTCCCCACGCCACTGCAACGCATGCAAGCCGAGGATCTGTCGGCCGCCGTGTTTCCCGATCAGCTGGCGTGTCCCGAGAATCTCGTGGGCGACCGCGAGATCCCCGACCATCCGCTCATTACTCAGACCATCACCGACTGCCTCACCGAGGCGATGGACTTCGCCGGCCTCGAGCGCGTGCTGCAAGACTTGACCGACGGCAAGCTCACGCTGGTGGCGCGCGACACGCCCGAGCCGTCGCCCTTGGCGCACGAGATTCTCAACGCCAAACCGTTCGCGTTCCTGGACGACGCGCCACTCGAGGAGCGCCGCACCCAGGCGGTGATTACGCGGCGCGGGCTCGATGTGAAGCAGGCCGACGACCTGGGCGCGCTCGACCAGAGCGCCATCGACCGCGTGCGCGAGGAAGCGTGGCCCGATCCCGAGAGCGCCGACGAGCTGCACGATGCGCTGATGGTCGGCGGCGCCCTGAACGCGCGTGAGTGCATGGTGCGTGGTGCGGGGTGGCAGTCGCTGATGGATCAGTTGGTGCATTCCGGCCGAACCACCGTGGCGAGCGTGCCGGGGCAAGCGTTCTGGGTGGCCGCGGAGCGGTTGCCGTGGATTCAGGCGGTGCATCCGGGCGTCGCGTGTGACCCGGCAGTGCAGGTGCCGGAGCGCGAGCGGGCCACGGTGTGGACGCGGGAAGACGCATTACGCGAGCTGGTCCGCGGCCGGCTCGAGGTGATCGGGCCCACAACGTCGGCGGAGCTCGCCGAGCTCTTTGGCGTACCGCCGGGCGATCTGGACGTGGCGCTGGCGGCGCTCGAGCACGAGGGGTTCGTGCTGCGCGGCCATTTCACGCCGGGGCGCGCCGAGCTCGAGTGGTGCGAGCGGCGGCTCTTGGCGCGGATTCACCGGTACACGCTCGACCGGCTACGCAAGGAGATCGAGCCGGTGAGCGCCGCCGATTTCATGCGCTTCTTGCTGCGCTGGCAGCGCGTGGGCGGCGATGCGCGCGCCGAGGGGCCGGACGGGCTGGCGGCGGTGCTGGAGCTGTTGGACGGCTACGAGCTGCCGGCGGCCGCGTGGGAGACGGAAATCCTTCCGGCCCGGCTCGTGGACTACGACCCGCTGTGGCTCGATGCGCTGTGCCTGTCGGGCCAAGTGGCGTGGGGACGGCTCACGCCGCCGGCGCGCAATGCGGACGTCACTGCGCCGAGCAGGAAGTCCGGGCCGATTCGCACGACGCGCATCGCCTTGTTCCACCGGGAGCGGGGCGATGTGTGGCGCGCGCTGAATCCCGTGTCCGATTCGGCGGCGGCAGCGTTGTCGCATCCGGGGCGTGCGGTGCTCGAGGTGCTGGAGGGGCGCGGGGCGTCGTTCTTCGGCGACCTGGTCAATGCCACCGGGTTGCTGCGTACCGAGGTCGAGAACGGTCTGGGTGAGCTCGTGGCCTGGGGACTGGTGTCGTCCGACAGCTTCGCGGGGCTGCGCGCCCTGCTGGTGCCGTCGGAGCGGCGCCGGCCAGTGGGCGGCTTCGCGCGGCGGCGTGCCAAGACGGCGCCGTTCGGCGTGGAGACGGCGGGCCGCTGGTCGCGGATCGAGCGGCGCTCGTTGCTGCCGCCGGATCGCCTGGTCGAGACGCTGGCGTGGCAGCTGCTGCGACGCTACGGAGTCGTATTCCGCCGGCTGGTGGAGCGCGAGGGGTTCCTCGCGCCGTGGCGCGACGTGCTACGCGTGTTCCGGCGGCTCGAAGCGCGCGGCGAGATCCGGGGCGGGCGGTTCGTCGGCGGGTTCTCCGGCGAGCAATACGCGCTGCCGGAGGCGATCGGGCTGCTCCGATCCGTGAGACGGGAGACGGGAGACGAAACACGGCAGAAGGGAGAGCTGGTTGCCGTGTGCGGCGCGGATCCGCTGAATCTCGTCGGTATCATCACGCCCGGGGACCCCGTGGCCGCCCTCGCCGGCAATCGCATTCTTTTCCGGGACGGCGTCCCGGTCGCGGTGCAGGAGGGCGAGAGCCGGCAGATCCGCCTGCTGGCCCCGACGCCGGATGACGATGCGGAAGAGCTGAAGAACGCGCTGATTCGGCGGCGCGCGGCGCCGCTAGTGCGGGCGTATCTCGCGAAGCGGTGATGAGCGGTCCCACCAACAACGACGGGAGCGTCACATCATGAAGTTCACCAAGAGCATCGGCATGCTGTTGCTGGGCGCGTGGCTGATCGTGCATGGCTTGCAGTCAGTCGTCAACTTCAACTTCTCGGGTCTCGATACCATCATGGCCGTCGTCGCAATCGCGGCGGGTGGGCTGATCCTCATCGGGAAGTGACGCGCGCCTGGCGGGGGTGATCTAGTGCTCCCGGGGTCGTTTCTAGAACTGACCCGGAGGAATGCGATGGCATTCGACGAGAAACTCGCGAACCGCATCCGCAAGCGCCTCGGCAAGCGGGCCGGGATCAAAGAGAAGCAGATGTTCGGTGGGGTCGCCTTCCTGCTCAAGGGCAACATCTGCTGCGCCGTGCGTCGTGACGAAATGCTGGTCCGCGTGGACCCCGCGGCGACCGACAAGGCGCTGGCTCAACCTCACACTCGGCCGTTCGACTTGATGCGCGGCCCGATGAAGGGTTGGATTCTGGTGGGTCCCAAGGCCCTGGCCACGAGCGCGGGGCTCGGCAAATGGATCGGCGTAGCGACGAAGTACGCGGGGTCCCTGCCGGCGAAGCGGTAGTCGCTCAGTACCCCGCGAACGTAATCGGCTGGCGGATGGTCACCGCCGCTGCCTGGCCCGCGCGGCGCGCCGCGCGATAGAGCGATCCATTCACCACGCGCAATGCCTCCGGGTCGAGCCCTGGGTTGGGGCTCGCCACCACCTTGGTCGCCGTGACGTGCCCCGTGCCGTCCACGCTCGCTTCCACCACCACCGTCCCCGACACGCTGAGGCGTTGCATTTCGAGCGGATAGACGATGCGGGGATGTGAGATCAGCACCGGCGGCGCGTCCGCGGGGCTGACGAGCGTGGGCGCACCCATCGTCGGGCCGCGCGACGGCGTCACGCCGCGGCGAGCCAGCCGCACCGAATCGGCGAGGCGCAGCAGGAAGGGCGCCAGGTCCACGTGCTTTGCGGTGAGGTCCTTCTTGAGCCCGAAAGCGGAATCGAGATCGGCGCGTGCCGCGCTATCCCGATTCGCGGCCGCACGGGCCATGCTCCGCACCACCAAGACGTACATCTGCTCGGCCTCGGTAGCATGGGTCGCCGTGTCCATCGCGTCGCCGAGGAGGGCGAGCGCGCTGTCCGGGTGATGAGTGGCGAGGGCCGCCCGCGCTTCGGTGGCGAGCGCCGTCGCGGTGGGGGGCGGCGGAGCGTGGAGCTCGAGGTCGAGCTCCATCATCGTGCGCACCGGTTGTTGATGCTTGCGACCGGCTACGTAGTGCGACGCGAGGATCATCGCGCGGACCGGGCCGGTCATGGCCGTGTCGGGCGTCTCGATCTGGATCGACGCGGGCTCGGCGTGGCCTGACGTGTCTACGATCAGTGTGATCCGAACCAGACCCTGAACGTGGCGACGCGTCACGGCAGCCGGGTAGCGCACGCTCGGTCCGCCCGACCGGTATGGTTGCTCGTCCACCGCCGTCGAGACGTACACGACGGCCGGTCCGACGCGGCGCTGTACGTCGACGAAAATCGCGTTGAGGGTCGAGTCCATCTGTGCGAGGCCGGACACGTTGAGATCGGGGTTCAGCGCGAACGCCTGCCGGAATGCCGTGCGCGTGGCGGTGTCGTTTCCGGCGTAGAACTGAACGACGCCGTGCCAAAAGAGCGCACTCGCTCGCTCGGCTAGCGTCGCCCGGCTTGTAGAGTCGAGCACCTGGCGCAAGAGCGCCTCGGCGCTGTCGGTGTGATTGGCCGCGATCTGCGCACGCGCGGCCTGAATCACGGTCGCGGGCGTGCTCTGCGCGCCCAGGGGCACGCTGAAGACGACGAGCAACACGAACACAGGCGATGATCGAGCCATGGCGTTGACAGTGAAGGCAGTTGGGGCAGACGTCAACCCCAGTCCTTCGAATCCGGCGCCACGCGGCGAAGAGATTTGAGAAAGTCAAACGCGGAACGCGGAAGTGGTGACGCGGCACTGGGTTCTTCTGTTCCGCGTGCCACGTTCCGCATTCCGCGTTGTAGTCCCTGCACCTCCTCCACCAGCACGTTCACCGTCCCGTCGTCCTTTGCCAGGGTACCGGTGATCCATAAAAATGCCTCTCCTCGCAGCGGGGCGCGGCAGCGCGCGTAGACGTCCGGCTTGACGATCGCGTTGACCATGCCGCGCTCGTCCTCGAGCAGCACGAACACGAACCCCTTCGCCGTCTCGGGCCGCTGCCGCGCCACCACCAACCCCGCCACCTCGACCCGCGCCCCGTGCTCGAGCGCCGGCAGCCGGTCGCTTGGCACGCGCGCCGGCGGCAGCGTATTTCCCAGCAGCGTCAACGGATGCGCGCCGGTGGACAAGCCGATCAGGGCATACTCGGCCAGCATCCGTTCGTCGATGGCGAGATCGGCGAAAGGCAGGCGATCGTAGGGCGAATCCAGCGCCAGCTCCAGCTGGCGGCGGCCGCGACCCTCGGCCGAGCGCAGGGCCGCGGGCGGGAGCCACAGGCCCAGCTGCCACAGCAGCTCGCGCCGCGTCAGGCCGAACCCGTCGCAGCCGCCCACCCAGAGCAGGTTCTCAAGTGCCGCACGCGACAGCTTGGGCGGCGCTCGTCGCACCAGATCGCCCACGCCGCGAAACGACCCGTGGCGCTCGCGCTCGGCCACGAGCGCCGTCGCGGTCTCCTCGCTCCACTCGCGCACGAAACCGAGCCCTACACGCAGCGCTCCCCGCTCTCCGCTCCCCGCTCCCCGTTCGACCGTGCACCAGACGTCGCTCGCGTTGGCGTCGGGCAGGCGCAGCGTGACGCCGTTGCGCTGCGCGTCGCGGCCCAGCACGTCGAGCGAGTAGAACCCCATCGGCTGATTGTTGAACAACCCGCAATAGTACTCGACCGGATGGTAGTGGCGCAGCCAGGCGGATTGATATGCCAGCAGGCCGAACGCCGCGGCGTGCGACTTGGGGAAACCGAACTCGCTGAACGCGATCACCTGCGTGAACACCTTCTCGGCCGTGGCAGCGGACACACCGCGCCCCATGGCACCGGTGCGGAACTCGTCCCAGAACCCGCCCATCAGCTCGCGGCTGCGCCGCCGGCTCATGGCGCGCCGCAGCGCCTCGGCCTGGCCCGCGGTGAACCCCGCGAGCGCTTGGCACACTTGCAAGACCTGATCCTGATAGAGAATCACGCCCAGCGTTTCGCCCAGGCACTCGCGCAGCAACGGATGATCGACCGGCGGCTCGTACGGTTCGCCGCGCCGCGCCGCCGCGCGCTGCGCTTCGCGCCGGCGCACGTAGGGATTCACCGCGCCGCCCACGATCGGCCCGGGGCGCACGATCGCCACCTCGACGGCGAGGTCCTCGAGGTTACGCGGCCGCGTGCGGCGCAGCATCTGGATCTGCGCGCGACTCTCGATCTGGAACATGCCGACCGTGTCGCCCGCGCAAATGCGGTCGAACACGGCGCCGTCGTTGAAGTCGATGCGCGACAAGTCGGGCGGCGCACCCTCGCGCCGCGCGATGAGCTCGACGGTTTCCTCCACCAGCGAGAGCATTCCCAACGCCAGGAAGTCGATTTTGACGAAGCGCGCGTCGTCGCAGGAGTCTTTGTCCCACTGGCACACGACGCGGTCTTCCATGGCCGCGCGCTCCAGCGGCACCAGCTCCACCAACGGCCGGCTCGAGATGATCATGCCGCCCACGTGTTGCGACACGTGGCGCGGCAGCCCCGCGATTTCCTCCGCCAGCTCGCACAGCTCCTTCCACAAGGGCGCGTTGCGCCGGCCCTCGAAGCCGGGCAGCTGATCGAGCTCGTCCGCCAAGCCACCCGAGCGCCGGTCCGCCAATTTCGCCACCTGCTCGATCTCGCCGGGCGGCAAGTCGAGCGCTTTGCCGATCTCCCGTACCGCCGA
>WNFF01002495.1_pt1 | contig 15074 bp, 8 predicted proteins | sample 5400441 | NCBI WGS metagenome assembly WNFF01 (sample SAMN13153345, study PRJNA577476) | soil metagenome | isolation source: 120 cm saprolite under Douglas fir tree site 2 hole 3 replicate 1 | place: USA:California | collected 2015-04-18 | reverse complement strand
TTCTCCCTCGCTCTGCAGGGCCGCACCCCGGCCGAAAAACTTGCCGCGCTCCAGCCACCTCGGCGGGCCGCTTAGGCGTCTCGTGCCTGCGCCTGCTCGACACCGAAACCCGGGGGTCAATCTTGACGAGACCCAACACAGTTTGGCCCACGGTCCTTGACCCCTGCCCGTCGGCAGACTACCCTCGTGCCACCTATCCGACTGTTCCCGGCTCCGATCAGACTGGGAGGGCGCAGCATGCCGTGTCCCCTGTGCCAGCAGGAGAATCCCGCCAGCCAGAAGTTCTGCGGGGAGTGTGGCACATCCCTCGTGGGCCCTAACCCGGGTGGCCCGCCAGCAGCGTCCAATGCGGACTTGCGACGGGAAGTCGCGCGCCTTACGCGCGCCCTGAGCGAGTCGATCGAGCAGCAGACGGCGACGAGGGAAATCCTGCGCGTCATCTCGAGCTCGCCCACCGACGTCCAGCCCGTGCTCGAGGCTGTCGCCGAGAGCGCGGCACGTCTCTGCGAGGCGCCGGACGTCTCCATCTTCGTGCAGGAAGCGGACCATCTGCGCGTGGCTGCTCGTCACGGGCCAATCCCCTCCGACACCGCTCTCCCGTTGAGCCGTGAGACCGGCGTCGGCTGGGCGGTGTTGGCAGGGCGGACGGTCCACGTCGCCGACATGCAGACCGAGGTCGACCGGTTCCCCGTCAGCGTCCAGAACGCGCGACGCTTGGGGTTCCGCACTGCGCTCAACGTCCCCTTGATACGCGAGGGTGTCGCCATCGGCGCGATCAGCCTTCGCCGCGCCGAGGCGCATCTCTTCGCCGAGCGGCAGGTCGCCCTCCTCGAGACCTTCGCCGATCAGGCCGTCATTGCCATAGAGAATGTCCGGCTGTTCACGGAGTTGCAGGCGAAGAACCAGGCGCTCCTGGAGGCGCATGCCCAGGTGACCGAGGCCCTCGAGCAGCAGACGGCAACAGCTGAAATCCTACGGGTCATCAGCCGCTCACAGACCGACGTGCAGCCGGTCTTCGACACCATTGTGCGGAGCGCCCTGCGGCTCTGTAATGGAGCCACTTCCGCAGTGTTCCGTGTCGATGGCGGGATGCTGCACCACCCGGCAAACTATGGCGGCTCCCCGAACGCGCTCGCGGCCGCGCGCGCCCGGTATCCCCGGCCTGTGGGCAAAGACTCTATCCCGGGAATCGCGATCCTCACGCGCTCAGCGTACGAGGTGCCGGACACTGAGGAGTCCTCAGCGCTCGAGATGTCACGGGACACTGGGCGAATACTCGGGATCCGGAGCTTATTCGCGGTGCCCATGGTGCGCGACGGAGAGGCCGTGGGCGCCATCGTGGTGACTCGCCGGGAACCGGGTCGTTTCGCGGCCCCCGAGGTGTCGCTTTTGAAGACTTTCGCCGACCAAGCGGTCATCGCGATCGAAAACGTGCGCCTGTTCAAGGAACTGGAAGCCCGGAATCGCGAGCTCACCGAGGCACTCGAACAGCAGACGGCTACCGCGGAGGTTCTGAGGATCATCAGCACCTCGCCGACGGAGCTCCAGCCAGTTCTGGAGGTCGTGGTCAAGAGTGCCGTGCGCTTCTGCGGAGCCGACGACGCGATCATTCTCCGACTCGATGCCGAACATCTGAGGGCCGCCGCACACCACGGGCCGATTCCAGTAGACTTCGGCCTCCCGGTCCCGTGCGTGCGAGGAACCGTCGGAGGACGCTCTGTTCTCGAGCGGCGGGCTGTTCACGTGACGGACCTCCAGGCCGAAGCGGAGGAGTTCCCCGAAGGGAGCGCCTTCGCGACACGGTTGGGGGCCCGGACGACCCTGGGCGTTCCGCTACTGCGCGAGGGAGCAGCGGTCGGAACGATTCAACTCCGACGCGCCGTCGTGAATCCGTTTACGGACAAACAGATCGCCCTGCTCCAGACCTTCGCCGACCAGGCGGTCATCGCGATCGAGAACGTGCGCCTCTTCCAGGAGCTGGAGGCCCGCACCGCCGAGCTGACCCGGTCGGTCGGGGAGCTGACCGCGCTTGGCGAGGTCAGTCAGGCCCTCAGCTCGACACTCGACGTCGAGACCGTCCTCAATACGATCGTCTCCCGTGCCAGCCAGCTGGCCGGCGCCGCCGGCTGCTCGATCTACGAGTACAACGAGGCGGCCGAGCAATTCGACCTGCGGGCAACCTACAACTACGACCCAGAGTTCGTCGAGGCTCTCCGGGCAGCGCCCCTCCGCAAGAGCGAAGGGCTCATGGGACTATCCGTCGAGATGCGCGGGCCCATTCAGATCCCCGACATCACCCAGCCCGAGGCCTACCAGAGCAGCGTGCGGGACACCCTCATCCGGTTCGGTTACCGCGCGCTCCTGTCCGTGCCCCTGCTCCGCGAGGACCAGATCATCGGCAGCCTGTCCTTTAACCGAAAGGCGCCCGGCGAGTTCCCCCCGGAGGTCGTGGACGTCCTGAAGACGTTCGCCACCCAATCGGCCCTGGCCATCCAGAACGCCCGTCTCTTCCGTGAGATCGCCGACAAGAGCGCCCAGCTCGAGGCGGCCAGCCGCCACAAGTCGGAGTTCCTGGCCAACATGAGCCACGAGCTCCGCACGCCGCTGAATGCCATCATCGGGTTCTCGGAAGTCCTCGCGGAGAAGATGTTCGGTGACGTCAATGACAAGCAGGCGGAGTATCTGCAGGACATTCTCGAGTCCGGGCGGCATCTGCTGTCCCTCATCAACGACATTCTCGACCTGTCGAAGATCGAGGCCGGGCGAATGGAACTCGAGTTGACGGATTTCAGCGTGCCGCAGGCGATCCAGAATGCGGGAATTCTCGTACGCGAACGCGCACTCCGGCGGGGGATTGTTCTGCATGAGGTGATCGCCGACGGGGTCAGCGGCATTCGGGGCGACGAGCGCAAGGTAAAGCAGGTGCTGTTGAATCTGCTATCGAACGCGATCAAATTCACGCCCGAGGGCGGCCGAATCGAGGTTCGTGCGGCGTCGACCGATGGGATGGTCGAGGTCTCCGTCACTGACAGTGGTGTCGGGATCGCGCCAGAGGATCACGAGGCCGTGTTCGAGGAGTTCCGGCAGGTCGGCACGGCGGATAAGAAGGCGGAGGGCACGGGACTCGGGCTGGCCCTCTCGCGAAAGTTCGTTGAGCTGCACGGCGGACGGATCTGGGTGACGAGTCAAGTGGGGATTGGCTCGACGTTCACGTTCACGCTCCCGACGCGGTAGGTAATCGACTTGCGACCGCGAACCGGCGTCACCAGCTGATCGAGTGATGGCCCGCCGAGCAGGTGACCGTGCTCTTTGCCGACCTCAAGGGCTCGATGGAACTGCTCGCTCGAGGATGAGCCGCCCACGCCCGCCCTTTATGAGCTCATCCGCGAGGTCCAAGCGGTCTTCGCCGGGATGAACGTTGGCTCTTCGACCCCAACAAGTCAGCCGTGGCGAGGAGTTGGAACCCGTGAATACTTCGGTCCGGGTAGAGTTCGAATCACTATGGCCCGGAGTAAAAGCGTGCATTCGTCGTGACGGGTAGAGCCGGGGCGGCGCGTGCGCGAGCGCAACGTCATCGCGGTCGTCGGCCTGGCGAGAGCATGCCGCTGGTGCAGACCACCGACGGCGTGCGCGAGCCTCAAAACCAGTGCAAGGAGATGGGAGGCGAATCAGCCGTGGTACTCTGATGGCGCCACACCAGGGGGCACCACCATGACCGCAAGCAAGGGCTTCGTCGTTCCCGCGGGCGGCGGGAAGCATGTCGGTGACAACGAGCCGGACCGCTTCTCTCACCTGAAGCTGCTCACCGACCAGACCAACGGCAGCATCATGATGTTCGAGCAGGCCGTGCCGGCCGGAACCAAGAGCTGGTTCCACCTGCATCACAACAGCGACGAGGTCGCCTGGGTCCTCGAGGGCGAATTCAGCTTCAAGATCGGCGACGTGGAGAGCAAAGGCGGGCCCGGCACCTGCGCTTTCATGCCACGCAACGTGCCGCATGCCTGGAAGAACTGCGGCAGCACACCGGGCCGCGTGCTGTTCCTCTACACGCCTGCCATCGCCGGTCGCTTCGTCGAGAGGATGATGGAAGGGCCAAAGAGCCAGGAGGAACGGGACAAGCAGCTCAAGGAGTATGGCTGGGAACTGCTCGGCCCGAATCCGCTCTGAGCAGGCCCGGGCACTCTGCTGATCTCCTGGCACGTACTGTTGGACCATGTGCATGTCGGTCGCGCCGATGCCGCCCTGCGGCCGTGGCAGCGAAATCTTCACCGCGTTGACCGGTTCGAAGAAGCCGAAGGTGATGACTTGCCTTGCCCCTGCACGTTCTAGGCCGCGAGACTAGGGCCGCTACTGCGGTCAGGCCGTTTCTACTCAGGGTCCGGCCGTCTCGACGGCCAACTTCCACGTGGTGATTCGCGGAAAGGGACCGAGGACTTCCAATCCTGGACGCGGGTCCCCTCTTGTTTAAGTGCCGCTCGGCTCCTCACTCGGGCGCCACATCCGTGATCCCCTCAGCAGGCTCCCCTTCGTCCGGTTCTCCGTCCTATCCGGGTGTCGCCAACACAAGAATCCCTGCCGCCTCTGCCTCGGAAACGGCAGGTGACAGCTAGCCTGGCGTGGTCGACCCTGAACACCGTGCCCTCGGAGAAGGATCGAGACGCTCGAGCCACGCCCGGCTCGGTCCCTGCGTTCCTCGTGCGCTCAAATGCGCTCGAGGTGCGCCCGAGTTGGGCGAGTACCTATTTTTCTCATTGCAGTTGCAGTTCCCCTCATCCGGCTGAGATCTGGGCTCCTCTCGCCTCGACAACGTTGTGCGCTGACGCCGCGGCTGAGAACAGAGGTATGAGACCTTCGACCAGCGTTGGGTGAGTCAGGACCGCGTCGCGCAGCGCGGTGTAGGGCAGCCCTGCGATCATCGTGATCTGCACGGCGGCCAGGATCTCCCCCGCACCGACACCGAAGGCCGTGAACCCGAGGATGCGATCGCTGTCAGCCTTCACGAGGGCCTTCACGAACCCGCGGGTCTCCGAAAGTGTGCGTGCACGCAAGTTGGCTTCCATCGGGACTTTGAACAGGCGATACGCGATCCCTTGAGCCTCCGCTTCTGTTTCACTCAGGCCGATACGAGCAAGTTCGGGGTCGGTGAACAGACAATACGGGACTTGCCTGCCCGTCGTCACACGGTTGCCGCCGGTTACATTGGCATGGACTACGCGGAAATCGTCGACGCTGATGTGCGTGAACTGCGGGCTACCTGCGACCTCGCCGATCGCCCAGACGCCGGGCGCGGTCGTCTGCAACCGCTCGTTGACCTTGATGTATCCCCGGTCGGTGAGCTCAACGCCGGTCAGTTCCAGGCCGAGTCCTTCGGTGTTCGGATTGCGGCCTGTGGCGACCAATACATGACTACCCTTTAGGACTTTCTCAATCCCATTCTGCTCGACGACGACACTCACCGAGTCGCCACACTTGCCCGACACTTGCTTGATCCGTGCATTCAGGAGAATGTCGATGCCTTCATCTGCGAGCAGGCCGCGAAGAGCCTCGCATACGTCCGGGTCTTCCTTGGACATCAGCCGCCCGTTGCGATCGATCATCGTCACCTTGCTGCCGAAGCGGCGCATCGCCTGGGACATCTCCACTCCGACGTAGCCCCCACCGACAACCAGCAAGTGTTCGGGAATTTCATCGAGTTCAAGAGCCTCGATATGCGTGAGCGGCTGCGCTTCCGCAAGGCCAGGGATTGTCCCGAGCGCGGCCCGCGTGCCCGTACTAACGATCACATTCGCGCCCCGCAGTTGACGTGTGGTCCCATCGGCCAGGGTGACTTCCACTGTTCTCGGAGCTAGGAACCGGCCCGTTCCCAATATGAACTCGGCTCCCGTGTTCCTGTAATTTTCCATATACATGTCGTTCAGGCCACGCACCATCCTGCGCTTGCGCTCGCGCACGTCCGCCATGTCGATCGCGAAGCCGTCGTGTTTGATGCCGAATTCCTTGCTTCGGCGAAAGTACGATGCGACTTTCGCACTGTGGATGATGTTCTTGCTCGGCAAGCACGCGATGTTCGGACATGACCCGCCGATGTATTTGCGCTCGATGATTGCGACTTGCTTTCCCTCGCCAGCGAAAGTCCACGCCGCGATGGTCGAGCCCGTGCCACCCCCGAGAATCACCAGATCAAATTCTTCCGGCTGCGTCTTCTTAAGTAGCTGAGCGGATGAGGTGCTTTCGGTGCGCTTCATACGACTGTCCTTTTCTGAGCGACAGGTTCATTCTGGGCTCTCATTGATTTCACCAGGTCAGCCGCTGATGCTCCCTCGAGAGATAGTCCATAGCCGACTTCTCGGACAATACGCTCTTTCAACGGTTGAATGAAATGTACGCGCGTATTGCGGCGGGCCACTTCGGGAGCCTTCAAGTACAAGTTGGCCAATTCCCGTGCTCGGGGCAGCGCCTTACCGTTCGGCACAACCTCTGCGATCACTCCCCATTCGTGCGCGGTTTGCGCCGCGAGCGGCTGGGGGTTGAGCAGGAACGCCTCCGCTCGCCCCGCTCCGGCGCGATAGCTCCACGCGGTAAAGATTCCGTCGCCCGGCACAATGCCTCCCGCAAAGTGCGGGACATCGTGAAAGGTCGCACCCTCGCCGGCGACAATCACGTTGGCCAGCAACGCATACTCTGAGTGCACATGGGCTCGTCCCTCGATAGCCGCGATGACCGGCACGCGTATATTGGCTATATTTTCGAGGATCTGAACGCCTTCGTCGTGAACCTGGCTCCAAACGCCAGGATCGGCGACGTTGCCGAAGGATGAGAACTCGAGTTCGGGAATGAACTCCCCGCCTGCTCCCGTCAGAATCACAATCTTGTTCTCTCGATCTTGGGCGATCCGGTAAAAGGCATCGACAAACTCCGTATGATCTTGTGCCGTGAATCTGAACGGCCCGCCCTTGCTGTGAAATTCGACAACTAGCACACCGTCAGCATCCCGCGTCAGCTTCAGGCTGCGATAGGCAGCAAAGTAGTCATCTTGACGTTGCATAAGATTCTCCTCTCCGTGTTGCCCTGACTGCGTTCACCCGAATGTGTTATTGCGAGGATCAGCACATTGCACTCAGGTGGCCACAACGAGACCGCCTGCGGCACGAATGACCTCCCCGGTGATCCAGGCTGATTCGTCTGACGCTAGGAACACTGCCAGCGGGGCGATATCCGTGACGCGACCGAGCCGGCCGAGCGGTGTCTTCCCAGCCAGAACGGCGCCGGCACCACCTTCAAAGGTCCCCCCGGCTACATTGCCTTCGGTTTCTGTATGACCGGGAGCGATGGCGTTGACGCGTACCTTGCGCAGCGCCAGTTCGAGCGCCAATCCCCTAGTCAGCGTTTCGATCGCGCCTTTCGTGGAAGCGGACACCAGGGCTCCCGCCACCGGATGCGAGCCGACGATAGAGCTGAGGTTGATGATGCTCCCGCCGTCGGCCCCGAACCGCTTGATTGCCTCCTGCACGGTGAGAATCGCCCCGAGAACGTTGATGTTGTAGTGGAGGTGAAACCTCTCTTCGCTGATCTCCTCGAAGGCGCCGAAGCGGAATACCCCGGCGTTGTTGACCAAAACGTCCGGTCTTCCGAACGCAGAATCCACTTCTTTGAATAACCGCGCGACATCTGCGCCCTTGGACACGTCGGCCCCGACCGCGATCGCCTCGCCCCCGTTGTCGGTGATCGCCTGGGCGACGCGCTCGGCGCCTTCCCGGTCGGAAGAATAGTTCACGGCCACGCGCGCGCCCGCAGCTCCGAAGGCCGTTGCAATCCCACCGCCTATGCCTTTGGACGCGCCCGTCACTATTGCCACTTTCTTAGACAATCTACTCATACTCACCTCCCCGTACCCCCGGACGTCCATCGCTGTCAATTGGGCCTCGCGAGTGAAAATCTCGATTCATGCTCCTCATGCTAAAGAGCGCGTCTTGAGACAGCGCGTCACGAATCGTCGGCAACCCGGAAGTGATCCCGGGGAATGTCTGCGCAAAGTAATTCTGTCAAAACATTCGTCATGGCGCGAGCTGCGCCGGTCCCAGGCAGCGGCAAGCGTTTAAAACTTGTCAAGTCGGATGGTTGCGGGGTACGGAGAAATTGCTGAAATAGAAGAATTTCTTGGTTGCGGGGGCCCGCAATCACCGATATCAAAGACCGCGTTGCGCGGGTCCGCAACCACCCAAATCGACTCACCTCACCTTCGAGGCGAAGGTTGTCTGATTGCCCAGCTTCATCGCCTCTGGACCCTGGTCACCTCATCGCGTGGGAATTGGGTGGGAATGGGCCTGGGAATTTCCTGGGAAAATGAGAGATCAGACGGCAGGGTCTCAGACTCACCCCCGCCCCCTCGCCGGACAGCTGGAGCTGTCGACTTACCTTATGATTCGACGTCTTCAAGGCGTCGGCCTGCCTTGATGCCTCGGATCAGAACGGATGGCGTCGCATAATTCGGTCCGAGTAGAGTTCGAACTAGCCGGAGGTACGGCTGCTGCTCAGCGTCATCGCCTATAACCTCGGCAACCTGCTCCGTCGGCTGGTCCTGCCAGCCGCCATCCAAGACTGGTCGCTCACGAGCCTCCAGCAGCCTCCGGCGCATCGAGCGCCTGGAGTGGCACCCGACGTGATCGGACGCGAGCAGTCCCGGATCGCGCGCCGAGCCACTGGCGACGGTGATGTCTCAAGAATGGGTGTCACCGGAGCGAAAGCTCGCAACGGCGGTCGGCAAGCCGTGGCGCCCCTTCAGCGATGGTGTGGAGATGCGGATGGCACCAAATCGCAAATCCCGGCTGAGACCCTGTCTGCCGCGTTATGCTGCGAGAGACGGCGTAAGCTCGATGCGGCGCCGCCAAGATCGAAAGGTGGGGTGTCTGAACGATGCGTCTCTACCCAAGTGAGTTTCGCGCTCGCCCCCTTCGCGTGCACGCGCTGTTGCACGATGTCCCGCTGGAGGATGCCTGGGCGGTTCCGCTATCAGGTGGCGGCCCTGGCCGCACGATCCAGGACTTGCGGGCCGTAATGATCACGGGACTCGGGGCAGCGCCTGCGCTGGTCCAGGGGCTCTTCTGGCTCCGGGGCCGCATCGGAGCCCTGTTCGGGTGGGACCACCAGCGTCCTGCTTGGACCATTGAATCCTACGCAGATCGCCTCAGCCCGGCGGATCGCGCCCAATCCCTTGTAGCTCCCGGAACACCAGACGGGAAATTCAGGCTGCTCTACCGTTTCGAGGACGAGCAGTTGGGCGAGCTGCGCAACGCGACGGTGCAGGCCTTCGCGTCGCTCTCGATCCGGCCAACGCCGAGCGGGTACCTGGCCTACCTGGGGGTCTTCGTGCGGCCCGTGAATCGGTTCACGAAGCTGTACATGGGAGTCATCGCGCCCTTCCGCCGTCTGGTCGTCTATCCGGCGATTATTCGACAAATGCAGAGTGCGTGGGTCGAACGTTATGGCGGAAAGAGTGATGTGGAGAGTCAGCTAACGGTGTAGTGGCGTTCCCCACCTCGAGGCTTAGCGGGGCCCGACACGTCACGCAGAGGAGGCTCGCATGGATCAGTTGTCCCCCTACCTTCCCGGAGTGCTTCTCGCCTACGCCACGTTCTTCGTTGGCCTTGCGAGCCCCGGTCCGAATATCCTCGCCGTTCTCGGAACCTCGATGAGTGTCGGTCGGCGCTCGGGCCTCGCTCTCGCACTTGGTGTCGCTGCGGGATCGTTCTGTTGGGCGATGCTATCGGTGGTGGGGTTGTCCGCGCTCATCGCCTCGTATGCGGCGGCGCTCCGGGGCATTAAGGTGGCCGGGGGGTTGTACCTCCTTTGGCTCGCCTACAAGACCTTCCGCTCGGCCCTCTCCACTCAGGATCTTGAGGCTCGTACCCTCGCGGGGTCTGCACGCGGGCCTCTCAGCTATACAGTCCGCGGACTGACCATTCAGATGACGAATCCGAAGGCCGCGCTCACATGGATTGCGATCATGTCATTCGGCCTTCAGGCCGGCGCCCCCCTGTGGGTGCCCGTGTCACTCGTTGTTGGGACATCCGCGCTGTCCGTGGTCATCCACTGCCTGTACGCCATGGCGTTCTCGACACCGCTCATGGTTCGGTCCTATGCCAAGGCCCGTCGCTCGATTCAGGCGACGCTCGGTGCGCTGTTCGCCGTGGCCGGACTGAAGCTGCTCGCCAGCCGGTCCTAGAGGCCTGCGATCAGCGTCACCCGTTCCCACACTGCAAGTAAGTCTATCTCCGGGGCGAGCCCTGCGGTGGGCAGGTTTGTGGCGTGCGCTTTCGCTCATCGCAGGGGCCCGCAATCACCGAAAACGACTCGCCTCAGCTTCGAGGTGGACATCGTCTGACCGTCGAGGCCGTCCCATCGTGTGCCGCCTCTCCCAGCTGACCTCACTGCGTCGGAATTGGCTGGGAATCGACATGGGAATGTCGGGGGTTCAGTCGGCTACACAGCGAACATGAAATGTCAGTTGACCGTTAGGTTCTGCCTCATAGGCTCACTGCAAGGGCGATCCCACAAACACCCAGGCCAACCCGCTGTATCGCGCGCACGGCGAGGTCCGCGTATCACGCCCCGGGAAACTCAGTCCGATTCCCATGTTATCGGTCTCGTGGCCGACCGTGGTCCGGAGATGCCCTGCGGTGGACCGCTGTGCAGCCTATGGCGCGGACTGTCGACCCCCCGGTGGCGTGCTGAGATTCGAAACTCGGCATCACAGGCTCGCGTCACCTTACGGATTTTGGCAAGAGGTGGCGTGAAACGGCACGATCACCATGATGCTGGAGTCATTCCAGGAGCGTAAGTCCATGTTGTCATGACAATAGCGGCGATGGCATCGAACCTGCAAGTATTGCACGTGGTCCCTCTGCGTCGCATGTGGTCCTGGCCCATCCGGCTCGGGCAGGTCATCTGGGCTGCCATCCCCGAAGGCTCCGAGTTACCCGATCGGGTCTGGCGGCAGCGGCACCGGGGCATCTTGGGGGTGCTCTGGCTCCACGGGATCGGCATCGCCTGCTTTTCGCGCTACACGAATCACAGTGTCGGCCACAGTCTTCTTGAAGGTGGGATCATCGCGGCGACTGCGCTTGGGGCCGCCATCCCGCTGCGTCCCCGGACGATCCAGGCCTCCGTGGCGGCCTTTGGGCTCATCGCGTCCTCCGCCGTGCTCGTCCATCTCTCCGGCGGCTATATCGAGTTTCACTTCCACTTCTTCGTGATGGTGGGGCTCCTGGCCCTGTATCAGGAGTGGGCCCCGTTTCTGGTCGCGATCGGCTTCGTGCTCTTGCATCACGGGGTGGTGGGGGTGCTCGACCCGTCGGCCGTCTACAACCACCCGGCGGCGATTGCGCACCCGTGGCAGTGGGCGGGGATCCATGCCCTCTTCATCACTGCGATGAGCGTCGTAAGTCTGATCACTTGGCGCGTCAACGAAACCACCCACGCGCTCGCTCAATTACTCCTAACGTCAGCGGGGGAAGGGATCATCGGACTGGACCGCGAGCGGCGCGTGACGTTTGTCAACGAGGCGGCCCTGAAGCTCTGCGAGTGGGACGCCCATCCACCGATTGGCGAGCCCCTCGGGGCGGGCCTCTCGATCGTCGACAACGGCGAAGGCGGACTGGCGTCCGCGATCCGCGAGCGACGAGCGATCCCCGGATCGGGGCAGGAGACCCTCCAGAGACGGCACGGCAGCACGGTGCCGATCGAGTACGTCAGCACCGCGATTACGGAGCGCGGACAGATCGTCGGGACGGTGCTTCTTCTCAAGGATGTCACCGAACGACAGCGGCTCTTTGAGGAGTCCGAGCGGCGCCGGCGGACGGCGGAAGCGCTCGCGGAGGTTGGGCGCGTGATGTTGCAGTCCGTCGATTCGGAAGAGAGTGCCCAGCGGATCGCCCACAGCTTGCGCGAGCTGCTCGGCGGCGCGTCCGCGGCCCTGTATCGGCTGGAGCCCGGCTCGGAGGACCTGGTAGCCGTCGCCGCGGTAGGCGACCAGGGGCCGACCGAAGGGGGATCCATCGTCTTGCCGAAGGGGACCGGGGCGGTGGGGCTGGCCCTGCGCCTCGGGACGCTCATCAGCACCCCGAACCTCTTGACGGATGCTCGCATCTCGCTCACCGCCGAGGCGCGGACGCGCATCGGGCAGGCGGCGTTTCGCGCGGTGCTCGTTGTGCCGCTGCGGGTCCAGGAGCGAGTGATCGGGGCGCTCAGCGTGGGTGACCGGGAGGGACGGGCCTGGACGGACGGCGACACGCAGCTGGCCGGAGCGTTCGCCGACCAGGCGGCGCTGGCCCTGCAGAACACCCTCCTCTATCAGCGCGCTGAAGAGCGTGCCCGTCGGCTCAGCGCGCTGAGCACGCTGACGCGCGTCATCACTTCCGCGGTGCTCGGCGGGGAAGTGTTCAACGCCATCGCCCGGGTGGCGACGACCCTGTTGGGGGCGACGGCCACCCGGGTGTGGATGGACGATCGTGAGGCCCGGGTGCTCCGCAATCGCGGGAGCTTCGGCATCGAGAGCGAGCGGGAACGAGCGACGACCGACTTCTCGGTCGTGCCGTATGACAAAGGGCTGGTCGGACCTGTCTTTGCGACAGGAACTGCCGAGTATCTGATGGATATCCAACAAGACCCGCGGTGGCTCAATCAGCGATTTGCCAGGGAGGCCAATCTGCACGCCTTTGCCGGGCTGCCGCTGATGTCAGGGGACCGTCCGGTGGGGGTCCTCGCGATTCTGTTCGGCCGGCGGGCCGCGTTCACCGAGGAGGAGAAGGAGCTGATGCAGCTCCTGGCCGACCATGCCGCCATTGCCGTCACCAATGCGGAGCTCTTCGCCCGCGAGCAGGAGATCCGGGTCGAGGCGGAAGCGTCCGCGCGGGCAGTGCGCGACAACGAGGAGCGCATTCGCCTGATTATCGAGACGTCGCTCGAAGCCGTCATCACCATGGACGCCGACGGGAGCATCACCGGCTGGAATCCCCAGGCCGAGCGGGTGTTCGGATGGGCCCCGCAGGAGGTGCTCGGGCGCAGCCTTGGGGACACGATCGTACCGGAGCGTAATCGCGAGGAGCACCGGCGCGGCATCCAACACTTTCTGGCGACCGGGGGAGGCCCGGTCCTGAACCAGCGGATCGAGGTCATGGCGCTCCACCGGAACGGCCGAGAGTTCCCAGTGGAGCTGACGATTTCGGCGGCGCAATTGGGGTCCACGGTGCTCTTCAGCGGGTTCGTGCGCGACCTGACGGGCCGCAAGCGGGCCGAGCGCCGCCAGGCCGTGCAAATTGCGGTGGCTCGCGTGCTGGCGGAGACAACGACGCTCAACGAGTGGGTATCGCCGCTCCTGGAGGCGATCGTGGTGAGCACAGGCTGGGATCTCGCCGAGCTGTGGACCGTCGATGCCGAGGCGCACCTGCTGCGTTGGGGAGGCAACTGGCACACCCCGGGGCTCGAGGTCGGCGCGTTCGAGACGATCAGTCAAGACCTGACCTTCGCGTCCGGGGCTGACGTGCCTGGCCGCGTGTGGGCGACCGTCGAACCGGTGTGGATGCCGGACACCCTTGCGGGCCTGCACCCCGCTCGGGCGGCCGCGGCGCGACAACTCGGTCTGCGGGCCGCGCTGGGATTCCCGGTCCGTGGCACGAGCAGCGTGACGGCCATCGTCGTGTGCTTCAGTCGGAGCGTGCGGCCACCCGATGACGACCTGCTCGCCGTCATGGAGGACATCAGCAGCCACCTCGGGCAGTTCATCGAGCAACAGCGAGCCCAGGAGGCGCTGCACGCGGCCGAAACGCACGTGCGGCAACTCCAACGGCTGGAAGCCGTCGGCCGCTTGGCCGGCGGGGTCGCCCACGACTTCAACAACCTGCTCACGGTCATCTTGGGTCGTGGGGCCATCCTCTTGAGCCGGCTCCCCGCCGACCACCCCCTTCGCCGCGACATCGAACTCATGAAGAAGACCGCAGAGCGGGCCGCGGCGCTGACGAAACAGCTGCTGGCCTTCAGCCGAAAGCAGATGCTCGCGCCCAAGGTTCTGGACCTCAACACCGTCGTGTCCGGCATCACGACCATGCTCCAGCGGTTGATTGGGGAGGATATCGAGCTGGTCTTCCGGGCGGGCTCCGGGCTGGGCCGCGTGAAGGCCGACCCCGGCCAGATCGAGCAGGTCATCGCGAACCTCGTGGTGAATGCGCGGGACGCGATGCCGGACGGCGGCCACCTCACCATCGAAACGGCCAATGTGGAGCTCGGCGAGCACTATGCCAGGCAGCACGTCGGGGTGCAGGCGGGCTCCTACGTCATGCTGGGGGTGAGTGATACGGGCACCGGCATGGATCGGGAGACGCAAGCGCGCATTTTCGAGCCGTTCTTCACGACGAAGGAGCCCGGGAAGGGCACCGGGCTGGGCTTGTCGACGGTCTACGGCATCGTGAAGCAGAGCGGCGGGAACATCTGGGTCTACAGCGAGCCCGGCACGGGCACGACGTTCAAGGTGTACTTGCCCCTCGTCCACGACGCGGAGGATACGGCGGAGCTAGCGCAGGTCCGGCCGGGCCGCGGGACCGAAACCATTCTCGTGGTGGAAGACGAAGACGACGTCCGCGCACTCGCGTGTGAGGTCCTTGCAACCTACGGGTATGAGGTCCTTCAAGCGCGGACGCCGGCCGAGGCCCTCCTGATCGCGGAGCGGCACGCGGGATCTGTTCAACTGCTCCTGACGGACGTCGTGATGCCCGGGATGAGTGGCCGGATACTGGCGGAGCGACTGGCGCCGCTGCGACCGGAGATGAAGGTCCTGTACATGTCAGGGTATACGGATGATGCGATCGTTCATCATGGGACACTGGATGCTGGCACGCCCTTCATCCAAAAGCCCTTTCTACCGGATGCCCTCGCCGGGAGTGTCCGGCGGGTATTGGATAGTGCGGGGATCGCAGTAGAGTAACAGATGACTGGCCGTGCCACGCACCAGGGGGTCCCCACGACGATGGCGCGCTGGCGCCTCGGGCATGCGGACCGCTGAGTCTCCGGAGAAGGAGAATGGC
>WNFF01005577.1_pt1 | contig 15077 bp, 14 predicted proteins | sample 5400441 | NCBI WGS metagenome assembly WNFF01 (sample SAMN13153345, study PRJNA577476) | soil metagenome | isolation source: 120 cm saprolite under Douglas fir tree site 2 hole 3 replicate 1 | place: USA:California | collected 2015-04-18 | reverse complement strand
CCGCCTTCACCCCCACCGGGCCGGCGCCCGGCCCGCCCCCGCCATGGGGGGTGGTGAACGTCTTGTGAAGGTTCATGTGCACGGCGTCGAAACCCATGTCCCCGGGCCGGCACACGCCCATGAACGCGTTCAGGTTGGCGCCGTCGTAGTAGAGCTTGGCGCCGGTGTCGTGCACCAGCTCGGCTATATCGAGTATCTCCCTCTCGAACAGACCCAAGGTATTGGGGTTGGTCAGCATGAGCGCCGCGACCCTGCTCGAGAGCTTCGCCTCCAGGTCGGCCAGGCTGATGCGGCCGTCCGGGCCGGATGCGACTTCGACGACCTGGAAGCCGCTGAGCGCGGCGCTGGCCGGATTGGTGCCATGGGCAGAGTCGGGCACCAGGACCTCCGTACGCGCTTCGCCGCGAGAGCGGTGGTAGGCCTGAATCATGCGCAGCGCGGTCCACTCGCCGTGGGCTCCGGCCGCCGGCTGGAGGGTCACGCGATCGACCCCGACCACAGCGCAAAGGGCCTGTTCCAGCCGCCACATCAGCTCGAGTGCGCCCTGGACGGTGTCCTCGTCCTGGTACGGGTGCAGGGCGGTGAATCCAGGCAGGGAGGCAGCCGCTTCGTTGGCGACCGGGTTGTACTTCATCGTGCAGCTGCCGAGGGGATAGAACTGCTCGCTGATGGAGTAGTTCATCGACGCGAGCTTGCTGTAGTGGCGCATGACCTCGGGCTCACTCAGCCGCGGGAGGGCAGGCGCCTCGGAGCGCAAGAGCTCGCGGGGGAGGACATCGCCAGGCTCGGCAGCCTCGACGTCTGCGTCGGGTAATCGAGGCGCGTGAGCATGTGGCCGGCTCTTCTCGAAGCTGAGCGGCTCGCTCATGAGCTGACCGCCTCCACGAGCTCGTCCAGCGCGCGCGGGTCGTTGACCTCGGTGCACGTGAAGGTGTACACGCCCTTGAGGTCGCGGAACCAGCGGTGCATGTCCAGCCCCCCGAGGATTCCCTTGCGGGCAAGCTTTCGATTCACTGCCGCCGGATTTGGGACTCGAATCGGAAACTCGTTGAGAAACTGCCGGTCGGGAAACGCGACCTCCCACCCCGGCAGCGCCGCGAGCCTCGTCGCCAGCGCGTGGGCGCGTTTGAAGCTGACGTCGGCGACGTGGCGCATGCCTTCCGCGCCCATGTACGTCATGTAGACGCTCGCTGCCAAAGCGCAGAGCGAGTGGTTCGTGCAGATGTTGGACGTCGCTTTCTCGCGGCGGATGTGCTGTTCACGCGCGGTGAGGGTGAGCACGAATCCGCGCCGGCCTTGGGCGTCGTGCGAGGCACCGATCAAACGGCCCGGCAGACGGCGAACGAGGTCTTTGTGGCAGGCGATGAAGCCAACGTGTGGGCCGCCGTAGCTTGGGCTGAGGCCGAGCTGCTGGCCCTCGCCGACGGCGATGTCAGCGCCGTACTGCCCGGGCGGAGCCAGGAGCGCAAGGCTGATGGGATCCACGCAGGCAATCGCAATCGCGCCGACGTCGTGCGCCCGCTTGGTCAGGTCGGGCGCGTCGACCAGCAGGCCCAGGAAATCCGGCTGCTGAAAGATCACGGCGGCGGTCTTGGCGGTCGGCTCGGAACCTTTTCTGACCTTGATGCCCCGTCCTTCACTGAAGGCGCGGAGCACCTCGACGTACTCGGGATGCATATAGCCCGCGACCAGGACCTCCTTTCGGCCCGTGTGGACGTACGCCATCATCGCCGCCTCCGCAACCGCGGTCGCCCCGTCGTAAAGCGACGCATTCGCAACATCGAGTGCCGTGAGCTCGGCGATCAGGGTTTGAAATTCGTAGATCGCCTGCAGAGTGCCCTGGCTGGCCTCCGGCTGGTAGGGCGTGTAAGCGGTGTAGAACTCTGGTTTCGAGGTCACAGCTGCGACCGCTGCCGGAATGAACCTGCGATATACCCCGCCGCCACGGAACGTGAGGCGATCGGGAAACACTCGATTCCGCGCCGCCAGCGAGGTGACCTGAGCCATCGTCTCGAACTCGGAGAGTCCGTTCGGGAGCTCGAGCTTCGGAATGCGGAGCGACTGCGGGATGTCGATGAGCAGACCCTCCATCGAGTCGATGCCGAGCGCGGCCAGCATCTCAGCGCGGTCCTCTGGAGAGTGGACGAGATAGGGCAATCTAGGTTTGGGACTCCGTCGATTTCTTATACGCCGCTTCGTCCATCAGGTCGGTGGGCAGGTCACCGGCCAGCTCTAGTTTCAGGATCCAGCCGTCACCGTATGGGTCGGAGTTTATGAGCTCAGGCTTGCCCGCGAGCTGCTCGTTCACCGCCGACACCCGGCCGGAGACCGGGGAGTAGAGATCGCTGGCCGCCTTGACGGACTCGACGACGCCGAAGGTCTCGCCCGCGTCGAGCTTTCGGCCCGGCTTCGGGAGCTCGAGAAACACGACGTCGCCGAGCTGCGATTGCGCGAAGTCGGTGATCCCGACCGTAACGCTCTTGCCGTCGACCGTGAGCCATTCATGCGACTTCGTGTAAAGCCGGCCCGCCATGCCATTCCTCCCTCTTCGTGAACGCTGCCGCGACTCGGCTCAGGACTTCGCGGGGGCGGCGGCCGAACGCGCCGAACCGCGGTAGAAAGGCAGCTGCACCACTTCGGCCGAGGCTTGCCGGCCTCGAACGTCGACGCCTGCTGTTTCCCCGACTCGCAATGATGCGGCTTCCACCAGCGCCAGGGCGATGGGGTGCCCGAGAAAGAACGAGTGCGTGCCGCTCGTCACGCTGCCGACCACGCGATCGTGGCGGCGCACTGCGGCACCATGACGCGCGATGTCGCCTGGTGCGGTCGTCAGCCCGACCAGGGTTCGCGCTGGGCCGTCGCGCTTGATCCGTCCCAGCGAGTCGCGGCCGATGAACTCGCCTTTGTCGAGGCGCACGGTCCAACCGAGGCCCGCCTCGTACGGATTGACGCTGTCGTCCATGTCGTTGCCGTAGAGGCGCAGCGCAGCCTCGAGGCGGGTGGCGTCCCGCGCTCCAAGCCCGGCGGGGAGCACCCCTTGGCCGGCTCCGTTTTTCAGAATCGCGTCCCAGACCTCACCGACCAGATCGGCCGACACGAAGATCTCGAAGCCATCCTCGCCCGTGTACCCGGTGCGCGACACGAATGCGCTCACGCCTGCGACCTGACCCGGGCGAAAGCCGAAATATGGGAGGTCGTCAAGGCCCTTCGCGGGCAAGAGCTCTTGAGCCCGCGGACCCTGAAATGCAATCAGCGCCAGCTCGAATGTGCGGTCCTCGATTTCAACCGAGGACGGCGCGTGGCTGCGCATCCACTCGAGATCTCGTTCCCGATTGGCGGCGTTGACGACGACGGTGAACCCATCGTCGCCCCAGTACACGACCAGGTCGTCGAGGATGCCTCCGTGGTCATCGCACATGAGGTTGTACTGCGCGCGCCCGCGGCCGATGCGGGACAGGTCGTTCGTGAGCAGGCTCTGCAGGAAAGCAAGTCCGGCTTCGCCGGTCACCTGGAAGCGACCCATGTGCGAGATGTCGAAGAGCCCGGCGACCTTGCGCACCGCAATGTGCTCCTCGCGTATGGACGTGTATTGCTGAGGCAGCTCCCAGCCGCCGAAGTCCACCATGCGTCCACCGAGGGCGACGTGACGTTCGAAGAGTGGAGTTCTGCGCGCGGCGCTAGCCGTCAAGTTCAGAGCGCTCGTCGTCGTCTTCGAGGACGATGGCCTCGGGGTCGATGAACGCGAGCATCTCTTCGTCGTATCGCAGGCGCGCATCGGCGACCACCTGGGCGACATAGAGCGTCCGCTCGACCGTCCACTCGAGCTTCTCGGCCAGCTCTGCAGCGCTGGGATCACGGTGGAGGATTTCCTTCATGACCAGCGCGGCGCCCTCGTAGTCGGTGGCCGCGGCCACGAGGAGCTCACCCTCGCGGACGGCCGCGGCCTCAGCCGCCAGCGCGGCGTCTATCTGAGCGGCGATGCCGGCCTCGGCGTAAGTGGCGAAGTCCGACTCTCCGCTGTCGGCAAACGTGCGCACGGCGTGGAGCAGGCCGATCGAGCCCTCTTGGACCAGATCGGCCAGGGACAGTGCTTGCTCGCCCCGTGCAGCGGCAAGGCGTATGACCCGGTCAATGTGGCCGGCCACTAGCCGGTCCTGGCTGGTCCGGTCGCCCAGCGCCGCCCTCTTGAGCAGCGTTTCCTCCTCGCTCTTGGTGAGCGGCCCAGCCGATCTGGCCCCGCGCACCAACGCCTGGAGCTCATCGTCGTCCTCGCGGTCGTCGCCGCCAGATCGCTCGTTTGTGTGGGAGAAGGCCGCCATCCGCTTGATTTTACGACGCCTCTGAAGCTGGCTTCCCCGTTCCCGCCTCGGGCAATGTTCCACGTTTTACACAGCCGGCAAGGCGGGGGCCTAGACTCAAAAGATGCGCGCGCGCCACTTGCTGGGAGCCGGAGCGGCCGCTTTGGCGATCTCAGCATTTCTGCCCGCGCCGGCGGCGTCCGCGTCCGTGCCGCGCGTTGAGCAAGCCGACCTCAACGGCGACATCAACACGATCATGGCCGCCTACATGTCCGCCTCTGTGTCGCGAGCCGAGTCCGACCACGCGGATGCCCTCCTGGTCGTGATCAACACCCCGGGCGGCATCTCGACCTCGATGGACGACATCGTCACCAGCCTTTTGAACTCCAAGGTGCCCGTGATCGCCTTCGTTTACCCCAGCGGCGCACGGGCCGCTTCGGCAGGTCTCTTCGTGGCGCAAGCCGCCGACGTCCTGGCCATGGCGCCTGGGACCAACATCGGGTCGGCCCACCCGATCCAGGCGACTGGCGCCGATCTCACCGGTGACCTCGGCAAGAAGGTGCTCAACGACGCCGTGACCAGGGTTCGAAATCTCGCAGCCATGCACGGCCGCAATGCGGACTGGGCCGAGGATGCCGTGCGCAACAGCGTCAACATCAATGCCGAGGACGCGGTTCGCCTCCAAGTTGCCGACCTGGAGGCTGCGGATCCCACCGCTTTGCTGAACGCCGTCGACGGCCGAGTCGTGCCGAGACCCAACGGATCCCTCACTCTGCATACAGCGGGCGGCCAGGTCCAGGACTTTCCGATGCCCTTCTGGATGCTGTTCCTGAATGCGCTCATCGATCCGACGGTCGCGGCGCTCTTGATCCTGCTCGCCGCCTACGGCATCATCACCGAGCTCACGACACCGGGCGCCATCTTGCCGGGTGTAGTGGGCGGGATCGCCGCCGTGCTGGCCATCGTCTCTTTGGCCAACCTACCGGTGAACATCGCGGGAGCCCTGATGATGCTTCTCGCATTCGCGCTCTTCGTCGCCGACCTCAAGGCCAACACGCACGGCATCCTCAGCTTCGGCGGGGTACTTGCGCTATTGCTCGGCATGGCCTTCCTCATCAACACCGGACCGTTCGGCCTTGGCGTCAACCCGATTGCCGTGCTTGCTGCCGCGATTTTCACGACTGGATTCTTCGTGTTCTTCATCCGCAAGGTCTGGGCCGCGCGCCGGCGTCCCGTCACCACCGGCTCCGAGGCCTTGGTGGGCTCCAAGGGCGAGGTCCGCGAGGATCTCGCACCGGAAGGACTAGTCTTTGTGCGCGGAGCGCTCTGGAAGGCAGTCGCTTCGAACGGCCCGATTCATGTGGGGGCCCCGGTCCGCGTGGTGGGTCGCAGAGGCCTGCAGCTTCAGGTCGTCCCCGGCGAAACAGAAGCAAAGAAGGAGGGCGGTTGATGGACGTCGGCACGCTGGTGGTTTTGGGCGTAGTCGTGGTGCTGTTGCTCATCATCGTCTTCTCCAGCCTGCGCATCGCGAACGAATACGAGCGCGGGGTGGTTTTTCGGCTGGGCCGCCTGATCCCGCTCAAAGGCCCAGGTCTGTTCTTCATCATCCCGTTCGGCATCGATCGCCTCGTCAAGATCGACCTCCGCGTGATCACGCTCGAAGTGCCCCCTCAAGAGGTGATCACGAACGACAACGTGACCGCGAAGGTCAATGCCGTCATCTATTTCCAGGTCGTCGATGCGCAGAGAGCCGTCACTCAAGTGCTCAACTACATCAACGCGACCTCCCAGATCGCGCAGACAACGTTGCGAGCCGCACTCGGACAGGCCACGCTGGACGAGCTGCTCGCCAACCGCGAGAAGATCAATCAAAATCTTCAAAAAATCATCGACGAGCAGACCGAGCCCTGGGGGATCAAGGTGGCGGTGGTCGAGATCAAGGATGTCGAGCTGCCTCAGAGCATGCAGCGGGCGATGGCGAAGCAGGCCGAAGCCGAGCGCGAAAAGCGCGCCAAGATCATCAACGCCGACGGTGAGTACCAGGCCTCGCAGACGCTGGCCAACGCGGCCCAGATCATCTCGACGCAGCAGGGCGCCCTTCAGCTCCGTTTCCTGCAGACCCTGGTCGAGATCGGGACCGAGAAGAACACGACGATCGTGTTGCCAATCCCCATCGAGCTGTTCCGGCCGATCCTCGAGGCAACTACATCCAAGCCATCATCACCAGGACCGACCAGCCCCAAGGCGCTGACCCCAACGACCACCGAATCAGGCTGATCGCACCGCCTTCGCTCGACGCCGCCGCCGCCTTCATATCGCTGCTTCTGCCGCTGCCGCTGATCGTCACAGCCAACGCTGTGATCGGCAAGCCGTGGGCGAGTCACGCGTCAGGGATCCTTGCCGGCCTGACCTCCGGGGCAACGTTTCTCTTCGGTGCGCTCATCTTCGCCGGCGTCCTGGGTCCTCCAGCGCCTGGAGCCTCCGCGTCGGGGTTCGCGATAGGCGTCATGGTTACAGCCGGCTTGGCGGCGGTGGTGGCCTCCAATCCGGCGCGCGTACGCGTCGCAGGCGTCCTCCACACGGATCCGGACAACCCCGTCCACACGTTGGCGCTCGTGCTGGGGGTGATCCTGCTCGGCTTGCAGCTTGCGCTCCTCACGTTTGTAGACGTCCTAGCCGCCGACCGAAGCCAGCCGCCATTGACTGTCGGCGATCTGTTCGCGCAGGAATTGCCGTTCCTGATCATCGCGGTCGCCGGCGTCGGCCTCTGGACTCGTCGCAACGCGTTCCAGGCGGCCGACCGACTGGGTGTGGTCAAGCCGGCATGGTGGCAAATCACGCTCGCGCTCGCCGCAGCGGGCGTGTTTTTCGCTTTCAGCCAGGCAGTCGTCTCGTTGAGTCAGGTGCTGACGCCACAGGTCGCGCATAACGTCGACGTCACGACCCAACACGTCTTCAGCGGGCTCAACAATCCAATGGGGATTGCCGCCATCGCGCTGCTGCCGGCAATTTGCGAGGAGGTCCTTTTCCGAGGCGCGCTGCAGCCGAGACTTGGGCTGGTGGTGACCGCGCTCTTGTTCACCTCGATTCATACGCAGTACAGCATTTCGTTCGACACCCTCGCGGTTTTCCTGCTCGCGCTGGGCCTGGGGCTGATTCGGAAATACACGAACACGACCACATCGGCCGTGTGTCACGCGACCTACAACCTGCTCGTCGGCGTCGGAGTGGGCGGCGATGTGGTGGCCTTCGCCATCGCCGCGGAGCTCGCGCTCGTCGTCCCCACGGCGTTCGGGGTGTGGTCGGTGCGGCGTCGCCGCGTAGCAGCGATTTCCAACCCGTGACGGCCCTGTTCTTAACAGGCTGAGTTGCGGGGTTGAGACCGAATTTCTAACTTGTGCCGTATGGTGCGAGGCGGGGGAGGGGCCGCACCGGGACAGGGAGGGCCCCCAAAGGGACGCGGGCGGATTCGACAGAACCACGAGCGATTCGACCACGTTGTCGATCGTTAACACGTGGGCTAGGCAGCCACCGCCTTCCTGGCTACAATCCGCGGTATGGCCCCAGATATAGGATTGGCCTCGAAGGCTGACCCCAAGCTGTTGCCTGCCGCCAAGGCCACCGTCCTTGCGATCGTCAACCAGAAGGGCGGGGTCGGCAAGACCACCACCGCGATCAACCTGGGCGCTGCCCTGGCCGAGCTCGGACACTCCGTGCTGCTGGTCGACCTCGACCCCCAAGCCAACTCGACCTCCGGCCTCGGGTTGGATCCCGATCGGATTCGCAGCACCATCTACCAGCTCCTCGCGGGCGAAACCAGCGTGGAGGAGTCGATGGTGGAAACCACGGTGCCGCACCTCAGGCTCGTGCCTTCGCACATCGACCTCGCCGGCGCGGAGATCGAGCTCGCGTTGCTCAACGGGCGCGAGACCCGGTTGCGCACGGCGCTCGAGTCGGTGCCCGACGGTGTGGATTGCGTGATCATCGACTGCCCGCCCTCGCTGGGACTGCTCACGCTCAATGCGCTGACCGCAGCCACGAGCATGCTCGTCCCCACTCAGTGCGAATATTTCGCGCTCGAGGGATTGCGACACCTTCTCTACACCCACCAGCTCGTGCGCGCCCGCCTCAACCCCAAGCTCGAGATCGCCGGCATCCTGATGACCCAGTTCGACGCGCGCACCACGCTCTCGTGGGACGTTCTCGAGGAGGTGCGGCGCGCGCATCCGACGCACGTGCTGAAAACGATCATTCCGCGCAACGTTCGGATCAGCGAAGCGCCCAGCCATGGCAAGCCTGTGATCCAGTACGACCCCACATCCCGCGGCGCCGCCGCATATCGCGCCCTGGCAAAGGAGTTGTTGGAACGATGACCCCATCACGTATGCGCGGCCTTGGCCGCGGACTCGACGCACTCATCCCGATGTCACGCGATGGCGAGGCGATGGTGCCCCAGATGATCGCGGTCGACCAGATCCGTCCCTCGCATCAACAGGTGCGGTCGCGCTTTGATGCTGAGCCACTGGGAGAGCTCGCGGAATCGATCCGCCAGCACGGCGTGCTGCAACCACTCCTCGTGCGCAGGAGCGCTGACGGCTACGAGCTGATCGCAGGCGAGCGGAGATGGCGTGCGGCACGGCTCGCGGGCGTCAATGCCGTGCCCGCGATAGTGCGCAATGACGCCGGCAATGACGCCCAGCTTGTGCTGGGACTCATCGAGAACCTCCAGCGCGCAGACCTCGACCCCATCGAAGAGGCTCGCGGCCTCAAGCGCCTCACCGAGGAGTTCCACCTCACGCACGATGAGGTCGCGCAGCGAATCGGGAAGCATCGCGTGTCCGTGACCCAATCGCTTCGGCTGCTCGGCGGCTGCGCCGCGGTGCAGTCCTCAGTGGCTGCAGGCGCCATCACCGCCGGTCACGCACGCGCGCTCATCGCGCTGGAGAGCCAGGCGGCCCAGGAGCATGGCCTGAAGGTCGTGATCGCAAAGAGGCTCTCGGTCCGTCAGACGGAGAACTGGGTGCGGACCTACAAGCCGCGTCGCCTACTGCCCAATAACGCGCCGGCGGACCTGCGCAACATCGCGGCCAATGTCGAGGCCAACGTCGGCGTACCGGTGAAGATCACGGGCACCCTCAATCGCGGAAAGATCGAGATTCGCTATTCGAGTCGAGAAGAGCTGGAACGGGTCTGCGCTAAGCTCGTTCCCTAAAACTCATGGCGGTCCCGCAGCAGCCCGCAATCGCGGCTAACCAACCTCGCGCTTCGACCGGCTCCTCGTTTCTGCGGGAGCTGGCCGAAGTTGTCTTGCTCGCGGTCATCCTGTACATCGGGATCAGCTTCGCCGTGCAGACGGTGCACGTGGAAGGCCTGTCGATGTTCGCAACGCTCGACGATAACGATTACCTGATCGCCAACAAGATCGATTACCGCCTCCATGCTCCTCAGCGCGGGGACATCATCATCCTGCGGCCCCCCAACAACAATTCAACGGACTTCATCAAGCGAGTCATCGCCTTGCCCGGCGAGCGACTCCTCATCCGCGACGGATATGTCTACATCAACGGCCACCGGCTCAACGAGCCCTACCTGCCCGAGGCCTGGGTCGTCTTCAACAACTGGCCCACGACGGGCAGCTCCAACGGTTCGGTGATACCTCCCAATCAATATTTCGTCATGGGCGACAACCGCAACAAGTCGCAGGACTCACGCTACTTCGGACCGATCGGGCGCGACCGCATCGACGGCCGCGCGTGGTTCCGCATCTGGCCCTTCGACCATTTTGGTGACATCTACTCGAAGGTGCCCCAGCTCCGCTAGGCCCCCACCGCGGTCCTGAACGCAAGGTCTTTGGCGAAGGGACCGACAACAGCCATCTGGATTGGTGCGCGCAAAACGTCATTGGCGACTCGGCGCACGTCTTCCGCGGTGATGGCGTCGACCAGCGCCACCTCTTCTTCAATCGTCTTGATCGCTCCGAACAGCAGCTCCTGGTATGCGAGCCAGAACGACACCCCGTTGGTGCTCTCGAGCTCCAGGCGCAGTCTGCCCTTGGTGAATTCCTTCGCCCGCACAAGCTCCTCCTCGCCCAGATCGTGATCGCACAGGTTTTGCAGCTCGGCGACGACCGCGTCAACCGCGCCGACCGCCTGCTTCGGATCCACCCCGAGATAGACGCCCAACAGCCCGGTATCTCGATGCTTCTGGGTGAAGCTGTGCACGTCGTACGCGAGGCCCAGCCTTTCGCGGATGTTCAGGAACAATCGTGAGCTCATGCCCTCGCCGAGCACGGTGTTCAGGAGGTCGAGCACGAATCGATCGGCATGAAAGTAGTTGAACGCGCGCACGCCCAGGCAGATGTGCGCCTGCTCCGTCTTCCGCCGGCGCATCAGCACACGCGCGCCAAGCAATGGCTCCGGCGGCATTGGGATCAGCTGCCCATCCGGTTCGGGCGGAAGCGCAAGGCGCCCGCGCACCGCCTCGAGAATCTCGTCATCGTCGAACGCACCGGCCGCGCCGATGACGAGGTTCGGCAGCCGGTAGTGCGCGTCGGCATATTCGAGGATGTCGTCTCGCGTGAGTCGGGCGACCGATTGCTTCGTGCCGGCGATGTCTCGGCCGAGCGGATGGTCGGGCCACATGATCTCCTCGAAAAGGTTCTGCACCAGGTCCTGCGGCTGGTCCTGGTACATGCCGAGCTCCTCCAGGATCACCGACCGTTCACGCTCGACGTCCGCGGGCGCGAGCTTGGAGTTGGAGACGATGTCGACCAACACATCGAGCCCGAGCTCGACGTGCTCGGCCGGCACACGCGTCCAGTAGGCGGTCAGCTCCTTGTCGGTGGAGGCGTTGATGAAACCGCCGACACCCTCGATCGCGTCCGCGATCTCCTTAGAGGTCGGCCTTTTCTGGGTGCCTTTGAAGAAGAGATGCTCGATGAAGTGGGAGACGCCCGCATGGCGTTCGTCCTCGAGCCTCGAGCCGCCGGCAAACAGGAAAACGAGGCTGGCGGAAAGCCGCTCGGGCATGGCCGCGGTGACCAGTTTCGCGCCCCCGGCCAGCCCATGAACTCGGTGGAGAGCCATGGGACCAGCAATTTTATCGGACGCCCCGAAAAGACGAATCTTGCGGCTAGTCCTCGCTCCAGCTCTCCCCGAGCGCGCCGAGCGCCGCGTAAAGCGTCATGGCCACGAAGTCGGCGGGCATGCCGTCTGAAGTAGCGTCGAGCGCCTCACCGAGGTACTTCCGCACATTTGATCCCTGCTCGATCTCACGCAGCTCCAGGCAGTCCCGGATCGCTTCCGCGATCTCGGTCGGAGTGAGGTCTTCGTCGCCCGCTCCGTCCGCGACGGCGTTGACCAATGCGATCGCCTTCCGGATCCGCTGCGCCGCGGGCCGGCCGCCGGGCATGGATCAGTTGCTCGCGGGCTTGCGGGGTCCGACCACCACTCTGCGATCGGGCTCCTCGCCGATGCTCGAGCTGCCCACGTCGGGATCGTCCTGAAGGGCAAGGTGGATGGCACGCCGCTCAAACGCCTGCATCGCGTCGAGGGTGATCGCGTCGCCCGTCATCTTCACCTGGCGCGCCGCGCGCAGGGCAATCTCGCGCACCGTGTGTTCGCGCCTCTGTCGGTAGCGCTCGACGTCGACGATCACGCGCTCACCCTCCGCGAGGTTCTTGCCGAGCATGACGTTGGTCACGGACTGCAAGGCACGCAGGGTCTCACCACGCCAGCCGATCAGCCCGCCCAGGTCGCGGCCGCTGATATCGAGCGTGATCGGGTCGGTGCCCGTACGGACGGTGACTTGCGCGCGGACGCCCATGTGCTTGAGCAGCCCTTCGACCAACGCCCGCGCAGCTTCGGCTTTGCCGTTGGCGGGCGACGCCGCTCCTGCCGGCGCAGTCGCCTGATCGATCGCAACGACCTCCACCACCGTCTCGTCGGGACCTTCGCTGATCACTCGCACGTCCACGTTCCGACGGCTTTCACCGAGCTCGATCAAAGCCGCGTCGACGGCTTCATCGAGGGTGCGGCCACGGCCCTCAGCCGATCTCATCGCGCCTCCACCCCTTCGCTCATCTCTTCTCTCACCATTTCCCTCACTTCCTGCGCCTCCTCGACCCGGCTCCCGGTTGCGGAGACGGCTTGAGCCCGGGCTTGGATCCGTTCTTCGGACCGCCCCCGCCCTTAGGCGCGACGGCCAGCACCGGCCCACCCCCATCTCGTCTCGGCAGAAGGCTTCCCCACCCGACTACGAAGTACTGAAGAATGATACTGACCACGTTGCCGACAAACCAGTAGAGCCCGAGCCCGGCTGGAACCTGCAGGGCGAAGACCCCGATCATCACCGGAGACAGCCACACCATCGTCCGCTGCATCGATTGGGTCTGGAGCTCCTGCTCCGTCGGGTTGGGCGGAGGTGGCTGCTGCAGCATCTTCGACTGGATGAATGTCGTGATCGCCGCCAGCAGTGGGAAAATCGCGTAGCCGAGTATCGGAACCGGCAGCGTGAAGCCGACCAGGTGCAGAACGAAAATGGCGTGCTGAGCCGCGCTGTCGTTCAGGTTGGGCACGAAGACGAACGGCGCGGCCGAGTGGGCGCTCTTGGCAAACCCCTGGAACACGTAATAGAGCGCGGTCAGGATCGGGATCTGGACGATCAACGGCAGACAGCCGACTAGCCCGCCGAGCGGGTTGACGCCATGCTCCTGGTAGAGCTTCATCATCTCCGTGTTCAGCTTCTGCGGTTCCTTCTTGAACTTCTTGCGCAGGTCGGCGACCTGGGGCGCCAACTTGCGCTGCTCGGCCATCGTCTTGCGCTGCGTGGTGAGCTGGAAATATGTGAGGGGCGACAGCAGCGCCCTGATGATGATCGTCAGGATGATGATCGCCACGCCGTAGGCACCGATGGTCTCCGCGAGTGGAACCGTCTGCAGGTTCACGTACAGGAAGTTCAGGAACCACGCGATTGGTTCCTTCACCACCGCGCTCCACAGGTGCACGACGGGCAGGAAAACGTCGAAGAGGGTTCTCAGATCGATGTCAGCGACTCCAGGTGGCGATCAGGCGGATCAAGGAACAGGATCGTAGCCGCCCTTGGCGAACGGATGGCAGCGCGCGATGCGCGCCGCCCCCATCCAGCCCCCTCGAAACCACCCGTATTTCTCGACTGCTTCATATGTGTATTGCGAGCAAGACGGGTAGTAGCGGCACGAAGGCGGAAGGAGCTTCGAAAAAGAATGTTGGTAACCGCGGATCATGGCCAGCAGGATCGTCGTCATGGCTTGAGCTTCGAAAGCCTGACTGCCGTCTGCTCGGTCTCCGCCTGCAGGTCGGCAAAGGGCACCTCCAGCGCGGCGGGGCGGGCGATCAGGACCACGTCATATCGTATTCCCAGTCCATGTAGCGGCGAATCAGGTCCCAGAAGCCGATCTCGCGCGGCCTCACGGATTCGGCGTCGTGCGCGGTTGCGGTCCACCGAGCCTTTGACATTGCGGCTGACCGTCACGCCAACGCGGCTCTCATCAGCCTCGCGAGGCACCGCAAAAGCGACGAGCGTCCGCCCCGTATAGACGCGCCTGCCCCCGATCGCGGCCTGAAATTCAGACTGCCGGCGGAGCCGAAAACGCCGCTTCACGCAGGATCGAAACCGGCTACGGAGTCAGGCGGTGGCGCCCCTTGCGACGGCGGTTCTGGATCAGTCTGACGCCGCCCTTTGTGGACATGCGGCGGAGAAAGCCGTGCACCCGCCGGCGGTAGCGCTTCTTGGGCTGATAGGTTCGCTTGATGGAGAAATCCTCTCTTGCCTGGAGGCTGATGGAACCGCGGTAGTGTAGCCGACCCCGGCTCCTCGATCCATGATACCGCCCGTATCACTTCATCCATTGGCATCGGGCCTTGCGGCACCCACAGGCCTTTGTTACAATCCCGGCCCGGAAGCAGGTTGGATCGGGTCGACCGAACCAACTCAGTACAAGTCACGCAAACCCGACTCATATGTGAGTCCAATTGGTGCCAATCTAAAGTCACAACACCGCTTCCAGATGTCGGAACAGACCGGATGTTGGATTTCGAACAGGTCGGCACCGCCAGCCTGTGGAAATCTCGCCCGCTCTTTTCCACAGGCGCCGATAATACGAAGCCGGTCAACGCTGGGCTTCGATTGAAGTAGTGCTCGCCAGCACGTAATTCAGGGACTGCTTCGCGAGCAAGGGAGCAGGAGGAGATGAGCGGTGAACTTAATCCCAGGTTGTCCACAGCATTTGCAAAAGCCGGCGGCGAGTTGCCCCCAGCCGGTCGGAGGCCGGCAAGACGGTCGTGAGACTGTCTCGGCGGCGCAAGGAACGGCGTGAGGTGAACCAAGACCAGATCTGGTCGCAAGTCCAGGAGGAGCTGCGCTTCCAGCTCGCCAAGCGAACCTACGACATGTGGCTGAAGAACACGTCAGTGGTGTCGGCCGACGGCAACACGTTCCGAATCGGCGTGCCCAGCAAGCTCGCCAAGGATTGGCTGGAGGACCGCTTCTCAGGACTGATCCAGGAAACCCTCCAGGCCGTGACCGGCTCGGAGGTCGACATCGACTTCGTCATCTCTCCCAGCGGGCACCGGCCGCCCCTCATGGCCGCGGATGGCGACTTCGCGGTCAACGGCGCCAACGGACACGGACATGAGAACGGGGTCGAGGGGCCTGCGGATGGTCCCATCGTCACGCCCTCCGAGCTCAACGTTCGATTCAAGTTCTCATCGTTCGTGGTCGGGCACAACTCGCAGTTCGCGC
>WNFF01007245.1_pt1 | contig 15078 bp, 14 predicted proteins | sample 5400441 | NCBI WGS metagenome assembly WNFF01 (sample SAMN13153345, study PRJNA577476) | soil metagenome | isolation source: 120 cm saprolite under Douglas fir tree site 2 hole 3 replicate 1 | place: USA:California | collected 2015-04-18 | reverse complement strand
CCGCGGGAAAAACATATTGATCGAGCGACACACGATCGCGGAAACGGCAAAGCATTTTGAGAAGAGCGAAGATGAAGTGCGGGCTTCGCTGAAAAAGAGCCGCGACATCTTATGCGCGATTCGTGCGAAACGGCCGCGGCCGCATCTCGATGACAAGATCATCACGGCTTGGAACGGACTGATGATTTCGGCTTACGCCCGCGCCGCACAAGTGCTGGATGATTCGGCTTATCTCGACTCCGCATCGCGCGCCGCGAACTTCCTTCGCGCGCAATTGTATGACGCGTCCCGCAAAACGCTGCTGCGCAATTTCCGCGAAGGGAAAGGAACGGTCGAAGGCTTTGCGGAAGATTACGCATTCTTCATTCAGGGCCTGCTTGATCTGTATGAGGCATCGTTTGATGTGGGCTGGCTCAAGCTCGCGATTGAGCTCCAGGCAACGCAAGACCGGCTCTTTTTCGACGCGAAAAATAGTGGCTACTTCAGCACGACCGGCAGTGACAAAAGCGTTCTGCTCCGGATGAAAGAAGATAACGACGGCGCCGAACCGTCGCCCAATTCCGTCGCTGCGCGCAATTTGCTGCGCCTGGCGCAAATTCGCGATGCCAGGGAATGGCGGGAAAGGGCGGAGAAAACGATCCACGCTTTTTCACCCGTTCTCGGCCGGATGCCGACAGCCATGCCGCAGATACTGGTCGCGCTCGATTACTCGTTAGGCAAACCGCGCCAAATCGTGATCGCCGGGGAAAAAGATGCCAATGATACCAAGGCGCTGCTACAGGAAGTGCGTCGCCATTATCTTCCGGATACGGTTTTGTTGCTGGCTGATGAAGACGAAGGACAGAAATATCTCGGCGAAAAGCTCGAAGCGATTCGAGCGATGAAAAAAGTGGACGGCAAAGCGGCCGCCTACGTTTGTGAGAATTTTATGTGCCAGGCGCCGGTCACGATTGCGGGCTCGTTAGGAAAAGTGCTCTCGCGCTGAATCCGTGGCACACGCAGGCCAGCGCAACTACTCGCTGCTTTCGCCGCCGTTCTCGAATTTCGCGGTGGCCATGGGCAATCTTTTCTTGCGCCGCAACCGCATCCAATTGTTCCAGGTTTTGCGCAGGCTGTCCTTCGGCGTCATGTAATGCTGATTTAGCTCAGTGCCCCTGACGATCTGCTCGAGAATTCCTTTCACCGACAAATCATCGGCATTCACAATTGTGTAAGCGGTCCCGACCGCTGCGTAGTGGTGCGCATCGCTCGCCGCGGTCATCGGTAGTTTGCGCAGCTGCGCGTACTTAAAAGCGTAACGGTTGTAACGTCGCAAGGTGGTGGCGGCATTAAAAACTTCGATCGCATCGACCGGCAGCGCCTCGAGTGTGCTGAAACGAATCCCAGCGCGAAACAAATCATAAGGATGCGGCGGGATCGCGAGGCCGCCGCGATCATGGATGAGCTCGCAGACTTCGCGCGCAGGTCTTCCTTTCAAGTTAGGAAGTGTGACACCGATGCCGAGCAGGTGTCCCTCGATCGTCGTCACCTCGACTCCGGGAATAATCAAGAAGTCGTCGACCGCTTTGCCATCTTCGCGCATCAAACCTTGATCGAGCAGATAGGAGATGGCGTCGCAGGTATTGTGGTCGGTGATGGCAAGAGCATGCAGTCCCTTCGCCCGCGCCGCGGCGATTAACTCCTCCGGACTAGAAACCCCGTCGCCCGAAAAGAAAGAATGCGTGTGCAGGTCGATCTTGAAGGACATGGCGTCGAGGCTAGTTTGGACTGACCGAAATGCAAAGCGTCGGTTTTAAGGAATGGGCGGTGGTCTGCCAGGCATTAGGCAACGGCAGACAGAGCATCATCTTGCGCAAGGGCGGGATTGCAGAAGGACGCGACGGCTTTGCTTTTCGTCATCGTGAGTTTTTTCTTTTCCCCACCTATTTTCATGAACAGGTGGGAAAGACGCGACTGCATGATGTCATGTTTTCGGAACCGCCCAAGGAGCAGATCGAGATTCGATTTTTTGCGAAAGTGGAATCTGAGAAGTTGATTACTGCGTGGGAAACCGTCGACGCACTGGAGCCGTTCCATATTTTGCACACTTCGGTAGTCCGCGAGCGATTCAATTACAAAGAGAGAGCGCGACTTCATATTGCCTTTGTGCGCGTGTTCAGGCTCGATCCGACCTGGGTTTTGCCTAACGAGAAATCATTCGGCGGCTGCCGTTCCTGGGTGCAGCTGCCCGAACATCCGCCTGCGATCCGTTTCGAGACGGTTGTTTCTGATGCCGAGCACCAGCAACGCATCCAGCTTTTCGCAAACCGAATCAATTCTCAAACACGAATAGCGGTCGGGTAGCGCGCGCGCGCGTCTCGCGGAACAGATTATTATGACGCTTTTGGCGCGTGGTTTGTCGTGGCGGACGAGACGTTCGCCACGGCGCGCGAGACGCGCGCCCTACCCGGATGGAATTCAACTCAGCGCTTCGACGAGAAAGCCAGGCGCGGGTTCTTTTTGATGGCTTTTAAACTGCATGTCGTAAAGTCGCCGATAATAACCGGATTTATCGAGCAACTCGGCGTGCGTTCCAATTTCTTTGATGCGGCCTATGTCCATCACTACGATTTGGTCGGCCGATAGAATTGTGGAAAGACGGTGGGCAATTGCGATGACCGTTTTACCCGCGGCGAGCCGTTCGAGCGCGAGTTGAATCTGCTTTTCCGATTCGGAGTCCAGCGCAGAAGTCGCTTCGTCGAGCAAAAGAATTGGCGCGTTTTTCAAAAGCGCACGCGCGATCGCGAGCCGCTGTTGTTGGCCGCCGGAAAGCAAACAACCCTTGTCACCAATCACCGTCTGATAGCCTTGCGGCTGGGCCATGATGAAATCATGCGCATACGCAGTCCGCGCCGCCGCATAAACTTCCTCCTCACTCGCATCGAGTCGGCCGAACTGGATGTTTTTGAAAATCGTATCGTGAAAGAGAAATGTTTCCTGGGTGACGAGTCCTATTTGCTCACGGACGGACCGCTGCGTGATCTTGCGTAAATCATAGCCATCGATGCGAACCGAGCCCGCGCTTGGATCATACAAACGCAGGATCAGCGACAGAATCGTTGACTTGCCCGCCCCGCTCGCACCGACCAGCGCGTAAGTTTTGCCGGGTTCGATGCGCAAGCTAAGATCCTTTACCGCATCGCTCACGCCGCCGGCATAGCGAAACGTGACATTCTGAAATTCCACTGCACCGCTTGATTGCGGAAGCGGCACCGCATCAGGCGAATCTTGCACGGTTGGTTTCGAATCGAGGATGGCGAAGATTTGCGTGGTTGCCGCGATGGAGCGCTGCATCACGATATGGATGCGGCTGAGGGTTTTCACTGGATCGTAGAGAATGAAGATTCCGGTGATCAGACCAAAGAAGCGGCCGGCGCTGAGATTCGCCGCGTAGACGTAGACCAAGGCGAAGCCGACGCCGATGGCGGCGATTGTTTCCACGAGCGGGCTGACCGCTTCCATCGACTTGATCAGGCGCATCGCGGCGGAGAACTGCAACTGATTGCTACGCCGGAACGATTTTTCCTGATGCTCCTCGCGCGTGAACGATTTGATGACGCGGATACCGGCAAATGTCTCCTGCATCGTGACTACCATCTCCCCCATGTCTTCATTCTCGCTCTGCACGGCTTTGCGCGCTCGCTTTCCATAAATCCGGATCGGCAACAGACAGATCGGAAAAAGAATCAGCGTCACGAGGGTGAATTTCCAATCCATGTAGAGAAGCATCGCCACTCCGCCAAGGATCGTGACGGGTTGTTTGAAAACATCGCTGCTCACGCTGGTTAAGGCTGTCTGCATGCCGCGCGTATCGTTCGTGATGCGCGACATAAGAAGACCGGAGCGCATCCGATTAAAAAAATCCATCGACTGCCGCACCATCTTGCTGAAGAGCTGGATGCGAATGTCGGAAACGACTTTGTTGCTCACCCAATTCATGTAGTAACTGTTAGCGAAAGAGCAGAGGCTGCGCACCGTCATGACCGCCGGAATGGCGAGACAGGTCAGAACAATCGAATTGATTTTTGGGCCGGCGTTCAGCATGTCGGGATGCGCCTTCAGTGCCATCGGGCTGGGGGCGGCGCCGTGAAAAATGAAACTGGTGACGCTCGCCATCACGAGCGGGAGGAACGAAGTAACCACGCCGTAGGCAAAACCGAAGGAGAGGCCGAGAACGAAACGCCCCTTGTATGGCCTCACATAGGAAAACAAACGACGATACGGGCCGAAGGCGGCGCGTAACGTTTGCCAAAAGGTAAGCTTGTTCTTCACAGGTTTCGGGGGCACGCTCATGAAACGGACACTGGCGGAGCCGACAGCAGCGCTTCCATAGCATCGATCACCTGTTGCGTCGAGATTTCGTTCATGGACGTGCGGCGTTGATCGGGTGAAAATTCGGTCAGCGGTTTGTCGTGACCGGCTTGCAAGATCACGGCGGGACTAAAGCGCGGCCGCCAATGAAAAGCATTTGTCGGTCCGTATAAAACAATCTGTGGCGTGTCCATGGCTGCCGCCAGGTGCGTCGGTGCAGAATCAACACCGACGAGCAGCCGCGCTTTGGCGATCAATGCCGTCAACGTGAGCAAATCCGTTCTCCCAGAAACATCGACCACTGGATACCGCAGGTGTTTTTTGATTTCGGCGATGTGTGATTGTTCGACCGCAGTCTTGCCACTCGTCAAGACACATGCGACGCCGTGCTCGTTACAGCTGTGATTCATCACCGCAGCCCATCATTCTGGTTCCCAAAACTTTTCCGGACGCGTGGAGCCGGGATGAAAAATCACGAACGGCGTATCAATCTTTGCGGAAGATAAGATGTCATCAGCGCGGCGGATTGCGTCGGTTGGCAGATCGAGGTTGATCGCACCGGATGCATGATGAATTCCGAGTGGCTTCAGAAAAGCGAGATGATGATCAACAGTATGGGAATCGCGAACGGATGAATCGATGAATTGATTGTAAATAAGCGGTCGCCATTTTGATCGCAGTTTGGTCCGCTCGTACGTGATTTTCTTCTTTGCGTTGGAAAAAAACGCCATCAGCGCGGAACGATCCGTTCGCGTGAGGTCGAGGCAGTAATCGTAACCAGTGCTCAGGACCACTAGCCAATCCGAGGCATGGCGCCAGCTACCCCTACCGATCAAGAATCGATCGACGCCGCGAATCGCGGGCGTCAAATCGCGGCACGAGCTCGAAATTGCGAGATGGATTGTTGCGTGCGGAAATTTTTCGCGCAACGCCGCGATCACCGGCACGGTCAGAATCAGATCGCCAATGCGCTTAAGCTGGATGAGCAGAATCTTCAGCGAACAACGCCCGTTGTAGCAGCGGCCTCTGACCGTCGCCAGAATTCCGAAAAGAATGCGGCGCTCATCGCGCCATCGTCATCGCCAGCTCGTAAGCGCCCAGCAGACGCTCGCGGAAATGGTCCCAGGTAAAATTTTCAACGACTCGTCGGCGTGCTGTCACGCTCATCCGCGCCACGATTTCCGGATGGTCATACAAATGTCGAATCGCAGCGGCCAGCGCGTCGACATTCCCTGGCGGGATGATGATTCCTTCCACGCCATCAACGACCACGTCACCTGATTCGCGCGTCGTGATCTGGGGCAGACCGCATGCCGCTGCTTCATAAGTGACTTTGGCGCTCCCTTCGCATTGCGACGGGAAAACGTGGATTGTGCTTTGGCTCAGATACTTTTCCGGCTCGGACGCGAAGCCAATCACGCGAATGTTGTCGCGCCAGAACTTCTTCAGATGCGGCTTTGCTTCATCATGCACAGAACCAACCAGCCAGAGCTCGGCCTTTTTCAGAGCGAGCCGATCCCAGGCTTCGAGCAAATGATGAATGCCTTTGCGTTCAATTAGCGCGCCGGAAAAAATCGCGCGAAACACGTTCGGCCGCTGCCCGGGCTTAAAGCGGTCGACGTCGACTCCGCGCCACTGCCGATGAACCGGCAGGGCCGAAGGTGCCGATGCGACCGGTTGATGGCGCTGCACCTTTCCCCGATCGCGATGCCATGTTGGTATCTCCACGACGGACGGAATGCCAAGTTTCCGCGCGGTCCGCAGCGATTGCAGACAATCGCCCGACCAGCTGTGAAATAAATCGTAACGGCCAGTCGCAAGCTGCCGCGCCGTGAGCCAATCGAGATATCTTTTTTTTGCGCCGTAATAGTACGGACTGTCGAGAAATGACAGCAGACGCACCGGGTGCCAGCGCAGTGAATGAATGAGGGAAGCGGGAATTTCCTGTTGCCGATTATCGTAAGCGATCGCCTTGCCGAGGAACCCACCGCGGTATGAAGCGCGCAGAGTTTCAAAAGCGTCGGTGTCCAATCCCGAACCGCCGACTCGGGCGAAAATCGAGTAGAGCAAGCTGTGCGGCAAGACATTCTGCGCCGCAGTCGCAGTCGGTGTGCGAATCGGAGCATTTAAGGTTTCGCCGGGCATTGGATTACAATTATTGTGACGAATGTCGGCAAGTAAAGCGCGAACACTGCCGCGCCGCGATGACCAAAGATAAAGTCACGATTGGATTTGTTCGCCGCGGTTTTTCTGCGAGTGGCGGCGCCGAAAATTATCTGAAGCGTCTGGCAGCAGGCGTCGCCGCCGCCGGTTACGAAGCGCACCTTTTCACCAGCGAGGATTGGCCCGCTTCTGAGTGGAACTTTGGCTTAATTACGCGTCTGCGCGCAAGGTCGCCGGTTGCCTTTGCGGACCGGATCGAGGCGGCGCGTTTGGAGAAACGTTGCCATCTCCTTGTTAGTCTGGAGCGAATTTGGCGTTGCGATGTTTATCGCGCGGGCGATGGCGTTCATCGCGCCTGGCTTCAACATCGTCGCAAGATGTTGACGCCCTTGCGGCAATTAACCGCCGGTTTCCACCGCAAACATCGCGATATTGTTCGTCTCGAAGAAGCATTATTTCGCGATCGGGCGGCTGGGCGCGTGATCGCAAATTCGCGGATGGTGAAGAACGAAATCGCCGCGTTCTACAATTATCCGCCGGAAAAAATTGAACTGATTTACAACGGCGTTCCTCTGGATGCTTTCCGGCCGTCGACGGAACTCCGCGCCGCACAGCGCTCACTTCTCGGTTTAAGTGAGCACGATATCGCGCTGCTTTTTGTGGGCTCCGGTTGGGAACGAAAAGGTTTGCGCCAGGCAGTGCAGGCGCTCGAGGCGTGCAGCGCTCCGCGATTGCAATTATTCGTAGCCGGACGCGGAAATGAGCGCGAATTTCGCGCGCGTGGTGTCCATTTTTGCGGCGTTGTTCGTGATATGCCTGCACTTTACGCCGCGGCTGATATTTTTGTCCTGCCAACGTTCTACGATCCATTTTCCAACGCTTGTTTGGAAGCGCTCGCCGCGGGCCTGCCGGTGATCACGACACGAGCGAACGGGTTCCACGAAATTATCGAGCAAGGTGTGCACGGTGCGATTATTGATGAAGCCTCCGACGTGGAGGCAATCGCGCGCGCAATTAAATTTTGGTCTCAACCAGCGCGACGCAAAGAGGCGCGGCCTGCGATTTTGGAGCGAGCCAGTCAGTTCGACATTTCGAAGAATGTCGACCGAACACTCGCTGTCTTACTTCAAGAAGCAGCGGCGAGCGCAGATGCCGCATCGGGAAAAATGCGGAAGACTTGATCGAGTCGGGCGATTTCGAAAATTGGCCGCACGTTTTCCTGCAAACCGGCCAGCGCAAACTTGCCGCCGTAAGCTTCCACGTTCTGCATCCCTTCGATTAAAACCGCCAATCCCGAGCTGTCGATGTAGCTCACTTTGGAAAGATCAACCACGAGTTGTTTCGGTTTCGCGTCGAGCAGCGCCGCGATTGAAGCCGAAATGCGCGGCGAAACGTGAAGATCGATTTCGCCTTCGAGCGGCAGGACTTCCGACTGTTTAATTTCTGCCATTTCGCGCAACGGTTCGTGGAAGATGTCACTCTTCGGCTAATCGTCAATCGTCACCAGTCGAGCGTGGCGATCGCTTCATCGACTTGAGAGAGATCGTCGAACAAGAAATCCGGCTGAGCCTGCGCGAGCCTTTCTCGCGACCATGATCCGGTCGCCACCGCGATTGTGCGCGCACCGATCGCCTTGCCGCATGCAATGTCGTGTTCGGTATCACCGATGACATCAATACGGCGTCCTTCGAATCGCCGGCCGCTATGCTCCAGTGCGCGCGCGCGTGCCACCAAACCAAGTTCGTTTCGGTCGTGATGATCGTCGGCGAAGGCGCCGAACCTGAAAAACTGCCAAAGTCCGTAATATTCCAGCTTTAATTTCGCGCCGCGGCGAACGTTTCCAGTCAAAAGTCCCAGGAGATGATTCGAGTCGGAGTGCAAGCGCGGCAGAATTTCTGCGATGCCGGGGAGAACGCGCCCTTGGATTTCGGGCAACAGGTTGCGCAGACGCTCGACATACTCATCGAGAAACGCGGCGATATTCTCGCTTGTCGGCTCGATCCCGTACTTTTGCAAAATGCGCGCGACGATTCCGGAATCCGTGCGGCCAGCAATCTCAATGTCGTGCAAATCGTCATCCACGCCGTATCGGTTTTTGATGACCAATTGCAACGCTCGCGTGCCGGCGCCTCCGGTATTGATCAGAGTGCAATCGATATCGAAAAGAACGAGACGGCCTTTTTGCATTTATGAATTGTAATCTCAGATCGCAGATCCGACCGTCGCTGAGATAATGCGACGCTCAGAGAGCGCCGCTACAGTGGCGGGCGCATAAGCAGCACGGCAATCATGCTGCCGAGGAAAGTGAGCAATGCCATCGCGGCCGCGAGCAAAACCACAAGACGCGTTGGATCGTTCGCGTTTTTTCGATTCGGAAATGGCGAGGCGTTCGCAAAATCGGCGGGGCTTGCGCTCGCTTCCGCCAGCTTCGCTTCGATTGGAGCAATTTCCGGCAGCGGCAGAGTGGCGCCGCTGGCGTCCGCCGCGAAGCGCGCTTCTACTTTCCCGAACCAAATGCGATCGCCGATACGCAGCGTAACTTCGGCTATTGCCTCGCCGTTGACTCGCGTGCCGTTTGTCGAATTCAAATCTTTCAACCGATACGCTTCACCGGAGCGAAGCAGTTGCGCATGCCGTCCCGATACGGACTGATCTTCGATTTGAATCATATTATCGGAGGCGCGACCGAGCGTAATTAAATCCTCGTTCATCTCGTGAATCGCTTTCCCACCGCTTTCCGTTGTCACAATTAGTCTTGGCATTTTTTTGGAGGTCGGTGGTGATTGGCGGACGTAAAAAACAAGATAGCGCAAGCCTCGCGCGAGCGAAATATGAAAGAGAAGTGCGACGCTTGTGCTACTTCCACTGCGCCCGCATAGTGGCGCTTTCATGGCAATCGAGCTGACTCGAAATTTTTGCATCATCGCACACATCGATCACGGCAAGACGACCTTGTCGGATCGTTTGCTGGAGCGGACCGGGACGATTCACGAGCGCGAAAAGCAGGACCAGCTTCTGGATTCGATGGATCTGGAGCGCGAACGCGGGATCACGATCAAAGCGCATCCCGTGACGATGCGTTACACGAGCAAGTCGGGAAAAAATTACCGGCTCAATCTACTCGACACGCCGGGGCATGTTGATTTTGCCTATGAAGTTTCACGATCGCTCGCGGCATGCGAAGGCGCACTTTTGATCGTCGACGCGGCGCAGGGGGTTGAAGCCCAAACGGTCGCAAACGTGCATCTCGCCCATAAACAAGGGCTAACGATCGTGCCGATCATCAACAAGATCGATTTGCCGAACGCCGACGTTCCCGCGGTTCAGAAACAGCTTGAAGAAATTCTCGCGATCCCCGCAGAGGAAGCGATTGAAGCGAGCGCCAAAATGGGCATCGGCATCGAAGAAATTCTGGAGGCGATCGTGCATCGGATTCCGCCGCCGCAGACACCGGCTGACGAAATATTGCGCGGACTCGTTTTCGATTCTGTCTTCGATGTCTATCGCGGTGTCGTCGCCTACGTGCGTGTTTTCTCGGGCAAAATGGCGCCGGACCAAGCGGTCAGGTTTATGAACAACGAAGCGCGCTACGAGATCAAGGAAGTCGGGGTCTTTACGCCGAAAATGTTTACGCAGCCGAAACTCGAGGCGGGCGATGTCGGTTACTTTATCGCCAACATCAAGAGCACGGCGGAGATCAAAATCGGCGATACGATTACCGACCAGCGCAATCCAGCGCGCGAACCTCTCCCTGGATTTCAGGAAATTCATCCGATGGTCTTCAGCGGAATTTATCCCATCAATACCGGCGACTTTGAGCATCTCAAAACGGCGATCGGCAAGTTGCGATTGAATGATTCAGCGTTCGTTTATCAGCCGGAAAGTTCGGTCGCGCTCGGCTTTGGCTTTCGCTGCGGCTTTCTTGGCTTGCTTCACATGGAAATCATTCAGGAACGGCTGCGGCGTGAGTACGACATGGACATCATCGCTACGTCGCCGAGCGTGGTTTACGAAATCCGAACTACGCGCGGTGAAACGCTGCTCATCGATAATCCCGCGCACCTGCCCGATCCGAGCGCGATCGAGGAAATCCGCGAGCCGATCGTCAAAGCTTATGTTCTGTGCCCGAACGAAAACATCGGTGACATTTTGCAGCTCATTCTCGAAAAACGTGGCTTGATGGATCACACCGAATCGCTCGATACGCGCCGCGTGATGTTGCATTGCGAATTGCCGCTGAATGAAATCCTGGTCGATTTTAATGACAAGATTAAGAGCATCACTCGCGGTTATGGCTCGATGGATTATGAGCATGCCGGTTATCGCGCCGCCAAACTCGTCAAGCTCGACCTGCTCGTGAATGGAGAACCGGTGGATGCGTTCTCCACCATTGTGCATCGTGATCGGGCCGAGGCGCGCGGCCGGCAATTGGCGGCGAAGTTAAAGGAGGTGATTCCACGTCAACTTTATCAGGTTGCGATTCAGGCGGCGATCGGCGGAAAAATCATCGCGCGCGAAAGCGTTTCCGCGCTCCGCAAAAATGTCACTGCAAAATGTTACGGCGGTGATATCACCCGTAAGCGCAAACTTCTGGAGAAACAAAAGGAAGGCAAAAAGCGGATGAAGAGCATCGGAAAAATAAACATCCCGCAGGAAGCATTCATCGAAGTGCTAAAGGCGCAATAACTCGTTAGGCTGCAATCGCATGTTCGCACCGCGATATATTAAGCACGGCAAATTGCTCCTGCGGCACGCGCAGAAATATCTGCGCTACAAGTCGGACGTGCTGCACGATTCCGACCGCCAGGCGATCGCTTCGCGCATGGCGGCGCTGGAATCGGCCCTGCGTGAACGCAACCGGGAGCGGATCGAAGCGGAAGCCGAAGCGCTCGACGAAAAGCTGGCCAAAATGTCGCCGACGACGTGGGAATCGCATTGGCGGGAAAATTGCGAAGTCATTCTCGTCGCGATCGTGGTGGCGGTCGGTATTCGCTCGTATTTTTTGCAGCCGTTCAAAATTCCCACCGGATCAATGCAGCCCACCCTCAATGGAATTATCGGTCATCCCACGACCGCGCCGGCGCCTAATCTTCTGCGCCAGATCGGAGAGTATTTCATTCTTGGTCGCAATTACATCAACGTCGTTTCCGCGGAGGAGGATGAGATTCAACAGATCATTCCGAAAAAATTCGCGTTCTTTTTCACCTTCTCGCGCATCATTTGTCGCCACCAAACTTTTTTGGTTTACGCGCCGCCCGAGACATTGCGATCCGATTTCCACGTGATGCCGGGTAATGTTTATCATCGCGGCGATATCATCGCACGCGGCGCGGTGGACACGGGCGATCAGGTTTTTGTCGATAAGTTGAGCTATAATTTTGTGAAGCCGCATCATGGCGACGTGTTTGTTTTCAGGACCAACCACATCTTCGGAATTCCGGATGATCCGGAGACCGGCGCACCATTTTTTATTAAACGGTTAGCGGGAGTTCCGGGCGACATGCTGCGGGTTGATCCGCCTCTGCTCTACATCGATGGCAAGCCTGCCAAAGGTCTTGGTTTTTCGCGGGTGATGGCGGCGAAGTTTCCGTATCGCGGTTACGCTTCGGGCCGTGATTATCTCGCTAATCCCACCGAAACGTACACTGTGCCCGAACATGGCTATTTCGCGATGGGCGACAACAGTTACAATAGTTATGACAGCCGCTATTGGGGTCCTGTGCCGGAGCAAAATCTCGTCGGTCGCGGTCTTTTTGTTTACTGGCCGTTCAATCGCCACTGGGGTTTGATTCGTTAGGCAAACAGCTCATGCTCTCGACCGTGTCGCGAGTGTACCCGTGGCTTGGGCTTTGCGGCGGATACGCGATCGTGATGCTGTCGAATCCAATCCGCCTTGCGCTGCGCGACGGCTTACGCTGCATCTCGAGGTTCAGCCGGGTTTGGCTCACCTTCGCCCTCCTGGGTTTCGCCTATTCGGTGTTCCAGTTCGCCACTTTCACGCCGATCCAGAATCAAGCCGATCTCGACTTCAGTCAGATTGCATCTTTGTTCGGCTGGCACTGGCCGCGCTTGTTGGAAGTGTGGCGGGAGACGCCGCTGCCGGCGCTCGAAGGGGTCGCGGGAATTTTCGACAACGCCACGACTACCTATCCACTCTCTGTTGTTGCTGCGTTGCTTCTTGCGGTGAACTGGCGCGGTTTGCACGGGGGCCTCGTGCGTGCCCTCTGGCAACGCTACCGCGGATGGAGCATACCGATTTACCTGCTTGTCCTGCTCGCCGCCTTTGCTTCGATGCTGAAGCCGATCGTTTTCTGGCGGTTGCCGGAATGGGGCGGCGCCGTTCCTGCGGCAAAACTCCTCCAGGCTTCGGCGCTGATCGATACCGTCGCGTTCATCTTCGAATATTTTTTCGGAATCTACATCCAGGTTTATTTGATCACCGTCTGCCTCGCCTGGATCAAAGGGCTGAGCTTCGGCGAACGAGCACTCTTTGCTTTTGCGATGCGCCGCTTCAGTTATGTGCTGAAGTGGGCCGGGATCGTTTTGCTCGTGAGCATTTTGATCGTGCGACTGCCGCTGCTCCTTGCATACTTTATGAGCATACCCGGCGTGCTTGATTATCTGCCATTGGAGCGCTTGGTGATGAGTTGCTTCATTATCGCGTTTAGCTCCGTCCAGATTTCGCTTGTCCTGCATAATGAAAAACTGCGCGAAGCGATTCGCGCACACGGGTTGTTTCTTAAGCGAAATTGCGGTCGCTTTGGCTGGTTTCTCTTGATCTGCGCTCTGCATTTTTTTCTCTTGAGTTCGTCCGATGCGATTGTGCGCGGCGGAATTGCAGATCGCGCTGCGGTGCTGATCATCTGGAAATTGATTTACGTCGTCGTGCGCGCCTTCGTTACTGGTTGGCTATTGGCGAGCTGGGTTTGTCTGTTTCGGCAATGTGAAACCGGCCGAATCGATCAGGAAACCTGGATCCGTTATTGATGGTAGGGACGCCGCGCTGCGGCGTCCGCTTGTCGTGAACGCAGCCAAGATCACTCGCCAAAGCAAATCCAATCTCGCGCTCGCATTTGTTGTCCTCGATCACGAACGCCGACGCGACATCACAACGTTCTATGCGTTTTGCCGCGTGATCGACGACATCGCCGACACACCGGAAATCAGTGCGGAAGAAAAAGCGCGCAGACTGACCGAGTGGCGTGCCGCGTTGCGAGGAACTCAGCCGAATGAGCCAGCGCTCGCTTCGACGATTCGCGCCCTGGTCGCGAAGTATCGGCTCGACGCGCAAATGCTCGAGGAAATCATCAGCGGGGTGGAAATGGATCTGAGCATTTCTCAATACGCCACGTTCGAGGAGCTGCGCGTTTATTGTTATCGCGTGGCCAGTGCCGTCGGCTTGGTCAGCATAGAAATTTTTGGCTATCGCAATTCAGCCTGCCGCGAGTACGCCATTCAGTTGGGGCTCGCGCTGCAGATGACAAATATTTTGCGCGATGTCGGCAAAGATCTCAGCAACGACCGCATTTATCTTCCGCAGGAAGATCTCGCGCGCTTCGAATATTCAGCCGACGCGTTGCGGAACCATGTCTACGATGACCGCTTTTTGCGACTCATGCGTTTTGAAGCGGAGCGCGCCGAACAATTTTTTGCAAACGCGCGAAATTTATTACCCGCTGAGGACCGCCGCTCGATGAGGGCCGCCGAAATAATGTCTGGGATTTATTTTACCCTGCTTAAGCGAATGGAGGCCGATCGGTTTCGCGTTTTCGATCGGCACTACAAATTAAGCTCTCCGGCCAAGCTCTTTTGCATTGTGCGGCAGCTCGTAAAAAATCGTTGAATGCTGCCAGTTGGACACGCGTCTGAACCTCCATATATGGTTACCATCATGAAAAATCATTTGCTCGTCGCGGTCTCGGCCGCAGTCTCGATTTCTTTCGCGCTCAGTTCTTGTGAAACGCCCGTCGGCCAGGGCGCAGGTCTTGGCGCAGCCACTGGCGCAATCATCGGTGGCGCGGCTACTGGTCACGTGCGCGGCGCGGCCATCGGCGCCGGGATCGGCGCAGCAACAGGTGCGTTAATCGGCGCGGCCGTTGAGGCCGACCAGGCGGGTTATTACGGAGGTCGCCCAGTCGGCTATTATCCGTGGGCCAGTCGGTCCGGCACACCCGGCTTGGTTTACAGCCCATACCCGCCGCATAACCTTGTCGATGTGCGTGGAATCCCGCACGGCGCTCTCGTGCGCGATCCTTCGACCGGCGGAATTTTCCGCAAACCGTAATCGGCGCGGCGGTTTAATTTAAAACCAAGCGGGCTGGTCTCGAAAAAAAATCAGCCCGTTTTCTTTTGCAACGCATCAACCACGCGTTGCACTTCTTCGTCCATGCGAATGAGCTCCGGCCATCCTCTCGGATAACCTTCGCCCGCGAGTTTGCGCGTCGCGTCCAGGCCCATGTGTGACCCAATATTTTGCGCGCTCGGCGCGTGATCAAGCGAGTCGCTCGGATTTTTGATGATGGTGCTGTCGCGCTGCGGATCGGTATTGGCGCACAAACGAAAGAG
>WNFF01022376.1_pt1 | contig 15080 bp, 19 predicted proteins | sample 5400441 | NCBI WGS metagenome assembly WNFF01 (sample SAMN13153345, study PRJNA577476) | soil metagenome | isolation source: 120 cm saprolite under Douglas fir tree site 2 hole 3 replicate 1 | place: USA:California | collected 2015-04-18 | reverse complement strand
CCAGGCTTTTGCGCCGATGGTGTACTGGCGTGCGACCGGGCTCCCGCAATACAGCGGCGCCGATGGGACGCGGGCCTACGTCGACCAGGTCTTCCAAGAATTCCGCGATCCGGGTGTCAACCCATTCAAGCGTCCGCTGACCATCACTGCGCAAACGTACGACGCCGCGCCCGAGTACGGCACGCCGGGGGCGCCACCCCCCGACGAGATCGTTACCTCGATGAATGAGACCCGCGCCCAGGGTGGTGTCAGCTGGTCCTATTACCGGCTGGCCAATGCCGACAACGGCGTCACCGGGGACGAGCAGCAGGCGATCACGGCTTACCCGTTCTGGCAGCGATACCGCGGAGGGGGTATCGCGGCCAAGGCACTGATCGCCCTACCTGACCAGCCAGTCGCCTACTAAGAAGAGGGGTTGAGGAACCAATGAAAACGTTCTTTCGCCGTCTGTCCGTCCCAACCGGCCTGCGCCGCAAGCGTGTGGTCGTCCCCGCGCTCGCGCTCGTCGGGGCGCTCCTTCTCGGTGGGCTCTGGATCCTCGGGCACTCAGGGACGAATTCGGTCTGGAACCAGCCCAGCGTGCCGATCAGTGACGTGCTCGACCGGGTCGACCGCGGCGACATCGCCGGCGCGACCATCATCGGCCAGCGCATCCTATTGACTGATAGGGCCGGCCGGCAATCGTGGACCATCGAAAAAGAGGCGTCGATGAGCTCCACCGAACAGTACCTGCGCAGTCACAACGTCAAGGTCGCCGTCCAGTCGACCGACGATGTCTCCTTTACCTCGGCCCTACCGAACCTGCTGGGCCTGCTCGTTTTGCTGGCCCTGCTGTTGATCATGTTGCGCCGCTCCAACTTACTGGGAAATCCGATGGGGGCGATGACCAAGCATCTGGCCGACGCTCGAACCGGTGACGGCGAGCAGGTTACGTTCGACCAGGTGGTTGGGGTTGACGAGGCCAAGCACGAGATGTTCGTCGGCGTCGGCGCAGCGCGGGTGCGCGACCTGTTCCGCCATGCGAAGAAGAACTCACCCTGCATCATCTTCCTCGACGAGATCGACGCGCTTGGCCGCAAGCGCGGCGGCTCGCAGATCCGGACTAACGAAGAACGCGAGCAGACGCTGAACCAGCTGCTGGTGGAGATGGACGGGTTCAGCACCGACTCGGCCGTGGTCGTGATCGCGGCCACCAATCGGCCGGATGTCCTCGACCCAGCCCTGCTCCGCTCCGGCCGGTTCGACCGGCGCGTAGCGATCGACGCTCCCGACCTCAACGGCCGGCGCGCCATCCTATCTCTCTATGCCGCGCAGAAGCCGCTGGCCGACAACATCAACCTGGACATCGTGGCGCGGCAGACGCCGGGATTCACCGGGGCCGACCTGGCGAATCTCCTCAACGAGGCCGCTATCCTGGCCGGACGCAACAAGAAGCAGGCGATCGGCAAGGAGGAGCTCGAAGAGGCGAGCCTCCGGGTGATGGCGGGCCCGGAAAAGCGCAGCCGGATGATCACGCCGGAAGAGAAGGCCATCATCGCCTTCCACGAGGTCGGGCACGCCCTGGTGATGAAGTCGATTGCGAAGAGTGATCCGGTGCACAAAGTGTCGGTGGTCTCGCGAGGGCAGGCGCTTGGCGTGACCATCCAGCTGCCCTTGAAGGATCGCTACCTGACCTCGAAGTCGGAGCTGATCGCGCGGATGGCGGCGGCGATGGGCGGTCGAGCCGCCGAAGAGATCATCTTCGGTGACGTGACGACCGGCGCCAAGCAGGACATCGAGTACGCGACCGGGCGACGGCGACAGTCTGTTCTTCTCCGAGCTGACCGCGGCCGACGTCGATGCCGAGGTCAAGTCGCTGACCGATGCCGCCTACCGCCAGGCCTACGAGATCTGCGAGGCACGACGCGCCACGCTGACCCGGATTGCCGAGCACCTGCAGGTGGTGGAGACCATCGACGGCGAGGAGCTCGACCGGCTGTTGCTCGACGAGACCTTGGTGCCGTTCGCCACCGTCGGACTGCCCGAGACTGCGGAGTCCGCCACGGCGCCTCGCATCGCCGCGGCGGAAGCCCATGACTGGGACGAGGACTCGAGCGCTTCGGCACATGACAGCGAGACCGGGCCACCTCTCGCCGCCAGCTAACCGACGAACTAGATAATTTCCTCGTAAAGGTCGTAGACGTGCTTGAGGTCGTCAGGGGGCTTGACGCCGCCATGCTTTAACGACTCGAGCAGCATGAGAATGTACTTCACGCCCGCGAGGTTAACCCCTTTTTCTCGGGTCAGCTGCTGGATCACCTGCAGCTTGCGGACGTTGCGCTGCGAGTAGCGGCGCCTGTTGGTCGCGGTGCGGTAGGGCTCGATCAATCCGAGGTCCTCGTACATCATCAGCGTCCGTGGGTGGGTCTCGAGGATCTCAGAGGCGACGCTGATCGTGTAGAGCGGTTTGTCGAGGTCGAACGCTCCACCGATCCGCGAATCGCGGTTGGGGACCAAGTTCTATTCCTTGACCCAATCCTGGACGCCGCGGCTCAGGCTGGCGGGAGTCGTTTCGGACTTGATCAGGTAGTCGAGCGCACCGAGCTTCAGTCCACGATCGACGAGCTCCTTCTCGCCGTAGTTGGACAGGATGATGACCGGGATGTTTTTGGTGACACCATCGGAGCGGAGGTTCTCGAGAACCGCGAAGCCGTCCATCTTGGGGAGGCGAATGTCGAGAAAGACGATATCCGGGACCTGGTTCTTGGCGTGGTCGAGCCCCTCCTCGCCGGACTTGGCGACCGTGACCCGGTAGCCATCCAGCTCCAGCTTGAGTTTGTACATCTCAGCCACCGCGGGATCGTCTTCGATGAATAGGACGTTTACGTCCTCGTCGACGACTTCAGTCATATCCCCTCCTTAGACGGATCGCCCGCTTTTCCACGCCGGAGCGGGCTGAACGGAAAGCAGACATCGCGCCTGTCATCTTTCCTCCCTGCCCATCGGTCGTTAGTATAAAACAAGTTCACCCAGTTTCCTGAATCGGCGGCGTACCCAACCGAACATGGGCGAAGCCAAACCCAAGTGATACGATGGCTTCGCGGCCAGGCGGAACCATTGGGTGGAGTCGAGGCGCGCATTTTTCGGGCATGGGATATTTACGAGGTCTTCGGCATGGTGCGATCGCCGGTGTGGTCCTGGGATTGCTCTACGCGCCTGACACGGGCGTGGCTGTGCGGCGCCGGATCTCGCGGCTACTGGGCCAGGCTCAGGAGATGATGGCCGGCGAAGGCGGCGGACCGGCGGCCGCCCCGGCAACACCCCGACGCCGGGCTGCAAGTGGACCAGAAAGCAGGGCCAGGCGCCCCTAGGAGGACGAGATGGATCAGACGGTGGAAAAGACGATCGACCGCTTGAGCGAGCTGCTCGACCGGGCTACGAAAACCGCGCAGGACCTTGAGGTGAAGGACCGACTGACCGACGCCGTGTCGGCCTTGCGTCGCACCCGGATCACTCAGGACGACGATACCGGCGTGGAGCGCTTTGTCACCGGGCTCCTCCTCGGAGTCGCGGTCGGCTTCGGCTTAGCGCTGCTGCTTCCAAGATGCCCTTCGGGGACGGCGAGCAGGGCCGCACCGAGAAGGCGTCCAGCGACCATCCAGGAACCGCTTAGCTAAAAGCGCTCAGCACCAGCGTCAGTTGTTAGGCGGTTTGCAGTTGCCGTTTGGCAGGATGTTGGGTGTGGGACACGGCGACGGCGACGGCGACGGTGGGGCCGGCGGCGGTGGCGGCGGGTTGATGATGCAGTAGACCCCGTTCACCGTGATCTGCGCGTAGGTCAGGGTGTAGGGGTTGTAGTTCGCGGGCAGCTTGCACTGGGGCCACGGTTGGGCGAGTGTCGGAGGGAGGTTCTCAGTCCCCGGCAAGAAGTAATTCCCGCCCACGGCGTGAACGCTGGCCGGCACCGGATACCACTCGTCGGGCTTCCCGGCAAGTGCCTGCGTCATGAACTTGTGCCAGATGGGCGCAGCCCCGACGATGCCGGTCGAGTTGTGGCTGAGCGGCTTATTGTCCGGGTTGCCGACCCATACCGCCGTTGCCAGGCTGGGGGTGAAGCCGACCGTCCAGTTGTCCTTGAAGTCGTTGGTGGTGCCGGTCTTCGCCGCGACCGTCCGGCCGGGGAGCGTGAGGTCGCCGTGGCAGCCGAACTCGAGGCAGCGGTTGCGGTCGTCCGACATGATCGAGGCGATGATGAAGGCGACGTTCTCGTCGACCGCGCGGAACTCATTCTTCTTCACCTCGTAGGTGAAGACGTTCCGACCGAGCCCGTCTTTGATGTTGAGAATGGGCGCCTCGCGATGACGGACTCCGAGCGTCGCCAGGGTCGAGGCCGCCGTCGCCATGTCGGCGAGGCGGACCGGGTACGCGCCCAGGGTCAGGCTCATCCCGTAGTTGTCCGGGCTCTGGTCGACGCAGGGCAGCGGACCGAGGCAGGTCAATCCCATGCGGTGCGCCATATCGACAACGGCCGGGATGCCGGTGCGCAGTTCCGTCTTTAGCGCCGGGATGTTCATCGAGTTGCCCATCATCATCTTCAGCGGCAGGGTGCCGTGAAAGCGGCGGTCGTAGTTTGCCGGGATGTACTTGCCGAAACCGGCCGGATCGCCGCCGATGGGAAAGACCAGCGCCTCGTCGAGGATCGGACTGAGCATGTTGACCTTGCGGCTTTCAATGGCGGCGGTGTAGGTGAAGATCTTGAAGCTCGAGCCCGGGGGCCGCGGCACGTCATAGGCGAAGTTGTATTGGCCGCCCGGCCGGTTGTAGTCGTCACCACCGACCATCGCCAGCACCTCACCGGTGCGCGGGTCCATGCTCACCAGGGCGGCGTCGTGGAAGTTATAGAAGTTCCCCTTCTGCGCGACCTGGTCGTGCACCACCTGTTCCGCCAGGTGTTGCAGGTTGAGATCGAGGCTGGTGTAGACGCGGTAACCGCGACGGTCGTCGGACTTGATGTTGTAGGGGGGGTTGGCGAGCGTCTTCAAGACGTAGTCGACGAAGTAAGGCGCCTCGAACTTCGTGGTCGGTGGGAAGATCTGCAGTTTGGCGGCATAAGCGGCTTCGGCCTGCGCCGCGGTGATGTACTTCTCGCCGACCATGGCGGCGAGCACCTCTGCCTGGCGTTGCTTGGCGGACTGCAGGTTCACCACCGGGTTGTACTGGGTCGGCGCCTGCGGGAGTCCCGCGAGCATGGCCGCCTGTGCCAGGGAGAGGTCGTGCGCGTTGGTCTGGAAGTAGCTCCGTGCCGCCGCCTCGATCCCGTAGGTCTGGCTGCCGTAAAAGATGGTGTTGAGGTACATCTCGAGGATCTGGTTCTTGCTGTATTCACGGTTGAGCTCGATGGCGAGAATGGCTTCCTTGAGCTTTCGCTGGATATCGGCCGGGGCGTTGGTTCCGATGTAGACTTGCTTCACCAACTGCTGGCTGATGGTGCTGCCCCCTTGCTTGACGGCGTGGTGCTGATAGTTCGCGATGGCGGCGCGGACGATGCCGCCGAGGTCGATGCCACTGTTCGAGTAAAAGGTGCGATCCTCGGTCGCGAGGGTCGCCTTGACGACCCAGGGCGAGATGTAATTGAGCGGCACCACGATCCGATGGTCGCCGGCCTTGCCGATGTCGGCGAGCAAGGTGCCATGACGGTCGTAGATCAGGGTGTCCTGCTCCATCTTGTTGGAGGCGAGCCCACTGACCGCCGGTAAGGTCCCGACGGCCTGCGCCGTAATCGCCGGAATGCCGAGCAGGGGCAGCAGCAGGACGACCAGCAGGCCGAGGATGAGGACCCGACGAAAGTCGGCACGGCTACGCCGGCGCCAGCTTTTGACGTTGCGCTGACTCCGTCGCCGCGCGGCGAGGCTTAGGCGCTCAGAAACCCGAAGATCCCCGAAAGGAGGAGCCACAGAGAGACGAGGATAACCGCTGCCCACCCCGCCCCGCTGGCGAGGGTGCGAAGTGGCGACCGGCGAAGCCGCCGGATCTGGCGCCGCCGAGCGTCGAGCGATGAGAGGCCGCTAGCGGAAACTGAGTGCGTCGCATGCCGGATACTTATCAATTAAGGACCCCTAAATACTTACTATTTGAGTGAATAAAAGTTGATGGGGTCATTATAACGTAGAAGGGACCCGTTTGCGCCAGTCGAGCTTGCGTAGCCATTCCTACCTGTCGAACGGGAGGGCGGGCTGGATGGTTACGCGATGCCGGAATTCGCCGATCAGGTCGCCGAGGGGCCCTATAATGGGGCCGCTTTGTCGCCTTCGGACGCCGCCCTAAAAGCCGGGACCATATTCTGCCGCGAGTGCGGCCGGCCGATCGAAGCGGACGCCCACTTCTGCCGCTTCTGCGGCAAATCACAGGCGGACCCTGTGGCTGTGTCAGCATCCACGGCGCCGAATCGCGAGCCGGCCGGCGCCCGTCTCGAGCACTGGTTGCGCCAGCTCTTTCCGCGCCACCATCTGCAGGATGAGTTCATGCATATCGGCACCATTGCCGCTTTCCTGATGGCGCTGATCGGGTTCGTTCTCGGGTTCTTCCTGGCCTACAGCTGGCTGGGAACGAACTTCCTACTGGGGTCGGTCGCGCTGCTCCTCTTCCTCATCCTCCGGGAGTCGACCCTCAGCCACATCCGGGTGCGCGGTGTGGCACCAGCGCCCACCCCGAGCGGCGGCCGTACCCATGCCGGGCGCCGGCCCGGCGGGCCCGCGACCAGCCTTCCCGCCGAGGCCGCCAACGCCGAATCCTCGCCGCCGGCCACGCCGAAATAAAAAAGCCGGCCTGGCATCAGGCCGGGGCTCCCCTACTAGCTGATGCCGGAACTGGGGGTTTATATGAGTTCACATGTATTTACGAATCTGGCCTTGAGGCGGCTGACGGTGGCACCTATACTGACCATCGCCTCGCTGGTCGCGCATAGCAGGCGGCGGCGTCAGGGTCGTCGACCGGAAACCAGGTAAACATTTGGAGGGCCGAATGGCTATCGCCGTCAAGCGTGAATCTCGACGCGACACGAACATCTCGCTCGACAAACCGATTTACACCATCAGCGTGGCATCCGAGATCCTGGAAACCCATCCACGGACGCTCATGATGTACGAGCACCTCGGGCTGGTCATTCCGAAGCGGACCTCGACCAACCGCCGGCGGTTTTCGCAGCGCGACGTCATGAAGCTGCAGACGATTCAGAAGCTGACCCGGCAGCACTCGGTCAACCTGGCCGGTGTGCGATACATCATGAAGCTGCTCAAGCTGTTGCACGAACACGAGCTGGCATCGCCCGTCGAGCTCCGCGATATCGACGTCTCGCTACTGGACGTCTGATCCCCACGCGTCATTCAGATTGCGAACGATGATATCGGTGTCGCCCCGCGTGGTTTTTGCGGATTGTTATGCGTCCGCCCTCCGCTTTACCCGACAGTGGCCGCAGGATACTTTCTGATGACGCTCCTGTTGACAGGGTTTCAGAGCCTGCCTATAATTTCAGGTAGTTCTCTTGCCCCCCTCTTCGGGCCCTCCCTTGGGAGGGCCTTAACTTTTCCAGGGGCCGCGCGATTTGAGGGGTTCGTCTATACTGCTTCGCGCCAAGAGGAGTGTTATGGAAAGTAAGACGCGCCGCAGCGCCGGCGCGAGCCGCGCGAGCCAGGCGGACGAAGACCTGGTCGATGTTCTCCTCGTGGAAGACGATCCGTCCGTGCTCGAGATGTACCGACTGAAATTGGAGCTCGACGGCTATCACGTCAACACCGCTCTCGATGGCGAAGAGGGACTCAAGAAGGCCGGCGACCTCGCCCCCGACATCATCTTTCTCGATATCCGGCTGCCGAAGATGGACGGATTGGAAGTTTTGAGGAAGCTGCGGGCGCAGGAAAAGACCCGCGATATTCCGGTTATCATCCTCTCTAACTACGATGAAGAGGATCTGGTCGCGCGAGGGCTACGCCTTGGGGCGCATGAGTACCTCATCAAGGCCCGCACGACGCCGACCAGCCTCTCCGAAGGTATCGAGGATTGGCTAAAGGAGTAACCCGCCGGGCGCCCTCGGACACGAGCCTTTCCCTCGACAAGCCCATCTACACCATCAGCGTCGCGTCCGAGATCCTGCAGACGCACCCGCGCACCTTGATGATGTACGAGCATCTCGGCCTGGTGGTCCCCAAGCGCACATCGACCAACCGCCGGCGGTTTTCGCAACGGGACATCCGCAAGCTCCAGGCGATCCAGACCCTGACGCGCCAGCATGGCGTCAACCTCAACGGCGCGCGCTACGTCCTTCGGCTCCTCCGCATCCTGGTCGATAACGGCCTCGAGGCTCCGCCCGAGCTGCGCGACCTCGACGTCAAAGAACTAGACGTCTAACGCCCTCAAGGGGCGCTGGCCGGAGCGCTGTGAGCCGTTACGCGAGCGAAACAACTTGGCCCCGGGTTGGTTGCCGAAATGTTGGCCTCGATCGGCGCCGATACCGTTATGGGCACGTATGAGCTTTAGGCCGGATAGCCCACTGAACCGGCTGGTCATCCTCTGGCCGGGCGTGCCGATTACCATGTGCGCGCTGGGCTTCGTGCTCGCCGTCATCGAGATCTCGCAAACACACAGCGGCGCCTTCGCGGCGCTGGCGATCGCCATGGGCTGCGGCCTTGCCTTCAGCGTCGGGCTGCTCTTCCACAGTTTCTTCATCGAGTGGATCGAAGTGACCATCACCCGCGAGGGCATCGCGCTCCGGCCGGTCGGCCATGCCTGGTTCAAGCGCCAGCCGCGCCTGGTCCCCTGGGATCGCGTCCGGCGGTCAGGTACTGAAGCTGAACCGGGCACTGTTCCGGGAGGACACCTTCGAGAACCTGTGTGCCGCCGTCGCGCAGCGGACTCGTCAGTGGGGTCCGGCGGAGTACGACGACGAGCTCGCCGCCGCGGCCTGACGGATCCGAGCGCTAACTCCGGTAGTAGACCTGCGCCGAGTGCACCGCCTTTTGGTAGCTACCGTAGCGGGCCTGCAGAGTGGTCCGATCCCCAAACCAGGGATCATTGATATAAAGGATGTCGCCGTGGTGGCCGGTGATGACCACGAAGTGCATGCCGCCGTAGAGGCGCACCTCGGCGACCACCAGCCGGCCCGCGTCGAGCTGCGCCTCGACCACGGATTGCGGGGGGAGATCCTCGATGTCCTGGTCGCCGGTGCGGAGCTGCGAAACCATCCCGGGGACGTGGAGCCACTGCCAGCGGACCGAACCCTGGGTCACAGCGGTTGCCTGTCGCCAGAGCAGGAGGTCGTTCTCGATGTAGCCGCCGTGGGCCGTCAGCCACTGGTTTAACTGCGCGGGGTTTGTCGGGTAGCCGTATGCGGATGCCACCATGGTGACCGCCGTCAGGGCGCAGCCGGAGGAGCCGATGGTATCGACGGGATCGCTGCCGAGCGCCTGGCGTGACCAGGGTTGCGCGCGCTGGCTCATCGTCGGCACGGGCGGGCCGGCCAGCACCGACAGCCCTGCCAGCGACCACGCGGCCACAGCGAGCAGGCCGGCCGCCACCGGGCGGTGCCATCCCGTCATCACGGCGCCATCTTACGGTCGCGGTTAGGGCATGTCCAGCGCAGGCGCTGTCTAGCGTGGGATTGTTACCGGCTGGTGACAGTCGCGCCTAACGCAGCAAGCTGGCGAGGTCACCCTCGAAACCAGCAAGGGCCAACCGGGTATCCAGCACGTCATCGGACGTGATCGGCCCGCCGAGCTCCGCGATCGGCTGGTCACGCACCTCGATCGCGGGGGCCTGCGCTTCCACCTCTGCGGCGACCGCCACGGCGATCATCCGGGTGTCCTGGCAGTGCGCGCAGGTCACCTTCACGAGCGACTGCTCATCAGCATGGGCGACCATCTCGAGCTGGCAGTCGGCCAGGCTTTCCCCGCATTTGGGGCACTGAAAGCGACCGGCCTGGCGGCGAAGGATGTCGATGAGGTCCACGGCTTTTTTCGTACCCGGAATCGAACGCGATAAACCACCAAACCTGATAGCGCCCACACGCCGTAAGGCGCTACCGGCTGGGGCTGAGTTAGTGCCAGTTCGATCGTTTGCGGTCACCCCCGGCTCCCGGCGATACTCGCGCGGGCATGCGCCTTCCCCTCGTCCTGGGCACGGGCGCGCTGATGACCGGGGTGCTCCTCATGGGCGGCCTGATCGCCACCGCCCTGGCCCCGATGCCGGTGGTCAATGTCGAGGCCATGGAGCTCGACGGGTCCTCGATGTTATCGACACCGATCCCCGAAGTCTCGCCCCATCCGCAACTGGTCGTCAGGGTGAGCGGCCCACTGAAGCCCGCCGATTGGCGGGTCGTCATGGATGGCCGGGTGGTCGCGGTGACCACCACCACGACCGCCGCGGTGCTGCGCGTCGCCCTCCCGGGCCCGATGCCATTGGGCAGCCGTCACACGGTGCAGCTCGCCGCCGGCGCGATGCACATCAAAGCCGCCTTCAAGATCGTTTCACCACTGAGGGCGGCGGTGAACCTGCATCTCTACCGCCTCCAGGCGGATGCGCCGGCCAGTGTGGCGGCGACCATACACTTTTCGCGGGCGGTGGCGGACCGCGCCCGCACCCAGGAGGAGGTGCGGATGACCGGCCACCCCACGATGAGCTGGTCCGATGCGCAGACGCTCGAGCTGGTCTCGACCGGTTTCGGGTTATCGGACCACGCCGGCGTCACGGTCGACGCCGGTATCCAGGCCGCAGATGGGACGTGGAGTCGCGAGGGTGCGAGTGCCGAACTCACCGTCCCTTCGACGCTGACCCGAGTATTGCCGGACCGGATGGTGCAGATGTATTACGTCAACACGGATGACGGCCGTTCGTCGCTGCTCGCGCGGCCGAGCGTCGCTCATGGCACACCTGAACCAGATCGACGTGCTGAGTCCCGCCTGGTACGACGCCAATGCCGACGGGAGCATTACCGGTTACGCGCGACGGGACGTCATCGATGCCGCCCATGCCGGCGGGGTCGCCATCATTCCCCTGGTCGTCAACAAGGACGTCGATCCCGATGTCGGGCACGCCATCCTTTCGGATCCGGCTCGCCGCGCCGCCCTGGCGCGCAACCTGGTCAATGAGGCGAAGACCTACGGCTACGCCGGCTTCCAGCTGGATTTCGAGCAGATTCCGTGGACCGATAAGGACTTGCTCACGGCGCTCGTGCAGGACTGCGCCAACGCCTTCCATCCCGCAGGACTGAACCTGTCGGTCGCCGTTATTCCGCGACTCCCCGGCGATGATGCGGTCAGCGGGACCCTCCTCGATTACTTCCATCAGTGGTCGGGCGCCTACGACTACGCCGCGCTGGCCAAGGCCGCCGACTTTCTGTCCCTGATGACCTACGACGAGCACAACGGCTTCACCGCTCCGGGCCCAGTCTCTGGCACCCCATGGATGCGCCGCGCCATCGAGTTCTCGATGCAGGGCGTCCCGCCCGAAAAGGGAACGCTCGGCTTGCCGACCTATTACCACGACTGGACGGGCGTCGGAAGATTGACGTCGAGTTCATACGCCGATGCGATGATCCTCGCCCAGGCTCATGGGGCCACGCCGGCTTTCGATGCGACCGAGGAAGAAATGCACTTCGGCTACAACGCCTACGGCGTGCACCATGAGCTGTGGATTCAGAGCACCGACACACTGCGCCGCAAGCTGGCGTTGATGTACGAGTACGGGCTGAAGGGAATCAGTGTCTGGCGGCTGGGCTTCGAAGATCCTTCCTTCTGGACCTTGATCCCGCCGCGACGCTAGGCGGAAAGAGCAGCTCATACAGGTCTTGCTGCCGGCGTCGGGCGCGCTCATAGATGGCGTACGCGCGGGCGCGCGGCTTAAAGACTCGGCCGGGTGCGGGTGTGGTCGACCAGAATCGCGGCAGTTTGCCGAGGGCGTGGAGCACCAGCAACGCCGCGCCTCGACTCGAGGCTTCCGGTTCGGGCGAGGTCATGACGCGCTGATTCAAAGCGTCGGCCAGCATCTGCCTCCACGCCGGCGAGTGGACCAACTGGCCGCCGGTCGCGATCACGCAGTCCGGCCGATTGACGACCCGCTGCATCGCTGCCGCCACCGTAACGAGCTGATAGGTGATGGCTTCCATCGCCGCCCGAAGCATCTGCGCTGGCTGGGTCCCGAGCGACAGGCCAGCGATCACGGCGCGCGCGTCACCCCGCCAGTTAGGACTTCGCTCACCGGCCCAGAAGGGGAGGATGGTGAGCCCGTGGCTATCGGGGGCAATTTCCGCCGCCTCTTTCTTGAGCGTTTTCTTGTTCTGCAGGCCGAGCTCGTCGGTGAACCATCGCACCACGTTGCCGCCCTCACTCAACGCGCCGCCGAGCACGAATCGGCGCCGATCGAGGCGGTAGACGAACGTCCCCCACGGAACCACGACGCGCTCGCGTTCCAGCAGGACTCGCATCGCGCCCGACGTGCCGATCGTGGCGCACAGCCAACGCGGGCTCATAGCGCCGGCCCCGACGTTGGCCAGTGCCCCATCGCCGACGGGGAGGTACCAGGGGATCTGGGCAAGCTCGGGCCATCGCCGCGCGAAGCCGGGACGCAGCGAGTGAAGCGGGTGGTCCCAGTCAGAAAGACGTGAGAGGTCCTTGGCCGCAACGCCCGCCAATTGCAACGCTTGCTCGTCCCATTGGCAGCGATTGACATCGAGCAGTCCGGTGCCGGATGCCATCGAGTAACTTACCGGGGATTCGCCGAAGAGCTCCTGGTAAAAGTATTCGCCCAGCGACATCCAGCGGACTGTTCGCGCAACGGCGCCGGCGCGGGTCGCCCGCAACCAGCGCAACTTCGACGGCCAGTAGCTGGCATGGAAGAAGCACCCCGTGCGCGCGTGGTAGGCGCGCTCATCAAAGTGCGCGCGCAATTCGCGTGTTTCGAGGGTGCTCCGGGTGTCGGCCCACGTCAAGAGCTCGGTGGTGGGGCGACCCGAACGGTCGACCCCCATCAGGCTGTGCCAGTAGCAGGAGACACCGACGCCGAGGATTTCGGTCTTGCCTTTGCGGCCAGCCTTCAGTGCGCCGTCGATACTCTGGGTGATGAGCGCGACGAGTTCTCTGGGATCCGAGGAGACCTCACCGGGCTGCGTCGTGCGAACCTTGTACGGCACATCGGAGAGGGTCGCAGCCCGCATCCGTCCGTGGATGTCGTAGACGACGGCGCGGACGGAGGAGGTCCCGATATCGAGGGCAAGGACGCCCGTCTTAGGGAAGGGCTTCGGCATGGGTCAATTCTGGCTGACCCGTGATGATCAGTTCAGCCAGTAGCCGATCTGGGGCCCATAGGTGTCGGTGTGGAGCTTGAGCGCTTCGATCACGGTCACGGCATCGAAGGCGCGCACGTCGTAGGCGCAGATCGTCACGACGGGAAACCGTTTGAAGACCGCATTCACTCGCTGCTCCACGACCATGTGCTCGGCGACCGATCCCAGGGTCTCGACGTCCGCGAGCACCTCGGCCAGGATGCGGATCGGTCCCCCACGTGAACGGGACGCCGCGGTCAGCAACTGCTCGAAGCGGGCAACCTGATCGCCGGCTGACCCGGCGACTTCCGGGTAGAGCATTAGCAGGCCAGCCTGGATGGCCTCCGCGGCGTCGACGCCCTCGTTTTGCAGGGCGGCGAAATACCGCTCGCGTACATCTGGGGTGGCGCGGAGGAGTACGACCGACTGGCCGGCCAGCAACCCGTCCCGCAGGAACGGGAGGCCGATCCGGAGCCGGCCCGCATCCGTTGTGTAAAAGCACGCGATGTGGCTCCCGAGGGGGACGACCACGTCCTGGATGACCATGGTCGACGCCGCTCCGGTACCGGCGGCGCCAGTGCCCCGGCCGGGACCCGCCTCCATGAACATCCTCAGGTCTTCTTCGCGAAGACGGCGGGCGCGGCGGCGACCCACCCGGCGGGCCGGCAGCAGGCCGCTATCCGTCCAGCGTCGAATCGAGGCCTCGCTAACCTTTAAGAAGGTCGCGGCTTCCCGGGTCGTCAAGAGCCGCTCGCGCGCGACCGGCATCTCTTTCCGCTTACCAGCGCTCATCTGTACCACCGCGAACCAAGTCTCAGGCTCCTCGTCGAGTTGGAAGGCCGGGTTTCTGCGCGCACTTACTGTAAAGGACAACGTTGGCGGTCCGCAAATGTGATGCTCGCTCGGTCATTGCGCAGGGCCTCGACAACAAAGCCATCACTCGGGAACCTGGCCTAAGCCACAACACCGTGCGCAGCTATGTCTAGGACATCCTGGAAAAAGCCGCTAAACCAGGCCGTGCTCGACGGCGTAGCGGGTCGCCGCACTGCGCGAGCCGACACCGATCTTGCCGAAGATCGAGCGCAGGTGTGCATCGACGGTGCGAGAACTCAGGCCGAGCGATTCGGCGATCTCCCGGTTGGTCAACCCGGCGGAGACCAGCTTCAGAACGTGCACCTCGCGGGCGGTTAGATTATCCGGATACGCTTCGCTCAAGACCCCTTCTCGCGAACGATACTGCATTGTGCTATACGGTGCTAAGCATAGCAATCATTCGCGCGCCAGGCGATTCTGTATTCGGGTTGAGCGTGGCCAGCTAGGCCAGGTCGTGCTCGATCGCGTAGCGAGTTGCGGCGCTCCGGTGGGACACGCCCAACTTGCGAAAGATCTCGCGGAGATGCGCGTGCACTGTGCGACGACTTAGAAAGAGCTCGTCAGCGATTTGGGCATCGGTCCAGCCGCGGGCGAGCAAGCGCAACACCTCGGCCTGGCGCGGCGTCAGATGATGAACGCCCACCGCATCGCCATGCCCCAGCCGGACAGCTGGCATGCCGCTGTCCAATTGTGCTCCCCCTTTCCCCACGCTGATCGCCCCAGGGGACCCATAAAGTATTCGTTGTGCGCAGCGTGCACCCCACTGTGAGTCCCCTGCATCGGCAGGAGTGCCTAATTCGTTAGCCTAACTCAACGGCGCCGACACCTCGGTATTAGGGCCTAGGTTTCCCGGCTCTTCGCAAGGATCGGTCAACCCCAGATAGCCCGGAACCGATCCGCTATCCGGGGTTGACCGCCA
>WNFF01002733.1_pt1 | contig 15080 bp, 10 predicted proteins | sample 5400441 | NCBI WGS metagenome assembly WNFF01 (sample SAMN13153345, study PRJNA577476) | soil metagenome | isolation source: 120 cm saprolite under Douglas fir tree site 2 hole 3 replicate 1 | place: USA:California | collected 2015-04-18 | reverse complement strand
GTTTGAACCGGGGGAGCGCTTTGAAGATTTTGTGGTCATCCTGGTGCGACCTCAAGGCTCCAAACTGTTGGCCGAGGCCACACCCCTTGTCCCTATTTGAAATGTATTGAGCACAAGGCCCCCTCATCCACTCCACGCCGCCCCTTGTCCCTACAGGACCCTGGGCCGCAAGCACCTCACCGGTAATGTGTCTGCCCCTATCCTGATGAATGTTGACGACCGAATGGGGGCCTGTAGGGACAAGGGGCGGATGTGGGGCAGGGTGGGGGCCTGGTGCTTGTCCTGATGGCAACGCGCTCCAGTGGGGACTGCGTGGAGCAAACAGGTCGCACCCCCACGAGGACAAGCACCAGGCCCCCTCATCCACTCCACCCCGCCCCTTGTCCCTACAGGACCCTGGGCCGCAAGCACCTCAATGGATATGATTACCCGATTCGGTCGTCAACATTCAGTAGGTACAAGTGATGCAAATGATGCAAATGATGCAAGTGTTACAAACAGCTCGCTTACTTTCGCGTGATTGCCGCGCTACCCTGCAATTGCAGGTCCCCACGTCGTCACCTTGTCCGGCGTAATCACAATCACCGCGTGCGTCTCCAACTCCATCGTCCTGTATTGTACATAGCGTTCTGTATTGTACATAGCGTTGGCGCAGCAAGACCAGAGCATGAGCATGCAGGGCATCTCCCGGCTGCAGCAATTCGGCACGTCCATGCACCAGCACATAACCCAGGCGGGACCAGTCATCATCATACCGGTCAATCAACAGCGACGCCTCGTGGCGTGCCTCGATATTGCGCACGCGCCGCAACTTGCTCTCGTTCACCCGCTTGGGCTTCTCATCCAATGGCGTATAGAAGCGCGTCCCATCAAAAGCATAACAGACCGGCACAATATACGGACGTCCCTTTTCATCCGCAGTAGCCAGCCGTGCGACCCTCTGCGCATTCACAAAAGCAGCCTCGGCCTCACTCAACGTTGTACGATTTGCCATGATCCCCTCCAGAACTACAGATAGGCCTGGCAAGGCGATTCGTTCGTCATAGCCCTGCGTGCCTCGCCAATGGAGTGCGGTCTACATTTCTCCTGCAAACAAGCCAAGAGCACGGGCCCGTGCGAGCGCTTGCGTCCGGCTATTCACTCCCAGCTTGGAGAGGATGTTGCTCATGTGGCGCTTGACCGTAACGAGAGCTAGCACCAGCCGCTCGGCAATCTCCTGGTTGGAAGCCCCTTCCTCCACCAGGTGCAGCACCTCCAGTTCGCGCCCACTCAGGGGGTCGAGCAAGGCAGGCGGCGTGCGCAAATGCTGAGAGACAGCAGCTTCTTCTCGCTTCGTGCCATTCTGAGTGAATGCTGCCAGCAGCATGTCCAGGTAGGGGGTAGATCCCCGTTTGCGTTGCTGCTCGCGCAAGGAGGAGAGCAGCGCGGCCATTTGCTGGCCCTCGTCCACGAAGCGGCGGATGTAGCCCTCCGGTTCCGCCAGGCGCACCGCCTCTGAGACGGTAACGAGGGATTTCGTCACGTCATGGCGCATCTGGTAGGCCTGCGCCTGCAGGATCAACATCTCGATGACGTGGCCCCAGCGTTGTCCCGCCTGCGCACGAGCTAGCAGCGGCTCCAGTCGCTCCAGTGCCTGCTCAGGCTTCTCTTGCGCTAACAAAATGCGGACCAGGGCGATATCCTCCTTCTCGCACGCAGTGAGGGAAGGCTGTCGTGGATGCTGAAGCAGTTCCTGGGCCCAGTAACTAGCTTGCTCAAGCTCACCACGCGCTAACCAGAGCCGTACCCGATCAACAGTTATGAAGAAGGCAGAGGGATATGGGTAGGGTACTTTCGCAAGGGTCTGTTCTGCCCGTTGGAGGAGGGAGCGCGCGGCATCAAGCTCGCCTCGCGCCAGGTGGATGCGCATCAATGCCATGTAGGCACGAGTTGAAAAGATCGTCGTTCCAGTCTCTTCGCCGATACGGATGGCTCGCAATGCGATGTCCTGAGCCGCGTCAAGCTGGTTCCACTCCCGCAACATGTCGGCTTGAGCAGCCATGGGCCAGCTCTCCAGGGGAAATGGCAGCCCTTTCGATCTCTGCGCCAGGCGGGTGGCCTGTTCTACAATGTGCCTTATCTCGTGCAGTTGACCCGAGATCAGCAAGCCGGTAGCTACTGAATTCAGAATTGTGATCGCAGTGAAAGGGTTTCCTGTGGCTTGCGCCAACGCACTCGCTTGCAGTCCAAAGTGGGTGGCTTTTCTTATATCGCCCATGGCTATAGAGGCGCTACACTGAGCCAGGGCAACATCTGAACGAGCAGCGAGATGTTGTTCGGGGAGCAAGGCCAGGGCTTGCTGGCAGAATGCCAGGGCAGCCTGCCCATCGCCTTGATAGACACTGATATGAACTGCACGGAGAGCAGCAACCTCACCGAGCAAACGCCGCGCCTCATCTGCTGTGGCGAGTGCAGCAGGACTACCACTCTCAGCCGCTGGAGCCGAGAGCAAAGCGGCGCTCGCTGCTTCAGCAACCTGTAACCAGGCTTCCGTCTCTGTGGGAGGGGCAACCATGTGTAGGGTGCGGGCGTAGGTAAAGCAGAGACGAGGCCGGGCATGCAATACCTCTGGCGGCAGCTTCTCCAGCCAGTGTCGCTGCTTCTCCAGCAAGTTGAAGTCCCAGGTGGGCGCAGGAGGCGCCTGCTCGATCAGGTCCGCGGCCCACGACCACTCCCGGGCATTGATGGCATGCTGCACGGCCTCGTCGAGATGTCCGTGCTGGGCATACCACTGGCTGGCCCGGTGATGCAAGATATGGCTCTCTTCGCCATGTGTGTGCTCCAGACGATAGTGTAACGCCTCCGCGAAAAGGTGATGATAGCGATACCACTGGCGCTGGGTATCCAGGGGCACAACGAATAAGTTGGCATGCTCCAGGTACTCCAGCGCCTGCTGGCTCCCGCTCTCTCCCGTGACGTAATCACATAACGAAGCGCAGAGGCGCTCTAGAATAGCGGTGCGCAGCAGGAAGGTCTGGATGGACTCTGGCTGCTTCCGCAGCACTTCATCGGTTAAATAGTCCACGATGTAGCGCGGGGTACCGCTCAGTTCATGAATAATCGCAGCCGGATGGAGGTGACCCTGCATGGAGAGGGCGGCCAGCTGCAGACCAGCAATCCAGCCTTCGGTGGGAGCTTCCACCTCGCGGATCTCACCGGGAGAGAGCGAAAGGCCCATGGTCTGGGTGAGGAAGGCGGTAGCTTCCTGGGAAGTACAGCGCAACTGCGCCGCGCGCACTTCCAGCACCTGGTCGCGCCCGCGCAGCCGGGCGAGCGGCAAAGGCGGATCTGTGCGGGAGAGCACGATCAAACGCAACTGAGGCGGCAGATGCTCCAGCAGATACGTGAGGGTGGTGTGAATTTCCTGCTGCGTGATCACCTCGTAGTCGTCCAGGATCAGGAGAAACTGCTCGGCTCTATCCACCAGGATATTGATGAGTGCCTGCAAGAAGTATTGCAGTGGCAGTGTTTGCTCGGATTGCAGGTAGGTCAAGAGCGGAGTAAAGAGTCCTGGTTTGCGCAGGTCCAGTGCCGTAAGCACATACTCCCAAAACCGCACCAGGGAGTTGTCGCCCTCGTCGAGGGAAATCCAGGCCACGTGCGGGTTACCCAAAGGCCCTGACTGCACCCAGGACGCAAGCAGCGTGGTCTTGCCGAAGCCTGCAGGGGCCGAAACCAGCGTAAGCGTGCGGCTCAACCCTGCATTGAGCAGAGCGGCCAGGCGAGGACGTGGGATCACCGCGTGGGGAGGCGCTGGCACGAAGAATTTGGTGGAAAGTAGTTGATCACGAACCCGCTGAGACGTGCGGGACGCTCCGTTCTCTTGCGGCGACTTGGGCTGAGGTGTCTGCGCGATGGCCTCGTTCCTGTTCGCCTCACGTGTCCTGTCCGGTAGCGTCGCGGCCTCTTCTTGCCCGCTCAAGGTGACTGCAGCGGCTTTGAGTCGCTCCAGCGTCAAGTGCTCGGATTTGCCCAGATAGACGATGGCACGCCTACCCTCCCGCTTGCGGTAGGCTTTCCAGTAGCGACCGCCGCGTTTGCTGCCGCTCTGTTCCTTGCTGGCTGTGAAACTACCCTGCTCCCCCTGAAAAGCAAAGCTGCCGACCGTCTCCAACCAGCGATACCAGTCGGGCATGCCAACCTGCACCTGTATGGTGGCTCCCTGTTCGTGATAGACCAGCGTATCCCCGTACACGCGAGCCGGGGTCTCTTTCATCGTGTCACCTGTATGGGGAGGGTAACATCAACTTCTTCCCGTGCAAGCATACCCAATTTTGGGGCAAAAAACAATGGTTACAGATCGATGGAGATACTCGCGCGGTTCTTGCTTACCCCGCACTCGGCCTCTGTGGCTCCTCGCTCGCCAGTCTGTCTGCCGGATAGGAATCTCCCTTCCCGAACACCTGCCATACAAAGGGTGTACGTGAAAAGGTCACGTACACCCTTTGTAACCTGTAACGTTTTCGCATGCAGGTGGTACTATAGTGTAAAAAGCTGGGATTTTCCCTTGCCTGTAAGGAGAGTAGTATGTCTCATACCAACATCAAAGTCTACGGTACAAACTGGTGCAGTGATTGTAAGCGCAGCAAGAAATTTCTTGGAGAGCAGCGCGTCCACTACGATTTTATCGACATTGAAGAAGACAGCGAAGGCCAGGCCTTCGTGCAGAAGGTACAAAATGGCGGCCTCACCATCCCCACCATTGTCTTCGATGACGGATCGGTGCTCATCGAACCAACCAATGCAGAAGTGGCTGCAAAGCTGGGCCTACAGACAAAGGCCCAGTGCGAGTTTTACGATCTGATCATCGTAGGTGGCGGACCTACCGGGCTGACTACTGCTATTTACGCGGCGCGTGATGGTTACGATGTCCTGGTGATTGAGCGCAGCGGGCTGGGTGGCCAGGCAGGTATTACCGAACGCCTGGATAACTACCCGGGCTTTCCGGAGGGCGTCACCGGTGCCGAATTTGCCGAGCGCATCATCGAGCAGGCGAAGCGCTATGGCGTCGAGCTGCTCTCGGCGCAGAACGTGGTGAAAGTCGGCAACGATGAGGATGCGCACTTCGTCGAGACCAAAGCGGGGAACCGGTACCGCGGCAATGCCGTCTTAATCGCCACAGGCTCTACCTATAAGCGCCTCGGTGTACCAGGTGAAGACGATTACATTGGCGCAGGCATCCATTTCTGCGCCACCTGCGATGGACCATTTTACAAGGGGCGCGAGGTAGCCGTGATTGGCGGCGGCAATAGCGCCGTTGAAGAAGCTGCCTTCCTCACCCGTTTCAGCCCCAAGGTCACCCTCCTGGCGCGCGGTTCCCAACTGAACGCTAACAAGATAGCCGCTGACAAAGCGCTCAACTCTTCGGATATGGAGGTGCGCTTCAATACCGAAGTGGTCGGGTTTAAAGGCAAGGATCATCACCTGGATACAGTCGTCTACAAGAACAACGAAACGGGAGAGATAAGCGAACTGCATGTCCCCGGTGTCTTCGTCTTTATCGGTCTTTCGCCGAACAGTGAACGCTTCAAGGATATTGTCAGGCTGGATGCCCAGGGCTTCATCATGACGGGCATCGACTTCCAGACCAGCACCGAGGGCATCTTTGCCGCCGGTGACGTGCGCTCAGGCAGCACCAAGCAACTGGTTAGTGCTGCTGGTGAAGGCGCTGCAGCGGCGCTGGCTATCCGCGAGCACCTGCGCGGCCACGACGCCCGCTCGATGGAAGCAGCCCTGATTGGCAGTTCGGCCTGAGGGATGGGTCCTCATGAGAGAACATAAATCAAGCAGCACCAACGTGGCCTGGTGTTCCCAAAGCGCATGAATTCCAAATCATGCGCTTTGGGAAGGTTTCTCCAGGATAATCCTTTCCTGGCTAAAAACTGTTAGTCAGAGCCAGAAACAGGCATACGCAAGAAGAAGTGCGCTAATTCCAACTTACTGGCATGTAGCGAAACCTCTTGCAGTGCAAGGTTCATTTACAACGTTACAATAAATGGACGCTCATTAGCCAGGCGGTTGCGACCTCCGTGACTGCCTGAGCAATAGGCTCGCCGGCGGTGTGTTTTGCTGAGACCTGCATTTGTAAACTAACGTTCACATCAGTGGTCATTAACGGCGCCATTTGATTGAGCGCGGCCGTGATGCCAGGATCGGCCTGTAACACCTGGTCACGCACTATAGGCGCGGGGTGGAATTCTGTAAACCCATGCTTATCGTCGGTGAGGATGACGAAACCCTGCGTCGCGATCGATCCATCCGTCGTGTAGCACTCGGTTACCTGAGCCGACCCGCCCTTCACAGCAGCGAAACCGATGGCATAGGCAACCTTCGTCACCGATTTGAAGTTGCTGGTATCGAAATTGTAGGTTGACTTTAAAGCATCGAAGAAAGGAATACCATCACTCTGAGTGGCCAGAGTCAATGTCGATACCTTCGAGGCCAGTTGCGAGAGGGTGGTAACACCGAGTTTCTGAGACTCGGCCTGTGACGTACAAAGAGCGTAGCCATCGTTCAAAGGCGCTTGATCGAGCCAGGTAATGTGGAATTGTTGCTCATAGTCGGTCTTGACAGTCTGGTAATCCGTGGCTGGATTGTAAGACGACTTGACGCCCAGTATACTCAGCCCTGTTCCGGTAAACTCAGGGTAAAGATCAATAGCGCCGCTCTTGATCGCAGCAAGCAGGGTAGCGTTGTCCCCCAGAGCTAATTTGGAGTGAACTGTGTAGCCTGCCTTCGTAAGTAGTAAGACATACATCTCACCAAGTAGATGGCCATCGAGATCGAGCTTGCTGCCAACTGTTATCGGTACCTTTGTTGGCGCAGGCGTAGTGCCAGTTGAACTTCCAGTGGAAGAACTACCACATGCTGACAGGATGAGCATGGGAATGAGAACGAGCAGTACTAAGGACTTTGCTCCTAATGAACGCTTGAGAAGAGCCATTTCTTCCTCCTTAAACTTACAAAAACTATTACATGTGTGCAGTACCGTATACTGCACGAAATCGTGTCATGCTTTGGCTGTTGCTGCCTGCTCCTGCACTTGAAGGCCTTCAGGAGTCACGGCACGCTGCAGCCAGCTCATGAACACTTCTACAAGAATTGCCAGAATAGCTACCGAGACTGCTCCAACGATGAGTTCCGTGTAATTTAAGACGTTGATTCCATCTACAATGTAGTCCCCATAGCCTCCACCGCCGACGAATCCGGCCAGGGTAGCGGTTGCCACAATCTGCACCGCCGAAGTACGAATGCCCGCAGCGACAAGCGGAGTAACAAGCGGAGCTTGTATCCGCGTGGCGATCTGCCAGGACGTCATCCCCATTCCTTTCGCGGAATCGATCGCAGCAGGATCGATTCCGCGAATTCCTGTATAGGTATTGAGCAAGATCGGCGGGATACCCAGTATTATTAAGGCGATTATGGTGGGTAAGAAACCGAGGCCCAGCGTAGGCACGAACAAAAGTAAGATTGCAATACTAGGAACGGCACGCATCAGGCCGCTCGCGTTTACTGCAATAAAAGCCAGGATCGCATTGCGTGAGACCAGCGCGCCCAGCACAACCCCTACGACTATCGCGGCGGCGATTGCAACACTACAGAGCTTGAGATACGCGACGGTCTCCTGCAGGTAGTCATTTTTGGGATCGAGGATAAAGTTGATGTATTGCATCTCGTGCTGACCCTCCTTTCTATGCAAGAGACACTGCGCCGCGACCCCGGTTCAGTCCTGCCTGCAAGGCCAATAACAGAAGATCAGCAACAATTGCGAAGACGGCTATCAAAATAGCGCCGGCAGCAATTGCATCGGGATCGTAGACCGCGAGATTCTGGAAAATCAGATCTCCCAGCGTACTCTGTCCAAAAAACGAGGCCAGGGATGAAATACCTATTGTGGTCACTGTTGCGATGCGAACGCCCGCGACGATGACAGGCAACGCCAGTGGGAGGGTAACACGGAAAAGTAGCTGCCGCGGTTTCATGCCCATAGCGCGCCCCACTTCAAAGAGCATGGGATCAATACCATTAACGGCTGCGGCGGTGTTACGGATCAATACGAGCTGGTTATAAATCACCAGCGGGATGATAGCGGTTGCGGGTGTCAATCCAGTAATAGGGATAAGGAGAGCAAACGCCGCAAGGCTGGGGATGGTGTACAACACGCCTGAAACGGTGATTACCGGAAAGTAGAGCCGGCGGTAGCGGGCTACCACTATCCCCACAGGAATGGCGATGACCAGCGAAATTAACATCACAACCCCGACGAGCGCCAGGTGCTGCAAGAATAGATTAGGAATGCTCGCCGGGTCCGACAGGTTGTAGTTGTAGGGCTGCAGTATATAGTGCATGAAACTCCCTCAAAATACGCACTCATTGCGCGGTGATTTATATCCTTGTCTCTTCCGCCGTTGTTTTGTTACTTTGCGTCCGTGTGATTTCGTGAGTGATGCTGGCGAGGGTAATATATCCGAGGGGGTCTTGCGGATCTTTGTCTTCTACCGCGAGGGCTGGGGCATTGGTTTCAAGCAGATGCAACATTGCATCAAGCAGTGTTGCATTGGCAGGAATTGTTGGCACGTCTCCCCAGTGCGCCGAAGACACTGCCTCGGGTTCATTATCCAGGGCATCAATAACGGGCAGGTACTCAAGCTGGCGCAGGATATTATCTGCTCCTACCAGTTTGCGCACGTAGTCGTTGTCCGGGTTCGCCAGCAGATCGACCGGAGTGCCGGTCTGCATCAGCTTGCCGTCATTGAGCACGGCAATTTCGTTGCCGAGCTTAAAAGCCTCCTCGATATCATGCGAGACAAAGAGAATGGTTTTGCGTACATCGCGTTGGATGCGCAGCAACTCATCCTGCATGCGCGCGCGGGTGATGGCATCGAGGGCGCCAAAGGGTTCATCCATCAGCAGGATGGCCGGGTCGGTTGCCAGTGCGCGGGCCAGTCCCACGCGCTGCTGCTGGCCGCCGGAGAGCTGGCGCGGGAAGCGTTTGCGAAACTCCGCCGGTGGCAAGCCAACCAGGTCTAGGAGCTCGTCAACCCGCTCATTGAGCCGCTGCTTTGTCCAGCCACCGGCAATCTCGGCGGTCACGCGAATATTCTCGGCGATATTCATATGTGGGAAGAGGCCGACCTGCTGTATGACGTAGCCAATACGGCGGCGCAGTTGGATCGGGTTTTCCTCGAGGACGTTCTTGCCATCAATGATGATCTCACCAGAAGTGGGTTCGATCAGGCGGTTGACCATGCGTAACAGGGTCGTTTTGCCGGAGCCGGAGGTCCCTACCAGCATGGTAGTGCTGCCTTCTGGTACCCCAAAGCTAACAGCATCGACTGCGGGTTTGCTCGAGCCGGGAAACTGCTTGGTGATGGCCTCGAACGCAATTTTTGTCATACCGCTGGTACTCCTTTATCCGTTCTCTCGCAAGTCACTTTGTTGATGAGACACTAAAGAATTATAAGAGATAGCTAGAGTAATTGCCAATCCTCTGAATTGCAGGATCTATATCCTTGTAAGGGGAAAGAGCAACGGGCGACCACTGGCACTCCTCACTTCCCTCGCCCACGTGCTGGATAAATCCGCACTCTATGGAGACCTTTCCCCGCAAGGATGTTTTTCTCTATACATACTACGTCACAATCTGGTCGAATTTGGCAAAGAATAACAAATTCGTGGTTACGAACAAACTCTCTTCCTGTAGTATTCCATTTAGTATTATTCTCCTGTGCAAACTGGTAATCCCCCAAGCCCTGCTGTTTCCCCGTTTATCTTTGTATGTCAAACCGTCGTTTCGTATATTTTTTGAAGTGGAGAGCTACATGCGGTACACCCTGGTACGCAAGCTCGCGATCGCTGTTGTAACCATAGCCTTACTCGGCTTCAGTGTTCTCAGTGTTGCGATAATTGCCCGAGCCAAGCAAGATTCCCCCTATGTACTCAGCAGCCAGACCGTTCCCCTGGTCAGCCGTGCACAGGGTCTGGGAGCTGCAAATGCGCAACAGCAGCTCAATCTCTCGGTAGGACTGCAACTGCGGAACCGGCAGGAACTACAGAGCCTGCTCAGCGACATGTATAACCCGCAATCCTCGCTGTATCATCACTTTCTCACGCCGCAGCAATTTGCTGCCGAGTTTGGCCCGACTGCCGGGCAGCAGCAGCAGGTCATCGATTATTTACGACAGCAAGGGCTGGGCATCGTCCATGTCTCGAGCAATGGCTTATTGATAGATGCCAGCGCTACAGTTGCCCAGGCCGAGGCAGCCTTTCAAGTCTCGATCAAAAACTACCAGTTGGGATCGAACCTATTTTATGCAAACGCTAATCCTCCCATAATTCCAGGTTCGCTTTCGTCGATCATCGCTTCTATCGGCGGGCTCGATAACAGCGTCCACATGCATCCTCTTTCTCACCTTGCCGGTTCAGCACATGGCAACACGAAGCCTGGAAGAGGGAATACCAGTCGCCAGGCGCACGCTCAGCCGCACGCCGGACCTGCTGGTGGCTATACGCCGGCAGACCTCAACGGCGCCTATGATGCCAATCCGCTGCTGCAAGCGGGTGTCCAGGGCAACAACCAGACCGTCGCCGTCTTCGAACTGGATGGCTACCCGAGCAGCGACATCACCCAGTATCTGCAGAATTACAATCTTGGGACCCCCAGCATCACGAATGTCCTGGTGGATGGGTTCAATGGCTCCGCCGGGCAAGGTGCCATTGAGGTCGACCTTGATATCGAAGTGGTAGCGGCTATGGCTCCCCATGCCTCCCAGATCGTCTATGAAGGCCCGAACACGACGCAGGGCGTCAATGATACCTACAACCAGATCGTCACTGACAAGAAGGCCCAGGTCGCCACGACCAGTTGGGGGGAGTGCGAGGCGCAGAGCGGGAACGCCGAACTGCAGACGCTCGATAACATCCTCAGCCAGGGTTCAGCCGAGGGGATCGCCATATATGCCGCTTCGGGCGATTCTGGCGCGTATGACTGCAACGACACCAACCTGGCGGTAGATTCGCCCGCCGGTGATCCCAATATCACGGGCGTGGGTGGCACCAACCTGCAGTTGACGAACGGGGCCTATGGCAGCGAATCGGTGTGGAGTAACCCTAGCGACACCCAGCGCAGTCCCCAAGGCGCAGGTGGTGGCGGTGGTCTCAGCAGCTTCTTCAAGGAGGCAAGCTGGCAGACTGGCCCTGGTGTGCAAAATCAGTACAGCAACGGCAACCGCGAGGTGCCTGACGTCTCGGCGGATGCCGACCCCGCCACCGGCTATTCGATGTACTGCACTGCTGCGGCGGCGGGATGCCCGTCGAGCGGCTGGATAGTAGTAGGCGGTACCAGCGCGGCAGCGCCTCTGTGGGCAGGGAGTACCGCGCTGATCAACGAGTATCTGCAAAAGCAGCAAAAGTCGCGTATAGGGTTTGCCAACCCGGTGCTGTACGGCCTGGAGAACGCTCAAGAGTCATTTCCACCGTTCCACGACATCACCAGTGGCACCAATCTCTTTTATCCTGCTACTACCGGGTATGACGAAGCCAGCGGCTGGGGCTCGCCAGATATCTATAATATCGCACGCGATGTCGCGGGTGGCGTCACACCTCCACCTACTCCAACGCCGCAGCCCAGTCCCAGCCCGACGACTACACCTAACCCCAGCCCGACGACTACAGCCACGCCGAGTCCGTCGCCAAGTCCGACAAGCACCGCCACGCCCGTGCCGAGTCCGACAAACACCGCTACGCCCGTGCCGACACCTACGCAGCCCGGTCCGGCTAATTTGATTCAGAACGGCGGTTTCGAACAGGGAAGTGCCCACTGGCAGGAAAGCTCTTCTGGCGGCTATGAACTCGTTGATGGCACGAATCCACATTCTGGCAACTACAGTGCCTATCTCTGTGGCTATGGCAACTGCAACGACAGCATTCGTCAGAAGTTCACCGTTCCCACGCACGCATCCGCCATCACCATCTCTTACTGGTGGTTTGGTGAGAGCAGTAATTTCTTCGGTGGCTGCCAGGATACATTCACTGTCCGGCTTTTAGATAGCAGGGGTAAGACCATAGGGCAAATCCAGAGCGCCTGCAACTCCAACGCAACCCAACAATGGCAACAGGTGACCTTCAATGCCACCAAAATGCTAGCCAATTTTGCAGGCAAGACCGTCACCCTTGTCTTCAGCGCCCATACGTCATTTGACCTGTTCTCTTCCACCTCCTTCTTCGTAGATGATGTAGACGTCAGCACATTGTAGTCTTCAACTTGTCGTGCAACGCGTTGAGGCATTGGGTGGCCATAAGAGCCACCCAATGCCTTAACGTTAGGAAAACTGGCTCGTAGAGTGGCTCTTGTTGAGTTTGGCTTTGCACAAAAAGGCAGGGATCTGTACAAAATGTCGATTAGGGATGTAGTCACAAGGAGGCCATAAAAAGGGCTTCCTTAAACACCTCAGTTATTATACTGCGAATGAATCAACCTAGCTATCATGGTGTAAACAGCATTGATGGAATTATCCTCTGATTCCTCATAATTACGTCTATCTCCAGAACCCGAAATGTACAGAAGACTGATGTTACTATTTGGTGAGATTTCTATTTCCAACTCAGCATGAGGACCTACCCATTCAAGTTGAACACCGCCATCGGCAATGGGAATAACATCCGTTAGTTGCACAACGTCACCTATGGCATTACTAAAAGATTTCATGACTGAAATTATTATTGATTTTGCTGTCGCTATTGCATTTTGGCTAATTGGATCAGCACCATATGAATCCCAATCTTGTGGTAAATTTTGGAGTTCATCAAGTTTCCTCATAGCAGTTATCAGCATTTTTTGTGTCTTGACAACGTGGGCCACCTTCACTCCTGTGAGAAGAACACGCTCTTTACCTCGGTATAGAGCTGAGCCGCGTGCATGCCCATCTCGCGGCCAATGCCACTCTGCTTGTAGCCCCCGAAAGGGGCCTCTGTATGCACGCTATGATTAGAGTTGACGGAGAGCACGCCTGCGCGTATGCCTTTCGCTGCGCGGATAGCCCTTCCAAGATCACGAGTCCACACCGATCCCGCCAAGCCATAGGGCGTGTCATTTGCCAGCCGGATTGCTTCCTCCTCGGTATCGAACGGAATGACGCACACAACAGGCCCGAATATCTCTTCCTGGGCGACGCGCATCTTGTTATCGACATGGGTGAGTACAACTGGCTGGAGAAAATAGCCTCCGTTGGACATCGCCGGCACGGCTCCCCCGGTGATCAGCTCTGCTCCCTCCTGCTGGCCGAGCGCAACATAGTCGAGCGAGCGCTGGCGCTGCCCGGCAGAGATGAGCGGGCCAACCTCGGCCTTCTCGTCAAGCGGCTGACCGACCTGGAGCGCGGCCGTGCGCCTGGCGAATCGCGCAGCAAACTCTTCGTGGATCGGGCGCTGCACGAGGAGGCGAGAGCGAGCACAGCAGTCCTGCCCGCAGTTGCCGAAGACAGCGAATACTGAAGATTCTATGCACCGCTCTATGTCTGCATCCGCGAACACCACATTCGCTGCCTTGCCCCCTAGCTCGAGCGAGACACGTGTGATATTGTTGGCACAAAGGCGCATAATCTGAGAACCGACCTCGGTCGAGCCGGTAAATGAGACCTTCGATACCAGGGGATGAGTGACCAGTGCGTTACCGGCTACGGACCCAGGCCCGGGAAGCACTGAAATCACGCCTGGCGGCAGCCCTGCTTCATTCAAAATATCAGCCAGCGTGAGCACTGATAGGGGTGTAAGCTGGGCGGGCTTGACGACCACGGTATTACCGCATGCCAGCGCGGGAGCGATCTTCCAGGATGCAATCACGAGAGGAAAATTCCACGGGGTAATCAGTGCGCACACTCCAACAGGCTCCCGGAGTGTAACTTCGAGGCCAGCATCCTGTACCGGGATGGTCTCACCGAAGATCTTATTCGCTGCCCCTCCCCAGTACTCAAGTACGGCAGCGACGAGCGCAATCTCGCCGCGAGCATCTCGAATGGGTTTGCCAGCATTGCGGGCTTCGATGGTTGCAATTTCCTCTAATCGCTGCCGCACCAGGGTAGCGGCTTGCAGCAGTATCCGGCCACGCTCCGTCGCGCTCATGCGTGGCCACCTTCCTTCCTCAAAGGCACGATAGGCGGCCCGCACGGCCCGCTCGACATCCTCATGCCCTGCCTCGGCTACCTCGACAAAAGGCTTGCCCGACCCCGGCTCAGTTACGGCAAAGGTCTTGCCATCTGCAGCGGGAACGCGCTCCCCGCCAAGCACCAGGTGCTCGATGTTCATAATACCTCCTTATATTAGCGCGGTTCACATCTTCGTCCAGCCGGCAATCTCCAGCACTGTTCCAGGGATAGAGGCGAATATTGTCGGTGTGCCACCATTCAATGATCCAACCATCAGCGTATAGGTGCTGGTGGAGAAATTGCTCGTCTCCAGGGCGTACATGCTGCCATCAAGTGAGACATTCGACCAGAAGTATTGTGAAAAGAGGTTCAGGCTGCTGGTCTCGCCAGCCTTGTCAGAAGTGAGGCGCAAGGGTGTAGAACCATCTGTCTTGAGTTTGTACAGTCCATCCTGACTTGTATCGCCACCAGTATTTGCTACTGTAGCCAGCAGGTAGGTATTCTTGGGATCAATCACACGTACCGTATTGATGGCAAGCGTTGAGCTCGTGAAGAAGGTGTTGAGTGTGCCTCCCGTTGCTGGTTGCACGCCCACTGTGCTGGAGCCGTTGGGCTGACCAGGAATGCACTGGCTGACAAACAACTTCGTGCTATCATAGCTGCTATCGAAATCCCAGCATGCCTGTCCCTGCGTAACCACCTGCTGAAGATCGCCAGGCTGCTGGTTCGCTCCTGTATTGATATCGAGTATGTACACATTCTGCGGTGGAGCATCGGCATTTGGAGCGTAGCCGATCATTAGCACGCGCGTGTAGTCAAGCCAGGTACGAGGTTTATAGGCGAGACCTGCTGCTGGTGGTACCAGTTCTGTTTGCAGAGAACCGCTTGCCATGTTCAGCA
>WNFF01002493.1_pt1 | contig 15080 bp, 14 predicted proteins | sample 5400441 | NCBI WGS metagenome assembly WNFF01 (sample SAMN13153345, study PRJNA577476) | soil metagenome | isolation source: 120 cm saprolite under Douglas fir tree site 2 hole 3 replicate 1 | place: USA:California | collected 2015-04-18 | reverse complement strand
GGCTGGTGCAGAAGTCGCGCCTGGTCGAGAAAATCGCGGAGCTCGTCAACGACAAAAAGCTGCCGCTGGTCGGCGACGTGCGTGACGAGTCCGCGGAGGATTTGCGCCTCGTCATCGAGCCGCGCGCCCGCACGGTCGACGCCGAGCTGCTGATGGAATCGCTGTTCAAGCTCACCGAGCTCGAAAGCCGCATTCCGCTCAACATGAACGTGCTGGTGAAGGGCAAAATTCCCAAGGTGGTCGGCCTTGCCGAAGCCTTGCGCGAATGGCTCGACCATCGCCGCGAGGTGCTGCTGCGCCGCACCAATCATCGGCTGCGGCAAATCGAGAACCGCCTTGAAGTGCTCGGCGGTTATCTGGTCGCCTATCTCAATCTCGATCGCGTCATCAAGATCATCCGCAACGAGGACGAGCCCAAGCCTGTCCTCATCCGGACCTTCACGCTCAGCGAGGTGCAGGCCGACGCCATCCTCAACATGCGCCTGCGCAATCTGCGTAAGCTCGAGGAAATGGAAATCAAGGCCGAGGACAGGAATTTGCGCGCCGAACGCAAGAAGCTGCAGGACTTGGTCAAGTCCGAAAAGGATCAGTGGAAGACGGTCGCGGACGAGATCAAGGCGGTGCGCACCACCTTCGGCCCGAAGACGCCGCTCGGCAAGCGCCGCGCCACCTTCTCGCAAGCGCCCGAACACGATGAGGCGGCAATCGAGGAGGCCATGGTGATCCGCGAGCCGATCACCGTGGTGGTGTCGCAAAAGGGCTGGATACGCGCCCTGAAAGGGACCGTGACGGACCTCTCCGGGGTAGCCTTCAAGGCCGACGACGGGTTGCGCTTCGCGTTTCCGGCGGAGACGACATCGAAGTGCCTGATATTCGCGACCAACGGCCGCTTCTACACGCTCGATGCCGCTAAACTTCCGGGCGGGCGCGGCCATGGCGAGCCGGTGCGGTTGTTCATTGACCTGGAGCAGGAATCCGATCTCGTGGTGGCGTTCACGGCCGTCGGCGGCCGCAAGTTCCTGGTGGCGAGCCGGGAGGGCAGGGGCTTCGTGGTGGCGGAGGATGAGTGCCTCGCCAATACCCGCAAGGGCAAGCAGGTCCTCAACGTCGAGCCTCCCGACGAGGCGCGCACCATGTGCGTCGTCGAGGGCGAAATTGTTGCGGCGATCGGCGAGAACCGCAAGCTGGTGTTGTTCGGGCTCGAGCAGGTCCCGGAGATGACGCGCGGGCGCGGCGTCCGCCTGCAGCGCTACAAGGACGGCGGCCTGTCCGACATCAAAACCTTCAAGGCCGCGGACGGATTGTCATGGACGGACTCGGCCGGGCGGGTGTTCACTCTTGCGATGAACGAGCTTGCCGATTGGCGCGGCAACCGCGCCGACGCCGGGCGCATTGCGCCGAAGGGGTTTCCGCGGTCGAATAAATTCGGAGGAGAGCGAGCGTAGGATGGGTTGAGCGCAGCGAAACCCATCATCGGCCTCGCCGCAGGGCACGCCCCCGATGGGTTTCGCTGCGCTCAACCCATCCTGCTACGTGCTACTGCATCTCATCATGCCCGGGCGTTGCGCCAGGCATTTCGGAACGCCGACAGACGCGGTAGCGGATAGCGGCGATAGATCTCGTAATGCATGAAGAATCGTCTGACGAACGCGCGCATAGCCACACCTATCGTTTCTTCCCCTCGGCAATGCATCTCGACAAAATTGGTTCAATCGGGCATCGCACTTTTGATGGCCAGTATGCGCGAATTTTTCTGTGATTTTATAGACATGGCGATCACATCTTGATGAGCGCGCTAATCCCCGCACTCCTCCATTCGCGGCCTCACAACAGCCGCAAGACAATGTCTATTTCTCTTTGTATTTCAGTGTATTGTCACAGGATTCTGAGACCGCGTTCTGGCCTCTGAGCGCGCCCTTGTCCTTCGCCCGTGCAACAAATGCCGAAAGAGTTGCCTCACCTTTCCACCCGCAACCAGCCTTCCGGGGCAAGCCGCTCCTGCGGCAGGAAGCGCCCCTTGTAATCCATCTTGCGGGAACCCCGGACCCAATAGCCGAGGTACACGTAGGCGAGACCCATGGACCGCGCCCGTGCGATGTGATCGAGAATCATAAAAGTGCCGAGCGAGCGATACTCGGGCTCCGGCTCGTAAAACGAATAGACCATGGACAGCCCGTCCTTGAGCACATCCGTCAACGCTACGGCCAAAAGTTCGCCCCCGCGTTCGCCCTTGCGACGGCCGGAAACGGAGGTCCCGGCGGCAGAGTTGCGCCGGCGGTATTCGATCATCCGGGTCTGAACATGGCTGTCTTCAACCATCATGGCGTAGTCCAGCACCGTCATGTCGGCCATCCCGCCATCGTAGTGGCGGGCGTCGAGATAGGCGCGGAATACGGAATATTGCTCGGACGTCGGCACCGCGACCCGCATTTCGCCATCGAGGTCGCGATTGCGGTCAAGCACGCGGCGCATGTTGCGGGTGGGGCGAAACTCCGCGGCGAGGACCCGCACCGAAACGCAGGCCCGGCAGCGCTCGCACGCCGGCCGGTAGGCGATCGACTGGCTGCGGCGGAAGCCCCCGTGAGTGAGCAGATTGTTGAGATCGCCGGCCCGCTCCCCAACCAGATGAGTGAACACCTTCCGCTCTTCCTGCCCCGGCAGATATGGGCATGGCGAGGGTGCGGTCAGGTAGAACTGAGGGGTATCGCGGGAATGCTGGGTCAAGGTTTCGCCAGTGTTCGTTCGATGAGTGCCCCCTCCCTACCCTCCCCCGCATGCGGGGGAGGGTAGGGAGGGGGCGGGTTGGGCCGCGCGAGGCGGCCTCCCCGGCCGCATAGATTTGCGCGGTTACGGCTTTTCGTCAAAGCCATTTGCTCCACCCTATCCTCCCCCGCTGGCACGGGAGGATAGGGTGGGGGCGTGACGAAGCAACGCGGTGCGGCGCTCGTTGTTGATGACCACGGTGCCGAGCAGAAAGTCGTGCAGAAGCCGCCGCCTTTCGTTGAGGAGGCCGACCAGCAGCACCAGCGGGGTCAGCGCCGAGGCCGTCACCCAGAACGCGATGGCATGGACCGCGCCGAGCAGGAAATAGCACGGCGCCCCGTACCATGTGCGCACTTCAATATCGACCGTGCGCATGCCGACGGTGGCGGAGGCCGGTCCCCCCATGGTGGCGCCGCAGTAGAGGAGCGCCCAGATCACCGATCCTGGCACGACGAGGAAGAACAGCCCCCAGCCAAGACCGAAGGTGATCAATCCGAAAAGAAAGATAAAGATGCAGGCGAGGATGATCGGAACCGTGATGATGACGAGGTCGATCAGGAAGGCGATCATTCGCCGCGCCAGCACCCCCTCGAAATATTCCGGGTTTGAAAACGGATCATAGGCGTGCGGTTTGATGTCGACATCGAAGCCGGTTCGCCTTCGTCCTCCGTCAGCCATGTACGCCTCCTCGCAAATGAAATGGCCCTTGCGCCGGCCGGCGCAAGGGGTATCGCAAACACTAGGCCTTGGTAAGGCGCGCCGTTGACGGGACAATAGCCAAAGACGATGATCGCGCGGCTGATGCGACGCATACAAACGACAACAAGACTTGTTTTGCAACGCTACCTCATGAGGGAGGATTGTATGTTGAAGTGGAAAATCGCGGCGGTTCTCGGCGTAGCCTTCGGGGCGGCCGGAGTCACTTGGGGCTATGCGCAGCAGAGCCGGGCGCCCGGGTTCTACGAGTTGCGCGTCTACACGGCGCTGCCGGGAAAGCGGGATGCGCTGGCGGAGCGTTTCGCGAGCCGGACGGCGGCGATCTTCGCGCGCCATGGAATCACCAATGTGGGCTACTGGATTCCGCAGCAAAGCGACCCGGAACTTGGCGTCAGCGCCGAGAACACGTTCATTTACATTCGCGGCTATCCGTCGAAGGAAGAGCGGGACAAGCGGCTGCAGGCCAGGGCCGATGACCCTGAATTCACCGAGGTGGTGAGAAAGGCCGAGGGGAACCCGGCAACCAAGCTCATCGCCAAGGTCCACAACATCGACATGGTGCCGCACGGGCCTTACACGGCGATCACGCTGACCAAATAAGTACCGCAAGCTGAGCAGCCGTTCCGGCGCGCGGGTTCCTGCCCGCGTGCCGGGAAGGACTCATTGACGCCAGCGGCGATCCCGCGGACTGAACCAACAAATCAAGCCGCCGCCGGCTTCAGCGTTGGAATTTTCTTGATCTCATGAGCAAGCTCGCGCTCGGCGCGCCAAGTATCGTGGGCGCACTGCATCCGGCCCCAGACGCCGGCGCCATCGCCGAAGAGCTTGCCAAGCCGGACCGCCACGGCGGGGGATACGGGCTTGCGCTCCTCAAGAATGTCATAGAGGTGTTGGCGGGAGATACCCAGGAGAGCGGCGATCTCCGTCTTGGTCTTGCCGGTCGCCGGGATCACCTCCTCGCGCAGCAATTCGCCCGGATGCGTCGGACACCGATTCGGATTACGTTTGGCGGCATACTCGGCCACGGTGCGGCTCCTCAACGGTATTGTTCGAAATCAACATATCTCAAAGGGTGACGATTTCGCCATGGCAGTGACCCTTGCCGATATCGAGACGGCGCGGCGGCAGCTCGCGGGGGCAATCCTGCGCACCCCGATGCTGCCGGCGCCGAAACTCTCCGCCCTCACCGGCGCCGAGGTCTATGTCAAATACGAGAACCTGCAGGTCACCAATTCGTTCAAGGATCGCGGCGCCTTCGTCAAGCTCGCCGCGCTCGCCGAGGACGAGCGCCGGCGCGGCGTGATCTCCATGTCGGCCGGCAATCATGCCCAGGCGGTCGCCTACCATGCGCAGCGCCTCAACATTCCCGCCACCGTCGTGATGCCGACAACGACGCCGTTCGTGAAGGTAAAGGCGACCGAAGCGTACGGCGCCAAAGTGGTGCTCGATGGCGAGACTTTGAGCGAATGCCACGACCGTGTCGCCGCGATCATCGCCGAACGGCAACTCGTCCTGGTGCATCCCTATGACGATCCCGCCATCATCGCCGGACAAGGCACCATTGCGCTCGAAATGCTCGACGAGGTTCCGGATCTCGACATGTTGGTCATTCCGATCGGCGGCGGCGGGCTTATTGCCGGCAATGCCATCGCGGCGCGAGCCGTGCGCGAGACGATCGAGATCGTCGGAGTTGAGGCTGCGCTTTATCCTTCCATGCGCAATGCCGTCACCGGAGCGAACGATCCGATCGGCGGATCGACGCTGGCGGAAGGCATTGCGGTCAAGAATGTTGGCAAGCTCACGCTGCCGGTCGTGCGCGCGCTCGTGAGCGACATCGTCCTGGTCGACGAGGCGCATCTGGAGCGCGCCGTGAACGCCTACCTGACGCTGCAGAAGACCATGGCGGAGGGGGCTGGGGCGGCGGGCCTCGCCGCCTTGCTCGCCGCGCCCGACCGCTTCCGTGGCCGCAAGATCGGACTGATCCTGTGCGGCGGCAATATCGATCCGCGCATTCTCGCGAGCATCATGGTGCGCGAGCTTGAGCGCGACGGCCGCATCGTCTCGTTTCGCCTGACCATCGCGGATCGCCCCGGTGTGCTTGGGCCTATCGCGTCGCTGCTTGGGGAACTCGGCGCCAATATCCTGGAAGTGGATCACCGCCGCCTTTTTCTCGACGTTCCTGCCAAGGGCGCCAAGCTGGACGTGACCGTTGAGGCGCGTGACCGCGATCACGCCAATGACATCATGCGCGCGCTGGACCGCGCCGGCTATCAGCCGGCGCTGCTCCCGGCCGGAACGGTCACCGCTGCCGATCGATAAACAAATCGAAGGCGGAGAAGGGGGATTGGTCCGGATCAGGTTGAACGTCCTCACTCTCAGGGCGAGGACGCGGGCGCGGTACCGGGATAGACCTAACCTCCGCCGCCTGCGGGGGAGGGTAGGGTAGTTTCGCCGGAATGCCGCGGAAATCGACATCCGGCACCGCGGTCGCCGTCGACCACGGCGCAGATCCGGGATTGCGTGTGGCAGCTGAAGGAGGTTCGGCCAACGGCGCCAGCGGCAGCGCCGATCGGGGTGGCGTTGGGGCTGTAGGCGCATCATCTCGCCGCAATGGTTCGAAGGAGGCCGGGTTCACACGCGCCGCCACGGGAGGTTCATGCGGCTCAGAAGCAACACTCTCCACAGATACGGGTGCGCTCGCCATGTCCGTATCGCCGACCGCCGAGGCTGTGGCGTAGCGCGAGAATATAATTGTGCTGGCGAGCCGGCCAGCGGCCAGGACCACCACGATGCTCAAGCAGACAACCAGCCCTTGCGATATCCGCGACGGTTTTTCATAGGCGCGGATGGTTCTCTGCATAGGTCGACGCTCCTGAACGGTCCCTTGAAACCCGGCGCAGGGTGCGCGCAGGCTGCAACAGCCAGCTGGTGCTAGGCTTAATGACGTATGCAAAGAAAAATGCAACCACAACGAAAGCTGTCGTGCAAAACAAGCGGAGGATATCAACAGCCGCGTTGATTTGCGCGCAATGAACAGCTGCCGGACGATTGCACCGGCTCATCCCGACTTGCCGACTTAAGTCACGTAGCCGACGCCTCCCTACCCTCCCCCTCATGGCGCTAAGTTAAGCGATGGCCGGGCAACCTTACCTCTCCCCGCTTGCGGGGAGAGGTCGGAATTTGCGCGCTCTTCGCGCAAATTCGGGGTGAGGGGGCCTCACCACGAGTCTGAGCTTCGCGGAAAGGCACCTTAGCCCTCCGCGAGTCCGCCCCTGTGGAGAGGCCCCCTCACCCCGACCCTCTCCATAGCCCGTCGAAGACGGGCGTAAACGCCCTGATGGCAAGCAGGGAGAGGGAGCAGAAAGAGGGGGCCGCCGGTCAACTTGCCGATAGCCGTTCCGCCGCCCGGGGGGCGAAATAGGTCAGGATCCCGTCGGCGCCTGCGCGCTTGAATGCGGTCAGGCTCTCCATCATCGCCTTGTCGCCGTCGAGCCATCCGTTCCCGGCGGCGGCCATGATCATCGCGTACTCGCCGGAGACCTGATACGCAAAGGTCGGAACCGCAAAGGTGTCCTTCACCAGCCGCAGGATATCGAGATACGGCATGCCGGGTTTGACCATGACGAGGTCGGCGCCTTCGGCAAGATCCATCTCGACCTCGCGCAGCGCTTCATCCGCATTGGCCGGGTCCATCTGGTAGGTTCGCTTGTCGCCGACCAGCGTTGCGGACGAGCCGACCGCGTCGCGAAACGGCCCGTAGAATGCGGATGCATATTTCGCCGCATAAGCCATGATAAGCACATCGGTGCGGCCGGCAGCGTCGAGCGCGCGGCGGATCGCGCCGACCCGCCCGTCCATCATGTCTGACGGCGCAATGATGTCGCAGCCGGCCTCCGCTTCGACCAGCGCCTGCTTGACCAGCACCTCGACGGTCTCGTCGTTGAGGATTTCGCCGTCGTGCAAAAGCCCGTCGTGGCCATGACTCGTATAAGGATCGAGCGCCACGTCACACAGGAGTCCGACGTCCGGTACCTCCTTCTTGATGGCCCGGATGGCCCGGCACACCAGATTGTCCGGATTGAACGCTTCGGTACCGTTGTGGTCGCGCAAGCTTGGGTCGGTATAGGGAAACAGCGCGATGCAGGGAATCCGCAATTTCGCAGCCCTTTCTACATCGCGCACGGCTTCGTCGATCGAAACACGCTCGACCCCTGGCATGGAGGCAACCGGCACGCGCTTGCGTTCGCCGTCGACCAGAAACAGCGGCCAGATCAGATCGTTGGCCGTCAGCACATGCTCCCGCACCATCCGGCGGACCCATTCGGATTGCCGATTGCGCCGCGGCCGCGCCGTGAGATCGAGCCGGACAGGGGACGATTTGGCCTCGGCCGGAGAGAAACGTACCGTCGCTTCGAGCGGGCGGCCGAATTTGATGGCCATGGGAAACTCCTCCACGAAAATCTTCTTTAGCTTTTAGATTTGTAATCTTCCAGTCAAAGCGATGGCGAGCAACATGCGAACGCAGGCGCCTCTGTGCGGCCTGTTGTCCCGGTCGGAGGTAATGCAACCGTGGCGTGTTCTCGTCGAACGTAGCGGCGACCCTTGTGGTCGCCCTGTTGTAGGCGGACGCGGTGCGCAAACCGGGCGACCACAAGGGTCGCCCCTACAGTCGGCAATGTTGAGCGATCACTCCGCAGGCGTCGATCACCAAAAAATCTTACGCCCCATGTCACACAAGCCGGCTCATCTCGTCATGTCGTCAGGGAATGGCCCTGACGAAGGAGATGATGATGACACCGCGACTGAACGCATTTGCCGCTGCGCCCGCGCCGATGAAATCGTGGCTCGATTGGAGCACCGGCATCCAAAAGAGCGGCCTGGAGGACAGCCTGATAGAGCTCGTGAAGATCCGGGCGTCGCAAATCAATGGCTGCGCTCGCTGTCTGCACATGCATACCGCCGATGCGCGAAAGCATGGCGAGACCGAGGAGCGTCTATACCTGCTCGATGCCTGGCGCGAATCGCCGCTCTACAGCGAGCGCGAACGCGCCGCGCTGGCTTGGACCGAGGCTTTGACGCTGGTGTCCGAGACCCACGCGCCCGATGATGTTTATCACGCGGTGCAAGCACAGTTCACCGAGGAGGAGCAGGTGACGCTCACCTTGCTGATCGTCGCGATCAATGGATGGAACCGGATCCAGGTCGGCTTCCGTGCGGTCCATCCGGTTGAGCAACGCCAGGCGGCTTGAGCGCAGCCATGTCCAGCCAGAACGCCGCCGCCACCTTCGATCCGCTGCGTCCAAAATTGATCCGCATCGCCTACCGGATGCTGGGATCGGTCGCGGACGCAGAGGATATGGTGCAGGAGGCGTTCCTGCGCTGGCTTGATGCGGATCGCGAGGCGGTGCGAGAGCCGGCAGCATATCTCCGCCGCGTCGTGACCCGCCTTTGCCTTGACCACCTGAAATCCGCCCGGCACCGGCGTGAGACCTATATCGGGCCGTGGCTGCCGGAACCGGTCGTCGAGGCGGCGGAGGACGAGATCGATGATGTCACGCTGCCGCTGATGATGGCGCTCGAGCGCCTGTCGCCGCTGGAGCGAGCCGCCTTTCTGCTCCACGACGTGTTCGGCGTGAGCTTCGAGGAGATCGCCGAGACGATCGGACGTGAGCCGGCCACATGCCGCCAGCTTGCCAGCCGCGCGCGGACCCATGTCCGGGCAGCGCGCCCGCGCTTTCATATGCCCAAGGAACGCGGCCTTGAGATAGCCGCGGCGTTCTTTGCGGCGACCCGCCGCGGCGACATGCAGGAGTTGCAATCGCTCCTGGCGGCGGATGTGACCGTTTATTCCGATGGCGGCGGCAAGAGGCCGGCGGCCGGGCGGCCGATTATCGGGGTCGATGATGTCATGCAGTTCCATGCTTCGCTTGCGCGTCTCTTTGCCCAGAAGATGTCGCGGATCGTGCGCTATGGCTTCATCAACGGCTTGCCGGGGTTCGTCACGATCGAGCCGGACGATACGCTGCAGATCGACGACGGCAAGATTGTCGCAATTTATGTGATGCGCAATCCGGACAAGCTGCTGCATCTCGGTAGTCACGTCATGCACTGATCGGCGGACGGTTTTGGCGCCGATGATGTAGGGGCGACCCTTGTGGTCGCCCTGTTGCAAGCGCCGCAGTGCGCAACCCGGGCGACCACAAGGGTCGCCCCTACATCTCAAAACGCCTTGCGGAAAGTCAGGTTGAACCGGCATCGGCCGGTCGCGGGATGGTCGCCGTCTTTCAAAGTATCGACGCCATGATAGGTAAGCCGCGCGGAGCGGCCCCATACCACGAGGTCGCCATGCCTCAGCTCCACGCGCGTGACCGGATCATTTCGCCTGAGGCCGCCGAACAGGAACTTGGCGGGAAGCCCCAGCGAGACCGACACGATCGGAGCGGTGAAATCGGTTTCATTCTTGTCCTGATGCAGGCTCAGCTTCGCGCCCGGCGCGTAGCGGTTGATCAGACACGCATCGGGCAAAAAGTTTTCGAAGCCCGCGACCGCGGCAGCTCGCGTGGCGAGGCTCAGGAATGTCGCAGGCATCGGCGGCCACAGATTGCCGCTGACCGGGTCTTGCCTCGTGTAACGATAGCCGCTCGAATCCGTGACCCAACCGGCAAGCCCGCAATTTGTCATCGCCACCGACATCGTGTAGCCGCCCGGCGTCACCATATGGCGAAATGGCGCAAGCGCGGTCACGGCACGCAGCGCCGCCAGCAATTCCGCCTCGATGTCGCTTGCAAAGCCGCGCAGCACCATGGCATCGGAACCAAGGGCGGCTTTCTCCTCTTGAACTGAATCGAACAGGTCCTGCATTGCGGTCCTATTTGGCGTCATGAAAGATGACGCCAAGCGTATAACGGTTGCCGCTGCGCACGGCGCTGACGCCGTGACGCAGGTTGACGCGGTAGCTGCCCCTGACGCCGCGCACCGGGCGATGGTGGACGGCGAAAATCACGGCATCGCCGCGCCGTAACGGGATCACGGAGGCACGCGACTGCATGCGCGGCCGCTGCTCGGTAAGCACGAACTCGCCGCCCGTGAAGTCCTCGTCCGGCTCGCAGAGTAATATCGCCACCTGCAGCGGGAAGACGTGTTCGCCGTAAAGATCCTGGTGCAGGCAATTATAGTCGCCGGCTTCATACTTCAGCAGCAACGGCGTCGGCCGCGTCTGCCCGGCATCGTGGCAGCGCCGCAGGAAGTCGGCGTGGCGCAGAGGAAAACGCACCTTCTCGCCCAGGGCCTCGTTCCAGCGGTTGGCGATCGAGGCGAGCGGCGGGTAGAGGGCCGTGCGCAGGGCGCCGATGGCATCGGGCAACGGATAGGCAAAGTACTTGTATTCGCCGCGCCCGAAACCGTGCCGTGCCATGTGGATGTGAGTGCGGAACCTGCTGTCCTGCGCATAGAGCCGGATGATCGCGCCGCACCCCTCGGCATCAAGAAGGCCGGTAATCGTGGCAAAGCCATTGGCATCGAGCGCGGCGTTGACGGCGTTCCAGTCCGCCGCCGCAACGCGCTGCTCAACCCGTGGCGAACCGCCGTCAGGGATGGCGAGCGCTTCGTTTCGCTGACGTTTGAGGTTGTCTTTCATCGGACCGATCTCCTGTCGGCTTGCAGCGTTTACATGGCCGTAACCCGGCGGCTTCCGCTTGCGCGCGCCCCTCCCTACCCTCCCCCGCAAGCGGGGGAGGGTAGGGAGGGGGACACATTGGTCCGCTTTGCCGGCCGGGACGGGCACGACGGGCAGCAATAGACTCCGGTGGTCGCCACGGAATAGACAAAGCTGCAATCGAAGTGGGAATTCCTTTCGACAACAGCGGCCCATCGCGTGTCGTCGGTAACGGGGCTGTCGCGAGACTGCATGGGTGTTCCAGTCATTATTGCCCTCCATAGGACGAAGTCGATAGGAGACGAAAGTGACATCGTTTGCGGCCGGACCGACACCCGATTTCTGGGGTCAAGCCGAGCAATGATTGTGGGTAGGCCTTCGAATGGCGAAAGAACCAGAAATCCTGTTGGACCGCCGCGGCACGGCCGGGATCGTGACTCTGAACCGGCCGGCTGCGCTCAATGCCGTAACGCGCGCCATGGTGCGCACCTTGCGCGAGGCGCTGGAAGGTTGGCGCCACGACGGCGCGGTCAGTCGGGTCATCCTCATGGCGGCCGGGGGCCGCGCGTTCTCGGCCGGTGGCGATCTGCGCCATATCTACGAGGCGGGCCGCGCCGGCCGGCAGGAGGAATCGATCGCGTTCTGGCGCGAGGAATATTTCCTCAATGCGATGATCAAGCACTATCCCAAGCCCTACGTCGCGCTGATCGACGGCATCGTCATGGGGGGCGGCGTCGGGGTCTCGGTGCACGGCTCGCATCGGATCGCCGGCGACCGCTTCGAGTTCGCCATGCCCGAAGTCGGCATCGGATTCTTCCCAGATGTGGGAGCAACCTGGTTCCTGCCGCGCTTGCCTGGGGAGATCGGAACTTACTGCGCACTCACCGGAGCGCGCCTCAAGGCGGCTGACGCCCTGGCGGCCGGCATCGCCACCCACCGCGTTGCGTCTGCGCGCTTTGCCGAACTCGTTGAGGCGCTGTGCGGTGCGGTTTCGGTGGATGCGACCCTGGCCGCCTTTGCGGAGCCGAGGGAGAGGGAGCCGGGCCCCGTAATGGCCCACCGCACCGCCATCGACCGGATTTTTGCCGCCGGCAGCGTCGAGAAGATACTGGCGCGGCTCGATGCCGAGGCCGCGACCGCAAGCAACGACGCCCGCTGGGCCGGCGATGTTGCGGCGACGATTCGCACCAAGGCGCCGCTGAGCCTCAAGATCGCGCTTGCGCAAATGCGGCGTGGCCGCAACTGGTCGTTTGAGGAGTGCATGCGGGCGGAATTCCGCGTAGTGTCCCGCGTCGCTTACGGGCACGATTTCTATGAGGGTATCCGGGCCGTGATCATTGACAAGGACAATCGTCCTCGCTGGCGCCCACCGACATTGGCCGACGCGACGGCGGAAAGTGTCGAACGCCATTTTGCTCCGCTTCGATCCGAGCTGGCGCTGCCATGACCGATACGCGCTCCCACGATCTCATTGACAAAATTGTGCCGGCGCGCGTCTTGTTCCTCAAATTGCGCAACGCCGGATGGACCGAACGGCTGGTGGTGTTTCTGCGCGTCATGGCCGTCGCCTCGATGCTCAAGGGCCTTTATCATTGGGCGGCCGTGTGCGGCTTCGTTGGCGAAGCGGGCGGGTTCGAAGCGCATGTCCAATCCTGGCAGGCCACCACGGTGTTCTTCTCGGTCATCGATCTCGTCGCAGCGGTCGGGCTATGGCTGGTGGCGCCGTGGGGCGCCGTGGTGTGGCTCACCTCGACGGTGACGATGATCATGATCGAGCTCTTCTTCAATCAGGTCTATGGCACCAACCTCATCATTGTCGCGGCGGGCGTGGTTGCGATTCTGGCCTATCTCATCCTGTCCCTGCTCGCCGCACGCGAACACCCGCGATGACAGCGGCCCGTTATGGTGAACTCGAATCATTTATCCGGCGTCATGGCCGGGCTTGTCCCGGCCATCCACGTCTTGCTTGCTGAACCGTGGCAAAAAAGACGTGGATGCCCGCGACAAGCGCGGGCATGACGCCGAAGATATGCTTCGTTCTCATCAGAGCGCTCTGCGTAATTGAAAATGAGGAGGCTCACATGGCGCGCATCGGCTTCATCGGGCTCGGAAACATGGGCTTGCCGATGGCGGCCAATCTCGTCAAAGCGGGCCATCAGGTGGCGGGTTTCGACCTCGTCCCCTCGCTCGCCGGCAAGCTCACGGCCAGAGGCGGGGTAGCGGCGGAAACGGCCGCCGCGGCGTGCCACGGCGCGGACGCGATCATCACCATGCTGCCGGCAGCTGAGCATGTGCGCGACGTCTATGGCGCCCCCGGCGGGGTGATCGATGCGGCCGGGGCCGGCGCCCTTCTCATCGACTCCTCGACAATCGATGTAGGGACCGCCCGCGAGGTCGCCGCCCGTGCCGCCGGGAAGGGTCTTGCGATGGTGGACGCCCCGGTTTCGGGCGGGGTCGCCGGCGCGGCAGCCGGCACGCTAACCTTTATGGTCGGCGGAACTGACGCCGCCTTCGAGCGCGCGCGTCCGATCCTTGAAAGCATGGGAAAGACCATCGTGCACGCCGGCGGCTCGGGCAACGGGCAGGCCGCGAAGATCTGCAACAACATGATTCTCGGCGTGTCGATGATCGCGGTGTCGGAAGCCTTCCTGCTGGCCGAGAAACTCGGCCTCGACGCCCAACGTCTGTTCGACATCGCCTCGAAGTCGTCGGGGCAGTGCTGGTCGATGACGAGCTATTGCCCGGTGCCGGGTCCGGTGCCGACTTCACCGGCCAATCGCGGCTATCAGGCCGGATTTACCGCCGCCATGATGCTGAAGGACTTGCGGCTTGCCCAGGACGCCGCGCGCTCCGCGAAGACCGCGACCCCGCTCGGCGCGGCCGCGGCGGAACTTTATGGTTCGTTCACGGGCCGAGGTCATGCAGGGGAGGATTTTTCCGCCATCATCAGATATTTGCGCGGGGCGTGAGGCGGGCCCGAGGCCTGCAAAAGGCTAGCCGGCGTCGCCAGGAAGGCTTACATTGCGCGGCGGGGCGCTAATGTTGACGGTTGTGTTCTATCGCACTGAGGCGGGAACCGAACCAATTCGGGAGTGGTTGCAGAGCTTACCGCTTGAAGATCGCAGGACGATTGGGGTTGACCTATGGACAGTGCAAAAGGGTTGGCCTCTTGGGATGCCTCTGTGCGGATCGCTTGGTAAGGGCTTGTGGGAGGTTCGAAGCAATCTATCACGCAACAAGATCGCACGATTGCTGTTTTTTCTAAGGAAAGATCGTATTTGCGTAGTGAACGGCTTCATCAAGAAGACACAGAAGACGCCACTGGAAGAGATTGAGCTAGCACGAAAGCGGATGAGGGAATGGGACGATGGCGATTAGAGCAAAGAAAAATCCGCACGACGGCTCAACCCTTGAAGATTGGCTTCGCGAAGAGGGTATGCTTGACGAGGTCAGAGCCGAAGCTGATCGGCGTATCAAGCGCTGGCAACTTGATGAGGAAATGAAGCGCAGAGGCAAAGCCGGTGAAGCCTTGCCCCCTCGCAAGCGCGCTTAGAGCCCATTGGACAACATCACCTTCACCTCAATCGAGCCGAGCCTTATCGGGATAGTCTGGATCATACAACGGTGACCAGGTAGCAAGCGATAATGGCCCGACTCTGCTGATGGGCTGTTCCGCAGTCCCCCTATATGTAGTGGAACGAACTGGGAGGAGACCAAGCCTTGGCGGGCTAGGGGCGATATGCTATCGCCACGTCGGCCCGCATGCGGGAGCCGAAAAGGCCGCGCGCCGCCACATCCGGAGATTTTGAATGCAGCAACCCTATCCGTCCGTCCCCGCCGCCGACCCCTTCTTTACCGCACCGCTTGCCGAGACTGATGCGCAAGTCGCCGATGCCATCGGCCGCGAGCTTGGCCGCCAGCGCGACGAAATCGAATTGATTGCGTC
>WNFF01004291.1_pt1 | contig 15081 bp, 9 predicted proteins | sample 5400441 | NCBI WGS metagenome assembly WNFF01 (sample SAMN13153345, study PRJNA577476) | soil metagenome | isolation source: 120 cm saprolite under Douglas fir tree site 2 hole 3 replicate 1 | place: USA:California | collected 2015-04-18 | reverse complement strand
AACGATCAGTTGATCTCCAGCGACAGCTACCGCCCAGTTATCGTGGCCTACCGCAACGGCGCCCCGGTGCGCCTCACCGACGTCGCCACCGTTCTGGACGGCGTGGAAAACGTCAAGCAAGCCGCTTGGGCCAATCAGAATCCCGCCGTCATTCTCAATATTCAGCGCCAGCCCGGCGCGAACATCATTGCCGTCGTCGACCGCGTGACCAAGCTTCTGCCCCAGCTTAAAGGGGCGCTTCCCGCTGCGGTTAAAGTGGACATTCTTACCGACCGCACCACTACCATTCGCGCTTCCGTCAATGACGTGCAGTTCACGTTGGTGCTCACCATCGGCCTCGTCGTGATGGTCATTTTTCTTTTTCTCCGCAGCGTCCGCGCCACCGTTATTCCCAGCGTGGCTGTTCCGCTTTCTCTCATCGGCACCTTCGCGGTGATGTACCTCCTCGGTTACAGCCTTAACAATCTTTCGCTCATGGCCCTAACCATTTCCACCGGCTTCGTCGTCGACGATGCCATCGTCATGATCGAAAATATCAGCCGCTATATCGAAGCGGGGGACTCGCCCCTTCAGGCTGCCCTCAAGGGCTCCGAGCAAATCGGTTTTACCATCGTTTCTCTCACCGTCTCGCTCATCGCTGTGCTCATTCCTCTTCTCTTCATGGGTGATGTCGTCGGCCGCCTCTTCCGCGAGTTTGCCGTCACCCTGGCCGTCACCATCCTCGTTTCTGCCTTTGTCTCCCTCACCCTCACTCCCATGATGTGCGCCAAGCTCCTCCGCCTTCATAAGAAAGAACAGGAGGGATGGTTCTATCGCAAATCTGAGGATGTTTTTAACTCCGTCATCGCTTTCTACGGCCGCACGTTGCAGTTTGTCCTGCGCTTCCGCACCACCACGCTCCTCGTCACCGTCGCTACTCTTGTCGGCACCATTCTTTTGTATATCTACGTTCCCAAAGGATTTTTCCCCGTCCAAGACACTGGAGTCATCCTCGGCGTCTCCGAAGCTGCGCAAAACATCTCCTTCGCCGCGATGGCCCAGCGCCAGCACGCTTTGGCCGGTGTCATCCTCAAGGATCCGGCGGTCCAAAGCCTTTCCTCCTTCATCGGTATCGACGGCACAAACAGCACCCTCAACAGCGGCCGCATCCAAATCAATCTGAAGCCGCTCGCGCAGCGCAAAATCAGCGCTTCCGATGTCATCCGCCGCCTCCAGCCTGCCCTTGCTCAGGTCGATGGCATCTCGCTCTTCATGCAGCCCGTTCAGGACCTTACCGTCGAAGATCGTGTGAGCCGCACGCAATTTCAGTACAGCCTGGAAGATGTGGATCCCAAGGAACTCGCTTACTGGACCTCCCGCTTCATGGATAAATTGAAAGCGCTGCCCGAGCTGCGCGACGTCGCCAGCGACCAGTTAAACCAGGGCCTCGTCGCCGCGCTCACCATCGACCGCGACTCCGCTTCGCGCCTCGGCATTCTTCCCGCGGATATTGACAACACCCTCTACGACGCTTTCGGCCAGCGCCAGGTCTCCACTATCTTCACTCAGCTCAACCAGTATCACGTCGTCATGGAAGTCGATCCCCAGTTCCAGCAGGATCCCGATTCCCTGAAGAGCATCTATGTAAAATCCTCCAACGGCCTGCAGGTTCCCCTCAGCGCCTTCACGCGTTTTGAGCCCGACGCCGCGGCTCTGGCGCTGAATCACCAGGGCCAGTTTCCCGTCGTTACCCTTTCGTTCAACCTGGCTCCCAATGCCGCGCTCGGTGACGCTGTCAACGCCATCAACCGCGTCAAGCAGGATCTCAACATGCCCCCTAGCATTCAGGGTACGTTTCAGGGCACCGCCGCTGCCTTTCTCAACTCACTTGCAAACGAGCCTATCCTCATCCTCGCGGCTGTGATCACCGTTTACATTGTTCTTGGCGTCTTGTACGAAAGCTACATTCATCCCATCACCATCATTTCGACGCTTCCATCCGCGGGTGTCGGCGCCATTCTCGCTTTGCTCCTCTGCCGCACGGAATTCAGCGTCATCGCCCTCATCGGATTGATCCTCCTCATTGGCATCGTCAAAAAAAACGCCATCATGATGATCGACTTCGCTCTCGAGGCCGAGCGCAAAGAAGGCAAGGCCCCGCTCGAAGCTATCTATGAAGCCTGCCTCCTGCGCTTTCGGCCCATCATGATGACCACCATGGCAGCGTTGCTCGGCGGTTTGCCGCTCGCGCTTGGCGCTGGCGTCGGTTCAGAATTGCGGCGTCCCCTGGGCATCACCATCGTCGGCGGCCTCATCCTCAGCCAGTTGCTCACGCTCTACACTACACCGGTGGTTTATCTCGCGTTTGACTGGCTGGCGCACCGCTTCGCGTTCCACGTTGGCAACCCCGTCGAGGAACCTGCGCACGGATCCGTGCCTGGAGATTGATCCGTGAATTTCTCTTCCAACTTTTCGGCGCCTTTCATCCGGCGGCCCGTGGCCACGTCGCTGATCACTTTCGCCATCTTTCTCTCGGGCGCTGTGGCCTTCCGGTTCTTGCCCGTTGCGCCACTCCCGCAAGTCGATTTTCCCACCATCTCCGTCGGCGCCAGCCTGCCCGGCGCAAGTCCGGAGACCATGGCTTCCGCTGTCGCCACTCCCCTCGAGCGCCAGTTCGGCCGCATTGCTGGCGTCACCCAGATGACTTCTTCCAGCGGCCTCGGTTCCACCAGCATCACTCTTCAGTTCGATCTCAATCGCGATATCAACGCCGCCGCTCGCGACGTCCAAGCCTCCATCAACGCCGCTCGCAGCCAGCTTCCCGCCGATCTTCCCGGCCAGCCCACCTATCGCAAGGTCAATCCGGCGGATGCTCCCATCTTGTTGCTGGCCCTGACCTCAGAAAATATTTCCCCTGCGGAGATTTACGACGCGGCCGATTCCATCCTCGCGCAGAAGCTCGCGCAGGTTGATGGCGTCGGCCAGGTATTTACGTGGGGCAGCGCCCGCCCTGCCGTACGCGTCGAAGTAAACCCTGATCAGCTCAACAGCTACGGAATCAGTTTGGAAACGGTTCGCAAGTCGCTCCAGGGGGCCAACGCAGACCTTGCCAAGGGCGCTCTCTCTGATCCCAGGCAAACGTGGGCCGTCTCCGATACCGACCAGCTTTTCAAAGCTTACGAATATCAGCCTCTCATCGTCGCTGGGCACGTGGGCGCTCCCGTACGTCTGCGGGATGTTTCCGAAGTGATCGATTCAGTTGAGGACATCCGCACTCTCGGCCTCTCCGGCGGGAAGCGCGCGGTTCTCCTCGCCATCTTCCGCCAGCCCGGCGCCAACATGATCGAGACGGTGGACCGCATCACCGCCCTCCTTCCACTGCTCCGCGCTTCCATTTCTCCTTCGCTCCATTTGAGCGTCGCCGTTGACCGCACCACCACGATTCGCGCCTCGGTCCATGACGTTCGCCGTCCCGCTTTCCCTCATCGGCACTTTCGGCGTGATGTATCTGTGTCACTACAGCCTGGACAATCTCTCTCTCATGGCTCTCACCATCTGTACGGGCTTCGTTGTTGACGACGCCATCGTCGTCATCGAGAACATCTCCCGTCACATCGAAGGAGGTATGAAGCCCTTCGCTGCCGCCATGAAGGGCGCCAGCGAAATCGGTTTCACCGTTTTCTCGATGAGCACTTCGCTCGTCGCTGTCTTTATCCCGATTTTAATGATGGGCGGCATCGTTGGGCGTCTCTTCCGCGAGTTTGCCGTTGTTCTCAGCGTGGCCATCGGTGTCTCTCTTTTCGTTTCTCTTACGACCACGCCCATGATGTGCGCCCGCTTCCTCCGCCATGAAACGGGCAAACACAACTGGGTCTACCGTCTTTCCGAAAACTCCTTTAATCGTCTTCTCCGCACCTATGATTTCTCTCTGCGCTGGGTTCTTCGCCACCAGTTCCTCATCTTGCTGCTCACCATCGGCACGGTTTGCTTGAATGTGTATCTTTTCATCCAGACGCCCAAAGGCTTTTTCCCGCAGCAGGACACCGGCCGCGTCAACGGCATCATTCAAGGCGACCAGGATCTATCCTTCGCCGCCATGTCCAAGAAGATGTACGCTTTCACCGACATTGTTGCGAAGGATCCTGCCGTGGATACCGTGATTGCCTTCACGGGCGGCGGCAGTGGGGGCAGCACGGCTCGCATGTTCGCCCAGCTCAAACCGCTCAACGAGCGGAAGCTTAGCGCCGACAAGGTCATCGCGCGCATCCGCTCCAAGACCGCAGGGATTCCTGGCGCCGCCTTGTACTTACAAGCCGTTCAGGACCTCACCGTCGGCGGTCGCGGTAGTGCCGCGCAATATCAATACACTCTCCAGGCCGATAATCTCAGCGATCTTACTCACTGGGCTCCTATTCTTCAGCAGCGCCTGGCTAAGATTCCCGAGCTGCGCGACGTCAATTCCGACCAGCAGATGCATGGCCTCGAAAGCGCCATCGTCATCGATCGAGACACTGCCGGCCGTCTCGGCGTCGATGTGCTGGACATTGACAACACCCTGAGCGACGCGTTCGGCCAGCGCCAGGTCTCCAATATTTACAGAGGTCTGAATCAGTATCACGTCGTGCTGGAAGTCGCCCCGGAGTTTCAGCCTGGTCCGGACGCCCTCAAGTCGGTTTACGTTCCCTCGAAGACCGGGAAGCTTGTCCCGCTGAGTGCCTTCGCCCACTACGAGCACTCCAACACCGCCCTCTCCGTCAACCACCAGGGCTTTTTCCCGGCGATCACGCTCTCCTTCAATCTTGCCCCCGGCGCTTCACTAGGCCCAGCCGTTGTACACATTGAAGCCGCCCGCCGCGAACTCGCTGTTCCCGCGACGGTCCATGCCACGTTTCAGGGTACCGCTCAGGCCTACCAGGATTCGCTCTCCAATCAGCCGGTTCTGATCATCACCGCTCTCGCCGCCGTTTACATCGTTCTCGGCATCCTTTATGAGAGTTTCATTCATCCCATCACGATCCTCTCCACGATTCCTTCTGCTGGCATCGGCGCGCTCCTCGCCATTCAGTTCATCAAGTCCGATTTGAACATCATCGCGCTGATCGGCATCATCCTTCTGATCGGCCTCGTCAAGAAAAACGCCATTCTCATGGTCGATTTTGCAGTCCAGCTTGAACGCGAGGGAGAGAAGTCGCCCGTCGAAGCGGTTTACCAGGCGTGTTTGCTGCGTTTCCGGCCAATTTTGATGACCACGATGGCCGCCCTTCTCGGTGCCATGCCCCTCGCCCTCGGCTCTGGTGTCGGCTCCGAGCTGCGCCGTCCGCTGGGCATCACCATCGTCGGCGGATTGATTCTCAGCCAGATGCTCACGCTCTTCACCACGCCCGTCGTCTACATTTACCTCGACCGGCTGCAGTCTTGGATCCAGCGTGCGCGCGCACACGGCGCCCCCGCCGCTGAACCCGCACCTGCCTCCGCGCATTCCCATTGAAGACGGGACACTGCGTTGGCTTGTCTTGTAATTAGAGTGAAGCGCTGCCTGCCGTCGTATTTGTTTTTTCTGGAACTGGCGGTTTGCAACTGAAAACTAAAAACTGAAAACTAAAAATCTGAAAACTGTTCTTCTATGAGCTGCCGATCAGCCATCCCGTCAAGAATACAAGCACGCCGCCCACAACCACTTGAAACGTCGCTTGCAAAAACGGCGTATCCATGTAGCGGTGCCGGACGTAACTAATCACGGCTAGCTCGACTCCCACCACTATCACAGCGATGAGCATCGCCAAATGAAAATTGCTGATCAGGAAGGGAAGCGTATGCCCAATTCCACCGGCCGTGGTCATCAATCCGGTGACCCCTCCGCGCAGCCATGGAGATCCGCGTCCAGTCAGCGAACCGTCGTCGGATAGTCCCTCCGAAAAAGCCATCGAAATGCCAGCCCCGATCGAAGCCGCAAGTCCGACCAGAAATGCTTCCCAGCTCTTATGCGACGCAAATGCCGCAGCGAACAGCGGCGCCAGTGTCGAGACCGAGCCATCCATCAATCCTGCGAGCCCTGGCTGCACCACTTGCAGCAAAAACAGCTTTCGGTGCGATTCCTCCTCTTGTGCTTTCGCGCTCGTCGTCAAGTGTTTTTCTTCCAATTCACCCGCCGTCCGCTCATGTTTTCTCTCTTCGTCCCCCAGCTTGTTCAGCAATTCCCGCGTCGATACGTCCGTCGTCCGGCTTGCCGCTCGCGCGTAGAAGCGGCTCGCCTCCATCTCCATCAATTCCGCTTGCTTCCTGGCCACCTTCACGCCCAGCGGCCGGACCAGCCACACCGGTTTCCTTTGCAGGAATCCCTTCACGTTTTCCCGCCGGATTAGCGGAATGTGGTCCCCGAACCGCTGCCGGAACATCTCAAACAAACGATCGCGGTGTCCGACCTCTTCTTGGCGCATCTCCTCGAACATTTGCGCGGTGGATGGATACTCGTCCCGCAATGCATCTGCGAACTCCCCATAGATCCGTCCGTCTTCCTCTTCCGCGCCGATCGCAATCGCTAGAATCTCTTTTTCCGTCAAATCCTTGAATTTTTTCAGCATTCCGTCTCTTCCTGTACCCCTCTCCGGGAGAAGAATGGCATAAAGCGAGCGCCGAAGTCACCACAAGGGGCTGCCGCGCGGCGGGCGCCCGAGGCGAAGTCCGGGAAGGCAGGGAATTGTGCCTCCGGTGTGAATTGCGCTGCAACCCCGCTGCTAGGTTTACTTGAATTTAGGATAGGAATCTCAATGTTTCGTCTTCCTTTTTCTAGTACTTCCGTACTACCATCTCCAGAGGGCGTGCTACTCTTAATCGGTACGTCTCAACTATAGGTTTTATGCTGGCCAGCGCATAGACTCTTGCCATCAGGGAGAACTCCTCCCTCGAAAGGCAAGGGATCGATGGCGACCCAGGAATTGATGAGCAAGACGACACCCAGCGGTTTTGCAGCAATTCGCAAATCCTCCGGCAGCGAGCGTCGCGGCAGCCGCCGCTGCAAGATTACCCAGCTCCTGCGTCTTCGCCCCTCCGACCCGGAGAGGGAGCACTTCGAAGACCTGCGCGGTACCCTCAGCGTCTCTCGCAGCGGTGTCTACTTCCATTCCAGCGAATTAGGTTATGAACTCGGCATGCGCCTTTTTATCACCCTTCCTTATGCGAATGACCCCGCCACCATGAGCCGCGAGTATCTCGCCGAAGTCGTCCGCAAGGATCCCCTGCCGAATGGGCTGCACGGTATCGGCATTAAGATCCTCATGGAAATGGGGATGCAGCACACCTATTCGCTTGCGCCGGCCACTCAGCCCAAGTAGGGCGCATCGTGGTTTCGTTTTATGTCGTTTTAGTTTGGAACAAGAAAGGGCGTCCCGATGGCTCGGAACGCCCTTTCCCGTGTTTGGGGGGTGGGGAATTTGTCTAACCAGCGCGCTGGAACATCTGCATTGCCCGGTGCCGCAATATCCCCAGCTGCCGGTTCAAAGGATGCCTCCGCGCCAGGAATCTCAGTATGGGAGACCTTCGCTCCGTCAGCCGGTTCATCGCGATAGTCAACCGCACATCGCGCCTCGCAAATTTCATTCCGGCTGAGAGCGCCTCCACGGCATCTTCGCGCCTCCCCGCGGTCGCAAACACTTCTGCCAGATTCAGGTAAAGCTGCGCCTGATTTCTTTTCATGCGTACCGCGGTGTCGCAGAGTCTTTCTGCCTCGCCCCACTTCCTTTCCGAGCGCGCCAGCGCCACGCCCAGGTAGGACATGTAATAGGGATTGTTCTTGTCCAGCTCGACAGCGCGCTGCATGTGCGGCAGCGCTTTCTCGGCGTAGTTGTCTCGGAGGAACGTCAATCCTTGCTTGAATTCGCGAAAGGCTTCCGTATCCATCATGATGTCACCTCATCGACCCGTCGGGGTCGCACAGGGGATTAAGTTCACTGGGAATTTGTGAGCAGCCGCGCGTCGCGAAGGAGGCCATCGAGGGCCGCCGGTGGGCCCGGTGGGTATCAATGCGAAGGCGGGCTCCAGTCATCCGGGCGAGACACGGCCCGAGCATGCTGGATACGAAGTTCAGTGTGGAGCGAGCGGTTCCCATCCCAGTCCTCTCCGAAATTACGTGATATTTCTAGGGGAATCTACTGACCCGGAGGACAGTCTTGGGACAGCCGCACTTTCGTATGGGGGTTTCCTGCGGGAGCTGGCTTGCTTAGTTTTTCGACGCGCGTTTCCAGCCGCGCTTCCAATCTTTCCAATCTTCCAGCGTCGCCGCATACATCGTTTTAGCGGCCTTGTGCAGCCATTTTCCGCGCCGCGCCGCGAGGTCGCGCTTCACCTTGGGGATCGCATCGGGCGTGCTGAAATGCATGTTGGCCGTTTCCCACCCCATGGAATAGAGCAGCCGCGCCTCATCCCGGTCTTTCGATAGGGAAGCCAGCTCAATGCGCGAACAATCCGGCGCGAGCCGCCGCACCACCCAGCGCCCATGGAATCGCACCCACGGATCGGGCACTCGAATTGAGCGCCGCACCAGCTCTTCGCAATGGATCTCCGTCGAGTTCGCCTTTTTGACCCACACCCAGGCGGAGGGCCGGATGGCTTTTGCTTCCCGGGCAATCAGAGCTCCCCGCCATCTGGACACAGCCAGAATCCGCGGATGCCCCAGGCTCCCCAGTCCGGCTATCCTTCTCTTCAATTGGTACTGTTTCTGAGGGGAGGGAAGCGCTTCCTCCAGCAACCTGCGTGCTTCCTCCGGCGGTTTTGCCGTGTAGGGCGGCAGGTGCTGCAGCTTGTCCCAGAAATGCACCGGATCGCGCAGCTTGCCCAGGGCCAGCAATCGCAGCCAGCGATGATCTTCCGCCAAAATAAACGCCCGGCCGCCGGCCGCCAGCGCATCCCGATAACCTTCTTCAATCGCCTCGGATGCTTCGCGCCGCGTCACGCTCAGATGATCCTCCCAGATCGCCACGTATACGCTGGCCGTCAAACGCACCAAATCAAGGGTGTAGGGCGCCGGCCATGCCTCATCCAAATCGTTCACGCCCCAGATAAGTCGGCCTTCCTCATCTCTCCAGGTGCCAAAATTTTCGATGTGCAGGTCGCCGACGCCGAGCACGGTAGGTGCTTTCACCAAATCGCCGCAAAGCTCCGGCCAGAGCTGTAGCCAGCGGTAGAAAGTGGCCCGAAAAAACGGAAATGCCGCCTCGGCCATGTGCTGGTGCTTGAGCGCGAGATCCTGCTTGATAATCGGCAGTTGTCTCGCCAGCCAGCGCTCGAATTCCGCCGTGGCCTCGATGATGTTCATGGCATGGATGAAGGATCTTCCAGTGGTCTACACCCGCGCGTGCTCCGCCCGCACTCGCCCGCCCTGTACGCGCGCCTCATAGATCGGGAACCGCCCCGCAAGCTCCGCCACCTGTTTCCGAATGCTCTGCTCCGTGGCGGTGTCGCCGATGTGCCCGAGCACGTCCGCGATCCATCCGCCGAGCTGCTCCATCTCCGGCTCGCGCATGCCGCGCGTTGTGATGGAGGGACTCCCCAGCCGGATTCCGCCACCCTTCATCGGCGGCAGGGGATCGAACGGAATCGAATTCTTGTTCACCGTGATCCCCGCGCGGTCCAGCGCCTTTTCCGCATCCGTTCCGGTAATCCCGCGAGAGTGCACTTCGATCAAAAACAAGTGGTTGTCCGTTCCGCCGCTTACGATCCGAAAGCCGCGCCTGGCTATCGTCGCCGCCAGCGCCCGGGCGTTCGCCACGACTTGCTGCTGGTATTCCTTGAACCCCGGCTCCATCGCTTCTTTCAGGCACACCGCCTTGGCCGCAATCATGTTGACCAACGGCCCGCCCTGCGTCCCCGGGAACGTCAGCTTGTCCAGTTCTTTCGCAAACGCCGCTTTGCACAGGACCATTCCCCCGCGCGGTCCGCGCAGCGTTTTGTGCGTTGTCGTCGAGACGATGTCGGCATGCGGCACCGGGCTCGGATGCACGCCCGCCGCGACCAGCCCCGCGATGTGCGCCATATCCACAAAAAACAGCGCGCCCACCGCCTTTGCAGCTCTTGCCATCCGCTCGAATTCGATTACCCGCGAATACGCGCTCGCACCTGCCACGATCATCTTCGGCTTGTGCTCGCGCGCCAGCCTCTCAATTTCGTCGTAATCAATCTGCTCGTTATCCTGCCGCACTCCGTAGGCGACGAACTTGTACATCCGACCGGAAAAATTCAGCGGATGTCCGTGCGTCAAGTGCCCCCCGTGTGACAAATTCATCCCCAGAACGGTGTCGCCCGGCTGCAGCGTCGCCATGTACACCGCTATGTTCGCCGACGTACCCGAGTGCGCCTGCACATTGGCATGCTCCGCGCCGAAGAGCTCCTTTGCCCTGTCGATCGCCAGTTGTTCGACCTTGTCCGCGAATTCGCACCCGCCGTAATACCGCTTACCCGGATACCCCTCGGCATATTTGTTCGTGAAGATCGACCCCATCGCCTCCAGCACCGCTTCCGATACCAGGTTCTCTGAGGGAATCAGCTCCAGCCCCGTCGCCTGCCGCTTCGCTTCATCCTTCAGCAATTCCGCGATCTGCGGATCGACCGCTTCCAGCGGCCGGTTCATCCGCTCATTCGCTGCCGTCGTCTTGCTCATGGTCATTCCTCGTTTTCGGCGTCAACTCATTCTGCCCGTTTGATGATTATCCGCCTTATTCCCCGCCTTCTTGCGTCTATGTCTCCTTCTTCTGCGGTTGCTCGCCGATTTTAGCGGATGCCCCGCGCGAAAGCCAATTACGGAATCGCGGTTTGCCAGAGCGGCAAGCCAATTCCGTAACGATTCAGAAGTTATCGCTCGGTGGCTCGGATCGAAAGACGGGTGATTTTTGAAGTGAGGAACTATTTTCGAGAAGCGCTAGCTCGCGGGGAGGGGCTGCTAGCGAATGCCGATACTCACTCCTTATCGGGTTTTTCGCTGGTTGACACTGAGCCGTTCAGCTTCTCCAATTTTGCCAACTGCTCCCGTACCTGATCCGCGTCTTTCGCATGCGGAGCTAGCTCCAAGTAAGTTTGTATCTCTGAGATCGCAGTGGCATAGTTGTTTTTTCGGGCAAAAATTTCAGCCAGTAAGAGATGCAGTTGCGGAAAACGAGTGCGCAGGTCTAGGCGTTCCGCCTTGAGCGCGCTCTTTTCAGCGTCTTCGATCTTGTTGAGCTTGTAATTCGCGACCGAGTTATAGAAATAGGCCTCGGCGCAATCCAACGGATCGAGGTCCAGGATGTAACCAGTGACGGCCGCCCGACTCAACAGATCGAGATCCAAGATGTGGCTTGTAAGTTTAAGGACCTCTGTCCAATTTTCTGCCTCGTAAGCCATTAACGCGAGCGACAGATAAGGCGGCAGGAACTTGGTATCGATGGTCGTGGCTTGGATATACGCCGTGCGAGCCGCATCGTTCTGGTTTTCCTTCAGTAAAACGGCGCCCAACTGAAACCAGGCGTTCGCGTACCTGGGGTAGATCTCCACTGCCTGTTCAAAATATTTGCGTGCATTGGCGAGTTTGCCGTTCCTCTCGGCTTCGACGCCTTTCTCATAAGCTCTTCTGGCGTCTTTGGGCGCTTTGTAGGGGATGGCGCTCAGTGTCATGCCTTCAACCTTTGTAGTTCTCTGCACAACGATAGCGCCCACATCAATGCTGTTGCCAAAAGTTGTAAGGTCCACGAGGCTGATGTCACTGGAGCGAAAACCAGCAGCGGAGGCCCGTAGCTCACAATTCGCCAACTCGCGTCGTGATATTCCCGTCCTCGAAGCCTGCCTGGCCATGCCATCTTGCGAAGCCCGGTCACCGCTGGCGTCAAGGAAAGAATCGGCCATCGATCCCAATTCCATGGTGAAGTCGCCGCGGGAAGTTGCATGTACTTGTTGACGCACCCTGGCGTTGCAAACCCGCTCAACCAACACATCGTTTGGAACGGGTGTGCCGTCGCCGGTCGCAACGCGGCCCTGGAGAAACATCACGAGATCCACATCCGGTTGACCTGGCTGCGAAATCGAGGGAGTGGAAGTCGCACCACGGCCTGGCGCCGTGGAAGACGGAGGCGCAGGGGCCGGAGCCGGAGGCTTCTGTGCCAATGCGACTGGTACCAGAAGTCCCATTGCGAGCGCCAGCTCGGCGAAAATGCGCCTTCGGTGGTTCACAGATCTATTCCTAGCGAGGGAACGTCTGAGGCACAAAATTTTAGGGCGCAAGGCTGTTCAAGTCAAGGCTCCCGAATCGAATAACGTGGTTGCCGGAGTGTTATATCGCGGCGTGGATCTGCGCACCACCGTCGAATGCACCGATCAACGGGAGCCAACTGCCCCCGATCCGCCACGTCAGCCAGCTTGCCGCCACTTCCCCTGTGGTCAGTGCTGCTCCCTGTGCTTCACCTTTGCGTGGAGAAACGAGGTCGCCCGGCGTTCAGTTGCGAAGTCTTCCCCCAATCCACTTCGGTTGCATCCACTGAACCCTTTATTCCGTTGGAGAGCACATAACTCATGCTGCCGCCATTGACCCGGTAGCTCGTCACGCCATAAATTTCGTCTGATTTCAAGGCGATCAGCGTCAGACGCGCAGGGTTGCTTGTGCCCGCGGCGTTCGATTCCGCTGCACGTGACTGCGAATGCAACGCGACCGAGACGCTTGGCTGGTCATCCGTTGCCGGAGCGCTCGGAGGCGCGTAGCTGATTCGTGTGAACGTGCTGCCTGGTCTATTGAATGACTTCGGCTGGTCAAAGGATGCCGGTCGGTTGGATGACTGCGAGCGGTCGTAAGATGGAGTTCCGTTGGACGGCTGCAGCCTGTCAATGGACGGTGGCCGGTCGGAGAAGCCCGCGCCCGCCATCATCCTGGGCACCACGATATCGTCCATCAAACGGAGCGTGAGCGGCTCCTCGCCTTTTAACGTCGGGCGTGGACCGCGGGCCGGGAGAGTCAAGACCTTCCAAGGCCAAAGCGGCGGCAGCAGCCATTCGACCGTGTCTCGTTTCGCATGGCCATGACCAACGATCTCGCCCTGACGGTTTACGCGGTATCCCCGGGCGGCAATGACTTTGGCGGGCACCGGGATATCCGTGTTGGGCAGGCCAACCCGGTCAAATGTCAGTTTCAGATTCCCCTTGCCAAAGAAGTGCCCCGGTTCCTTGTCCGCCTCGAGGTGCCCCCCCAGATAACTTCCGCGGGGAAATACGACGTGGCCGAACTCCTGCAGACTGCTTAGATGACAGATGACCGGATCACCAACGCTGGTAGTCGCGGAGGAAAGATCTGGTTCGTTTAGAGTGCAGTGGAGAAGCGTCCCGGCGGGCACGAGAATGTCCTGTGCCCTTGTACTGGCCTGGAGCCCCAGAAACACAAATGAGAAAATCAGATAGGCTGAGATGCGTCGCATGTGCTGCCTCCCGTTTGTGGGTCGGCATGCAAAAACTGAAGCTCCGGGACACGAGAAGAGTCTGCCACGCCGGGACCCACCAGAGTTCCGACTTGCGAAAACTACTCTTTCCCCGGCTGCGTGGCAATAGGGATAATTTACATTACCCCAACAAAATAAAGGGGTTACCTATGCACACTTAACCTTAAACCCGATAAACCCAAGTGCCCGAGAAAAGTTGCCGGCTGACTCATGCTTTCGACGAATGATCCTCGAGCGCAACGCCTGCCAAGTAGGAACTCCGAGCTCCGCCGCCTTGGATTTGGGCCCAAGCCATGAGCCTCTTTGGTGTCTGAAATCTTCCCTAGCCCTAACCTGCCCGGCGGTCGCCCCAACCCCCCATGGTTTTCATAAGTGTTGATTCTAAATAGGTTAAGGTCATTTATTTTCATACACTTTTGCAAGTGTTGATTCTAAAGAACTTTCATTGCTCCAAAACTGTGCAAGATAGGACTTCTTTGTGTGCGAGGGGGCACAGATAGAAAACAGATAGAAAAACGACTCTCGATTGGGTAAAAGGCGGGCGCATAAACAAAAAAAGCGCCGGGAAAGCTGGCGCGCATCAGACGTAACTCTTTCTGAAATAAAGAATACTCCTACAGGGAGGGTTTGTCAAGGAATAATGTACGCGTTGCGTTGACACTGCCCTACGCGTCCGATACGCTTTACCGTTTACACCGCGCGTTTTTTCTGGACTGAGGAGAACGGACCAACCGCCGTATGGCTGAAGAAAAACTACCGACGCGCGCCGCAGATTTCTCCGAATGGTACAACCAACTCGTTTTGAAGGCGGAGCTTGCCGATTACGCGCCCGTGCGCGGCTGCATGATCGTGCGCCCTTACGGCTGGGCACTGTGGGAGAACATTCAGCAAGCGCTGGACCGCCGCTTCAAGGCTACGGGGCACCAGAACGTGGCGTTTCCGCTGCTCATTCCCCGCAGTTTCATCGATAAAGAGAAGCACCACGTGGAAGGGTTTTCTCCTGAGCTGGCCGTCGTCACCATTGGCGGCGGAGAGGAGCTGGCCGAGCCTCTGGTGATTCGTCCCACTTCGGAAACGATCATCGGCCACATGTGGTCGAAGTGGATTCAGTCTTACCGCGACTTGCCCGTGCTGATGAACCAGTGGAACAGCGTGATTCGCTGGGAGCTGCGCACGAAACTTTTTCTGCGCACTCTGGAATTTTACTGGCAGGAGGGCCACACTGCGCACGCCACGCGCGAAGAGGCCGAAGCGGAAACCCTCCGGATGCTCGATATCTATGCCGACTTCGCGGTGAACGATGCTGCCATACCCGTTATTCCGGGAAAAAAATCTGACGCGGAAAAATTTGCCGGCGCCGATGTGACCTATTCGATCGAAGCCATGATGGGCGACGGGAAGGCGCTGCAGTCCGGCACCTCGCATTTCCTCGGACAAAACTTCGCGCAAGCTTTCGAGGTCAGGTATCTCGACCAGAACGGCCAGTTGCAGCATTGCTGGACCACGTCGTGGGGCCTCTCCACGCGCGTCGTTGGCGCCATCATCATGGTGCATGGTGACGACCAAGGGCTCGTCCTGCCCCCGAAGCTTGCGCCGTACCAAGTCGTTATCGTCCCCATTTTCAAGAACGATGAGGAAAAGGCCGCCGTCCTGGGTA
>WNFF01002492.1_pt1 | contig 15082 bp, 9 predicted proteins | sample 5400441 | NCBI WGS metagenome assembly WNFF01 (sample SAMN13153345, study PRJNA577476) | soil metagenome | isolation source: 120 cm saprolite under Douglas fir tree site 2 hole 3 replicate 1 | place: USA:California | collected 2015-04-18 | reverse complement strand
CGCTGGTGACCGCCGCGGATATCCTGGAATTCGACCTCGACGGCAATCCGCTCGACGCCGGCGGCAGGGCGGTCTACCTCGAACGCTTCATCCACGGCGAAATCTATCGCGCCCGCCCTGACGTGGTCGCGATCGTGCATAGCCACTCCCACGCCGTCATTCCGTTCGGCGTGGTGCGTTCGCATAAGCTGCGGGCGATCTTTCACATGAGCGGCTTCGTCGGCACCGAAACGCCGATCTTCGAGATCCGCGAGTGTGTCGGGGACGGCAGCGATCTTCTGATCCGCAACCGCGAGCTGGGCGCCGCCTTGACGAAATCGCTCGGCCCGAAAGCGGTCGTGCTGATGCGCGGCCATGGTGTCACCGTGACGGGGCCGACCTTGCAGGAGGCGGTCTATCGCGGCGTTTACGTCGATGTGAACGCGCGGCTGCAGCTTGAGGCGATCGGCCTCGGCGCCGTCAACTACCTCACGGAGCCGGAAGGCCGCGCGGCCGCCGCCGCCAACGCTTCCCAGATCGGCCGCGCCTGGGAGCTGTGGAAGATGAAAGTCGAGGGCAGGCTGTGAGTGGCGAGCCGCGCCGCGCCGCTTCATTTCCCTTCGCCCGCTTGCGGGGCGCCACCCTCCCCTGGAGGGGGAGGGTCGGACTGCCGAAGGCAGTCCGGGGTGGGATGACGCGATGCAGTACATGCTGGCGATGCAGCGTACGCTGAAGCGCTGTCACCCCCTCCCGGCCCGCTGGCGCGGGCCGTCCTCCCCCCTCCAGGGGGAGGTGGTCGTCCTACGGGCGATCGCCGTCCTTGCATCACACCTGACGCTCGCAAGCCCCGCGCACGCCCAGCCCGTCGAAAGCTTCTATCGCGGCCGCACCGTGACCATCGTGGTCGGCTACAGCGTCGGCGGCGGCTATGATGCCCATGGGCGCGTGCTCGCTCGCCATCTCGGCAAACACATCCCGGGCAATCCTTCGGTAGTGGTCCAGAACATGCCGGGCGCCGGCAGCCTGCGCGCCGCCAACTATCTCTATAACGCGGCCCCGAAGGATGGCGCGACGCTCGGCGTGTTCGCACGCGGCATGGCGATGGAACCGCTGATCGGGACGAGCGGCACCAATTTCGATGCGCGCAAATTCGCCTGGATCGGCAGCGGCACCAACGAGGTCAGCGTTTGCGCCACCTGGCATGCGTCGAAGGTGAAGACCTGGAGCGATGCCCTCGCTACGCCGTTCACGGTGGCGGGAGAGGGCTCGGGCTCCGACCCCGACATCTTTTCGGTCATGCTCAGGAACGTGTTGGGCGCCAAGATGCGGCTGGTTTCGGGCTATCCGGGCGGCGCCGACATGACGCTGGCGATCGAGCGGGGCGAGGTCGACGGCCGCTGCGGCTGGACGTGGTCGAGCGTGAAGTTGCAACGGCCCGATTGGGTCGCGGACCACAAGCTCAATGTCCTGATCCAGCTTGCCACCCAGCCGAGCCCCGAACTGCCGGGCGTGCCGTTCATCTTCGATCTCGCCACCACGGAGCGCCAGCGGCGGATCGTTGACCTGGTGCTCAGCCGCCAGGAAATGGGCCGCCCGCTGGTGGCGCCGCCGGGCACGCCCCAGGACCGCAAGGAAGCGCTGCGCAGCGCTTTCGACGCCACCATGGCGGACCCGGATTTCATCGCCGAAGCGACTGCCCGCAGCCTCGAAGTCAATCCCGTGAAGGGCGCCGATCTCGACAAGCTGCTCGAGCGCCTCTATTCGACTCCGTCCGCCATCCTGGCAGAGACCAAAGCCATCATCGCGGAAGGCGCGAAGTAGAGAAATTTCCGCCCCGAAGCGGACTGCGATCAGTAGAGGAACCCCATCGTGCCCAAAAACATTCCGATCACGCTCGCCTGCGGCGACTACGAGATCACTCGGCCGCTCCTGGACGGAACCGTAGAGCCTGACGGCATCGATCTCACCATCCTCACCGAGATGGATTCGACCACCCGCCACTGGCGTTTCCTGCGCAACCGCGATTTCGACATGGCAGAGACATCGGCCTCCGCCTACATCGTGGCGCGCGGCCACGACCTTCCGATCAATGCGCTGCCGGTGTTTCTGCATCGCCGCTTCCGCCACGGCTTCGTGTTCATCAACACGCAAAAGGGCATCGCCAAGCCGACCGACCTGATCGGACGCCGTGTCGGTGTCAAATCTTTTCTCGTCACTGCGGTTCACTGGATGCGCGGGTTGTTGGAGAAGGAATACGGCGTGCCGCACCGGTCGATCGAATGGGTCGCGGAACTCGACGAGGAGGTGGATTTCAGGCCGCCGCCCGGCCTCACGCTGACCTGCCTGCCTGACCACAAGTCGGTGGAATCCATGCTGGCCGAAGGCGAGCTCGACGCCGTGATTCACGCCGACATGATCAAGCCGTTCGCCGCCAAGGACCCGCGGGTCGCCCGCCTGTGGCCTAACTACAAGCAGGAGGAAATGGCATTCTATCGCAAGACCGGCGTCTTCCCGATCATGCATGTGATGGGAATCAAGCGCGAGATCGTCGAACGCCATCCCTGGATCCCGATCAACATGTATCACGCCTTCAACAAGGCGAAGTCGATCGCCATGGAGCGGACGAAGAACCCGCGCTTAGTGCCGCTCGCCTGGTACCAGGCCGCGCTGGAAGAGCAGGAGGACATCCTCGGCCCCGATCCGTGGGAATACGGCCTCACGGAAAAGAACCGCAAGACGCTCGACATGCTGGCGGGATTTTCCCACGAGCAGGGCCTGACGCCGCGGCGGCTTTCGCTTGAGGAGTTGTTCCTGCCGGTGTTCCAAGGTCGCAAGCGAGGGGATGAGTTCAGGATTTGACCGAGTAGGGTGGGCATTGCGCCTGCACGGCTTTGCCTTTTATCGGGCTTCGCAAGCGCAATGCCCACGCTGTCCGCCCTGGCCGGTTTGACAGCGTGGGCAAAATCGCCGGTTGGATTTTCGCGAGCCCCTTGTTCTTCAGGCGATTTTGCCCACCCTACGGGGCGCCCTTGCGCATCTCTGCCGCCGCTGCGCGCACCGCCTTGATGATGTTCTGATAGCCGGTGCAGCGGCACAGGTTCGAGGCCAGCACGTCGAGCATGTCCTCGTCGCCGATGTCCGGCTGGCGTTCCAGCACATTGACGGCGAGCATCAGGAAGCCGGGCGTGCAGAAGCCGCATTGCAGCCCGTGATGGTCGATGAAAGCCTGCTGGATCGGATGCAGCGTATCGCCGTTGGCCAGCCCCTCGACAGTGCGGATTTTTTTCCCCTGCGCCTGGACGGCGAACATCAGGCAGGCGCGCACGGCCTCGTCGTCCAGGATGACGGTGCAGGCGCCGCAGATGCCGTGCTCGCAGCCGATATGGGTGCCGGTCAGCCCGCAGTCGTCGCGGATGACGTCGACCAGCGTGCGCCGCGCCTCGGCCCGCACCGCGTAGTTGCGGCTGTTGATGTTAAGCGTGATGTCGAATTTATCGGGCATGGCTTACCCTTTGTAGTGTAGCCTCATTCTTTGCCACCGAATTCCCTCAGAACAGGGAAAATAACAGGGAATTTGCGATTTTTTCGGCGGTTTGGCGATTTTCTGCATTAAATCATATATTAATTTCAATGTCTTGTAGACGAATTCCCTGCAAATTAAAACAGGGAATGGTTTTCCCCGAACAGGGAATTGATCCGCCGGAACAGGGAATAACAGGGATTCTCCTTCTCTGATAAGATAAACCGCCCGAACGGTGGGCGGCTTCACAATTGAAATATAATATAAGAGTGTGATTATTTGATGGCGGTGTCGCACAAATTGTTTGCCCGCGCGAAAGGCTTTTGCAGGTGAAGGCAGCGTAGAGTGCGGCGGCGAACGACATGGCGTCTCCCGGTACGAGTCGTTAACGCCCCGCACTCCGACGCGTGCTGCTCAGGCCGTCGGCCGCTGGTCTAGCGCACTCCTTCACGCTCCCTTCGGCAAAAACTTCGCGAACTTCGCGCGAATCCGCGCATCAAGCTCCCTGCTGGAGCGCGCCTCGATCGGAAACGTGTCGCGCCGCGCCCAGGGCTTGCAGGCGTCAATGACAACGCGGGCGTTGCGCGGGTCGTCGTGGCTGTAGGCCATAGGATCGAGCGTGGTGCTCCAGCAGCCCCGCAGGACCTCGATGTCCTCGCGCGGATCGAACCGCGTGCACATGGCCCAGACCACCTGGTTCATGTCAGCCGGATCGATGTCGTCGTCGACCACGATGACCCAGCGGTTCGCGTAGGCGCCGGCGTGGCATTGCGACGCGATCAGGCCGGCCTGCTTGGAGTGGCCGCCATACATCTGCTTGACGGCGACCGTGAGCCACAACCGGCTGCCGCCCGCCTCGTGGGACCACACGCCCTTGACCTCCGGGATGCCGGCGGCTTCGAGCTGGTTCCACACCGCGCCGCACCGGTAGGTGCCGCGATAGAAGGTGTCGTCGTTGGGCGGCATGCCGGGCACCGCGCCGAGCAGCACCGGATCGTCGCGGTGCCAGAAGGTCTCGATGCGGATCGCGGGCTCGCGCTTCTTGCCGCCGGCGTAATAGCCGGTCCATTCGCCGAGCGGGCCTTCATCGACGAGATCGTCCGGATGCACGAAGCCCTCGAACGCGATCTCCGCGTGGGCCGGGATCGGCAGGCCGGTCTTGGGGCCGAGGATCACCTCCACCGGCTCGCCGAGCAGCCGGCCGGCCGCGTCGTACTCGTTCTTGCCGTACGGGATTTCGATGCCGGCCACCATGAACAGTGCCGGATGCATGCCGCAGACGACCGCAATCGGGCACGGTTTTCCGAGTTCGTGCCAGCGCCGCATGATCAGGTTGCCGTGCTTGCCCTTCGACATCATGACCGAGGCGACATTGCGGTCCTGCGCCTGAATGCGATAGGCGCCGTAGTTGATCCAGCCGGTGTCGGGATGGCGCATGATCACCATGCAGCCAGTGCCGATGTAACGGCCGCCGTCGTGTTCGTGCCATTTCGGCGTCGGGATTTTCAGGATGTCGATGTCGGCGCCGGTGGCGACGTTCTCCATCAACGGGCCGCTCTCCACCGTGACGGGCGGGATGGTCTGCGGATTTTTCATGTAGTTGCGCCAATAGCGCACCAGGTCCATTTCGCTGGTCTGCGCGGGCATGCCGAGCGTGAGATTGATGCGACGCACCGAGGTGAGAATGTTCGCCACTACGCGATGCCGGGGCGGAAACCCCGGGATATCCTCGAACATCACGGCCGGCGCCCCCATAGTGCGCTGATAGATGTCGACGATGCCGCCGATCTCCTCGTCGCGGTCGGCGCCCGTGACGGTCACGAGTTCGCCGGCCTCCTGCATCTGGGCAAGCCAGGCGCGCAAGTCCTGCTTGGGGGCATTGCGCTCCGCGCGCTCGGCGGTACGCGGCGTGGCAGTACTCAGCATGGGGGCTCCTTCGCATCGCTTGCTGCCACGGCGTCGTGGCTGCCGGCAGGCTACAACAAACGTGCGCCCAGACAGCAAGGTTCATTTCGTCTGGCGGTTGGAAATTTTGACCACCTGCGTATCGATGGTGACTTTGAATCGCGACAGGAAGCTCATCCCCAGCAAACCGTCGATACCGTCGCCGAAAGTGGCCTTGGCATCGTCCTCAACCACAATGGGCACGTCCTTGGCTTGCAACGAGCGGAGCTGAATTGTCGCCGCACGTCCGAGCTTCCCATCGGTAATGCCATTCGCGGTGTGTAGGCGCACAGTGCTGCCTTGATCGACGACCACCGAGGCTTTTTGCGCAAATGCCTTTTTGAGCGAGACGAAGGTTGCGCCGGTATCGAGGATAAATACGCCCCGCGTACCGTTGATGGTGACCGGTAATGTCACCGTCCGGCGCTGCCGAGGGATCGGAAAAGTTTCTTCGCTTCCTGTCGCGAGCGAGCAATTTCCCTTCTTCATATAGTCGTCGATGATGACGCGGATCTGGCTGGTATCGTTGCGCGCAGGATTCAGAGATACCCAGGATTGGAGGGGCACCACCGCGTCACAGAATTGACCCAGTTTCTCATAGCTGCGAGCAATACCCAAATAACTGACACTTGCGATTCGATCCTTATTGCCGAAAAGCTCGATGGCGGTCACGTAGTCATCAATTGCCCTCTGATATGAGCCAGCCCGATTGTGCGCGACAGCCCTCAAAAAGAACCCGTTGTCGTTAAAGGGTTCGAGCTTGATCAGGTCCGTCGCCACCGTTACCGCCTTGGCGTAGTCGGAAAGTTTCAAGAGAATATTCACGGCAGCCCGCAACGAAGCGGCATGGCCGCCACACGTCTGCGAAAATCTTATGTGGGCATTTGCCGCCTCACGCCGGTAGCCGGCATCCTCCAAGGCCTTGCCGAGATCAGCAATGGCCTGCTGGTCGCAAGGTTCACGGTTAAGCTCTGCGAGATGCCTCCTGACCGGATCACGTCCGGCGACGCTCATTGGGATGCCAACCTGCAAACGCTCCATGGCGGCAAAGAGCTCGTCCATATCAACGCCCTTCGCCGTCTGCGATGTAGCCAGCGCACCCGCGATGCTGCACAGCATCAACGATGCGAGATAGGCCAGACCACGGGCGCCCCAAGCGCAATTCATGACAGTCCTCCCTCTCTGCGGGGTTTTTGTAGCACGGCTTGGTTGCTTGGGTGAAGACTTGCGCGGTGATCGAGAATCGCCTTCAGCCGCTGTGGCGTGATGGGCAGTTCCGTGATGGCGCCGGGCATGCCGATGGCGTCTTCGACCGCGTTAGCGATGGCGGCGCCGACGGCCGTGATGCCGCTTTCGCCGGCGCCCTTGATGCCGAGCGGATTCAGCTCGGCCGGAAAATCTTCTGTGAGGATGATTTCCACTGCGGGAATTTCCCGCGCCGTCGGCATCAGATAATCCGCGAACGTCACGGACAGCGGATCGCCGCGCTCGTTGTAGCGAAAATCCTCCATGAGCGCGCCACCGAGGCCCTGGGCGAAGCCGCCGACGATCTGCCCTTCGACCAGCATGGGATTGATGGCGCGGCCGACATCGTAGCCGATGACATAGCGCTCGATCGCGACGGCGCCGGTGTCGGGGTCAACCTTTACCACGGCGAGATGACTGCCATAGGGATAGACCTGGTGGGCGGCATGAAACCAGCTGTCGGCGCAGAGCCCGGGTTCGCGGCCCTGGCGCGCGGGTGAAGCGGGCAGCAACGCTGCCGCAACCGCGCCGAGCGGCATCGACGGCCCGCCGGCCTTGCGCACCACCATGCCGTCGATGATGTCGAGGTCTTCGGGCGCCGACTGCATGAGCTGCGCCGCCATATCGAGCGCCTTGCCGCGCAGCTTGAGGGCGGCGACGCGCGTCGCCGAGGCCGTCATCACGGTTGCTCGCGACGCATGGGCGCCGAGGCCGAACGCGATGCGGTCGGTCTGGCCGTGGATCACCCGCACGTGCCGGTAATCGACGCCGATCGTCTCCGCCGCCACCTGGGCCACCACCGTCTCGAAGCCCTGGCCCATCGAAGCGCCGCCGGTGACGACCTCGACCCTCCCCGAGGTATCGACCGCCATCTTGACGCCGTCGGACGGCCCGAGCCCGCTCTTTTCGACGTACATCGCAATGCCGGCGCCGACCAGTTCGCCGTTGCGGCGCCGCCGCGCGAGATCGGCCCGAAGCTTCGGCCACGCCGCCCGCTCCAGCACCTGGTCGAGCAGGCCCATGTAATCGCCGGTGTCGTGCACGACCTCCTCGCCCAGCACCTCGAGCGGCCGCCGGAACGGCATTTCGGCGGCCGTGATGGCGTTGCGCCGGCGCACCTCGACGGGATCAAGCTTGAGGGCGTGCGCGATTGCCTCGACAAGCCGCTCGCGCACGAACGTGGTCTCATAGCGGCCGGGCGCCCGATAGGTCGCGGCCGGCGTCTTGTTGGTGAGCCGAAAATGACCGACCGACCGATAAGCCGGGATGCGGTAGGGCCCCGGCAGAATGCCGCTGATCATCGTGGCGACGCGGGTCGCGTGGGTGCGCACATAGGCGCCCTGGTCGTGCCAGAACTCATCATCAAGCGCGAGGATGACTCCGTCGGCATCGACTCCGGCGCGGACGCGGTGGCGTTGCTGGCGCGAGTGATTGGCGCAGATGAAATGCTCGCGCCGGTCCTCGATCCACTTGATCGGCCGCCCGAGCCGCATGGCGGCGACGCACACCAGCACATCCTCCGGATAGAGCTCGCCGCGCACCCCGAAGCCGCCGCCCACATGCGATTCATGGATGTGAATCGATGACGGCGGCCGACGCAGCATCAGGGCGAGGAGTTCGCGAATCCGATGCGGCACCTTGGCGGCGCCATGCAGCTCCAGGATGTCGCACGCGGCATCGTGGCGGCCGATGGCGCCGCGGGTTTCGATCGGCACGCCGCTGTGGCGGCCGACCGCGAGATCAAGCGCGATCACCTGGTGCGCGCGCGCCATCACGGCGTCGACATCGCCGTAGCCCTGACGCACGATGGCGGCTTCGGTGCCGTGGCCTTTGGAAAACTCGCCGGGCTCCGCGTCGGCCGCAAGGATCACCGGCATGTCCTCAATCTCGATCGCAACGAGATCGGCGGCATCTTCGGCGATGTAGGGATCGGTCGCGAACACCGCGGCGACCAGCTCGCCGACGTAGCGTACGCGCTCGGTCGCGAGCACCGGCTGGCGATATGGCTCAAGCCGCTCGATGCGGCCTTCGCGGAAATCGATCGGCGGAACATCCGCGATGTCGGCTGAGGTCCACACCGCAACAACTCCCGGGGTCGCCCGCGCCGCCACTGTGTCGATGGTGACGACGCGCCCGTGCGCAACCGGCGAGCGCGCAAGCCGCATATGCAGCTGATGCGGAAACGAGATGTCCCCCGCGAAACGGCCGCGGCCGCGCACCAGGGGCGGGTCTTCAAGCCGAGGTACGGATCGGCCGATGTAGGTCTTCATGGGCCCCACTATATCGCCCGACGGTACAATTAGAGCTGCCTCTCGAGAGCCGCCTTGACACAAGGTGCCGTCGGGAGCCCAATGAGCGCTGCCCACACGCGAGGCGTGGGCGCGGTCCTGATCGTGGGATTGACCAGTTGCTTTCGGCCCGACCGGGCCGCGGGAAAAACCGCGCCCGAGACTGAGCACAGGGCGGTTGCCCGCGGCGGCTGCGTCGAAGAGGGCAATCAAGGAACAATTTCCAAGCAATTTCCAACTGTAAAACCAATGGAGGAGAGCCCATGAAACGTCAAAATCTCGGTATCGCAGTCCTGCTTGCGGCCGGCATGGCGGTGGCCTTGCCGGGCAAGTACCTGCTCGGCTCCACTGCCGCAGCCCAGACGCCGCGCGCCCTGCCGACTTTCGAAATGGAGAAGGATTGGCCCAAGGTGCCGCCGCAATGGAAGGTCGGCGACGTGTCGAGCTTCACCACCGACGCGCAGGGCAATGTCTGGCTCATCCACCGCCCGCGCACTCTCAAGGGCGAGGACCTCAAGAAGGCGGCGCCGCCCGTGATGGTGTTCGACGTCAACGGCAATTTCATCAAGGCTTGGGGCGGCGAGGGCCAGGGCTATGAATGGCCCCAGCGCGAGCATGGCATCTATATCGACTATAAGGGCTTCGTGTGGCTCGGCGGCAACAATTGCCCCGGCAACAACCTCGAGGGTCTCAAGCCGGTGGCCGACGACCAGTTGCTGAAGTTCACCCAGGACGGCAAGTTCGTCATGCAGATTGGCCACAGCAACCAGAGTAAAGGCAACGCCGACACGGCGAACTTCCATCGTCCGGCCGATGAACAGGTCTATGCGCCGACCAACGAGTTGTTCGTGGCCGACGGCTACGGCAACCACCGCGTCATCGTGTTCGACGCCGACACCGGCGCGTTCAAGCGGACTTGGGGCGCCTTCGCCAACAAGCCGGAGGACGACGATCATTGCGAAATCGTGCGCAAGACCAACTTCGATGCGCCAGGCCCGCAGCAGCTCAGCGTGGTGCACTCGCTGCGCGTCGCCAATGACGGGATTGTGTACGTCGCCGACCGCGAGAACCGCCGCGTCCAGATGTTCACCAACGACGGCAAGTTCATCAAGCAGCTGATCAAGCCCGACACGCTGTTTGCGCGCTCCGTGGCGTTCTCGCCCGACCAGGAGCAGCAGTTCCTCTATGTGGGCGACGGTGAAGCGATCGCGATCGTGGACCGCAAGACCCTGGAGGTCCTGGGATCGATCAAGGTTCCCGGCATGCAAGGCGGCGGTCATCTGATCAATACAGATGCCAAGGGCAACATCTACATCGCGAACACCGGAAAAGGCATGCAGAAGCTCGCCTTCAAGGGGATGTCGGCAGCGACCGCAGCCAAGTGAAGATGCAATAGGCGAGATGGCGGACCGCCGGCAGCGGCCTGCGGTCCGTCTGCATCGATATTTACGCGGTGCCGGGAGGCCGGGCGTAGCATCGTAGGGTGGGTTGAGCGCCAGCGAAACCCACCAAGGGCACTACCGCACGGATCGGCTCGTGATGGGTTTCGCTGGCGCTCAACCCATCCTACGGCGCCCACGAGGACGAGCGCATGGGCAGTATTTTGGTGGATCTGAGTCGCAGCTGCCTGAAGCTCGCAGCCGTGTCCGCGCTCGCGCTTGGCGCGATCCTTTCCCCCGCCTTCGCCCAGGCGCCCGCATCGGGCCGCCCCATCGTTGCCGTGCTTCCCCTGGCAAACAATTCCGGCGATGCGGCACAGGATTTCTTCGCGGAAGGGATGACGGATGAGATCGCTACTGCGTTGACCGGCGTGCTGGGCATCGGCGTCGTGGCGCGCTCATCGTCGTTTCAATTGAAGCAGCCGAACCGCGACATCAAGGCTATCGGTGCAGCGCTGAACGCGAGCCACCTCGTGCATGGTTCGGCGCGGCTGGCCGACGACCGCGTGCGCCTGAGCGTCTCGGTGGCGCAGGCTGGCGACGGCGCGCAACTGTGGTCAAAGGAGTTTGAGGCTCCACGTTCCCGCGTCTTCGATCTTGAAGAAGAGATTGCCCGCAACATCGCCGCTGCACTGAAAGCACCGGCAAATTCCGATCAAGTGCTGGTGCGCAGTCGCGCGAGTGATTTCGAAGCCTACCTGGATTTCCTGCGCGCCAAGGTCGCGGCGCGCCCGCGCGGGGCCGGGCCACTGGCCGCCGCCGCTGTGTTCCTGGAGCGGGTCGTGGATCGGGACCCGGATTTTGCTCCCGCCGCCGCGCTGCTCGCCTATGATTACGCGCTGACGCCGCTGTTTGCGCCCTCGCTGCGCGGCGGCATGCCCGACGAAGAGCGCAAGATCGTGGAGCGGACGATTCCGCGCAGCGATGCTCTGGCGCGTCGCGCCACTACGCTCGATCCCAAGTCCGCAGAGGGGTTCGTGGCGCTCGGCTATGCCAATATGGTGCAGAGGCGGATGCTGGCGGCCGAGGACGCTTTCAGGCAGGCGCTTGCGCTCAACCCCAACCAGGCCGACGGATTGCACGGCTTGAGCCAGCTTCTCGCGGCGCTGGGACGCATCAGGGAATCGCTGGCGATGCGCGAGCATTTGCAAAAGGGCGAGCCCTTTATCACCAACTACACGGCCGACACCGCCGAGATCTACTGGCTCGACGGCGCGACCGAAAAGGCCGTCGCGATGCTCCAGCCATTCCGTCCCGGACGCACGCTCGAGCTCGCGCTGGTGCAGGCATCCGCCGGGCGCTACCGCGAAGCCGCAGCCGCGATCCGCGAAATGCCGGCCACGAACTATCCGCTCGGCATGATGGAGGCCGCAGCGAAAATTCTCGAATCCGCGCCCGCGAGAGCCGTTACGCCGGACGCACTTCCGCGCATCGGGAATCTGAGTTTCGCCTACATGCATGTGGGGGCGCCGGAGCGCGTGCTGGAATTTTACGAGGACGAGATCAGTGCTGGCTATTTCCAACCGATCTCCGCCACGTGGTTCTGGCATCCGACCTATGCGGCGGTGCGCAAGACCGAGCGGTTCAAAAAGGTGGCACGCGATCTGGGTCTGGTCGAATATTGGGGCGCACGGGGCTGGCCGCCGCAGTGCCGTCCGGCGGGGATGGGCAACTTCTCGTGCGAATGAGAGCCGCCGTAGCACCAGTAGCCCGGATGGAGCGCAGCGAAATCCGGGCTACAGCTATGCTGGCGCTGACAACGCCTGTCGTCAGCAATCCCCGGGCCCCTACGCCCCGGCGGCCATTCTCTCCCCGTCCGCGGCCGACGCGAACAGCCCGATCAGGGCGCGCTTGATCGCGGCGGTGCGGGCAGGCGAGGAGATCTTTGCGCCCATGAGGTCGGTGACATAGAACACGTCGACGGCGCGTTCGCCAAACGTCGCCACATGGGCGGATGCGATGTTGAGATTGAGCTTCGACAACGTGGCGGTGAGCTCATAAAGGAGTCCCGGCCGGTCCAATCCGCTGATCTCGATGACCGTATAGCGATTCGACCAATGGTTGTTGATGATGACCTCCGGCTCGACCGCAAATGCGCCGATGCGGCCCTTGGGCAAGCCCCGCTTGGCCGCCACTTCAGGCAGCCGCAAATCGCCCTGCAACGCCTTTTCGATGGCTGCGGTGACGCGGTCCGCGCGGCGCCCCTCATCCTCGTCGCGCTCGAATTCGCGGCTGATCGCAATCGTGTCGAGCGCCAGGCCGTCCGTCGTGGTATAGATCTGCGCGTCCACGATATTGGCGCCCGCGGCGGCGCATGCGCCGGCCAGATACGATAACAGCCACGGATGGTCGGGCGCGAGCACGGTGAGTTCGGTGACGGCGCGCGCCGCGTCAAATCCCACATCGGTAGCAAGCGAACGGCCATCGCGCTCGGCCACACGCACGAACTGCGCATGCGCGACCTTGCGTGGCAAATCCACCTTGAGCCAATAGGCCGGATAGAGGCGGGCGATGTAGCGCTCAGTTTCCTCAGGGGGCCAGTCGGTGAGCTCGGCGCGAAATTCGGCTTGCGCCATGGCGACGCGCCGCGCCCGGTCGACCTCCGAGAAGCCGCCCGTGAGAGCGGGCTCGGTCTCATAATAAAGCGCGCGGATCAACTGCGCCTTCCAGCCATTCCACACGCCGGGACCGACGGCGCGGATGTCGGCGGTCGTCAGGATGGTGAGCAGTTTCATCCGTTCGAGCGACTGCACGATCGCAGAGAAATTCTCGATCGTCTTGCGATCCGAAAGATCCCGCGACTGGGCGATCGTCGACATGACGAGGTGGTGTTCGACCAGCCACGCGATGGTCTCGGTTTCCGCCGGCGAAAAGCCAAGCCGCGGACCAAACTGCCGCGCAATGCGGGCGCCGGCGACCGAGTGGTCCTCCACCCGGCCCTTGGCGATGTCGTGCAGAAACAGCGCGATATGGAGCACCTCGCGATTGCCTGGCTGGATCGTGCGTATCAGGTCGTTGGCAAGCCCATATTCCCGATTGGCGCCGGTTTCGATCTCGGCGAGCGCGCCGACGCAGCGCAACAGGTGTTCGTCGACGGTGTAGTGGTGATACATATTGAACTGCATCATCGACACCACCTGCCCGAATTCCGGCACGAAACGGCCGAGCACGCCGGCCTCGTTCATGCGTCGCAGCACGATCTCGGCGTTGTTCCTGGCAGTGAGAATTTCGCGAAACAGATCGTTGGCCTGCCGGTCTTCGCGCAGCGGCTTGTCGATCAGCTTGAGCGACCGGGTCGCCCGATGCAGCGCATCCGGGTGGAAGGCCAGCACGTGACGCTGCGCGAGGCGGAACATCCGGATGAGGTTGACCGGGTCGCGTGCGAATACCTCCGGGTCGGCGATGTTGATGCGATTGTTGTCGATCACGAAATCGGGGCACTCGCGCAGCAGCCGCCGTCCGCGCGGTCGGAACCGCGCCACCACGCGGTTGAGCATCGGAACCGACTTGGCCTGGCGGCTTTCGAGTCCCGCGCACAGGATTGCGGTGAGGTCGCCGACATCCTTCGCCACCAGGAAGTAGTGCTTCATGAACCGCTCGACGTCGCGCATCCCGGCGCGGTCGACATAGCCGAGCCGTCTCGCGATGTTGCGCTGGATGTCGAACGACAGCCGCTCTTCGGCGCGGCCGGCGGCGAAATGCATGTTGCATCGTACCGCCCACAGGAAGTCCTCGCAGCGCCGGAACAGGCGGTATTCGGCGCGGTTGAACACGCCCTGGGCAATCAGATCCTCGGGATCGCGCACGCGGTAGACGTACTTGGCGATCCAGAACAGGGTGTGCAGGTCGCGCAGCCCGCCTTTGCTGTCCTTGACGTTGGGCTCGACCAAATAGCGCGACTGGCCGCTGCGGCGATGACGCTGTTCGCGTTCCACAAGCTTGGCGGCGACGAATTCGGCGGCGCTGCCTTGCACGACTTGCCTGTCGAACCGCGCGACCATCTCATCGAACAGGGCGCGGTCGCCGAGCAGAAACCGCGCCTCCAGGAGGGCGGTGCGGATCGTCATGTCCGCCTGCGCCAGCCGTATGCACTCGTCAATCGACCGCGTCGCATGGCCGACTTTGAGCCCCATGTCCCACAGGCAGTAGAGGATGGCCTCGGCGATCTGCTCGCTCCAGGCGGTCTGCTTGTAGGGAAGCAGGAACAAAAGATCGATGTCCGAGCCCGGCGCCATCAGGCCGCGGCCGTAGCCGCCAGTCGCGACGATCGCCATCCGTTCGCTTTCCGAAGGGCTCTGGGGCGGGTAGAGGCGGGTCACCGCGAAGGTGTAGATCACCCGAATGAGGTCATCCTGCATCCGGGTGAGCCGCGCCGCACAGCGGTCGCCTTGGCGTTCCTTCAGCAACAGCGCTTCGGCCTTTGCAGAACTTTCTGCGAGCACCGCCTTGAGGCGTTGAGCGACGGCGGTCCTTTTCTCGCCCTCGACGGAGGTTGCGAGTTGCTGCACCTCGGCGATGAGCGCGTCGGGGTCGAACAGGGCGTTCTGTTCATGCGAAGGGGGAGGAGAGGACATGCTTCAACCGATATCCGAAGCTCGACGCCGTGTCACGGCCTCGCACGTTTCCCCTCGTGTCACCCGAACAAGCGTTGCGACGCCAGCCGGGCG
>WNFF01002491.1_pt1 | contig 15082 bp, 14 predicted proteins | sample 5400441 | NCBI WGS metagenome assembly WNFF01 (sample SAMN13153345, study PRJNA577476) | soil metagenome | isolation source: 120 cm saprolite under Douglas fir tree site 2 hole 3 replicate 1 | place: USA:California | collected 2015-04-18 | reverse complement strand
ACCGGACCCATGTAGCTTCCGCTTTGCTTGGATGGGACCGGTGCATCTTTCACGTCGAGCAGTACCAGCTGGCCCACCAGCCGACCGGGATACAGCAATAGTGGCGTGTTTGAGACGTTGGCAATCTCTAAAGTCAAGCATCCGCGATAGGACGGGTGTATCCAAGGCGCTGTTTCGATCACTACAAAGGTCCTAGCGACAGATGACTTCGTAAGGATTTGGCCCGATACGTCATGCGGCAGTTTGATGAACTCAAGTGTCGAACCAAGAACAGTCTGATGGGCCGGCACGACGAGATAGCTGCCGAGGGGTACATGTAAACGAAGGTAAGCCGTTTCTTTTGATCTTAAACCTGGATAAAAGAACGGTTCTGGAGGAACGGGTGGAAGTAAGAAGTAGGTTCCGAGCCTCATATCGAGCGAATCCGTGTCGAAGGCTAATTTCTTCTGCAGAAGCGGTGTGAAGATAAGACTATCGGGTTTGGAGATCGGCGACCGCAGCCGCTCCTTTATTCTGTCCATCGTGAGAACAGCCATTTGACTAGTCCTTCCGTTGTTCCTTCAGGAGCCTGTGGTCCTCAAGAGCCTTGATCGTCCACAATTCCAGCCGCTTTATCCATCTGTCGCGGTGGCCCACAGAAGATGAATCCTGGTTCTGAATACGGTTTATGAGAGTGTCTAACGATTCAAGGTAAAACTTGTATGAAGCGTTCAAAATCGCTAAGGGATCTGGGTAGCAGAGGTGACCACCCACCAAAACAGTCGAGGGAACTACCCCGTTGCTCAAATACTCTTCTATACATGGACCAAAGATTCTGAACCCCTTCAGGCCTGAGTCTAGGCTTCCCACAACTTCATTAACCGTTGCCCTGAGGATGTCTGCCAAGCCAAAAAACGCTTTGCGCGTTTCTTCGAAATGCTGATGCCACTTTTGATCGAATGATGACGTGAACTCGTGATCGCTGATGCTCCTCGCTGCCTTTAGAACTTCGACGTAATGACTTTGGAATTTGTCCAACTCGGCCCACCAAGTGAACTTTTTCCCTTTGCTTTCATAGCCTAGTTCTTCGAGTAGCATCACGTGCTGCTTTAAGCGATATAGGTCGGCTGGGTGGCTTGCGGAGAATTCGCAGAACTCTTGTGTAAGGACGCGTCCCGAGGCGACAGCAGGATCGAGAACTGTCGTTAGGCCGAAAAGCTCAATATACGCCAGGGAGTAGCAGGGACCAACCATGCGCAGAGCAAAGAGATCGCAAAAGATTTCCTCGGCCCAGGATTCAATTCGGTTTCTGCACCACGCCTGTTCGTCTGGCTTCAGGGCGGCAAGCACCTTCTGTCCAGCAGCAGCATCACCTGTCCCCAGAGCCCTATGTAGGCTCTTCTCGATCTCTGGCAAGAGATCTTGCAGCTTTCCAAGCTCTTGGAAAACAAAATGGCCCATCTCATGCGGGATCAAGCAATTTAGGTAAACTGACGAAGATTGGGAGTATGGAATTCCAATCATGCCGAGATCTGGAGGGAACTCCTCAGCTCCAGGAACAATTGATTTGAGCCTTTTCGCCAACGCTCTTACAAAGCCGGCACGCACTTGTAGGTAATTCAGTTGGTGTAAATGGAACACGGTAAAAGCCGCGTTGTTGAAGCGAGGAATCGATCTGAATCGCCGAATGAAAGAGTCTACGAGTGGAGATGGAATACTAAGGGTGTCAGCATCCACTGCCGGTTTGACGTACTTATGGAGGGCGCTCCAACTTGAACTCAAAAGGTGGAGCTTTTCCCGATATACCTTGTAGAGACGTGGGTCCTTGGGAGCACTGTTAACGAAGTCGTTGACGTAGGATTTGGTCGCGTCCCCAAGCTCACGAATATATTTAAAAAAATTCCGGGATGGTTCCAGGTACGCCGGGGATTCGCGGCGCTCGTCACAATGCGCGCTGATCGAATCTATAAAGTGATAGAGTGACGCTGCGTCGTGCCTGAGCGCTTCTCCGCGGATCTCCATATCATCCGCCGACTCGAACTAAGCTCCCTCGGGTCCTGTTTGCTGGTTGTAGTGATGTAGAGCGCGTCGTTCAAGGGCGTAGAAGAACTCTATTGCAGAAAACGCGTTATCTTTGTTCGTTTCTGGATCAGCGGCCTCATCAAGAATCTTTGACAGATTATCGATGATCTGTTTTCGTGTTTCTGCAGATTCAGAAACCTCTTCCACGGTCCTGATTTGTTCATAGTGATCGAGTGGAAGATTATTTCGCAGTGGAGTAAAAATATTACGCTCACCGATCGCGCGTCTCAGCGATTCAACTGCGTCCTGTAAGTGCGAGTGAAAGTCCTGAGGGCGTCGTCCTTCTTCGACGAAAACAACAAGATCATCGATAATCTTGCGGGCGTCCAGAGCCAACGCTAGGTACCCATCACGAACTTCAGCATCAGCTATCACTCCGCACCCCCTCTTCTTCTTAACGTTGCATACCAAGTGCCAGCCGACTCGAGACAGCAGAGTCTAATTCGCACGATAGTCTTTACTCAACTCTTATGTCAACTATTATTGACGCAATAAAAGTTGACACAAAGAGCAAAGTCAACTAAACGTTACAAATGCCGCGCAGACCGGTTGATACAGAGTTGCGGAGAGAGATCACCCGTAAACTGAAGTTGGCGGTAGAAGGGAGAGTAGGGAAGAAGCAGGCGGCAGACACGCTCCGAGTGAGCAGGCAGATGCTCGACAAGTATCTAAAAGGGAAAGCTACACCTGGGCCAGATGTGGTTCTACGCGCGATGAATGCTTGGAACTTCACATTAAACTATCGTGGGAGGGAGCTGGGAACCGCTTACTTTGCGCAACCGACCGACATAAGAGCTGAAGCAGCAGTGCCGGCACAGTTGGAACTTGCGTTAGCCGATGTGATTGCGGCGCTGGACGAACGAAACCTGGGAATCGCTATTACCAAGAAGGAACCCGACAGCATCCAGTTGCAGGTCTACATTAAATTCGCCACTTAAAGCCTCAAAAGACCTCAAAATCATCACTCTGCTGTACCCTCAGATGCGCATCGGCATGACAATATAGCGGTACTTGTACTCCTCGCTATCACCCGGACGGAGTTGGCCGGCCGACTGCGGATCTTTCAATTCCAGCCGCACCTCGCCGTTCCCGGTGGCCTTTAGGAAGTCCAGGAGATACACGGCATTGAAGCCGACGGTCAGGGCGTCGCCGTTGTAAGCAGTCTCGATCGTGTCTTCCGACTCGCCGGTTTCAGTGGACGACGCCGAAATCTTTAACTCGCCCTTTTCCAAGCGGAAGCGCACTGCGCGCGAGCGCTCGTCGGCAAACTGGGCAACGCGCTGAATGGCAGCGCTCAGCTCTTCGCCCCTTACAGTCACGAGTTTGTTGTTGTCCTTGGGCAGCACTGCTTCGAAGTTAGGGAACTGGCCGGTCAATTGGCGTGAGGTCAGCAGACGCGGTCCGATGCGGAAGTAGAGTGTGGACTCATCTTTGGCGAATTCGATGGTTTCGACTTCAGTAGAGTCAACGAGCGACCTCAACTCGTCCATCGCTTTCTTCGGAATCAGAGTTTTCATCTCACCGGACACGCCATCAAACTTCTCGCCGCTGCGCTCGATATGGGCCAGGCGGTGACCATCGGTAGCCACCATCGTGATGGATTCGGGCTTGAGTACCATGAGAGCGCCATTCAGCGTGTAGCGCGATTCTTCGTTGGCGATAGCAAATCCGGTCTTCGCAATCATCTCTCGCAAGACCTGTGCCGGAATCTTTACCACGCCAGCGGTTGGAAATACCGGCAGGCTGGGAAAGTTAGATCTGGCCATTCCAACCATCTTGGTGTTCGAGCGGCCACAACGAATACTCACCCAGTGGTTCTCAAGCAGTTTGATGGTGATGTCAGCATCGGGCAGCAGTTTTACGTAATCGTGCAGCTTGCGCGCGGGTATCGTGCACGAGCCTTCCTTCTTCACTTTGGCGTTACAGGAAGTACGCAGGCTCAGATCCAAATCAGTGGCAGTTAACACCAACTTGTCGCCGCCCGCTTCAAACAGGTAATTGGAAAGGATGGGAATCGTGGTCTTGCGCTCGACCACGCCCTGGGTAGCCGTAAGCTCTCGCAGGAGTTCAAACTTACTGACTGTGATCTCCATTGTCGCCGTTCCCGTCGCAGTGGCCATTTCCACCGGCATAACCGACTCTCCCATGCGTGCTACTTGTGTTACTTCCTTATATCAAAATAAAAACCTATAAAACCAGTAGTAACAGCAGGTGGCAGGGAAAAGTGGAAATTCAGGCCAACCTTCCTGTTGCTATCAGATTTCGCCCATTCCCTCATGTATAAAATCGGACCTCCATGCTGTGGGGTCAGCAGTACAATTTGTCACATCACTCTGATTTCCTTCTACTCTTACACAGCTTCCACACCTGTTACACAGATGACGTGAAGGAAGTCGCCGCCCGGGAGTGGAAATCCGTTCAAAAACCGCCATTAGCCGCCCAACTGCTCGGTCAATTTATTGATCAGCCTGTTCAAATCCTTGTCGGTCTTACGTACCTGATCAATCTTCTCCACCGAGTGCAGCACCGTTGTGTGGTGCTTGCCCCCGAACTGGCGACCGATTTCTGGCAGGGAGGCTTCCGTGAGATGCTTTGCCAAATACATGGCGATCTGCCTGGGATAAACGATGGCGCGCGAATTATTCTTTGCCTTGATCTCAGCCAGGCGGAGCCCAAACTGCTCTGCTACGGCTTTTTGGATTGACTCGATGGTGACCTTCCGGGCTTGCGAATCGATGAAATTCTTCAGCACCTGCTGGGCATAAGGCAGAGTGATATCGGCGCCGATCAAGGAAGAGTGGGCCATCAACCGGATCAGCGCACCTTCCAACTCACGAACGTTCGAGCGGATGTTTGAGGCAATGTAAAGGGCGACGTCGGTAGGCAGGCTGACTTTTTCCTGCTCTGACTTTTTCTGGAGAATCGCCACCTTGGTCTCCAGATCAGGAGGCTGAATGTCTGCAATTAAACCCCACTCGAAGCGGCTGCGAAGGCGATCCTCGATCTCAGCCAGTTCCTTGGGTGGGCGATCACTGGCAATCACGATCTGTTTCATCGACTCGTGCAGCGCATTAAAGGTGTGAAAGAACTCTTCCTGAGTACGTTCCTTCTGAGCCAGAAACTGAATGTCGTCAACCAGGAGCACGTCCATTGTGCGGAACTTGTCGCGGAAACTGGTCATCTTGTCATAGCGCAGCGAGTTGATCATCTCATTGGTGAATTTCTCACTGGAGACGTAACAGATTGCCGCCTGCGGCTGGCGCCGTTTGATCTCATGACCGATAGCCTGCATAAGGTGCGTCTTGCCCATACCGACTCCCCCATACAGGAAGAGCGGGTTGTAGGCCTTGGAAGGACGCTCCGCCACCGCCTGACATGCGGCGTGAGCGAACTGGTTGCCGCTGCCGATGACAAAGGCATCAAAGGTATAGCGCGGGTTCAACTGCGCCGCGCCGTCCCAATCGAAACGAGACTGGGAAGAGTGTCCCGGAACCGCCATCGGGCCAGAGAGCCCACCATCGTGGCGCACTGGAGTTGAAGCCGGATCGTCTTCCGGCGTGACGAACTTCACGTCCTGATATTCCAGGCCGAGATTGTCGATCGCCTCCTGAATCAGGTCGGCATACTTGTCACCGACGTGGCGGAATTCCGCAGTGGGCACGCGGATGAATAAAATTCCTCCGCTGGCATGACTATAACGGGTCGGTTTCAGCCAGGTGTCATAGGAGTGCCGATTGATCTTTTTTTCCAGCGCATCCAGAATCTGGACCCACGGATTAGGAGAAATTGATGTGCTCGGGACAGACATAAATATCATCGCTGGAGCGGCGCCGCTCGACAGCCTCACAACACTAGAGCGGGTAAAAGGACCTGGTTTCCTGCGGAAGGGCTTTGTTCTCGCAGGGACGATTTTATCGTGCGAAAAAAATTGAAGTTAGGAACCGACGGGCATACTAGCACAAAAAATTTTTGTTTGTGGAAATCTTAATCGCAGATTTTTTGGCGCCGAAAAATCCAGAACCTCAATGCAAGCACTTGTCAAGTATTCAATATGTAACTGCAACGCGCTTAGTGCAAGAATTTTTGCACACGATCAGCGCGTAGTTCGAAATGCGACTTTGCCGGCCGATTTGTAGTCCTTCGGGTAAACCACTACGCAGCGCCTTCCTGCCTCGTCCTGGCTCTCGGTGCGCAGGTCAGGATGGTCGCGCAGAGCCAGATGTACGATGCGGCGCTCACGGGACGACATGGGCGCGAATTGATAAGGTGTTCCGTTCTTCCTAACTTTCTCGGCGGCCACGTTTGCCGCCATCCGAAGTTCTTCCAGTCGTAGCGCGCGATGATTCATGCAGTCAAAGCAAATCTTCTCGTGTTCATTGGCGGGCAGGCGAAGCATCTCGAACGCGAGTAGTTCTAATGAGCGCAGCAACTCGGCCCCACGTTCGAGCAGCGACGCCGAATCGGGGCCAGCGAATTCGACCAGGATCTCAGGGTGTTCCCAATCCCGCTCTTCAGGGAGCGGGGGATCGACCGTGATGCGGTACTTCAAACGCAGCCCGCCCTGACCCACTACTCCTCGCAGGAATTCGTTGATCTTATTGGCGGCGGCGACTTTATCGGGAATAGACACCGGATTTCAGCTCCTAAATTCTAGCCAAACTCTAGTTTGTCGAGATGTTGTTTTTTTGTCGAGCGAAAGCTACTTATCTTTTTTCCTGGCTCGCTTCTCCATCATCTCGCGCATCTCTCGCCCGAGTTCCGTACGATTCATCACAGCTTGCTGCACTATCGCGATAAGGTTCCCTACCGACCAATACAAGCATAGACCGGCAGCAAGGTTCCAACTAATCACCCCCAGCATGACCGGCATCATGAGGTTCATCATCTTCTGTTGTGCCGGGTCCATGCCTGCCTGCGGCGTCATGCGCTGCATGAACAGCATAGTGATGATAATCGCGATTGGCATCAGATGCCACGGGTCGGGCGAGGACAGATCCCCGACCCATAGCCAGTGCGCGTGGCGCAGATCGATTGCTCCGCCCAGCATGCTGTAATACGCGAACAGAAAAGGCATCTGGATGATCATGGGCAGGCATCCGCCCGCGGGATTGACCCGTTCCTTCTTATAGAGCGCGGAGATCTCTTCATTCATCGCTTGCTTACGCGGATCGCGGAGACTGTATTTTTTATACTTCTCCTGGATGGATTTGATTTGCGGCGCTACACGCTGCATCTTCAGCATCGACTTCATTTGCGAGATGCGGAGCGGCAATAGCGCGACGTTGATGATGAGCGTCTGGATCACGATGGCCCAGCCCCAGTTGGGCACGATTCGGGAGTAGGTCCATTTCAGCCACAGGAATAACGGCCGGGCAATGATTCCAAAAAAGCCGAAGTTCACCAGCCCGCGAAGATCCTGATCTGTGCCGCTGATAGTGGGAACTCGCACCGATTCCAACACGGGTAGGGACTTAGGTCCTACGTACATGCGCTCCAGGGTTGCTCCCCTGGGGTTGCCGGCGGCGGCGCCAAGGACATCCACTTTGAGTGTTTCTTTGTTCTCCGGCTTCTGCGGGTCCTTAGGGACATCTAGCGCGTTTCGCAGCGTAATCAGGGCCGCATTTTGGGGCTCATCAGGGACAAAGACAGCGGTGAAGTATTGGTCCGCGACGCCGGCCCAGTTGAAAGGTCCAGGAATGGTATTGCCGCCACTGATCTTCTTGACCGCCAGTCGCTCAATCTTGCTGTCGAATTGATATTCGATCAGGCTGGAAGCGTAAGAGGATGCGGTTGTCTGATCGCCGAAGCCGGCTGGCCACATGGGGAATGCCGGCAACTCCTCACCTTTAAATTGAACTGATGTTTCGACGCGAACCACGTAGGTATGATCGAAGCTGAAGGTCTTGCGGACGGCTAGATCATGATCAGAATATTCGAACGTAATCTCCGACAGTGCGGAAAGTGATCCGGTCTGCGAAGCAACGTAGAGTACTGAATTTACTTTGTTGCGCAGGGATTCGTCGTAGAGCCACAGAGAAAGCGGCAAGCCATATTTCTCTGCGGCGGCAGAGTTGACCAGTTCGAGTGGGCCACCCTTGTCGTCGGTGTATTTCTTGAGTATCCAGGATTTGACCTGCCCACCTCGATTGGTAAAGCGAATTTTATAGAGATCATTCTCGATGACGGTTTCGCCCTCGGAAGACGCCTGTCTTCCGGGACTAGCGGGCGAAACGGATTGCGCTCTGCTGACTGTAGGAGCAGGATTCGGAACCACGGTTGCGGCTGGAGGGTTTTGCGTTTGCTGCTCGGGCTTCGGCGCTGCGGGTTGTGGCCCGTACTTTTTGATTAACGGCTGGAAAGCAACAATAATCAGGAATGTCAGCGCGAACACGAGGAGCAGACGCCGCTCCATTCCGGGTTCTTGTTGAGGATTTTTGAAGTCGGGCAAGTTTACGTACCGTTCGGCGACTGCACACGTGAGTTGTGCGCGAGCCTAATTTGATGAGACCGGACTACGGGATCGTAGCCACTTTTCGAAAATGGGTGGCATCGCAGCAATCGATTGGCAGCCATCAAGCTTCCACGAAAAGCTCCGTAGCGCTCTACCGCTTCCATCGCGTATTCGGAGCAAGTGGGTATGTAACGGCAAGCGGGTGCGAAGAGTGGAGAGATTGCCCACTTGTATCCACGAAGCAATTGCAGCGCGAATGTTTTGGCAAATTGGTTCATTGTTGCACCCTCATGCTTCGGAAACTACTCTCTCGCGGCTCGCCTTCCTGCCAGCTTCTGTTGAATCACATCAAATGCGTTCCTGACTTCCGTCAGAACCTTGCTGAACTCAGCCGTCAATAACGACTTCTTCGGGTTGATTACGACGTCCACAGGCACAGTGCATGCTCGGCGTTGTCGGCGGACCGCTTCGCGCAGCCGACGCTTGGTACGATTGCGTTCGACCGCGCCACCCAGCGCGCGGCCAACGGTAAAGCCCACCCTCGGTCCCGCTCCTTTTTGCCGGGACAAATAAAAAACTGTCATCTGCGACGAGAAATGGCGTCGCCCCTGCTTGTAAACCCGTTCAAAGTCAGCGTGTCGCAAAAGACGCGCGCTGCGAGGAAATCGACCGCCAGAGTCTTTTGTAGTGCTTGGCCCAGACAGGTTGGCACCGTCCTTCGGAGCCATGGCGCTCACGGTTGATGTTCCGAGCTCAATTTACAAACACCCCTCTAAACCCGCAGGTAGGAAATTACTCGCGGAAACCTGGCTTCACCGAGACCCGCTTGCGACCCTTGGCACGTCTCCGCGAGATTACCGCGCGGCCGCTCTTGGTCTTCATACGCGTGCGAAATCCGTGTGTCTTCGAGCGGTGACGCCGGTTGGGTTGGAATGTGCGCTTGGGCATGAAAGATAGCTGCTCCTGGATCGAAAAATCACCTGTGAGTAAACAGAGAGTATAAATGAGGGCAGTCGGGCGGGCAAACGAGGTGAAGAGTTGGAATCTCAGTCTTAAGGCATGATGATCCGGCTACCAACCTCATCCCGCACATCGATTGCCGCCTTGTTCGCGGGGAACTGCGCGAACAGAAAATCAATGAAGGCACGCGATTTCGGTCTTCCCGAGGTCCTGTCGTGAGCCATGCGCACCAGAAACACGATCGCTTTGAGCACTTCAGAGTCGCGCAATCGGCTATAGCCGAGTTGCTTCTGTTCGGCCTCGCGGTACTCCTTCAACATATTCTGCACTTCCCCTGCAATGGCCTGCTGTCCCACACCGGCGATTGGCGTTTCGTAATGCAAGCCTGAATTTACCAGGGTCCCGTAGCTTTTCGCCATCGCGGTCAGAGTCGAAATAAGGTCGCGATCGTTGATACCACGGTCGGCGCGAGCCGTTTTCGCCAGCGCATAACTCAGTCCCATCAGCAAATGTTCATACCGGTAGAGAAACTGGTCATTGATTTCTGTGTTCAGGAACAGCTCAGCCGGGACGAGTTCACTTGCAGAGCGAGGCTTTTCGTGCTCCCTTGCCTGCTGCAGGTAAACACACTCACTGGGACAATCAAGCGTGATCTCGCGTTGTTCTCCGCAGCATTGCGGACAAATGCGTCCATGTACTGCCGGGCAGAAGCGTTTTTCTTTGCGTATACCACAGATCGAACAACTCAACTGAGCACTCTCCTAGTCGGCATTATGACATGGTGAGCGGCCAGTGCCTCGCAGCGCAGACATCGGTGCAACGCTGCTTAAACGGCTAAGGTGGGAATCATAAAGCTTTGAAAAGGCGATTTTATGGGCGTTTTCGGACCGCTTGATAAAAAAAACCGCGTAAAATGGGGTCTAAATGCTTCTTTTCCACAGGAACAGTGGTATAGACTATTGCCCATCGCAACACAATCAAAATAACTTTAGAGGAGGATTCATGGCTTCAGGTATGACCAAGACCCAATTGGTCCGCCATCTGGCGGAAAAAAACGAGATGAACAATAAAGCGGCAGCGGCATTTCTTGAGCATCTCAGCGACGTAGCAATCAAAGAAACGAAGAAGAACGGTGTTTTTGTGGTGCCCGGACTGGGACGCCTGGTAAAAGCACATCGCAAGGCTCGCATGGGACGCAACCCACAGACTGGTGAGCCGATTCAGATCAAAGCGAAGACCGTGGTAAAGTTCCGCGTCGCCAAAGCCACCAAGGAAGCGATCGCGCCCAAGAAGTAGTGGCAGGATTTCAACAGAACATTTTTAAAAAGGCCGGCTCATCGCCGGCCTTTTGTATTGCCGATAACGCGGAACGGCTGTGCGCTATTGTGTCTTCGCGTATTCGTTCTTGACTACTTCTCCGCCCTTCATAACGAATTTGACGCGCTCAAGCGTGGTCACGTCCTTCACCGGATCGCCATCGACGGCAATGATGTCGGCCCATTTCCCGGGTTCAATTGTGCCGATTTTATCTGACCAGCCGAGCAGGTCGGCGTCATTCACCGTCGCAGCCTGGATGGCTTGCAAAGGCGACAGCCCCAGCTTCACCATCACCGCAAATTCATGCGCGTTCAAGCCGTGCGGATAAACCGCCGCATCAGTGCCGAATGCCACCTTGACGCCGTTTGCAAACGCACGGGCGACGTTCTTGCGGGCCGCCGGCATCACCGCCTTTGCTTTCACAAGCAAAAAGTCAGGGACATGGTTCTTCTCCGCGTTTTCCAGGAACCAATCACCAAGATAGAGTGTGGGAACGAGATAGGTACCATTTTTTTTCATTTCGGCGATTGCCGCATCATCAATGTAAGAAGCGTGTTCCACCGAGTCCACTCCTGCTTCCGACGCCCAGCGAATTCCCTGTGCGCCATGGGCGTGAGCCGCGACCTTTCTGCCCAAGCGGTGCGCATCAGCCACGATGGCCTTCATTTCTTCAACTGTGTACTGGGAAACTTGCGGATCATCGCCCTTGGAAAGCACCCCGCCAGTGGCGCAGATCTTGATGAGGTCAGCACCGTACTTAATGATCTCGCGGACTTTGTGCTGGACCGCTTCAATGCCATCAGCCGCGCCATCACTTGCGGCGTGATACTCGTAAGGAAGCAGGTTGTTATCGCAATGTCCACCGGTGATACTCAGAGCCGGCCCGCTAACCAGCATTCGGGGTCCCGGAATGTCACCAGCATTTATAGCGTCGCGGAGGGCCACATCGCTGTAACCCGACGCCCCCACGTTCCGTACCGTGGTAAAACCAGCCTGTAATGTCAATCGGGCATTCCTGGCTCCGATCAGGGCCTCGCGTGGCACCGAGACGCCCAGGCTCTGATAGCCGATATTTCTGGGATCGCCCGTAAGATGCGTGTGTCCATCGATCAGGCCCGGCAATACCGTAGCGTTAGAAAGATCAATACTTGTTCCTTCTGCGGCCGCTGCTGGATTCGAAGCCGGACCAACGGCCACGATCTTGTCACCTTCGATGAGGATGGCCTGGTCATTGAGCGTCTTGCCAGTTTTCACGTCCAGAAGGTGTCCAGCCCGTATGATGACGCGCTTGAGGGGCTGGTCTGCGGACTTTTGAGCGGTGGCGATCTGGTTTACAGATACAACCATCGCGACAGCCGTGATCGCAGCAAAAAGTCGCTTCATTGTCATATTTTATGTAGGCTCGCTCGTCTGGGGTGGCGGATCATCTCGTGATGACATGCCTATTAGCCCGCAGGCGACTTGGCCCAAACCCCGTCCAAGCCCCATTCGCGGCCGGCATCAGCCACGAAAAAGATGATGAAGAGGAATAGCAGCGGTAAGTGGTCCAATTCAGCGCCGAAGTATCGCCACACCGGAACGCCATGGCCGGGTTCCCACCACGTGGAAAGGGTCAAACTCAGCATGTAAAGCGCCCCCAGTACAGACGCAGGACGCACCCAGAGCCCCAGTAGGAGGCTAAGGCCGATGAACAGCTCTACGACTCCCACCATGTAACCGAAAAACACGGCATGCGGCAGAACCAAGTCTGCAAGAAAGAGCCGGAAGAAACTTACAGCCCCACTCTGTATGAAGCCTTGCAGGTATTGTTGAAAACCGCCATGCGCGAAACCAGTTCCAAAAACTTTATATTGGCCGAACAGAAGAAAGAAGATGGCAGTCGCCATGCGCATCACTGAGATAGTCTTGGGTAGAGGGCCGTAATATTTTGGCATTTGTTTGCGTAACTAATTTGAACACCTACTGCAATGTGCGGGCCGTCCGTTACCCACCCGGACCGTCGTTGCTTACATATTGCTCGAGGGAATCCAGTTGTTGCGTGAGGTCGTCAATGCGCAATTGCAATAGGTTTCGAATTGAAAGCATGCCGAGCAATTTGCCATTTTTATCTACGACGGGCAGGTGCCGGAAATGGCGTTCAACCATAGTGGCCAATGCTTCGCCGGGCCCCGTGGCTAACGTGGCCATTTCCACTGCCGCGGTCATCACTTCATGCACTGGCGTAGATTCCGGATTCTGCCCGCTCAGCGCGACCTTGCGCAGCACATCGCGCTCAGTGAATACGCCAGCTACCCGGTTTGCGTTATCCACCACAGCAACTGCACCGACACGCCGGTCCAGCATGGTGCGAATTGCATCCGCTACGCTAGCCTCGAGCGGTACCGCGGCCGCTTCCCGGTCGCAAAGGTCCAGAACGCTCATCGGGACACCTCCTCTGTTCCCAACTTTGACGCTTATTGGGTTCAGCGGAACAGGATTCGGGCATTATCTCTCTCGCCGAGCGGCTGTCAAGGGGGATAGTCACAATTTCGTGGAAAGCTGGACGATTCGCCAAGTGTGGCTATCGCTTCAGTCCGAGTTGGCCGTAGATATATGGCCCGCCATGAAGCACAGCTGAAGCCCCCCGCACGTGATATTCTTCTCATCCTCCGGAACTCACATGGAAACGCTCTACTATGCCAGTGTTCAATCACCCGTCGGACCTCTAATCCTTGGAGCCTCGGAGAAAGGGCTGCTGGCGTTGGAATTCGATCGTGGCCAATTTCCGCCAAAAACTGGGAAAGACATCCTCTGGACAGGATCGGAACAGGCCCTCGTCGATTACGCGCGCCAACTGAAGGAATACTTTGTCGGAAGCCGGCGGGAGTTCGAGTTTCCACTGGACCTTCGCGGCACCAGCTTTCAACTCGAATGCTGGCGAACTCTGCTGTCGATTCCGTATGGCGAAACCCGCACTTATGGGGACGTTGCGCGGGCTGTTGGTCGACTGCACGCTTACCGTGCAGTAGGTATGGCCAACAACCGCAACCCGATTGCGATCGTAGTGCCTTGTCACCGTGTAATCGCGTCCGATGGAACGCTGTGTGGCTATGGTGGTGGACTCGAAGTTAAACGCAGACTGCTCGAGTTGGAGGGCGCGCAAGCTGTTCGTGCGGCCTGAGCCTCAGTGATCGGTCCCTTTTCTTCGCGCAGTGATTGTGAAAATATCGGCTCGCTTTGAATGCAATCCGGCTCAAGCTCCTCCGCCAAATCGATAGTTCGCAAGGCTGGCCTCTTCTACTTCGTGTTCGTGATGTATTCGTACACCACGGCTGGGCCTTTCGGCTTGGAAGACCAAGTCACCACCGCTGGGCCCGGCATGACGCTGATTTACCATCTCGTCCTGCCATTTTTCTGGTGTATCCCAATTGCGCTGGTAGCCGCTGAGCTAACCACTGCCATGCCGGTGCAGGGTGGATTCTATCGCTGGGTGCGCGCCGCTTTCGGTGATTTTTGGGGATTTCTTGCGGGTTGGTGGAACTGGTCAGCATCATTTCTACTGGGCGGCGCGTATGCGGTGCTTTTTACTGACTACCTTGGCTTCTATTTTCCCCAGATCACGGGCTGGAAACATTACCTGGTTTCCATCGCGCTGGTAGCAATTATTGCGTGGATTAACGTTCGCGGTATCCAAATGGTTGGCCAGTTCGCTACCGCGCTGGAGCTTTTTATTCTGCTGCCGGTGCTGGTCATGATTGTGATGGGCCTTGCCAAGTGGCAGCACAATCCCTTCAGCCCCATCGTTCCACCGCATCAGCCTCTGAATAAAATTTTCGGTGTCGGACTGGCGCTGGGAGTATGGCTCTACTCGGGTTACGAACAACTCTCGACCGTTGCGGGGGAAGTCGAGAATCCACAACGGAGTTTTCCGCTGGCCCTCGCCATCGTTGTTCCGCTGTCGATGGCAACCTATTTCCTCCCTACACTGGCGGCTTTGGCCGCTCGGGATAACTGGCAGGAATGGCACACCCGCTATTTTTCGGATGCGGCACAACTTATTGGCGGGTCCTGGCTGGGATTCTGGATGACCCTTGCTGCCATGGTGACTAATATTTCCATCTTGAATGGGACAGTGCTGGCGTCTACGCGCATGCCCTTTGCGATGGCCGAGGATGGTTATCTGCCGCCGGCTTTAGCACGACTTCACCCGCGATTTGGGACACCCTGGATCGCCATAATTGTGTCGGCAACCATCTACTGTCTGCTCGCATTCCATACCCTTACGCAACTGATCAATGTGTATGTTTGGCTGCG
>WNFF01002490.1_pt1 | contig 15083 bp, 15 predicted proteins | sample 5400441 | NCBI WGS metagenome assembly WNFF01 (sample SAMN13153345, study PRJNA577476) | soil metagenome | isolation source: 120 cm saprolite under Douglas fir tree site 2 hole 3 replicate 1 | place: USA:California | collected 2015-04-18 | reverse complement strand
GGGGCGAGGTGTCGGCCGATGACGGCGCGACCTGGCGTCTCGCCGTGGAGTTCTTCGCGCGCCGCGTGGACGCTGCCTGAACGATGGTGCAAGGTGCCGCTGCTCGAAATCGCCGGCTCTCGCAAGACGCCCTGGGGAACGCAATGGCTCTCGCCTTTTATTACGCATCGGGCTCGCCCTATGCGTGGCGCGTTTGGCTCGCGCTGGAGCACAAGGGCATCCCGTACGAGCGCAAGACGCTGTCGTTCGACGCGGGCGATCTCAAGACCCCGGAGTTTGCCGCGCTCAATCCGCGCCGAAAAGTGCCGGTGATCGTCGACGAGGGCTTCGCGCTCTACGAATCCGGCGCGATCGTCGAATACCTCGAGGACAAGCGGCCCGGCGAGCCGCGGCTGTTCTCCGCCGATCTACGTCAGCGTGCTCTGCAACGGCGTATGGTGCGGGAAGCGGACCAGTATTTCGCCGCGCCCATGGAGCGCCTGGTCGAGGCCGTGCTGTTCACGCCGCCGGAGCGCTGGTCCGAGGAGCGGATTGCGGCCGCCCGCGCCGACGCGCACCGTGAGCTCGCGATCTGGGAGACGGCGATCGCCGGCGAGTATCTGGCCGGCGCGTTGTCCGCCGCGGATTTCACGCTGTATCCCTATGTCGCGTTGGTGCTGCGCATGGGCAAGCGAAGACCCGATCTGGTAACGGTCGATTTGATCGGCCCCTCGATCAGCGCCTGGATGCGCCGCATGGAGGCGCTGCCCGTCACCCGAAAGACCTGGCCGCCGCACTGGAAATGAGCTGTGGGGCGCAGTTCGGCGAGCCTCGCGCTGCCCCGCCACGCCAGCAATTTTAGCGCAAACAGCAACGCGGCGTGAACCATTTCGATACAACCACGGCATTCGACCGATGCGGTTCACCGAACGTTGGCAACAACGACATAGTAAGGGGAGAGCCGCACCATCGGGACTTGGACATGTCCATCGATTTCAAGACTCTGTTTCTGCTCACGCTCGACGTCGAGGCGATGTTGGGGGTTCTGCTGCTGTTCTCGTGGATGCAGAACACCGCGGTCCGGGCCGTCGCCTGGTGGGGCTGCGCGTATCTGCTGCGATCGCTATCGATCGGGCTCTACGGAATGTACGGTGCGCTGCCCGACTTGATCACGATCACCGTCGCCGACGTCATCTTGTTCGGCTCGTATGCGGTAACCTGGACCGGCGCACGCATCTTCGACGGCCGCGGCCCGCGGCCTGGCTCGCTGATCACCGGGGCCACGGTCTGGTTGCTGGCGTGCCAGTTCGCCGAATTTGCTCAGGCTCCGGCCATCCGTGCCTCACTCAGTGCGGCCATCATTGCCGCGTTCATGTGGCTCACGGCCTATGAATTCTGGTGGAACCGGGCGGAGCGGCTGCTGTCACGCTGGCCGGCGATATTCATCCTGTTCGCCAACGGCGCGGTGTTCCTGCTGCGCAGTCCGCCGATCGCCCGGCTGGCATGGCCGACCGACGAGCAGGTGTTCTCCAGCGCCTGGCTCACCGTGATCAGCAGCGAATCGCTGCTGGCGACGATTTCGACCGCCTTCATCCTGCTCGCGATGGCCAAGGAGCGCGCCGAGCTCCGCCACAAGACGGCGGCCACCAAAGATCCGCTGACGGGGCTCGCGAACCGACGCTCCTTCTTCCAGGAAGCCTCCAGGCTGATGCAGACCAGCGATCGTCCGGTCGCTCTGCTGATGGTCGACCTGGACCATTTCAAATCGATCAACGATCAGTTCGGCCACGCGGCGGGAGACGAGATCCTGCGGATTTTTGCGAAGACGGCGAGCGCCAATCTGAGGCCGTCGGACCTCGTCGGCCGGCTGGGCGGCGAGGAGTTTGCCGTCCTGCTGCCGGCGGCGTCCCAGGAGGGCGCATGGTTCGTCGCCGAGCGGCTGCGCTCCGCATTTGCGACCGCTGCCGGTACTGTGAATGGATTGTCCATTGAGGCGACGGCGAGCGTCGGGATATCGATCCTCGACCCCGGACAGGACATGAGTGCACTGCTGGATCGCGCCGATCAGGCGCTCTACCGGGCAAAAGCCAGCGGGCGCAACCGGGTCGCCGGTCCTCAGCCGCAATTCTCCCCGGCCGCCTGAGCGCGAGCCGCCGCCCGCGGCGCGGAACACGACGGGCGCCGCCCGCTTGCTCTCTGGGCCTTGGCTGCGGGGTGCGGACGTTACCGGAGAGCCGGGCCGGATAAGCCGTCGGAAACGGCAGCGCCAACTCGGGTCTGCACCGGCGGATCGCGTTTTCCTGCTGCGGACTTCAGCAGCGTCACCTCGATGCCCAGCCGCTTGGCGTCGGCAAAGCTCAGCCAGGTGACGGAATCCGGCCGAGCTTGCGCGACGTAGATGACGGCGGAGTACGAAAGCCCGACGCGATTAAGGTAGGCACCCAGAAGCGCGTTCCCGACGCCGGTCACTTGCCCGGATTTCGGGTCGGAAGCCGCATGCAGCCCGATCCGCGCTCCCGGTCCCATGAAGCGACGGGCGCCGCCCAGCCATGCCAGCGCGCATGCGGAAGCGCATCGCGCGCCCGCAGGCACGAGGGTGTGGAACTGCTTCAACCGGATCATTTCTCCCATCTGAATGCCCGTTACCACGCTGCCGCCGTTGCTTTGAAAGCGGACCATGGCCGTCGCGAGCGGGGCGATTTTCGTAAAAAACCGTTCGCCGTCGGCGACGTCCAACGTGCCTTGCACCACGACAACCGCGGGCTTCTCCGATCCGGCGGATTGCACGGAGATCGCGGCGGCCCGGGCGGGTCCCGCCGACAACACCGCGCAAGCCAGGATCGCAAATCGCATCGAGCTTTACCTGTCCGGCACCGGATGGGGACCTGGCCACCGAGCCGCGCCCGAGAGTCTAATCCCCGGGACGACGCCGGGCCAGCGGCCGAAGCGCAGTCCCGGCCGCCGCCGGTCCGGGCACTAAGGATTTCTGAACCACTTTGCGGCTAGGTGGGGGCCTCGGCCCCGCATCCAGCGGCTGAAAGCGCCATGTTGAAGGAAAGACGCCGGCACGAGCGCCACAGCATCAATCGCGTGGCCAAGGTCCAATCGGCGGGCTCGCTGCCGCGAGACTGTCTCGTCACCGACATCTCGGACGCAGGCGCAAGGCTCTACGCCGAGGGCATCGTGATTCCGGATCAATTCGTCCTACTGATCACCGGCTCCCAGACCGTGCGTCGGGAGTGCCGGGTGGTCTGGCGCCTGGGCAACGAGATCGGCGTCGAGTTCGCCTGAACGCGCCGCTTCGCCCGCGCGAGGACCACCCGACATTTCCCGCCGCAGGAATGCCCGGCAATTCCGCGTGTATTTATCGGATATTTTTAACTCGCGCCTGTCGCCCCATGGCGGGTTTTTCGCTACAGTGGAAACGACCGGTATGTTTCGCCGGTGATGGGGCATTGGGGAGGCACAACATGCCGAACATAGCACTCGATTGGACGACGGTGGACTGGGCCAATGTGGGCCTGCTCTCGGCGATCGCGTTCCTGGCGGCGCTGCTCGGCAACATCCTGATCTTCAAGCACCGGCTCTGGGCTGCCATTCTGGCCGGGTTGCTGTTCGCCGCGGCCTATGTGTTCCTGGCGTACTATCCGCACGGTCTTACGGTGCCCGGGCTCAAGACCGGCGCCCGCAAGGCGGCCGTGGTGGTGGGACTGAACTTGACGAGCCCCGAGATCGCGCCGGGCGCGACCATTCAAAACGAGCAGGTCTACCGCGGCTTCGACTGCAACGGCACCAACATCTCGCCGGAGCTGCGCTGGAGCGGGGCTCCGAGCACGGCGAAAAGCTTCACCGTGACGCTCTATGATCCCGACGCTCCGACCGGCAGCGGCTGGTGGCACTGGGTGATCGTCAACATCGCGCCGACCACCACGTTCCTGCCGCGCAACGCCGGCGACCCGAAAATGGGCTTGGCGCCGCCGGGCACGATCCAGATCCGGACCGATTTCGGCACTGTAGGCTACGGCGGGCCCTGCCCGCCGCAGGGCGACAGGCCGCATCGTTACGTGTTCACCATTTTCGCCGTCGACGTCGACAAGCTTCCGGTCGACGAGAGTGCGTCCGCGGCGCTCGTCGGTTTCAATCTGCACTCCCATACGTTGACCAAGGCGACGCTGACCGGCTTTTACCGCCGCTGACCGCGAGCGCGCCCCCGGTTTTTTCGTCGGGCGACCCAGAAGATCCCTCACGTCAGATCGAGTAGAGTTCGTTCCGTCTCGCGGCGCAGCGCGCGAGAACGCGGCGGTTCTTGCGACCTGGACTACCACGCGTCGACGACAATGCGCGTCACCGAAATGACGGAACGAGCCCCGAGGTGGCGACGAGCCACACGCCCCCCGCGCTCAAGGCGCACCCGACGAGGACCGGCAAGGTCCGTCCGGGCGGCGACAATTTTTCCAGCAGCACCAATGCGGTGAGCCCGACGATCCACAGCACGTTCATCACCCCGCCGACGAACAACAGCGTCATCAGCGCCCAGCAGCATCCGACGCAGTAAGCCCCGTGCGCGAGCCCGAGCCGGAACGATCCGGGCGCATCGGCACGGAACCCGCCGTGGCGGTGGATGAAGAACAGCGGCGACTGGCATTGCGACAGGCACGCGGTTTTGAGCGGCGTGAGCTGATAGATGCCCGCCGCGAGCAGCACGAGCCCGCCGAGCGCACTGCCGGCGGCTCCCGACATCGGCGCGCGCAGGGCCGCGCGCTCCAGCGCCCATTGGGCGCTTGTCGCAATGAGCGCAAAGCCGATCCAGCACAGCAGATAGCCAGATGCGAACCATCCGGTGGGCGCGAACGGATGTCCCTGCAGCGCCGCCTGTCTAGCCACCCGGGCATAGATCAGGATCATCGGCGCGGCGGCCGGCGTCATCATGCCGACCATCATCACCGCCCACATCGTCAGCACGAACAGGAACTCGGCGACGCTCCACGGCCTGGGCGACGGTGCCAGCATGGCGCCCATGTCGCCCATGGGCATGCCGTTTGCCTCGGTGGCCGGCATCCTCATGCCGAAGGCCAGCCACAGCACATAGGCCCAGGCGAGCGCGGTGAGAACGGCGAGCGCGCCCGCCACGACCGCGCGGTCGCGGCGAAGCAGGATCTCCAGCGATCCTTCCGCCATTCGCTTCAGCGTATGACGCCGGTCTGGCACAAGTGCAGATCGGCGAAATGCGCGTGGGAATCCGCGAGCTCGAGCCGGATCGGGCCGTTGGTCTTGGCCCAGCCGCGGCCCACTTCGGCTGCCGCGAACTCGAAGCCGTTCGGCATGTCGAAGCGGGCGCGGTGCTCGTTGCCCGTGACCGGGTTGCGGATCGGCTCGCCGCGCGCCTCGACCAGGTCCGCGATCTTCAGGCGAGCCTTGCGCGCGTCCACGTCGACCTCGAACTCGATGTCGGCAAAGATCGGATCGTGGACTTTGTCGAACGTCGTGGAAAACACCTGGAACATCGTCGCGCCGGGCACGGTATCCTGGCCGCCGAGAATCCGAAGCAGCGCCTCGCGCTGCGCCGCGGTTGCGCGCTTGTCGATGATGATGCTGGCTTCGCCCTTGCCTTCGTGGATGGGGCCGGGCCATTTGAGGATGCTCACCGTGCGCAACCCGTCGAGCCGTGTCGGGCCGTGATATCCTTCGTCGATCTGCATGCCGACCACCGCCTGGCAGTCGCCATATGTCGGCAGGGCGTTGAACTGGCAGGGACAGCCGTAGGCGCAATTGCAGTGGCCGAACTCCCGGCCCTTGATCATCCAGCTCGCGTCCGGCATCGCAATCTCCATCCCCGCCCATCGATGGCGGATTCGTGGAGAATCCACCATACTATCCGCCGCAAGGGAAGCTGCCGACGCGGCCCGCGCCGGCGCATCGGGCGAGCCGACGCGCGCCGATATGTCCGGGCGCCGTCCCGGTGAGCGCCCGATAGGTTGCGCGTTCCACGACCTGTCCGCACTGCAGGGATCCCGATGAAACGCCAATGCCTCGCCCTAGTCGCGCTTGCCAGCCTGCTTGTTGCCTCCGTGGCGCTCGCGCAGGAGCGCTCGATCACGGTCGCCTCGACGACCTCCACCGAGCAATCGGGTCTGTTCGGCTATCTGCTCCCGCAATTCACCGCCAAAAGCGGAATCCGCGTGAACGTGGTCGCCGTCGGAACCGGTCAGGCGCTCGACATCGGCCGGCGCGGCGATGCCGACGTGGTGTTCGTCCACGACAAGGCGGCGGAAGAGAAATTCCTCGCCGAGGGTTTCGGCGTGAAGCGCTTCGACGTGATGTACAACGACTTCGTCGTGATCGGCCCGGGCAGCGACCCCGCGCGGATCGCCGGCGGCGAGGACGTGCTCGAGGCATTGCGCAAGATCGCGGCCATCAAGGCGCCGTTCATCTCGCGCGGCGACCGGTCCGGCACCCACGCCGCGGAGCTGCGCTATTGGCACGACGCGGGCATCGATATCGGCGCGGTCAAAGGCGCCTGGTACCGCGAGATCGGCCAGGGCATGGGCGCCGCGCTCAACATGGCGGCGGCCGCCAATGCCTATCTGCTCTGCGACCGCGGGACCTGGCTGTCGTTCCAAAACCGCGGCGAGCTTTCGATCCTGGTGGCAGGCGACCGCCGGCTGTTCAACCAATACGGCGTGATGCTGGTCAATCCGGCAAAGCATCCCAACGTGAGGACGAGGGAAGGGCAGGCCTTCGTGGACTGGCTCGTCTCCCCGGAGGGCCAGCGGACGATCGCCGCCTACAAGGTCGGGGGCGAGCAGCTGTTCTTTCCCGATGCCGGCGATCTGAAGGGATCGTGATTGTAATAGGCCGTATAGGGGCCAAAGCTCTACGGCAGGTCGCGCCATGGTGCGCCTGATCGCAAGATCCGACCGGCTGCCGTTGAGCACACGACGGTCATCTACACGCGGCACGCGCCGTGGTTTATTCGGGAGGAACGGCCTGATGGCGGCCCATTCACAGTCCGTGAGTTCATACCGCATGATTCGAGCCTCCAGTTTTGGAGCCTGAATCACGACAATCCCGATACCTTCAACACCGAACTGGCATTTCCCAGATTACCCGCTAACCGGACATCGTGCGGGCATCGCAAAAGCGACGCGATTGACCCGAAGCGGAACTTGCGCTCCCTGATATGATGGGATTTATCGAATCCAACTGGCGTCGATAGATCGAGTCACGTTTGGCCGGTTGCCTAAGTGCAACCGCCTTTCCGGCGGCCCGCTAGGTCGCGAGGCATCTTTGGGCAAGATTCAACGAAGCACGCCAATTGAGAGCATGGCTTTGATCGACGTGCTGTGAACACGATAGCGATTACCGTCGCGGTTAAACGGTGTAGCAGTTCGAAATAAAGAACAATACAACCAGACTGACCCCACTCGATACCGTGATGGCGACAAAGGTGCATGGATTCTTCAAAGGACAAGCAGGATGCTCGACAGGCGCACAGTAACCGCCGCATTGCTCGCTGGAGCGGCAACCTCAATAATTGGCGCGGGCAAGGCGCGAGCGCAGACTCAGCCTCTCACGCCCGCACGTAACGTGGTTTTGGTTCATGGCCTCTATGCTGACGGATCTTGCTGGCTAAGAGTAATCCCGCTTTTGCAGCAGGTCGGCCTAAACGTTACGGCGGTTCAAAATCCTCTGCGATCGTTAGATGAGGATTGTGAATTCACGCGCCGCACCCTGACCTTGCAGGATGGCCCGACAGTTTTGGTCGCCCACTCCTATGGAGGCGAGGTTGTCACGCAGACGGGGGGCGACCCGAAGGTATCGGCCTTGGTGTACTGCTCGGCACGTGCGCCTGACGCGAACGAGGATTATACGGCGCTCGCCAAGGCCTATCCTACCCCGCGGGCGAGCGCGGGCCTCGTTCACGCCAACGGCTATGTTCAGCTGAGTGAGGAGGCCTTCCTCCGCGATTTTGCCGGCGACATTGACCCGGGCACGGCCCGCGCATTGTACGCGGTCCAGGGCCGGGCCGCCGAGCCCATCTTCGGCGACCGCGTGACGCAAGCGGCTTGGCGCACAAAGCCATCTTTCTATCAAGTCTCAAGCAAGGACCGCACCATCAACCCGGACCTTCAGCGCTTCATGGCGAAGCGAATGAAGGCCAAGACCATCGAGATCGAATCCAGCCATCTTGGCATTATCTCGCATCCACGTGAGATCGCCAATCTAATATTGGAAGCGGCCGGTCACGCCACCTGATCGCCGTCCCCTGCATGGTGTCGGGAAGCATCACGACTCTGGCGGGCCCCGCCTCGTCGAGACCTCGCACAAACGGCAGCGTCTACAAGCGCGATGTCGGTTGTCGGCACGACTGCGACATCGCACCGAGCCGCCTGCAATTCCGCTTGCGGCGCCTGAGCGGACATGTAGCGGAAACGCTCGGAGGACCGGGTTTGACCCAAACCGGACTCCAATTGGGGCGGCGCATAAAGGCAGTCCTGACAATTTGAGGAGGCGCAACAGATCGTCTTACCTATAGCCATCACTTCGGTGGTTCCGGGCGCCGCGATGAATGATGGTGGATAATGAGCCAGTCATTCCCACGCTTGATAGCCACGAAGGTAAATCTAGCAGGGACCTCTAGCGGCTTCCCATCCTGCGTCTCTGCAAAATCGTAAAATCCCGTAGCCAATGCCGAAGTGTCGCTAATGGCGATGATCCGAAGCTCGCCGACGCTCACTTTAGCGCTGCTTCCGGGCAGAAAGGAAAAGTACTTCTGAACGGACTCACTGTTCTCCGCAAGCGTCGGACTCAACGTGCCGAGCAAGGTCGCGTCCTGTGCATATAATTTTGCCAGTGCTTGTGCATCATTGGAGTTGAAGGCCTCAGCCCAACGCCCGATTAACACATTTACTTCATCTGCCGGCGCTGCGAGCGACGGTCCGGGTGCATATGCCAGCATCACTGCGCTCAGCGCAATGATCGTAAACCGGTTCATCGTTTCCATCCTCCCTGCCAGCCAGCAAGTCTAAGCGCCCGCCGCTGCATCGCCTGTACCGCCGTGATCACTCCGATAGAGAGCGGCTACCGATGGACCGGGCGACTATCGCTACGATGTTCTCGTCATTACAGTTTCGCTCGTTCATAATTCGCGTTACGCATAATGTAGTCACGCGACGCCTCGACGAGGTTCACCATCTTGTGATAGTCGACGCCGACCATCTGGTTATTGCGCTTCATCACCTTGCCGGCGATCAGAACCGTGTCCACGTTGGAGGCGTTCATGCTCGCGACGATCGCGCCGGTGGCGCTGTTCATGGGCATGACGCTGAAACGATCCGTGCGCAACAGGATTAGGTCTGCCTCCTTGCCCGGCGTTAGGGTTCCAACCTTGCGATCGAGGTGATTGGCGCGCGCACCCTCGACCGTTGCAAACTCGATCACGTCGCGCGCCGTCAGAAGCTTGGGCAGGTTCTTGTCACCCGCCAGTCCGCGTATCCAGAGATTGTTGTGTTGGAGCGCTAGGATCGTTCGCATCTGCGTGAACAAGTCCCCCGGAGCGGTGGTCTCCACGTCAATCGAGAGTGAAGGCCGCAGTCCAAGGTCGAGCACCTTCTGGACCGGCGGCGTGCCGTCTCCCATGATCATCTCGACATAGCCGGCCAGCGAAAACGTGCCGCCGCTGTCGGCGATCATCTTGAACTCGGTGTCGCTTAAGGTGCAGCAGTGGATGTAGGTCGTATCGGCTTTCAGCACGCCCTTGTCCCCGAGCTTTTGCACAACGCCGGTGATCGCATTGCCGCCCCCTACATGGATAGTGATCGGCGCCCCTACTTCGCGCGCGACCGCCCACGCCTCTGCCACCCGGTCGGGCGGATTGGACGGGCTCGCAAGTGCCAGCGTAAGCAACTGATCGCTGCTGGAAAAACACTGTTTGCGCAGACGGCGGATATCGTCCGGATATTTCTGCCGCGGATCATCTCGAAAATCGGGAAGGCCGTTGGATGGGATGCCATAGGCGAACACAGCGCGGATACCGGAATGTGCAAGCGCTTCGATCGCGGCATCGGTGTGCTCGGGCGAATTTTGGATATGTGACCAATCGAGGATCGTAGTGATGCCGACTTCTATGGCGCCGAGCGCGCTGACCAGGTTCGCCGCGTAGACATCCTCGGGGCGATAGTGCGGGCCGAGCTGGAGCTGCACGATCTTGAGGTAATCGTCGAGGGATGCATCCGGAAGCATGTTGCGCAGGATGCCTTCCCACATGTGCCGATGCGTATCGATGAACCCGGGCATGACGATCGCGCGGCCGGCATCGATGACTTCCGCATCGGGCGCGCTGAGGTCGGGCCCGACTGCGGCGATCTTGCTGCCGGAAATCAGCACGTCGGCGCGTTCGAAGTCGCCAACCGTGGGATCGAGTGAAAGCACGCAACCGTTCCTGATCAGGATCGGCCGATCCGATCCCGGCGCCCTGCTCGGCTGTGCCTGCGCGCTCGCCACAGTGCTCGCCACGAGGGCCGGAACCGCGGCCGCAGCCGCGACTCCCGTGCACAGGAACCCGCGCCGCGAAAGCGTACGGGATGATCCGCAAGCACAGCAAACATCGCGTCGGGCATCCGATATCGGCGCCATCGTCTCCTCCTGAGAGCGCTGGCCGTAAGGGCTTGCAGCGCTATGGCTGTTGTCCAGTTCAGCTTGTGATGTTTAGGGCTCTTTTATATCAGCGACCCGCCACAATCATCTGAAAATTGGCTCGTGAAATCAACGCCCAGTACGTCTCCCCTTTCCCGGCAACCCCGCTCTTCACTTAGCCAGCCACGGACGCTCCCACGAGCGTGGCTGTTGCGTTTTGAGGCAAGTCTGGCGGCGGCCCCGGATCGTAATGCTGCGCGGCGCCGGTGCCGGCCTACATACGCCCGAGGGCAGCGACTCGTGCGATTTACCTGCGGTGCCCCTGGCCCCTCGCTCCACACACGGCAACTTGCCTGGTGGGCAAAGGGTGCTGAAGACCCGGATCGCTGGAGCTGGGGTTATCTGGGGTCATGGGTAATCCGAAGCGCCTGGGCGAGATCAGCCAGCCTTCGCACGCTGCGCGCGTGGAAACCGGAGGGGCTGACCCGTCCAGCACCGGTCGGCCGCGCCACGGCCGGGATCGGCCTGATGTGAATTAGACGGAGGCGTTTAGACGGGTGTCGGTGCGGGGCTGGCCTTCGTCTTCTCGACCTTCTTTGACCAGGACCGGTAGGCGGCAACGCCGGTCATCAGCGCGACGCCCACGAGACTCACCAGCACCTGCATCCAGATTTCATTCGACACCTCGACGAGCACAAAATACGCCAGGGACGACAGAAAGATTCCGACGCAGAACACTTCGAGCGACTGCTGCCCGCACACGATCAACGGCCACGCTACCGGCCTTTCGAGTGCGCGCCAGTCGCGAGGCACGAACCGGACGATGAGAAAGGCGATCACCACGAAATGCAGGAAGCGATAAGGGGCGAGATTGGTCTTGTCGTTGGGATTGAACGTCTCGTAGAGCCACGCCGGCAGCAGCTCTCGTAGCTCCGGAAACCGGCCGGCCATGGTCATGACGAGGGCGAACAGCAGATAGGCGCAGCCCAATGCGGGTAGCGCCTTCGAGCGGATCAGCGGCATCGATTGTGACGTCCCACCCAGCGCGAACCATGCACCGAACACGAACAGGAGCTGCCAGCAGAACGGGTTGAAATACCAGACCCCGATCGGGTACGACGGCAGGTTCCAGTCGAAATGGCGCGCGGCGAAATACAGCAGCGCCGAAATCGCGAGCACGAGGTTTAGCCGGCGCAGCATCATCCACAATACCGGCGCGAAGCACGCCATCAGCACGATATAGAGGGGAAGCACGTCCATATTGACGGGCTTGAATTTAAGGATCAGCCCCTCGTAAAGCGTGGTGAACGGGTCGCGTATGAAGCCGAAGACATTGAATTTCTGGGCCAGCACGGGATTGTCGTACCGGGTCGCGAGCCACCCGATCTCCGCGACATAGATCACGAACAACAGAACGTGCGCGACATAGATCTGCCACGCGCGCCGCCCTAGTCGCGTGGCGCCGATGAGGAAGCCGCGTTCGAGCATGACCCGCGCGAAAACGAATGAGGCGGTGTAGCCGGAAATGAACACGAACAGGTCGGCCGCATCGCTGAAACCGTAGTTCCGCGGCGTGATCCAATTCACAATGTTGTTGGGGATGTGATCGAGGAAGATCCACCAGTTGGCAACACCGCGGAAGAAGTCGAGCCTGAGATCGCGGCCCTTAGGCGGCAGGGTGACGGACATCGGGGCGCTCCCGGACGATGGAGGATACGAGCTTGCCGCGCGGCGCCGCGGATTGCACCATTATTTTCTCTATCCAGAGGTCGCCGCACACGTGATGCGAGTGACGGAGACCGCGCACTGGCTCGAGTGGCAGGACTGGGCCGATCCCATTTTGCAGAAGCCCTACGATATAAAGAACGGCCTGCTGCACATTCCCGAAGTTCCCAGAGTAAGCCTGGAGTGGGATGAAGACGCAACGGCGGCCAACCAAGACCGGCTCTAGCCGCGCTGCGGCGAACACGAGGGATTAGTCTGGAAAGACAGCTGTTGGCACGACTGCGACATCGCACTGTGCGGCCCGCAATTCCGCTTAAGGTCCCTGAGCGGACGTGTAGCGGAAACACCCGGAGGACCGGGTTTGACCCGGAGGAGACATCAGGGCCAACATAAGAAGCCAGGGCATCCCGCCTCCCTGTCTTCGGCGCCCTTTCCAGCTTCGCTTGCTGGCGGGCAGGAGCACGGCCGGACTATCCCATTAGCGGTCATCTTGGTGAATCGCGCGGTGGGTAATTTCGGCCTTCCGACACGCCTTTCTAAGGGAGGCGCCTGAGCTCCGCAAGTGCGCCGAAAGACGTACAATCAAGAGAGGGACCACGTGGTGATTCGGACGCGGCTCCGCCCTTCCTCCAATCGTGGCCAAATTAGCTGTCGTGGACTTGATCAATCGCGCTCATCTAGTTTAGTTGTCGTTTGTGTCGATAGTCCACATCGAGATGCGTGCATGAACGAACACAGAATTCATCAGATCTTTCAGCTGAGCGTCCTCCTAAAAGGCGCCCACGCACTGCTCGAATGCGTGGGCGGGGTCGCCCTTGCTTTGGTCAGCACCAGCACGATCAGTCGCATCGTTAATACGCTAACTCAGGAAGAGCTGGTCGAGGACCCGAACGATTTCGTCGCGACACATTTGCTCGCCTTCGCTCGGAATTTTTCGATCGAGATGAAGCAGTTCTACGCCTTTTACCTATTGAGTCACGGTGTCATAAAGCTGCTGCTCGTGATAGGTCTGCTTAGGAATAAGCTGTGGTCGTATCCAGCATCCCTGGTCGTGTTCGGACTGTTTATTGTCTATCAGCTCTATCGCTTCTCTTATACCCACGAGACGGGACTGATCGTGCTTACTGTGCTGGATATCGTGGTGATAGGTCTGATTTGGCACGAGTACGGCGTCATGCGGGGCCATCTAGCGAAGAAGTAGAGCCTCGTATCGGCCAGTACACGCAATCCCTGTCGAACAGTCACTAAAAGTTGGCCGGCGACAAACGGAATTTCCAAACGAGGATTAGCGCCCAGCAAATACCACGCCGGGCTCAAGTCTGAGCACTGGGCGGGCGCTAATTGCGGCTGCCACCACGCTTACCAGCAGGACCATCATGCCGCCCACCAGCGGAGTCAACCATATCATCCGGAATGGATATTCTGCCTGCGACGCGATCTGACCTGCGATGACACATAGCCCCATGCCAATACCGGTGCCGAGAATGGCGCAAAACCCAGCTTGAACGGAGATCATGGCCAGCAGCATTTGCGAAGTGGTGCCCATCGCCTTGAGCACCGCATACTGTCTGAGATTTTCGTTGGTGAACATGTAGAGCATGACCCCGGTTACCCCGAAGCCAATGGACATGGCTACGGTCAGCATCGCGCCAATGTCACCAACGTCTTCGGAGTTCCGGAGAAACCAGCGCACGGTGTCGGCCTTGAAGTCGTCCGATGCTCGCGCGCGGAGACCGGTTCGAGCTTCGATGCGCGCGGCTAGTTCCCATGGCGTGACGCCCGGCCCCGCAGTCGCCAGGACGAAGGTGAGCCTGCGCCGCTCCGGGAGCAGGATACGAGTGGCATTGGAGAAAGTCGTGTATAGCAATGGTCGTGGCGGATATCGCGGTAAGGCCTCCGAGCGTCCTACAACTGTGACCTGATGGTCGTTGACAAGCAGCTCGTCACCGGCCGCGAGTGGACGCGTCGGTACGTCAAGGTGAGGCGCCCCGCCGGTCCATTGATCAGCCTTTCGAAGCGGCGTTTCGAGTTTGCGATCGGTGCCCCCTGGATCGGCGATTACGGCGTCAGGAGTGCGAAGGATGATCGACGAAACTTTGTCTTTGAGCGGAGGCACCCCCGCCAGCGTGGCGTCATCGACACCGATAACTTGGAACGGTTGAAAGCGTCCATTCGGAAACCGAACCTCGGCTGTCCCGAGCGCCAACGGCACCGCCCACAAGACGCCCTCAACGCTGCGGACGCGATCGAGTGCCGAACCCGGGAGGTTCGTGGTCTGCTCTACCGAACTAACCGCAGGGTCCATGACCCATACGTCGGTCTTTGGATTTTCGGCAATAAGGGCAAAGCCGCGCGTCATGAATCCAACGAAATACGAACTGGCAAACGTGACCAGGAACGAAGTGAACGAAATCCCAAAGAGAAGCCCGGCGTACTTAGCGCGGTCTCCTATGAGCATCTTCAGGGCTATCCTGAGCATCTAGGGCCTGTGGTCACCAAGCTTCGAGGTCACCGGACCATTTTCAGGCGGTTGCTGCGCAGCCGTGCCCGGGGATGTTGCTGGCGGCGCTTGAATGTACACATTCATGCGCTGACCAACATAAATTGGGAGAGCGGCATGGTCGAAACTGTAAATCACCTGTAGTACACGCGTATCTGTTCGCTCGGCACTCGCGCCGGTCAGCGATGTCTTGGGGACCACATATAGTTCAATGCGCTCGAACCGCAGCGGCGTTTTTATCGCC
>WNFF01003086.1_pt1 | contig 15084 bp, 18 predicted proteins | sample 5400441 | NCBI WGS metagenome assembly WNFF01 (sample SAMN13153345, study PRJNA577476) | soil metagenome | isolation source: 120 cm saprolite under Douglas fir tree site 2 hole 3 replicate 1 | place: USA:California | collected 2015-04-18 | reverse complement strand
CTGATCTAAAGAAGAGGCAAACGCGACCATGCCGTAGCGCGACACGCGTCCATAGCTCGGCTTGATGCCGGTAATGCCGCACAGCGCCGCCGGCTGGCGGATGGAGCCACCGGTATCGGTACCGGTCGCGGCCGGCGCCAACCGCGCCGCCACCGCTGCCGCCGAGCCGCCGGAACTACCGCCGGGCACTGCTTTCACGTCCCAGGGATTTTTTACTGGGCCAAAATACGAGGTCTCGTTGGAAGAGCCCATCGCGAACTCGTCCATATTAGTTTTGCCGAGCAACACGGCGCCGGCGTCTTTGAATTTACGGATAGTGGTAGCGTCATACGGGGAAACAAAATTCGCCAGCATTCTGGAGCCGCAGGTGGTCGGCAACCCGTCGGTACAAAAAATGTCTTTTTGCGCGATGGGGATGCCGGTGAGTGGACCGCCGCGGCCTTGTTGGATGCGCTGATCGGCCACGCCCGCCTGTTTCAGCGCGCGCTCGGCATGCACGGTAATAAACGCATTTAACCGCTTATAGCGGGCAATGCGGCCCAAAAACACCTGGGTGAGTTCCGGGCTTGAAACCTTCCTCGCGCGCAACGCGCTAGACAGCTCAGCCACGGTTTTATCAAACATCTCTCAATCTCTAAAAACGATGGGATGGGATACCGTCAAAGGCGGTGAACGCTATACCCCGATTCAAAGTTATTCAATAACCTTGGGTACCAAATAAAGCCCGGCTTCGGTAGCCGGCGCAATAGATTGAAACCGCTCGCGCTGGTCGGTTTCGGTAACCTTATCCTCGCGCAGGCGTAGGCTTATATCCTGAGGATGGGCCAAAGGCATAATGCCGGTAGTATCGACGGCGTTCATCTGCTCGATCAGGCCGAGTATCCGGGAAAGCTGATCGGCATAGGCGACTACCTCTTGCCCGCCGATCTCCAAACGGGCAAGATGCGCGATCTTTTCCACGTCTTTTTTATCGAAAGGCACTTAAAATCTCCTGAGAAGCGCATTTGAAGGCTATAACTACGTTATCATATCCTGCTATCCGGTTGAACCCATACTCACCGGTTGATAGAGTAGCCTGATTTTGTATACCAAACTATTATAAGGTTAAATTCTGATTTATGTTCCAGAACCTACGCGGATACTTCTCCAACGACCTTGCCATCGATCTCGGTACTGCCAATACCCTCATCTTCGTGCGCAACAAAGGCATTATTCTGAATGAACCCTCGGTAGTCGCCATTCGCCAGGAATTCGGCTCGCGCAACAACCGCAGTATTTTAGCCGTGGGCATGGAGGCGAAACGCATGCTGGGACGCACCCCGGGCAACATTCAGGCGATTCGCCCGATGAAGGACGGCGTCATCGCCGACTTTACCGTCACCGGCGAGATGCTCAAATATTTTATCCGCAAAGTGCATGAAAAACGCTTATTTCAACCCAGCCCGCGCATCGTTATCTGCGTGCCCTGCGGATCCACCCAAGTGGAGCGGCGCGCCATCCGGGAATCGGCATTGGGTGCGGGCGCGCGTGAAGTCTATCTGATCGAAGAGCCGATGGCGGCCGCTATCGGTGCGGATCTGCCGATCTCTGATCCCACCGGCTCGATGGTGCTCGATATCGGCGGCGGCACCAGCGAGGTCGGTGTAATCTCCCTCGGCGGCATCGTCTATTCCCATTCCCTGCGCATCGCCGGCGACAAGATGGACGAGTCTATAATTAATTACGTCCGGCGCAAGTATGGTTTATTGATCGGCGATTCAACCGCCGAAAGGGTGAAAAAGGAAATCGGCACCGCCTGGCATAACAGTGAGGTACGGCATATGGAAATCAAAGGACGGCATATCGCCGACGGGGTGCCCCGCAGCCTGACCATTACCAGCAAAGAGGTACATATTGCCTTAAGTGAGGCGCTGGCCGGCATTGTCACCGCGATCAAAGTGGCGCTCGAGCAGACGCCGCCGGAATTGGGCGCGGATATTGCCGAGAAAGGCCTGGTGGTGGCAGGCGGCGGGGCGCTGCTGCGCGATCTCGACCGCATGCTCATGGAAGAAACCGGCCTTCCTATCGTAATTACCGATGATCCACTGACTTGCGTCGCGCGCGGCTGCGGCCGCGCCCTGGAGGAGATGGAAACGCTGGGTGATGTGTTTGCTTACGAGTAACACGGCCGGGACGCCGGAAAAGCCTATTGAAGACTTTGTTAGCCGCACTTACACTGACGGAAATACGCGCGTCGCCCTTTTTGCCAGAAACATACCCGCTAAACCACCCGGCTTAAGCCCCGCCGCCTAGTTATGATTCGCTTAGCCGGTTGGTCGATTAAATTCCCGTCCAATCTCACCCGGCTGGTTTTTTTTCTCATGCTTTCCGGCGCGTTAATGATCCTTGATTATCGCGGTCATCATTTAGAAACCATGCGCTCCGGCCTAAAAGTGATTTTTTCCCCGCTGGAATTTATGGCCGCCTTTCCGCCGCAGATGGCTGCCTGGGCTAAGGAATTTTTCCGCGGGCACGAAGACCTGCAACGGGATTATGACCGTTTACAGGCGGAGCAGCTGCTGCTGCTGGCCAAGCTGCAAAAATACGAGGCGCTGGAAGCGGATAATGCCCATTTACGCCAATTACTTGGTTCGGCAACCCGCATCGCCGACCGGGCCATCGTGGCGGAGTTGCGTGAAGTGAGCCCGGAGCCTGACACGCAAAAGATCGTCATCGCCAAAGGGCATTCTTCCGGCATATACCGCGGACAGCCGGTGATCGATGCCTACGGCATCATCGGGCAAATCAGTGAAGTCGGGCCTTTTACCAGCAAGGCGACGTTAATTACCGACCCCAGCCATGCCATACCGGTGCAGGTGATGCGCAATGGTTTGCGCGCCATTGTCTTTGGCACCGGCGCCTATAATCAGGTTGAAGTGCCCTATTTGACCGCCTCTGCCGACATTCAAATCGGCGATGTTTTAATCAGCTCCGGCATGGGCGGCACCTTTCCGCCCGGCTATCCGGTAGCGCAGGTGGTGAAAATCATTAACGACCCCAACGAAGCCTTCTTAAAAATCCTGGCGCAACCGCTGGCGCATTTGAATCACGGCAAGGAAGTGATGCTGATCTGGCCGGGAGACCAGAAGCCTGCTGCGAAACCGGCGATAACCGATAAACCCGACAGCCTCCTGCGAAAACCGGTTGGCAGTAAAGCCGCCCTGGGCGGCAAATGAACCTGGATCTCAAAACCCGCCGCCGGGTAATTCTAACCTCGACCTTTGTGATGGCGTTTATTTTATCTATTATGCCGGTGCCAAGCTGGGCGCAGCCTTTGCGGCCGGACTGGGTGGGATTAGTATTAATTTATTGGTGTCTGGCGTTACCGCAATATGTCGGCATCGGCACCGGCTGGACGGTGGGACTCGTCCTGGACATCTTGTACGGTTCCCTTTTGGGAGAACAGGCGCTGGCTAAAACCATCATCGCCTTTCTTGCTGTGAAGATGCATCTACAAGTCCGCATGTTCCCGCGTTGGCAGCAAGCCGTTACCGTATTTGTGCTGATCGGTCTCAGCCATTTGATCGTTCTCTGGATCAAAAGCGCCACCGGTTACCGGTTTGAAAACTGGACCTATTGGCTTTCCACGATCATCAGCATGCTGCTGTGGCCATGGCTGTTTGTGATCTTGCGCAATGTGCGCAGACGGGCGAATATCAATTGAGCTATGCGCGATATACCGATTAAAGATTATTTACGCGACAGCCGCGTATTTAATACCCGCATTCTTATCGCAGGCGCCTTGATTCTAATTTTCACTTTCGTGTTATTTCTCCGGCTGGTGCATCTGCAAGTCATCAGCCATAAATACTACGCCACCCTCTCCCAAGGCAACCGCATCAATCCGGTGCCTATCCAACCGGTACGCGGGCTGATCCTCGACCGCCATGGCGTTGTCATGGCGCAGAATTTTCCTGTTTTTACTTTGGAAATCGCGCCGGACCAGGTGGAGGACATGAATGCGCTGCTGACGGAATTGAAAACCCTGGTGGTTCTGAATGACAGGGATCTGAAAAATTTTTCCAAACAGTTGCGTGAGCGCCGCGCGCATGAAAATTTGGTTTTGCGCACCCATCTCAGCGAAGAAGAATCCGCGCGCATCGCGCTGAATCGCTATCGGTTTGACGGCGTTGAGCTTAAAGCCCGCCTGCAGCGACATTACCCCTTGGGCGGGCTGGGCGTGCATGCGGTGGGTTACGTCGGCCGCATCAACGAGCAAGAGGCGGAAAAAATCGACAAATCGGCCTACCGCGGCATGCAGCATATTGGCAAGCTGGGCGTGGAATTAAGCTATGAAGATCTATTGCTCGGAAAAGTGGGCTTTGAGCTGACGGAAACCGATGCCCATGGACGTAAAACGGAACCCAACGCCCACGGACGCGCCATCCGGGCGCCGGACCGTATCCCGCCGCAAGCAGGGCAGAATCTTTATCTTAGCCTCGACGCAAAGATCCAAGCGTTAGCGGAACAAGCGCTCGGGAAACGCAAAGGCGCGGTCGTCGCCATGGAGCCGCGTACCGGCGCCATCATCACCTTTGCCAGCACCCCCACTTATGATCCTAATCCTTTTGTCAATGGCATCGACAACGAGTCTTATCGTGCGTTACGCGAAAATCGCGACAAGCCTTTAATCAACCGCGCCTTGAACGGACGTTATTCGCCCGGCTCGACGATCAAACCGTTCCTGGCGCTGGCGGCGCTCGAATCGCCGGATTTTAATCCCGATAAAGCGGTGATCGACCCGGGCTGGTTCAGCCTCCCCGGAGATATCCACCGGTTCCGTTGCTGGAAAAAAGAAGGCCACGGCGCGATCAATCTGCACGACGCTATCGTTCAATCGTGCGATGTGTATTTTTATAAACTCGCGGTCGGCCTTGGCATCGACCGCATCAAGGAGTTTCTCAATACCATGGGCTTCGGCGCTAAAACCGGCGTAGACTTAGAATTGGAATCCACCGGATTAGTGCCTTCGCCGGCATGGAAAAAATCCATCGGTCAGCCCTGGTATCCCGGCGAGACCGTGGTTACCGGTATCGGCCAAGGACCGATACTGGTCACTCCGTTGCAGCTCGTCTCAGCCATCAGCGCCATCGCCAATCATGGCACAAGGGTTAAACCGCGTTTATTACACGGCATCGAAGACCCCGGCACAAAAACGGTGCGCTATCTGGATGCCGGGTCAACCGCCATGGTCCCGCTTAAAGATCCGCAGCACTGGAATACCATAATTCAAGATTTGATTGATGTCGTCCATAGTAAGCGTGGGACGGGACAGGGGATTGGATATAATGCGCCGTACAAAATCGCCGGTAAAACCGGCACCGCCCAAGTTAAAAGCGTCGGCCAACAGGAAACTTACAGCGAGTACCGAGTCGCCGAGCAATATCGCGATCACGCCTTGTTTATCGCCTTTGCCCCGGCCGACGACCCGCAGATTGCGGTTGCCGTCATCGTCGAAAATGCCGGCCACGGCGGTTCAGTGGCGGCGCCGATCGCGCGTAAGTTGATGGATTATTATTTATTAGGCGGCACCCAATTAAAAACGCCGTCGGCTACCGAGACTGATAGCGGGGATTGACGGTGGAACGTTGGCATCTCGATAAATCCCTGCTCTATGCGCTCTTGATCGTCGCCGGCTTAAGCCTGCTGGTGCTGTACAGCGCCAGCGCGCAACATTTGGAAGTGGTGGCCCGCCATTTGTTGCGCCTGATACTCGGCTTCGGCATCATGCTGACGGTCGCCCAGATTCGTCCTGAAACCCTCATGCGCTGGTCTCCGCCCATTTTCCTGTTGGGCCTGTCGTTGCTGATCGCCGTGCTAATGATGGGCTCGGTCTATAAAGGCGCGCAGCGTTGGTTGAATCTGGGTCTCGTGAGCTTCCAACCTTCCGAGATCATGAAGCTCGGCGTGCCCATGATGCTCGCCTGGTATTTTTCCCGCCGGCCATTGCCGCCCAAGTTGCACCACGTGATTATCGGCGGGGTGATCATCGTTGTTCCGGTGCTGCTCATCGCCAAGCAACCCGACCTCGGCACCGCCTTCCTGGTACTGTCGGCGGGCTTTTCCATGATGTTCTTGGCGGGCATGGGCTGGCGTACCATTCTGGTGTTATTAGCGACCGTGGGCGCTGTTATACCGCTCCTATGGGGGCATTTGCACGACTACCAGCGCCAACGCATCCTTACCTTATTTAGTCCGGAATCTGATCCTTTGGGCACCGGTTATCATATTATCCAAGCCAAAATCGCGGTGGGTTCCGGCGGCTTCTTCGGCAAAGGCTGGCTGCACAGCACCCAGGCGCATCTTGATTTTCTGCCGGAGAGCGCGACCGATTTTATATTCGCCGTATTTGCCGAAGAATTCGGCCTGATCGGCATCCTGCTGCTCTTAGGCATTTATCTTTTTATCGCCTTGCGTGGATTAACGATCGCCTTTTATGCCCAAGACTCCTACATGCGTTTATTGGCCGGCGGCATCGGGTTAATCTTTTTTCTATACTTCTTTGTTAATATCGGTATGGTGATCGGGGTCCTGCCGGTGGTGGGTATTCCCTTGCCTCTGATCAGTTACGGCGGAACTTCCATCGTGACGCTCATGACCGCCTTTGGGTTACTGATGAGCGTCCAGACGCATCGCAAACTTATGCTATGAAATTTAGTCTCGGTCTATGGTTAATGGTTTTTTGCCTGGGCATGGCGGCGCCGCGCGCATCCGCATTGAATCTGGACGAATATCCGGAATTAGGCGCCTTTATAAACGAGATGGCGGAGAAACATCAGTTCTCCACTGCTGAGTTGATTAATTGGTTTAAACAAGCGGAGATCCGGCCCGAAGTTGTCGAGGCGATGGAAAAACCTAAAGAAGCGCTGCCCTGGTTTGAGTACAAAAAAAATTTTGTCACGGATGAAAACGTGCGCAAGGGGATCGGGTTTTGGAAGAAAAATACCCGGGCGTTAGCGCGCGCGAACGACGAATTCGGCGTTGCGCCGGAAATCATCATTGCCGTCTTGGGCGTGGAAACTCAATATGGCAAGCATACCGGGCGCTTTCCGAGCTTTGATACGCTCACTACCTTGATGCTTAAATACTCCCCGCGCAAAGAATTTTTCCGCTCTGAATTAAAAGAATACCTATTGCTAGCTCGCGAACTCGAGATCAACCCTCTCAGCATAAAAGGCTCTTATGCCGGCGCGATTGGAATCGCGCAATTTATGCCGAGCAGTTATCGTGCATTCGCGGTGGATTTTGACGGAGACAGAAAACCCGATCTCAACCGGAAAGAAGATGCGATCGGCAGCGTCGCGAATTATTTTAAACAGCATGGCTGGAAGGCCGGCGAGCCGATCGCCGATGACGCGAAAATCGACGGCCTGCGTTACGGCGAGATCGAGAACCAAGGCGTCGAGCCAAAATATAATGTTCAGCAACTACGCAAATACGGCATTATCCCGGTTCAAGCTGTCGATAAAAATCAATTAGCCGCCCTTATTATCTTGGAAGATCAGGCCGGGCCGCTGTACCGCCTGGGCTATTATAATTTTTATGTTATCACCCGCTATAACCGCAATAAAAACTACGCCATGGCAGTTTACGAATTAAGCCAGCTCATCCGCAAACAATATGATGAAACGGTCGCTGACGATTGTCTGTAGTGCGGGTTTTTCAATCTTATCGGGCCGCTGGAAGCAAGTGGGAAAAAATCTACTAAACGAGAAGGTGGGAAAAAATCTACTAAACGAGAAGGTGGGAAAAAATCTACTAAACGAGAAGGAAAGATTTGCACTTGCGTTAGTGATTATTGTATTGCAAACCGCCTGCAGCCTATTGCCGCGCAGCGGCGGCTACTATGAAGACGACGGGCCGCATGCGTGGCCGCATCGGGATATCAGTAAAATCCCGGATGCGATACCGAAAAAAGAGCCTTTGAGCAATTCCGGCAATAGCCCTTACACCGTTTTTCGTAAAACTTATTATCCATTACCAACCATGAAAGGTTATCGTGAGCGCGGCGTCGCTTCTTGGTACGGCAAGAAATTCCATGGCAAAAAAACATCAATCGGCGAACGTTATGACATGTATGCCATGTCCGCGGCGCACAAAACCCTGCCTTTGCCTTGTTACGTACGCGTGCGCAATTTGCGCAATGGACGCGCCGTGATCGTGCGGGTAAATGACCGCGGGCCTTTTCTGGAAAATCGGCTTATTGATCTTTCCTATGCCGCCGCCGGCAAATTAGACATCTTAGGAAACGGCACCGGGCTGGTTGAGGTGGAGGCGATTAGCCTCGATGAACCCGCGATCATGCATGTCGCTGACGAACCCCCGGTCAAGATTCCCCAGGTATTCGTGCAGGTCGGCGCCTTTGCCGCCAGGGAGAATGCGGAAAAACTGCGTGCCCGTCTGGAGGGAGCGGATCTCAAACCGGTGCGGATATTTTCCGAACATCAAGGCCAGGCCACCTTGTATCGTGTGCGCATCGGGCCCCTGGCCAGTGCCGAAGAGAGTGACGCAGTCATTGCGCGCGCGACCCAAGCGGGCATTGCCGACGCGATGATCGCCATTGAATAACTGCCTCTCCAAACCGCTCTACAGTACCGGTGAACGGAAAAATATTATCCGAATCCCTGCGTAAATTTGCTAGAATTCTAGCAGGCTCAGATTCTAAATCGACGATAACAAACCTACCCATGCAGTGTGTCTATCTTAATGGCAAGCTACTGCCGCCCGATCAAGCCCTCATCTCACCATTTGATCGCGGGTTCATTTTTGGCGATGGAGTTTATGAAGTCATACCGGTGTATGGCGGACGCCTATTCCGATTGAAGCAGCACTTGCAGCGACTGGAAAATAGCCTTAATGCCATCAGTCTTAAGAACCCGATGCGTGCAGAGGCGTGGGAAGCGGTTTTCATCCGCCTGATAAAGGAAAACGCGGGCGGCGATCTGTCCATTTACTTGCAGATTACCCGCGGTGTAGCCGCGCGCGATCACGCTTTCCCGACAGACACGATACCAACCGTATTCGTCTATGCGCAAAAATTAAAATATCCGGATCAATCACAGCTCGCGAGTGGTGTCGCCGCCATCACCCTGCCGGATACCCGCTGGATGCGGTGCGACATCAAAGCCATTTGCTTGTTGCCTAACGCCATGATGCGGCAACGGGCCGCCGAGGAGGGCGCGGCTGAGGCGATCTTGATTCGCGACCATTTTATCACCGAAGGCGCGGCCAGCAATGTCTTTATTGTCAGCCGCGGCCGGCTTATTACCCCGCCCAAAGGGCAGTTTATCTTGCCGGGCGTCACGCGCGACCTGGTTTTGGAACTTGCAAGCGCCAGTAATGTCGCTTGTATTGAACAAGCTATTAACGAAACCGAGTTTTTTAGCGCGGATGAGATCTGGATGACGAGTTCGACGAAAGAAATTTTACCGATCACGCGTGTGGATGGAAAGGCGGTAGGCGCCGGCAAGCCGGGCCCGCTGCACGCGCGCATGTACGCATTATATCAGGAATATAAACAGGCATTCCGCGCGGGACGCGCCGAATAATCATGACTGCGAATAAGTCGAACGGCCACGACGCGGGGATTAACCAACTTTTAACTTTCCCCTGCCGCGTCCATATCAAGGCGCTGGGAAAACACACCACCCGCTTCCAGGCCCTGGTGCATAGCATTGTCTCCCGGCACATCACCGCCGACGATTTGTTGGCGAGCAGCACGCGCTTAAGCCGCGGCGGCAAGTATCTGGCGGTCACCTTGACCATTAGCGCCGGCAGCCGCGCGCAATTGGATAATATTTATCGCGACCTCACCGGTTGTAAAGAAGTGTTGATTGCATTATAGCCTGCCACATATGTCGACCCATTCTCCCCCCAGGGATATCATCGTGCGTAAGCTGGGGCTAAGCGATTATTTCCAAACCTGGCAGGCGATGCGCAGTTTTACCGCTGAACGCGGAGCATACAGCAGGGATGAGATCTGGCTTTTGCAACACCCGCCGATCTATACCTTAGGGTTGAATGGAAAAAATAAGACCCGGCCGGCGCTAGACAATATTCCCTTTGTCCACGGTGACCGCGGCGGTGATATCACTTACCATGGACCCGGTCAGCTCGTGGCCTACTTATTAATGGATCTGCGCCGGCGGAGCTTAGGCGTCAAAGCTTTGGTCGCCGCCTTGGAGCAAGCAGTCATTGATCTGCTCAACACATTCAACTTAACCGGGGTGCGGCGCAAAGGCGCGCCCGGCGTGTACGTAGAAAACAAGAAGATCGCCGCGCTCGGGCTGCGCATTCGCAACGGCTGCAGCTATCATGGCCTGGCGTTGAACGTGAGCATGGATTTAACGCCATTTGAATATATCGCCCCCTGCGGCTATGCTGGCCTTGAGGTGACGCAGCTTGCCGACCTCGGGGTCGCTTGTGATATGGAAACCATCAGCGCTGCGCTTAGCGCGCAATTGCTCAATAACTTAGGGTACAATGCGGCTTCATGCAAAGCCACAGGATCAATCCATGAGTCGCGATCAGGCTAACGGCGAACATCCCGGAGTCACTGTTCCTGCGCGCGATCCGCGCAAAGGCGCGTCCAAAACCGCACGCATCCCGATCAAGATCGTGCCGCGCGCGGAGCCTTTGCGCAAACCGGCCTGGCTGCGAGTGCATTCACCCCATAATCCCGCGGTCGGCCGTCTAAAGAGCATTTTGCGCGAACATCGCCTGCACACGGTTTGTGAAGAGGCCTCGTGTCCCAATATCGGCGAGTGTTTCGGCCACGGCACCGCTACCTTTATGATCATGGGCAATCTCTGCACCCGCCGCTGCCCGTTTTGCGATGTCGCCCACGGCCGGCCCGAGCCGCTCGATCCGGAGGAACCGGAAAATCTCGCGCGCGTGATCGCCGCGATGAATTTGCGGTTTGTCGTGGTGACTTCGGTCGACCGCGATGATTTGCGCGACGGCGGCGCCGGCCATTTTGCCGCCTGCATTCGGAAAATTCGCGCGTACACGCCGGGCATCGGCATCGAAATCCTGGTGCCCGATTTCCGCGGAAGGATGAAAACCGCGCTCGACATTCTTGATCAAGCTCCGCCGGACGTCTTCAACCACAATCTGGAAACGGTACCGCGCTTGTACAAAAAGGCGCGACCGGGCTCGGATTATCAATGGTCGTTGAATCTGATTAAGGAATTCAAACAACGCCATCCGCATATACCCGCCAAATCCGGGCTGATGGTGGGGCTGGGCGAGACCGACGCAGAGATTATTGCCGTCATGCATGACCTGCGTGATCACGGCTGTGAACTGCTAACCATTGGACAATATTTGCAGCCGAGCCGCGATTATCACTTGTCGGTCGAGCGCTATGTTACGCCGGCGGAATTCGATTATTTCGCCGCGGTTGCCAAACAAATCGGTTTCCGCAATGTCGCCAGCGGGCCGCTGGTGCGCTCGTCCTACCACGCTGAAAAACAAGCCGCCGGGGAAAAGGTGTTTTAACGCCCATGGTATGGCACGACGTTGCGGTCTCGCTGTTGACGTTGCCTGGCCTGCTTATCCTGCTTTTTCTCCTGGGGTTTCTGGTCGAGATAAAAAACAACTGGGTGGGCATAACCATCCTCGGCATCAGCACCGCGCTATTAATCGCTTTAAGCTTACCCTTAACCGCGCATCAACTCATGGCCGGATTGGAGATTTACCCGGCGCTGAAAGATCCATTACCGCGCGGCCAGCGTGATTCCCCGGAAGCGATCGTGATCTTAGCCGGCGGGCGCTATCCGGACGCTGCGGAATATGATGCCGAGACGGTCGACAGCAGCACGTTGGAACGCTTGCGCTACGGCGCTTTTCTTTATCGCAAAACCGGTTTGCCGATCTTGGTAAGCGGTGGTGCGGCGCGTGGAGAAAACACCACCGAGGCGAAACTGATGCGCGCCGCGCTTTTGCAAGATTTTAGTGTGCCGGTAAAATGGCTGGAAGCGCGCTCGCGCGATACCATCGAAAACGCCCGCTTTAGCAGAGAACTATTACAAGCCGCCGGCGTTAAGCGCATTTACCTCGTTACCCACGCCTGGCACATGCGCCGCGCGGTTCAATTATTCGAGAAAACCGGCCTTACCGTCGTGCCGGCGCCTACTGTCTTTACCACTCTTTCCCGCCGCGAATATAATATCACCGGCTATTTACCTGCAGCCTACGCGTTGCAATTGAGCAGCATAGCCCTGCATGAGCGCTTGGGTTATTGGTGGAGTCAATGGCGCGGGTGACTGTTTGCTTTTTCTTAACCATCTTGTGAACCTTCCGATCCGCTCCGGATCTCGAAACGCTCCTACCTTTGTCTGATCTTTGGGCTGACGCCGTCTGCTATAAGAGAATACTTTCCGTTTTAGGGATTTGTATGGCCAACGACCTGACCGAAAAGGAAGCGCGCACTAAACTCAACGGTGAAGGCCCGCGATTACAGCTTGGGCAGTACATTCAAGATGTAGTCCGGATTTTTGAAGGCGCCGCGCATTATTTAAAAACGCACGACACTAGTACCATAAAAAATGATTTAGCAGGACGCGTGCGTGACTATCCGGTTGGCACTGTGATCATCGGCTTCGGCGTGGGTTTCTTGCTGGGTAAAATTTTAAAATGATCCGGGACAGTCAATGACTAAACCGATAAAAATAGAAGAGGGGATAGATACGAATAATAAAGTTTCAATAACCGAGCTGCTCAAAAATCTGATATCGAAAACGGGCGAATTGGTGCGCAGCGAGGCCAACGTCATTAAGCTGGAAATGCAGGAAAGCACCCGCGCCATGATCTTGGACGGGATCAAAACCGCGGCTTACAGCGGCATCGCGCTGCTTGGTGTGCTCAGCTTAGTCGCCTTTCTTATTATCGCCCTCGGTCAGCTCATCGAAGGAGGCGCGCCGGTCACCGGCTTTTGGGTGAGCGCACTTATTATCGGTCTTATATTCACGATCGGCGGCGGCATCATGGCCGCTAAACATGCAAAACAAATCGGCAAAGACATAGGCCTGCCTAAATCGCAAACCGAATTTGAAAAAGATAAGCGGCTGGTAAAGCGCGAGCTTTATAAAATGAAGGAGGCGGTAAAACCATGACCCATCCGCCTATGGATCCGCGCTCATCCGAGGATGCGCGCGAAGAAGCCGAACAGCATCGCCAAGAAATCGCCGAGACACTGGACGCGCTGAGTGACAAATTGAATCAAACAGTACAAAAGGCCGAGTACCAGTTTAACCGGCCGATCAATTGGATCCGCGAACATCCGTTGGCGGCGTTAACACTGAGTATAGCGGCGGGATTTTTGCTTGCCGGCTCGCCGAAGCTGAATCAGCGGCGGAGACAGGCTCATGTCACGCGTGAATTGGAAAAAAGAGACCGGCTCGCGCTGGAAGGTGCAAAACCTGCTGCTTGATCTCGCCCAGCCTGTTTTAAAAACCGTCAGCGCCGGGTTGGCGGCGGCATGGGGGGTTAAATCAAGCCAGTCCGGCAACAAAGGCGACCAATCCGGCTCTGCGCAGTAAAACTCTTTACCCCTCTTATACCCTTTACCCCTCAAATAGAGCGGTACGAGGAAAAGCAGGGGGCAGTTTCGCGGAATCACTTGGGTCCTACTGGCAAACGAAGCATGGGTGGGTCCGCTAGATGAGGCAAGCCTGAGTTGCCTTCCCGCCCTTGCTATCAGGGCCAGTCCCGGCGGCCGGCGGCCACCAGGTGAATCCGGCTGCAGATTCACCATAAATAGACTATTATTATACTAAATTAGGCCGATTGGGGATGGCACCCGAGGAAGTTAGCAGGGGACAGCCTCACGCCACGGATGAAGCGGTCCAATTGCGACGGAGCGTGAGCGGGTAAAAAACATTTGGAATAGGAGGAATTATGTTGATACTTACGCGGCGTATAGGCGAGACCTTGAACATCGGCGACGAGGTGAAAGTGACCGTGCTCAGCATCAAGGGAAACCAAGTGCGGATCGGCATTCAGGCGCCTCGAGAGATCGCTGTGCATCGTGAGGAAATCTACGAGCGGGTCCAGCGCGAGAAAGCTGCCGCGCAGGAGGAATCCGAGTCCGCCGCCAAGAAATCCCGTTAGCAGACTGAGGCCATCAGCCTGCGGTAGAGGGATATACCGCGCGTTTTTCGCTTTACCAAATGCAAAAGCGATCTTTTTGCATCAACCTTTTAGGCGGCGCGGAGTCTGAATCCAGCCTCTTGCACTGGCGCGCAAGAATCAAACAGGACTGTTGCTTAATAAAGTCTTTTGGCAGGACAAGGAGAATGGCATGTTAACCCCTAACCTGGTATCGAAATTGATCGCACCCTTCAAATGGCTTCCGCCGACCCACGGCAGTATTCTTGGCCAGGAGCGCGGACAGGCGTTGGTGCGCGTGTTTGTGAGTGCGATTGCCGCGCTCTATCTGGCCTACGCCTATAGGCCCATCGACCTCGCCCATGAGATTCTGCCTTGGTTGGTAATGGCCATATACGCGCCGTTTTCGATAGTGCTTTTCTGGCGCATCCTGCGCGCCAATACGTCGCCGGCGCCGCGCCGGTATCTCGCCAACCTCGGCGATATCAGTGTCATCAGTTATACGATGATTGCCTGTGGAGAGTCCGCGATGCCGTTGTTCCTGCTCTACCTCTGGGTCACCCTCGGCAACGGCTTCCGCTTTGGCATTGCCGCCATTCTCGTCAGTGCCGTGCTGAGTGTCGTCGGCTTCGGCCTCGTGGCGACCCTGACGGAATCGTGGCACAGTCACCCGGTGTTTACCATTAGCGTGATGCTGGCCCTGATCGTCCTGCCGCTGCATGCGGCGTACCGCATTTTGCAGCGCAAGGGAGATCAGATACCCGCTTCCAACCGGGTATCCGCCTTGATAACGTCCTTTAGATGGCTTTCACCCACAGGCGGAAACATTCTCGGCCGGGAGCGCGGACAGGCGTTGCTGCGCGTGTTTGTCAGCACGGTTGTCACACTCTATCTGATGCATGCCTACGAGCCTGTCAACCTTACCAGTGAAGTCCC
>WNFF01002488.1_pt1 | contig 15089 bp, 14 predicted proteins | sample 5400441 | NCBI WGS metagenome assembly WNFF01 (sample SAMN13153345, study PRJNA577476) | soil metagenome | isolation source: 120 cm saprolite under Douglas fir tree site 2 hole 3 replicate 1 | place: USA:California | collected 2015-04-18 | reverse complement strand
ACGATCACCCAGGCCACCCTCGGCTACACGAATCACACCGTGCTCCCGGAGGCGCTGGAGCGCTGGCCGGTCGGCATGGTCGCGGCGATGCTGCCCCGGCACCTCGAGGTCGTCTACGAGATCAACCGGCGCTTCCTGGACGAGGTGACGCGTCGGTTCGGGCCCGACGACGCCCGCGCCCGCCGGATGTCGATCATCGACGAGGACGGGGGGCGGCGGGTGCGGATGGCCACCCTCGCCATCGTCGGCAGCCACAGCGTCAACGGGGTGGCTGCGCTGCACACCGAGATCCTGAAGCGCGAGGTGTTTCGCGAGTTCCACGAGATGTGGCCGCAGCGGTTCAACAACAAGACCAACGGGATCACCCCGCGCCGGTGGCTGCTCGAGAGCAACCCGCCGCTGGCCGGGCTGATCACCGAAGCGATCGGCCCCGGCTGGGTGACCGACCTGGAGGCGCTCCGCGGGCTGAGCGCGCTGGCGGGCGACGCGGCCTTCGCGGCCCGATGGCTCACCGCCAAGCGGGAGAACAAGCGCCGCCTGGCGGAGACGATCGCCCGGCAGTACGAGCACCGCGGGATGACCCTCGCGGTGAACCCCGACTCGCTCTTCGACGTGCAGGTCAAGCGGATCCACGAGTACAAGCGCCAGCTGCTGAACGTGCTGCACGTCGTCACCCTGTACAACCGGATCAAGGACGGGCGCGGAATCGACGTCCCGCGCACCGTCATCTTCGGCGGCAAGGCGGCTCCGAGCTACACCATGGCCAAGCTCATCATCCGGCTCATCAACGCGGTCGGCGACACCGTGAACCGGGACCCCGCCGTGCGCGACCGCCTGGCCGTCGCATTCCTGGCCGACTATCGGGTGTCGCTGGCCGAGCAGATCTTTCCCGGCTCCGAGCTGTCCGAGCAGATCTCGACCGCGGGGACCGAGGCGTCGGGGACCGGCAACATGAAGTTCGGGCTGAACGGGGCCCTGACCATCGGCACCCTGGACGGGGCCACCGTGGAGATGGCCCAGGAGGTGGGGGAGGACAACATCTTCATCTTCGGCTTGACCGCGGCCGAGGTCGCGGCACGACGACCGCACTACGATCCCCGGGAGATCTACCGGACCAATGGCGAGCTGGCCCGCGTGCTGGACATGATCGGGGGCGGTGCGTTCAGCCCCACGGAGCCGGGACTCTTCCGGCCGCTGGTGGACTCGCTCCTGGGCGGCGACTACTATTTCCTGCTCGCGGACTACGCCTCGTACGTCGCCTGCCAGGAACGGGTCGGGCAGACCTATCGCGATCAGCCCGCGTGGACGCGGAAGTCGATCCTGAACGTGGCCCACATGGGGAAGTTCTCCAGCGACCGGACGATCCGGCAGTACGCCGACGAGATCTGGGGCATCACGCCGGTCACGATCCAGTAGGTCCAACCAGGAGGCGGCCATGGAGTTCCACGGAGTCGACGTCGGCACCCAGTTCAAGCGCATGCGGGAGCTGGTGCCGGAGGCCTACCGGGCCTTCCTCGAGTTCGATCAGAAGGCGTTCAAGGACGGCGCGATCCCCGGCAAGACGAAGGAGCTCATCGCGCTCGGCATCGCCCAGATCACCCAGTGCCCGTGGTGCATCCAGGCCCACACCCGCAAGGCATCGCAGGCCGGCGCCTCGGACGCGGAGATCGCGGAGACCACCTTCGTGGCGATGGCGATGGCCGCCGGCGCGGCGTGGAGCCACGGGGGGCTCGCGCTCCAGTGCCTCCAGGAGCACAAGGGATAGCGTGTCGATTTCGGCAGGTCACAGACGTCGTATGGGATGAGAGGAGATCCCCATGCGCTACTTGCTACTCATCGGCTCGGACAACAAGAACCCAGGGCCCCCCCCACCCCCGGCGGAGATGCAGGCGATCCTCCAGGGTCACATGAAGCTCGGCGAGGCGCTGCGCGCGGCCGGCAAGGTCGTCGCGGCGGAGCGGCTGCGTCCGGACAGCGACGGCGCCCGTGTCCGCGTCAAGGCGGGCCACCCCCAGGTGATGGACGGGCCCTTCACCGAGACCAAGGAGGCGATCGGCGGGTTCTACCTGATCGACTGCGATACCAAGGCGGAGGCGGTCGAGTGGGCCAAGAAGGTCCCGCTCGGGGATGGCGGCTTCGTCGAGGTGCGGCCGATCTGGCCGATGTAGGCCGGCCGGCAGCCGCATCGGCCCGCGCGCGGGGGACGGCGGGATCGCGTAACATCCCGGTTCGTGGGATCGAGCGATCACCCGCCCCCGCCGGAGGGCCCTGCCCATGGGCCGATCGCGGAGGTGTTCCGCCTGGAGTACGGGCGGCTGGTCGCGTCGGTGGCCCGGATCGTGCGCGATCTGGACATCGCGCAGGAGATCGCCCAGGAGGCCTTCGAGCGTGCGCTTGATCACTGGCCGACCCACGGGATGCCCGATCGCCCGGGCGCCTGGCTTCTCACCACCGGGCGACGGCGTGCGCTGGACCACCTGCGGCGCAGCCGGCGGGCCGGGGGCCACGCCGCGGCCCTGGCCTATGAGACGACGCTCGGCGCGGCGACCGAGGGCCCCGAGACCATGGATCCCGAGGAGATTCCGGACGACCGGCTCCGGCTGATCTTCACCTGCTGCCATCCCGGCCTGCCCGCCGACAGCCGGGTCGCGCTCACGCTGCGGCTGGTGGGCGGTCTGGCGACGCCGGAGATCGCCCGCGCCTTCCTGGTGCCCGAGCCGACCATCGCGCAGCGGCTCGTGCGCGCCAAGCGCGCGATTCGCGAGCGCGAGCTGCCCTACGAGGTGCCGGAAGGGCCCGATCTGGCCGACCGCCTGGCCTCGGTGCTCGCGGTCATCTACCTCATCTTCAACGAGGGCTACGCGGCTCACGCCGGGGACGCCCTCGTGCGGCACGATCTCTGTGAGGAGGCGCTCCGCGTCGGACACATGCTCGCCGAGCTGATGCCGGCCGAGCCCGAGGTCCTGGGCCTGGTGGCGCTCATGGATCTCCAGGCCTCCCGGGCGGCGACGCGCACGGATGCGGCCGGCAACCTGATCCTCCTCGAGGATCAGGATCGAACCGGCTGGGATCGAGCGCGAATCGCGCGCGGCCTGGCCTGCCTCGACCGCGCTCGGGCGATGGAGCGCGTGGGGCCCTATCAGCTCCAGGCCGCGATCGCCGCGTGCCACGCGCGGGCCGGCTCCTGGGAGGCGACGGACTGGTCCCGGATCGTGGCCCTCTACGAGGCGCTCGTCGACGTCGCCCCGTCGCCGGTGGTGGAGCTGAATCGGGCGGTGGCGATCGGGCTGGCGGAGGGCCCGGCCGCCGGCCTGGCCGCCATCGACGCGATCGAGGCATCGGCGCTCCGCGGGTATCATCTGCTGCCCGCCGCGCGCGCCGACTTCCTCCGGCGGCTCGGCCGCTGGCCGGAGGCGGCCGCCGAGTACCGCGCCGCGCTCGACCTCGTCGACAACGCGCGCGAGCAGAGCTTTCTCGCCGCCCGGCTCGCCGCCTGCGAGGCGCGGGAAGGGGGCGGGCCGTAGAGCGGGCGAGGCCGCCCAGGAACGGTAGGCGAGCAGGACGACCAGGCCTCGTAGTCCAACCGTGACGCGTCACGACGTGACCGTTGCTTGACAAGGGTCTCGCCGGACGCCTATATTCGGCGCGCGAGGTCGGCAGCACGCCGATGAGAGAAGATGCGCGCCACGTCGTCGCACTGCAGCGAGCGATCGGATCCGTGAGGAGGGGCCGCATGAGTCGCAAGATCCTCGGGCTGTTCTCGGGAGTCCTCGTAGTTCTTTTCGCCGGGTCGGCGGCGCTCGCGCAGACCGCGAGTCCGGCCGGCATGAAGCTCTACGCGTTCAGCTCCGGCGGGTTGACCATCGCGAAGAGCGCGCTGCAGTCGGGGGCGCCGAGCACGCAGATCACGGTGCCGGTCGGATTCTTCGTGGTCAAGCACCCGAAGGGCAACTTCGTCTTCGACACCGGCAACAACGACAAGATCATCAGCGACCCCGGCTACTGGGGGCCCTTCATCAAGGGCCTGACCCCGGAGCGCGGGCCGGACGTGGCCATCGACACGCAGCTGAAGAAGATCGGCCTGTCGCCCGACGACATCAAGTACGTGGCGGTTGGCCACATGCATCTGGACCACGGCGGGAACGTCTGCAAGTTCCCCAAGGCGATCTTCCTCGTGCAGAGGGACGAGATGAAGAACGCGGCGTGGCCGGAGCCGGGGACCGCGGGGCCGTACATTCCGGGTGACGTGGCCTGCCTCCGCAACGATCTCGGCGAGTCGCTTCCCAACAAGTTCAAGATGGATCAGCTCACCGGCGACCTGGACGTCTTCGGCGACGGCAGCGTCGTCCTGAAGGCCTGGTCGGGTCACACCCCGGGAAGCCAGATGGCGATCGTTCGTCTCCCGAAGACCGGGACGGTCATCCTGACGAGCGACAACGTCTACTTCTCCGAGAACGTGACCAAGAACCTGCTGCCCGATATCTCGCTCGCCTACAACCCGACCGGCATCCTGAACGCGTACGAGTACATCCGGATGCTCCAGGGACGTGAGAACGCGAGTTTCATGACCGCCCACGACCCGGACGGCCCCGCCGGCAAGGCGCGGACCACGCACGCTCCCCAGGTCTTCGAGTAGGTCACACGACCACGCGGTCCAGGTAGGACGCACCGTCGGCCGGCCCGGCCGACCGGCGGTGCGGTGGTCGCTGCCCGCCATGCCCCCGGTCATCGTCGCCGACCAGCTCTCCAAGTGGTACGGGCCTCGACTGGCCGTCGACCGGGTGTCTCTCGAGGTCGCCGCGGGGGAGGTCATGGGGCTGCTCGGCCCGAACGGCTCCGGCAAGACCACGATCCTTCGAATCCTCACCGGGTACCTGCGGCCATCCGCTGGCGCCGCCCGCATCGCCGGACTCGACGTCGTGCACGACTCGCACGCGGCGCGGGCCCGGGTCGGCTACGTGCCCGAGGACGCGCCGCTCTACGGCTGGATGCGCGTCCGCGAGTTCCTCGTGTTCATGGCCCGGCTCAAGGGCCTCTCGCGCCAGGCCGCCCCCGGGGCGGTGGAAGGGATGGTCGAGCGGCTGGCGCTCGGGGACGTCCAGCGACTCCTCATCGGCAAGCTCTCGCGCGGCTACCGTCAGCGGGTGGCCATCGGCCAGGCCCTGCTGGGCGACCCGGCCCTCTTGATCCTCGACGAGCCCACCAACGGCCTCGACCCGCGGCAGATCATCGAGATGCGCGGGCACATCCGGTCCCTGGCGGGTGAGCACACCGTCGTCGTCACCTCCCACATTCTCGGCGAGATCGAGCGGGTGGCGGACCGGGTGGCGATTCTGCTCGCGGGACGGCTGCTCGGCGTGCACACGGTCCGGGGCGAGGGGCTCGGCCGGCGCTTCCGCCTGCGGGTGCGCGGACCGGAGCCGGCCGTCGAGGCCTGTCTCAGGGGCGTCCCCGGCGTCCTGGGCGTCACGGTCGAGCGCGAGCCCGGGGCCGACGTCGCGAGCTACTTCGTGGACGCCGCGCCGGTTCCGATCGCGGAGGCGCTGGCCGCCGCGACGGTGGCCGGCGGCTTCGGCCTGCACGAGATCGGGCCGGCCCCGGTCGATCTCGAGGCCCTCTTTCTCGGTCTCACGAGCGGCGGGCCGGAGGCGGCCGCGTGAGGCACTTCGGCACCCTCCTGCTCAAGGAGGAGCGGGCGGTCTTCGCGTCCCCCATCGCCTACGCCACGGTGGCGGTCTATCTGCTGCTCATGGGCTACACCTTCACCGCGATCCTCTTCCTGAATCGAACCGGCGAGCTGGTCCGGGTCTTCTTCCAGGCCGCGGTGCTCTTTCTGCTCATCGTACCGGTGGTGACCATGCGGCTCTTCGCGGAGGAGCGGAGGACGGGGACGCTCGAGCTGCTCCTGACGTCGCCGGTCCGGGAGATCGAGATCGTCCTGGCCAAGTTCGTCGCCGGGCTGACCCTGCCCGCGCTGATGCTCGCGCTCACCGGCAGCTATGCGATCGTCCTGGGCATCTACGGCGATCCCGACTGGGGGCCGATCTACAGCGGGTTCCTCGGGCTCCTGCTGCTGGCCGCCACGCTCACCGCCATCGGGCTCCTGGTGTCCGGGCTGGTGGCGAACCAGATCGTGGCCGCGGTGGTGGCCATGGGCGCCGGAATCCTCCTCTGGATGATCGACACCCTCGGCTACCTGCTGCCCGACCCGTTCGACGCGATCATCACCCACCTGTCGCTGGTCGCCCACTTCTCTCCGTTCGCCACCGGCGCCCTGTTCCTCTCCGACGTGGGCTTCTTCCTCACGATCATCCTCGCCGGCCTCTTCCTGAGCGTCCGGGCCCTGGCCCGTCGGTAGCGCGGCGATGGACCGTCTCGACGTCGTCAACACGCTCTGGTTCGGGGGCTGGCTCGTGGCTCTCGCGATCCTCTTCGCGCTCGGGCTGCGGCTCCCCCTGCAGCCGCGCCTCCGCCGGCTGCCGGCTCTGGGTTACGTGGTCGGCATCGTCGCGGCGACGCTCGGCCTCGTGGCCCTCGCCAACGTGGCCCTCGTGCTCCACGACGCCCATTTCGATCTCACCCGCGAGGGTGTGTTCACGCCCTCGAAGCAGGCCGAGAGCGTGGTCGACCGGTTGAGCCGGGACGTGAAGCTCACGTATTTCTATCAGTCGCAGGACCAGGAGGGGCGGCGGGCCAAGGACATGGTCGAGGTCCTCGGGCGCCGCAACCCCCGCCTCCACGTCCGCACCGTCGATCCCGACAAGCAGCCGACGGTGGCCGACACCTACGGGGTGCGGATCTACAACGCGGCGGTGCTCGAGACCGGCGGGCGCCGGATCCAGGTGATGAGCACCGACGAGGACCAGATCGCGCTGGGGATCCTGCGGGTCACGCGGGAGCAGGTCACCACGATCTGCTTCATGGAAGGCCACGGCGAGTACCCGATGGAGAACTTCGAGTTCCACACCCACTTCGAGGGGGTGGCGGGTCACGGGCACGGGGAGGGCGCCTCCGCGATCGTGCAGATGCGGTTCCACGGGGTCGGGCGGTTGAGGCGGGCGCTCGAGTCCCTCGGCTACGACGTCCGCAAGATCACCCCCGCGACCGCGAGCGCGATCCCGGCCGACTGCGCGGCGGTGCTCGACGTGAACCCGCGCTCGACCTATCTCCCCGGCGAGAGCGATCTCGTGGTCGACTACCTCGCCCGGGGGGGCGCGGCGGTGCTCATGTACGATCTCGGCTTCGTGCTCGAGCCCCGTCTGGCCGCCGGTCTCCGGAAGGTGGGCGTGGCGGTCGAGCAGGACGTCGTGATCGACCCGCTGGATCACTACTCGACCGATCCGGAGGTGGTCGCGGTCCCCGTGTACGAGACGCACCCGATCACCCGGCGGATCGCGCTGACGTTCTTCCCGGGCATCCGCTCCCTGACCCTGCTGCCGCCTCCGCCCGGCGTGACGAGCGCACCGCTCTTTCGCAGCAGTCCCCAGAGCTTCACGCGGGCCGTCCAGCCGGTGGCCGAGCGTCAGCCCGGCCGGGAGACCTCCGCGCCGTCACCGGGGAATCCGGATCGCCCCGGTCGGCGGATCCTGGCCGCCGCGGTCGAGGGGACGTGGCCCGGGGCGGTGGCGGGCGCCCGACCGTTCCGGCTCGTGGTGGTCGGAGACGGCGACTTCGCCAGCAACTCCTTCCTGCCCTACATGGCCAACAGCGACCTGGCGCTGGCCATGGTGCGGTGGGCGGTGCGGGAGGAGCGGGCGCCTTCGGTGGCGGTGCGGATGCCGGTGCCGCCGCTGGTTCTCCTCACCAAGTCGCAGATGCAGCGGATCTTCCTCGGCATCGAGGTGCTCCTGCCTCTGGGGGTGATGGCGGCGGGGGTCGTGGTGTGGTGGAGGCGGCGATGAGGGGAGCCCGTCGCTGGCTGGGGCCCGCGGGGGCGCTCCTCGCGGTGGGTCTCCTCGCCACCATGGTCGTGTCCGGTCACCTGCGGGAGAGCCGGCAGCTGGTGCGGTTCCGGCCGGCCGGCGTCATGCCGGAGGCCCCGGCCGAGATCGACCGGGTCGAGCTGCGGACGACCACCGGGCAGCGGGTCTTCGTGCGCGGCCCCGACGGGTGGCGAGCGGCCCCGGACGGCCGCGTCCTGCCCGGGTCGACGACCGCGTTGCTCGACGACTCGATCAAGTTCATGCACGTGTCGGCCCCGGTCCGGGTGATGGAGCGAGACGAGTGGGCGCCGAGCGGGCTGCGGGAGTTCGGGCTCGATCCTCCCGGCTACACCGCGATCCTGTATCGGGGGAGCACTCCCGTGCTCGGGGCCGAGTTCGGGGCCGCGAACCCGCAGAAGGTCCTCCAGTACATGAAGGTCCAGGGACACGACCAGGTCTACCTGATGTCCCGGTTCATCGGGGAAGAGTGGGAGAAGGTGCTGCGCGCGGTCGTCGACGGGTGAGCCGGTCGCTCGCCCGGACCGGGCTCGGCGCCCTGCTCGTGGCGGGAGCGGTGGCGGGGGCGTGGGCCCACGCGGGGGGAAGCACCGGCTACGCCTCGATCACGGTCAGCCGGACCACGGTGCGCTACCGCCTGACCCTGCCGACCGCCACGCTTCCGTCGGAGCTGGCCGAAGCCCTCCGCCTCGAGCAGAAGGGAAGCGCGTCGAGCCGCGAGCAGCTGCTCGACCTGCTCCGCACCCGCATCATCCTCGAGGCGGACGGAGTCCGGTGCGAGCCGGGGCCCGGGCAGGTCCAGCCGTCGAGCTTCGATGCCACGAGCTTCACGATGCTGGTCGATTTCGCCTGCGGGGGGCTGGTGCGGGAGCTCAGCGTGCAGGACGACATCTTCGACGTCCTCGGCGCCGACCATCACACCTTGGCGAAGCTCGAGGCGCCGAGCGGCACCCAGCAGTTCGCGTTCGCCCCCGACACGCGCCGGGCGCGCTTCGTGGTCGGGGAGCCGGCCGGTGTCGCGCGCGCGACAGGCAGCTTCTTCGTGCTCGGGATCAACCACATCCTGACCGGGTACGACCACCTGCTGTTCCTCGTCGGATTGCTCCTGCCGGGCGGGGGGCTCCTCTCGCTCGCGAAGATCATCACCGCGTTCACGATCGCCCACAGCGTCACCCTCTCGCTCGCGGTGCTGCAGGTGGTGACGGTGCCGGATCGGCTGGTCGAGGCGGTGATCGCGCTCTCCATCGCGTTCGTGGCCGCCGAGAACCTCTTCCTGAAGCCGACCGTCTCGCGTCGCTGGCTGGTCAGCTTCGCCTTCGGCCTCGTGCACGGATTCGGGTTCTCGTCGGCCCTGCGGGAGCTCGGCCTGCCCGCCCACGGGCTGCTGCTCTCGCTGTTCGGGTTCAACGTGGGGGTCGAGGTGGGGCAGGCGCTGGTGGTGGCGGTCTGTCTGCCCTTGCTGCTGCTTCTCCGGCGGACGCGGTGGGAACCCCGAGCGGTCGCGGGCTGCTCGCTGGTCATCCTCCTGGCGGGCGTGGTCCTGTTCGTCGAGCGCGCGATCTTCTGACGTCTCCGCCAGGGCCTGGCCGGGCTCGCCCGGAACGCGGTATGCTGCCGCGGTGAGCCGCTCGACCGGTCCCAGCCACGAGATCGAGCACCACGCCGCCGACCGGGTGACCACGCGCCCGGTCGTCTCCGGCACCCAGGGCGTGGTGGCCGCCGGGCATCCACTGGTGGCGATGGCCGGCATGCGGATGCTCCTCGGCGGCGGCAACGCTTTCGACGCCGCGGTGGCGGCCGGCTTCGCGGCCGCGGTGGTGGAGCCCACCGCGTCCTACACGCTCATGGGGGAGTGTGTCGCGCTCGTCCACGAGGCGCGCAGCCGGCGCACCCTGGCGCTGAGCGGGCAGGGGACCGCCCCGGCCCTGGCCACCATCGGAGCCTTCGCCGGTCGCGGGCTCGATCGCATTCCGACCGGCCCGGGAGCCGACGCCCACCTGTCGTTCACGGTGCCGGGGGCGGTGGACGCCTACCTCACGCTGCTGGAGACGCTCGGCACGCGGACGCTGTCGGAGGTGCTCGGGCCCGCGGTCGGCTACGCCCGGCGCGGCTTCCCGATGTACGAGTTCATGCACCGGATGCTCGACCAGCCGGCGACGCGCGCGCAGTTCGCGCTCTATCCGCCCGGGGGCGAGGCGGTGTTCTATCCGGGCGGCCGCGTCCCGCCGGTGGGCGCGCTGTTCGTGCAGCCGGCACTCGCGGGCACGCTGGAGCGACTGGTCGAGGCCGGCGCCGGCGCCCGCGATCGCGCGGCGGGCATCGCGGCCGCGCGCCGGCGCTTCTACGCGGGCGACATCGCGGCGGCGGTCGGCGCGTTCTCCGAGCGACTGGGCGGTCTGCTGCGCGCGAGCGACCTGGGCGGCTACCGGGCCACCCTGGAGCCGCCGGTCGGGATCACGTTCGCGGGCCGCGAGATCCTCACCCAGTCGGCGTGGACCCAGGCGCCGGTGCTGCTCCAGGCCCTGGGCATGCTCGCCGCCTTCGACCTGCGCGCGATGGGCCACAACTCGCCGCGCTACATCCACGTGGTGACCGAGGCGCTCAAGCTGGCCTTCGCCGACCGCGAGCGTCACTACGGCGACTCCGCCACGGTGCCTCTGGCCGGGCTGCTGGCCCCGGGCTACCTGCGCGGGCGGGCGGCGCTCATCCGGCTCGAGCGCGCCGCGCCGGCGGCGCCCGCGCCCGGCGACCCGGACCGCCGCGGCCTCGCGACGGGCGCGCCTCCCGCGGCGCGGGTCGCGGACGCGGCGGCGGCCGATGGCACCACGCACATCGCGGCGATCGATCGCGACGGCAACATGATCTGCCTCACCCCGAGCGGTGGCGTCTTCCGCAAGTCGGCCTTCGCGCCGGAGCTGGGCTGCACCCTCAGCACGCGCAGCGAGATGTTCGTGCTCGAGGAGGGTCATCCGAACGCCCTCGCCCCCGGCAAGCGGCCGCGAACGACGCTGGTGAGCTACCTGATCGTGGAGAATGGCGAGCCCACGGTGACGATCGGGTGCCCCGGCGGCGACGATCAGGCCCAGGCCGACCTGCAGCTGGTGCTGAACGTCCTGGTCTTCGGCATGAACCCGCAGCAGGCGGTCGAGGCGCCGCGCTTCTCGACCCAGACGCTGGTGAACTCGTTCTACCCGCGCGCCTACCACCCCGGCCAGCTCAACGTGGAGGCCGGCATCCCGGCCGCCACGCGCGCCGAGCTCTCCGCCCTGGGGCACTCGGTGAGCGAGAGCGGGGCGTGCGGCATCGGGGCCGTCGTCACGCGCCGCGATCCGGCCACCGGCGTCCTCTCCGCCGGCGCCGATCCGCGCCGCCCGACCTACGCGATTTCCTGGTAGCGCTTTTCACGAGGCGCCGGCCCCGGGGTCTCAGGGGCGCAGGATCAGCCGCGGAGGGAGGTCGCCATGGCGTCGATACGACGGGAAATCCAGGTCGAGGCTCGCGCGGAGGAGGTGTGGGACGCGATCGCCGACGTGGGGGCGGTGCACACCCGGCTGGCCCCCGGCTTCGTGGTCGACACGCGTCTCGAGGACGGGGCGAGGGTCGTCACGTTCGGCAATGGCCTGGTGGCCCGCGAGCTGATCGTCGACGTCGACGACGGGAGCCGGCGGCTCGTGTGGGCGGCGGTCGGCGGGCGCCCCACCCATCACAACGCGTCGTTGCAGGTCTTCGTGGAGGGCGAGCGGCGCAGCCGGGTGGTCTGGATCGCGGACCTGCTGCCGAACGACCTGGTCTCACCCATCGCCGCGCTCATCGACCAGGGCATGGCGGTGATGAAGAAGACGCTGGAGAGCCGGGTCGGGGTGGGATGAGACCGCGACGCCGTCAGGCGCCGGGCGGTTGCTCCCCGCGGAAGACGGCGGCATTGCGCAGCGCGAACTCGGCGAAGCTGGTGGGGCCCCGGCCGAGAATCGTCTGCACGGCGGGAGAGACCTGCGCCTCCTTGCCCCGGCGCCGCTCCGCGAAGAGCTCGGTCAGCGCGTCGGCCAGGTACGGGGGCATTCCCGCGGCGAGCTGGGCCTTCCGGGCGTCATCCGGAGCGACGTTGACGTAGCGGACGGGCTTGCCGGTGGCGGTGGAGAGCTTCTCCGCGACCTCCGTCATGGTCAGCGCCTCGGGACCGGTGAGAGGGTAGATCTTGCCCTCGTGCCCGGGGGTGGTCAGGACGGTGGCCGCGACATCGGCGATGTCGCCCACGTCGATCGAGGCGATCCGCGCGTTCTCCATGGGCAGGAACAGCGCGCCCTTGCCGACGATCGACGGGACCTGACGGAAGTACGCGGGCATGAACTCGCCGGCCCGCAGATGGGTGAACGCCATCCCGGAGGCCTCCAGCCTCCGCTCGATCTCGCCGTGCATCCGCGCGAACCGGAAGGGGGAGTCGAGCCCGGGCATGATCCCGGAGAGCTTGACGACGTGGGCCACCCCCGCCTTGCGGGCCGCGTCGATGAAGCTCGACTGGACGTCGAGCATCGCGGGGTCCGAGGAGGAGATGAGCATCGCGCGGTCGACGCCGTGCAGGGCCCGGGCCAGCGTGTCGGGCCGCGCCATGTCGCCCTCGACGATCTCGAGCTTGGGGAGGGTGGACAGCCCCTCGGCCTTCGCGGGGCTGCGCACCAGCGCGCGGGCGGGGACACCACGCGCCGACAGCCGCTGCAGCAGCGCGCGTCCACTCAACCCGGTGGCGCCGGTCACCAGAATCATCGTCCGCCCTCCCTGAGCCCATCTCGGTCGCTGCGAGTGCTATGATTTGGCGCCGTCAGGGGCGATTAGGCAAGTACGGACAAAAACGATACTGTCGGACACCGGGGCGGGCCCGGGACGGAGAGGACGGCTGACGATGGCGAGCTCGAAGGCGACCGGGACGGATCGCTGCCCGGTCGCCGCCTTCCAGAAGATGATCAGTGGCAAGTACAAGCTCCGGATCGTCTGGGACCTGAAGGACGGCCCGCTCCGGTATGGTCAGATCCGGAGCGGGCTCCTGAGGGGCTCGGACGGGACCCGCGAGATCGCCCCGCGCGTTCTGAGTCGCGAATTGAAGGCGCTCACCCAGACCGGGCTCATCGACCGGCGCGACTACGGGGTCGTCCCGCCCAAGGTCGAGTATCGCTTGACCGCCAAGGGGCGAAGCTTCGTTCCGGTCATCTCGGCGATCCGCGCGTGGGGCACGCGGCACCTGGCGGCCAACGGGCTGCCGACGTCCTGATCGGAACGCCCGCCGCGCTACTTCTCGCCCAGGTAGACCTTGCGCACCACGTCGGAGTGGAGCAGCGCCGAGGCCGCGTCCTGCAGCACGATGCGCCCGGTCTGGATGACGTAGCCCCGGTGCGCCACCCGCAGGGCCATGCGCGCGTTCTGCTCCACGAGCAGGATGGTGGTCCCGAGCCGGTTGATGTCGCGGATGATGCCGAAGATGGTCTCGACCAGGATGGGGGAGAGGCCCATCGAGGGCTCGTCCAGCAGCAGCATGTCGGGGCGGGCCATGAGGGCGCGTCCCATCGCGAGCATCTGCTGCTCGCCCCCGGACAGGGTGCCGCCCTTCTGCTGCAGCCGGTCGCGCAGCCGCGGGAAGAGGCCCAGCACCCGCTCGAGGTCCGCCGGGATCGCCTCGCGGTCGGCGCGCGAGAAGGCGCCCAGCTCGAGGTTCTCGAGCACCGTCATCGGCGCGAAGATCCGACGGCCCTCGGGAGACTGGGCGATGCCGAGGCGGGCGATGCGGTGGGTGGGGACGCGGTCGATGCGCTGGCCGCCGAAGCTCACGGTGCCCCGCAGCGGGCGCACCGTCCCGAGCACGGTGCGCAGCGTGGTGGTCTTGCCCGCCCCGTTCGACCCGATCAGGGTGACGATCTCCCCGCGCCCGACCGAGAGCGACACCCCCTTGAGCGCGCGGATGTTGCCGTAGTAGGCGTGGATGTCCTGCAGCTCGAGCAGCGGCGCGCGGTCGGTCATCCCGAGACCAGCTCCTGCTCGTAGCCCTTGCCCAGGTAGGCCTCGATCACCTTGGCGTCACGGCGGATCTCCCCCGGGGTGCCTTCCGCGATCCGCGTGCCGTAGTCGAGCACGGTGATGCGGTCGGAGATCGCCATGACGACCTCCATGTGGTGCTCGATCAGCAGGACCGCCAGGCCGATCTCCTGGCGCAGGAGCCCGATCAGCTCGGTGAGCGTATCGGTCTCGCGTGGGTTCATGCCCGCGGTCGGCTCGTCGAGCAGCAGCAGCGCGGGCTCGGTGGCGAGGGCGCGCGCGATCTCGAGGCGCCGCTGGTCGCCGTAGGCCAGGTTCTTGGCCAGCTCGTCGCCCTTGTCGCCCAGGCCCACGAACGCGAGCATCTCCCGCGCGCGGGCCCGGGCGCGAGTCTCCTCGACGGTGACCGCGGGCGGGCGGAAGACCGCGCCGGCCACCGAGGCGCGCAGGCGACAGTGCTCGCCGACCAGGACGTTGTCGAGCACGGTCATGTTCTGGAAGAGCCGGATGGACTGAAAGGTGCGCGCGATCCCGCGCCCGACGATGGCGTGGGGCCGGAGCCCGACCAGGCTGCCGCCCGCGAGGAGGATCTCGCCCTGGTCCGGCCGGAGCAGGCCGGTCACGAGGTTGAAGAACGTCGTCTTGCCCGCGCCGTTCGGGCCGATCAGCCCCACGATGCCCCGCGGCGGGATGACCAGGTCGACCTCGCTCACCGCGATCAGGCCGCCGAATCGCCGGGTCAGGGCACGCACCTCGAGGACGGGGGCGGCGGTCCCGCGCGCGGCGGTGGCGTCGCGCAGCCAGCCCGGAAGGGCGTCCGCGCGCGGGCGGGGCGCCGCGGTCACGAGCGCCAGCGCCTCCTCGCGCTCGTCCACGTCCGCGGCGGGCGGGCGCACGCGCCGGCCGGCCAGCCCCTCCGGCCGGATCAGCATGATGACGACCAGGCCCAGGCCGAAGAAGAACCAGCGCCAGAAGGTGAGATCCACGCTGGCGAGGGTCGCGACGCCGAGGGAGCGCCCGATCCAGCGCACCAGGAAGGTCATCTGGGCGAGCAGGATGCGGTCGAAGAGGGTGATCAGCATGCCGCCCAGGATCACCCCCTTGAGGCTGCCCATGCCGCCGAGCACG